>WBZU01000498.1_pt1 | contig 33261 bp, 28 predicted proteins | sample 5204311 | NCBI WGS metagenome assembly WBZU01 (sample SAMN12344359, study PRJNA552823) | activated sludge metagenome | biome: Activated sludge suspended growth; feature: Nitrification reactor; material: Wastewater; isolation source: activated sludge from nitrification reactor of wastewater...
AGAACCTCAAGCAGGTGCTGCGGCGCGTGCGAAAGCGCTGGGAGAGCGAGACCGGCGACGCCGGCGGCGCGCCGTTTGACGTGTCGGCCGGCGGGCTGCTGCGGGCCTGCCCTGCCGCGTTCAGCTGCGATGTCGCTGAGATCGTGCAGGCCGACCGGCTCGCCGCGTCGCTGCAGGACGCCGGGGATCATGACGGCGCATACGCGGCGGCGGCGGCGGCGTTCAGCGGGGCGATGTCGGTCCCGCGGCGCGGCCTGAACTCCGCGGACCTGGCGCGCCTGCCGTGGCTGGAGGAGGCGCGCGTCATGCTGGAGCGGTCCGCCTCCTCGCTGGCGGGGCTGCTGGTGGCATCGCCGCTGGCGTCCGAGGCGATGCGCCGGGAGGCGGCGTGGCTGGCGCTGCAGCACGCGCCGTGCTCGGCGCGTGCGATCGCGCTGAGCGTGCAGGCGGCAGTCTCCGGCGGACTGCCGGCCGCGCGGCGGGTGTACCAGGACGTATATGTGCCTTCCGTGGCCGATCCGGCTCCGTTTGGCGTGATCGCCGGCGCGGGCCCGTCATGAACGGCGGCCGGCTGCCGCGAGGGCTGGTCCGGGCTGCCGTTGCGTCCTGCGACGCGGCCGGGGCTGTCACGGAGGCAAGCCCGGCGGCGCGCGCCGCCGGGCTTGCCCCGGGCTCGAGCATCGCGGATCTGGGCCTGGCCGGAGCGCCTGATGACGCGCTTGCGGCGCTGCTGGAGGGGGCGTGCCCGTTCCCGGGCGGCCTGGCGTCGGCGGTCCCGGCGGGCGCGGGAGGCGCGATCGTCAAGCTCGAGCCGCTGCCCTGCGCCGCCGCTTCCCCGGCACGAGTGCGGATGTTCGGCCGGCTGGAAGTCACCGCCGGGGACGAGTGGGTGTGCGGCGGGGCCGCGCCGGACCGGCTGATGCAGCTGCTGTGCGAAGTGGCGCTCGCCGGCGGCGAGCTCGTCCCGCGCCTGGAGATCGCCCGGACGCTGTGGCCCGACGCCGACGAGGAGCAGAGGCGCAGCTCGATCAGCCGGCTGCTCGGCCGGCTCGGCGAGCTCGACGAGCGGCTGGGGCTTGAGCCTGGCAGCCCGGCGGTCGCGCTGCAGGAAGGCGACGGCGGCAGCGTGCGCCTGAATGCCTGCGCGGTCAGCTGCGACGTCACCGACTACATGAAGCTCAGCGACGTCAAGACACGCCTGGCGCTCGCCCGCGACGACGTCGGCGCCGGGCGGGTCAGCGAGAGGATCCTGGGCTCGCTGCTGACGTCGGGAGGGTCGGGCATTCACGCCCCGGGCATCGAGTCCAGCCGCGAGCTCAGCCGGGCGCGGTTCCGCTTCGGCCGGGAGCTGCCGTGGCTGCTGCGTCGCGCGGCGATGGCGGCGCTGTCCGAAGGCCGTCCGGCGGCGGCGCTGCGGGCCTGCCGGATCGGGCTGGACGCCGCCCCGGCCGGGCCGTGCCGGCAGGCCGCCGCCGAGCATGCGGTGCTGGCGGCCGCCCAGGCCGGTGATGTCGCGTTCAGCCAGGAAATCTATTACCAGCATTTTCCCGAGCCCGGAGACAGCGGCGCTCCCGGATGGGCGGATCTGGCGGGCCTGGCCGCGTGAGGCCCGCTCCGCTGCCGTTTGCCAGCGGCGAAGAAGGCTGATACGGTTCGCGCCGCCGGACAGATCACGGGTGCCTCCTTCCTTGAGACACATCCGCGGGATGCCCGGCCTGGCGTCCGGGCGGCTCTTGCAGGCTCAGCCCGGGCGGATATGCGCTCTGATTCCGGGCGCGGAGCCGAAAGGATCACATGCCCCCGTTGAGCCCATGGACCGGGCTGGAGCCGCCGAGGATCGCCGGCGCCCCGCCCGGGCTGTCCGCTGAGGACCTTCTGGCGGTCGCGCAGACCGGCACGCGCGCGGCGCCGGCCGTGGCTTCCGGCGCCGGCGGCGCCGTGGAGGCCGTCAACGGTCTCGCCGCCCGCGAGCGGGTCGCCGAGCCGGGGGCGCCGCTGGAGTGGGTGCAGGCGCCCGACGGGCGGCTGGCGCTGCCCGCGCCGCTGCGGCCCGGGCAGCTGTTCGCGGTTGCGGGCGCTTGCCGCCTCGCCGGCGGCGTGCGCGTGTCGGTGCTCCATCCGGTCCCGGCGGCGCGGCTGCGGGTGAGCCTGCTGGGCGGGCTGACGCTGCGCTCGACGCCCAGCCGGCAGGTGCTCCATCATGGGCCGTTCCCGACGCGCGCGCTTGAGCTGATGACGCTGCTGGCGCTGCGGTCGGTGGACGGGCCGGCCAGCCGCGCTGAGCTGGCGGAGGCGCTGTGGCCGGCGGATGCGCCGGCCAGCCGCAAGCAGAACCTCAAGCAGGTGCTGCGGCGCGTGCGAAAGCGCTGGGAGAGCGAGACCGGCGACGCCGGCGGCGCGCCGTTTGTGGCGCTGCCGGGCGGGATGCTCAGGGCCGTCCCGGACCGCTTCAGCTGCGACATCTCCGAGGCGGTGCTGGCGGACCGGCTGGCGCTGAGCCTGCAGGACGCCGGCGACTATGACGGCGCGCTGCACGCGGCGGCGGCGGCGTTCGCGGGCGTGCTCGAGACGCCGCAGCCGTCGGTCAGCCCGGCGGACGTCGAGCGGATGCCGTGGCTTGATGAGGGCCGGCGCCGGCTGCGGGCGGCGGTGTCGTCACTGGCGGGGATCGTGATGTCCGCGCCCCAGGCGCCTGAGAGCCTGCAGCTGGAGGCGCTGCGCTGCGCGCTGGCGCATGAGCCGGCGAGCCCGCGGGTGGCGGCGCTGGCGGTCCGGGCGGCGGCCGCCGCGAGCGTGCACGCGGCCTGGCGGGTGTATGAGGCGTCGTATGTGCCGTCGTGCTCGGATCCCGCGCCGTTCGGCATGATCGCCGGCATGGAAGGGGCGTCATGATCGCGCGCTCCGAGCTGGAGGCCCTGCTCGGGCCGGTGGCGGTCTGCTCCCGGGACGGCGCGGTCCTGGAGTCCGGCGCTGCCGCCCGGCAGGCGGGGCTGGTGCCGGGCGCGACCGTGGATGCCGTCGGCATCCACGGGACGCCCCGCCATGCGCTGGGCCTGCTGGAAGCCGGGGCGCTGCCGTGCCCGGCGGGGCTGCTGAGCGCCGCGCCGCTGAGCGGCGGCCGGGTCGCGGTCCGCGTGGAGGCGCTGCCGATGGGCGAGGCTCCCGTGCGGGTCCGGATGATCGGCGGCCTGCAGGTGACGGCCGCTGACGGGTCGGCGGCGTGCGAAGGCTCGGCGCCGGACCGGCTGATGCAGCTGCTGTGCAAGGCTGCTGCAGGCGCCGGGCAGTGGGTGCCGCGCAGCGAGATCGCCCGGACGCTGTGGCCCGGCGGAGACGACGAGCAGCACCGCAGCGCGGTCAGCCGCCTGCTGGGGCGCCTCGGGGAGCTCGACAGCCGCCTGGGCCTGGGGCCGGGGTCCCCGGCGGTGCTGCTGCTTGGCGGCGGCGCCGGCGGCAGCGTGCGGCTGAACACCGCCGCGGTCAGCTGCGACATCACTGACTTCCTGGCTCTGACCCAGGTGAAGGGGCGGCTGCTTGCGGCCGGGGACGCCGTCGGAGCCGGCCGGGTCGCGGAGCGGATCATCTTCACGCTGCTGGTGTTCGGCCGCGGCGGCGTCCGCGCCCCGGGACTGGAAGGCAGCCGGGAGCTGGCACGGATCGCCGAGCAGTTCGCGTGGCAGCTGCCGTGGCTGCTGGCGCGCGCGGCAGGCGCGGCCTTGCGCGACGGGCGGCCGCGCGCGGTGCTGCAGGCCTGCCGGATCGCGCTGGAGATCATGCCGGAGGGCGTCGCGCGCCGCCAGGTGGCCGAGCATGCGGTCAAGGCGTCGCTGGCGGCCGGCGACCCCGCGTTCAGCCAGGGCATCTATCACAGCTGGTACGTGCCGGAGGCCGGCGCGGACGCGCTGACCTGGGCTGACCTGGCGTCCCAGCAAGGCGTGATGGACTCTGCGGCGCGCAGCTCAGCCAGCGGCGTCCAGGATGCAGACGGACAGCAGGTCCCAGGCTCCGGTGCCGCCGCCGAAGCGCCGGTAGGCCTGCCACGGGCTGGCGGGGATCTCCCCTGAGGCGTGAGCGGCCTGCCATTCCCCCCAGCTGGGGGGATGGCCGAGGCGCGACAGCAGCCGGACTCCCTGGCTGACGATGTCCCCGGCGCCGGACGCCGGCGCCGGGGAGGGCACGCCGGCGCGGGCGCAAGCCTCGCGGAGGCTGCCGAACCGCTGCAGGTACAGGCCGGCGGACGGCACGGACGGGTCCGCGGCGATCTGGCGGGCGGTCGGCCGGGCGCCGAGGCGGGCGGCGAGGCCGGCGAGCGCCTCGAGCATCTCCTGGTCGGCGATGTGGCGCAGGACGGGCAGGCCGGCGTCGCGCTTGGCGGCGTTCCAGCCGCCGGGCCGGCCGGGGCCGGCCGGGTAGAGCCGGCTGATCGCCTGCGGGTGGCAGCCGGCCTGGGGATCGGCGGCGAAGTCGCGCATGGACGGGCTGCGGCCGAGCCGGGCGGCGCACGCGCGCAGCTCGGCTCGGGCTTGCGCGCGGGTGATCACAGGCCGCCGGCGCGTTCCTGGATGCCGCGGCCGGACGCGGGCATTTCCACGGCGACGCGGACGACCTCAGGAGGCCCGGACCCGCGGGGGATCTGGATGTGCAGGGCGGTGCCGGAGATCAGCAGCTTGCGCGGCCAGGTGAACAGCAGCCGGGCGGCGGTGCGCCCGGGCGGGCTGAGGTTGCGGATCTTGGCGGGATGGGCGTAGCGGCCGGGGACGACCAGCGCCCAGCGGCGGCGGTCGAGCATCCACGGGGCCGGGCCGGGGCTTGACACGTCGAAGGCGACGAGCGGCGCCGGGGAGTTCAGGGGCTTGATGACGGTGACGCGGTCGATGGCGGCCTGCTGGCCGTGGTAGAGGAACGTGAGCCGGTAGGACTGGCTCCAGGCGGCGGGCCCTTTGAAGGCGGGGCCGGGCGGCCCGGGCTTCGGCTTGGCAGGGCGGGGCTTGGGAGCCGGCGCGGGGGCGGGGGCGGGGACGGACTGGTTGGCGGCGTACAGGCCGCCGACGATCACGACGGCGGCGGCGCCGGCGATCAGCCCGGCTTTGCGCCGGCGCGGCGGCCGGCCGGGAGGCGGCCCGGGCGCGGGGCGGGCGGCGGCGTCTGAGCGGGTGACAGGAGGCGGGGGCGCGGGCATGGGCTTTCGAGTCCAGGGTAGGCCGGGGCGGCCGGGGAAGGCCGGGTTTTCAGGGCGCGGCGATCGCCTGCTGGTAGGCGGCGGCGGCGGGCTTCCAGGTGTTGTCGCGGCGCAGGATCCCGAAGTTGTGCTCGCGGTCGGTGCCGTCGCCGTAGTCGCGCAGGCAGTACCAGATCAGCGCCTTGATCCACGGCTGCGCCTTGGCGTCGGCGGTGATGAATTTGGCCTGGGCGGCCTGCTGGGCTTCGGTGACGGCGCCGCTGGCGCCGCCGGGGCCGGTGGTGGCGCCGACTTCGGTGATCCAGAACGGCTTGTTGACTCCGTGGGCGAGCAGCTCGGCGCGGGCTTTGCGGGTGAACGCGTAGCCCCAGTCCTCGCCGGGAGGGCCGGAGAACCCGGCGGGGCAGCGGACGGGGCCGCCGGCGTCCTGCAGGCATGGGTTGCCGTACGGGTGGATGGCGATCCCGTCGATTTCGGCGGCGAGGCCGGGCTGGCCGGCGAACAGCAGGTCGATGCCTGAGCACCAGCCGTTGTGGCGCTGGGCCTGGCACCAGGCGGCGGAGGCGCTGTCGAGGATGCCGGTGCTGCGGTCGGGGCCGACGGCGATCAGAAATTTCGCGGCGGGGTTGGCGGCGCGGCCGGCGCGGGCGGCGGCGTAGAACCAGCGGGCGTATTCGAACGGCTCGACGGGCGTGAAGTACCACTGGCCGTAGGGCTCGTTTTCGATTTCGAAGGTGCCGGGCGCCAGGGCCTTGTCGGCGCGGGAGGCCCAGAAGCTGCCGCCGGGGCCGTAGCGGGCGGTGAACTGGCCGGTCCAGGCGGCGAACGCGCTGCGGTTCAGCGCGGACAGCGGCTGGCCCATCGGGCTGCCGTACTGGTTGAGCAGCGGCTCCACTTGGACGCCGTGGTCGTAGGCGTCGCGCAGGCGCTGGTCGATGTAGGCCCAGGCCATGCCGGGGCTGTATTCCTGGCGTTCGTGGGTGACGCCGGGCAGGGCGGCGCGGACTTTCTCGGCCATGCCGGGGCCCCAGCCGGTGATGTTGTTGAGGCCGAAGATCTTGGCGGAGGCCGGGACCGGCAGCCCTCCTCCCCCTCCTCCCCCGCTGCCTGCGCCTCCGTTCCCGCTGTCCGGCCAGGTCACGGCGGTCTCGGGGCTCCAGGGGGCGCCGGCCTGGTCTGAGCGCACGGCGTAGGCGACGGTGGCGCCGGGCTGGGCGGCGGGGCGCCAGGACAGGCCGGTGACGGCGGCGTAGGCGGTTGCGGAGCGGTCGCCGCCGGGGGTGGCGGCGATCACGTACTTGCGGGTGCCGTTGACCTTGTTCCAGGCGAGCGTCCGGCCGTCCCAGCGCAGGACGGGGGCGGCGAGGCGCAGGCCGGCGGCGGCGAGGGCGACGGGCTGGCTGCTGACGGTTTCGCAGCGGCGGGCGGCGGCGCGGGCGGCGGGCTGGTAGCGGCGGCCCATGCTGAGCACGAGGCGGTCGCGGCCGGCGCCGCAGTCGGCGCGGTCGCCGGGGCCGGCGATCACCAGGTCGGGGCCGGCGCCGGCGAGCAGCCGGTCAGGCTCGGGGGTGGAGACGATCAGGTCGCGGTGGCTGGTGCCGCGGACGGTGTCGGCGCTGGCGGGCCCGGCGGACGCGGCCAGCGCGGCGAGGCAGGCGGCGGCGATGGCGGCGCGGGCGGTCATTGGGGCAGGCTGCCTTCCGGCGGGCGGCCCGGGCAAGCCGGGGCGTCCGGTTTCGTCATGGGGCGAAGCGCACGAACGAGGTGCCAGCGAGCGCGTAGACGCGGCGGGCGATGCGCCTGGCGGCGTTCGGGGCGGCGGGCTTGTCGGAGCCGACGACGGTGACGGTCCCGCGGCGGGCGCTGAGGCCCACGACGATGCCGGCGCCGGTGTCGCGGACGGCGATGTCGCCGACGTTGGGCTGGCCGGCGCGCGGCCAGACGACCGCGAAGTATGAGGAGGACAGGACGTAGGGGGCGGGGACGCCGGCCTGGCGCATGGCCCAGGTGAGGAACGCGGCGTTGAAGCCGAGCACGGGCAGGCATTCGCCGTGCTCGCTGTAGCGGTTGTAGGGCTTGCCGTTGCGGGTGCCGGTGCAGCCGCTGCCGGCGGGGGCTTCGCGGACGCCGGCCTGGGCGGAGGCGATCGCGGCGATCCGCGCCTGGACGGGCGTGGCGGCGCTGGCGGAGGGGGCGCAGGCGGCGGCCAGGGCGGCAGCGGCGGCGCAGGAGGCGGCGGTCCGGCGGGCGGTCAAGGGCATGCGCTCAGGCTGCCATCGGCCCGGGCGCCTGCAACAGCGGGAGCGTTCAGCCGGAAGGGCGCAGGAATGCCGCCCCGGCGATGGGGAGGGTGACGGCGGCGACCCGGTCGCTGTAGTTGCCCATGACGGCGCTGATGGTGCCCGGGCGGGCGTTGACGGCGGTGACGATCGAGACTGCGCTGCCGCCGTCGGTCAGGGCTAGGTCGCCGGGGGCGGGGACGGTGGCTTTCGGGTAGGCGGCCGTGAAGTCGGGGTTGTAGGCGATGAACGGCGCGTGCACGCCGGCTTTGATGAGCGTCCAGCTGGCGAACGCGCCTGACCACGGCAGGCACGAGCCGCTGAACCGGGTGCCGAGGAAGTACTTGTTGACGCCGCGGCCGGTGCAGTTGCTGCCTTTCGGGGCTTCGCGGACGCCGATCTGGCCGCGGGCGACAGCAACGATCTTGCGCTGGACGGGCGTCAGGGGCGCGGCAGCGGCGGGGGATGCGGCGGCAAGGGAGGCGGCGATCGCGGCGAGGGCGGCGGCCTTGGCGGGGAAGATCATGCGGTGATTGTCAGGCCGGCCGGCCGGCGTGCAAGGGCAGGGGCGTTTCTTCCCAGGCCGGGGCGGCGCTGGCGGGCCCGGGCCTGGCGGCGGTCAGGCCCGGGCGCGGCAGCCCAGGAACACGCCGGGGATGCCGGCGACGGCGGCGGTGACGCGCGGGCGGCCGGCGGCGCGGCGGCCGGCGGCGGCAGGCACGGAGATGCGGAGGCGGCCGCGGGGGCCGGTGACGGCGCGGACGGTGAGGCGGCGGCCGGCGGCGGCGACGGTCACGCGGGCTTTGGCGCCGGGCACGGCGGGGGCGAGGGCGCCGGTGATGATGATCCGGGCGCCGCGGCGGATGGCGTGCAGGCGCAGGCGGCCGCGGGCGCGAATGGTCCGGCGCAGGCGGCTGCCGTCGGCGGCGGAGGCGGTGACGGTGGTGGTCTGGCGGATGCGCAGCTGGGCGGAGTAGCGGCCGTTGGCGGCGGCGGTCCGGGTGATCACGGCGGCCTGCTTGCCCTGGGCGGCGGTGATTTTCACGGCGGTGCCGGCAGGCGCGGTGCCATAGACGGTGGTGGTGGCGCCGGCGTCCTTGACGGCGGGCGCCTTGAGCGTGAACTGGGCGGGCGGGTCAGGCTGGCGCTGGCCTTTGCCGGGGGTGACCCGCGGCCGGGACGGCACCGGCCCGGCCGTGCCGGGGCAGCGGCTGAAGAGCATGACCACCCAGTGGATCCCGACGTTCGCGACGCCGGCGCAGGTGCTCTGCTCGTCCTCGACCAGCCCGAACCAGTGGTTGGGACTCGTCCGGAACAAGTTGAGCGCTCCTGCGGCTGTATCTTCCCCCTCGTTGATCACCTCGGCATGGGCGTAGTAATCCTCGCCTTTCCAGGAGGACGGGTTGAAGGAGGGGGCGTCCGGGTTCATGACCTGGCCGCCAGCTTCGAGCACGTCGAGGCGGGGATCCTCGCAGAAGCGCCGGCTGTGACTCAAGTCCCCGCTGATGTCCAGCCAGGTGGCCTGGGCGTCGGCGGCGGCGGACGCGGGCTCGCTGGCGGCCAGCAGCGGCTTGCCGAGCTTGGCGCGCTCCTGGTTGGCCAGCGCCAGGAACTTCTGCTCCTCGGCGGAGATGCCAGGGCCGGTCATCTCGGTGATGAACCGCGGCAGCGGCAGGGAGAACTGCTGGCCGTCGGCGGCGACGTCGCCTTCCAGGCGCGACTGCAGCGGATCAGGGTGCTTGACGCCCGGGCAGGAGTTCTCGAGGGTGTCGGTGAGCACCGGCGCCTTGACGGTGATGTGGTCGCCGGGGCTCGCGGGGATCGCCAGCTCGCCCTTGCCGCTGGTGCGGCCGGTCCCTGACCGCGTCCCGCCGGGGCCCGTGGCCGTCCAGCCCGCAGTGACGTCCTGGCCGGGGTAGCCGGTTTCGGTGCGCACCTGCACGATGACGTCCGCCTGCGCGGCTGCCGGCAGGAAAGCCAGGCAGGCGGATACAGTGGCGGCAGCCGCTGCGAAGCGCATGAGCAGGTTCTTGGTCATCGCCGGGCATGATAGGCCCGCAGGCCGGCGTGTGCACTTCTAACCGGTAACGGCGTTTGCGGCTACCCGGCGGTGCGCGGGCTCAGCACCTGCGTGAACTGCTCGGGCTGGGCGGGGAAGTCGTAGCGGTTCACCCACTGCATGGTCGGGTCGATCATGTTCTTCGCGCTGATTCCCCAGTCGCCGCCGGCGACCGGGCCGGCGATCACGTAGCGGATCACGTAGTCGCCGGCGGGGAGCTCCTGGGCGATCTGGCCGTCGGCGCCGACCGCGGAGGCGCGGGTGCCGGCGTAGTCGCCGGCGCAGTCGGGATTGGCGACCATCTCGTCCTTCTGATGCCACTGGTACAGGGTCTTTGAGCCGGCGTCCTTGCCGCGCACGCCCCACCAGTCGCGGCCGTAGATGACGGTGTAGGCGCCGGCCCGGGCGGCGGCGTTGACGGTGTGGTAGATGACGCCGGTGGCGTTGCTGCGGAACAGGATGCTGTCGGGCTTGACCTTCCAGGTGCCGTTGGCGTTCCTGACGCCGGCGAACTTCGTGTCGTCGTAGTAGGAGCGCCACTGGGGCAAGGTGACGTCGTCGGCTTCGGTGTTGTTGGGGATGTGCGGGATGTAGCCCAGGCCGCCGGAGCCGTCGGCGAAGGTGTGGAAGCCTTCCTTGCCGGGCCCGGAGCCCTCGATGTCCCAGTGCTTGGACACGTAGGCGGGCTGCGGGTCCCACAGCTTGCGTCCGGTGGGGGTCATCGGCTTGCAGAACCGCAGCTGGCCGTCGGCGTCAGGGCTGAACAGGGCACGGTACAGCGGGCCGCCGCTGCGGGAGGCGTAGTCGCTGGCGTTCCACAGCTCGGCGGAGACGACCTGCTTCTTGAGGGCGTCGGGGGCGTCCAGGCGCAGGTAGGCGGGGCCGTCGGCTTCCTGGGTGACCAGCGACGGCAGCTCGACCTGGACGCCGGCGCTGACCGGCGGCAGCCGGTAGGCGTCTGAGACCTTCCAGTTCTGGCCGAGGCTGCCGTTCGGGTCGCAGGCGTGCAGGCCGCCGGCGGGGTCCTGCCATTGGGCGGGCAGCCAGTTGGCACCGGCGGGCTGCGCGCACGTGTGCATGGTCAGCGGCTGGTAGCCGGTTGCCATGACCGGCGTGGCGGTGTCGTCCCAGCCGGAGGCGTAGCGGTTCTCGCCGAGCAGGGAGGCCAGGCGCACGTCGTCTGAGGCGCGGCGGTCGGCGATGTCGTAGTAGTTGTCCGGGGCGAGGGTGGCCTTGCGGGTGACGACGCTGACGTTTGACTGCCAGACGTTGCCGGCGCCGGCGCTCAGCGGCACGCGGGCGGTCAGGGTCTGCCCGGTCCCCGGCAGCGGGCTCTGTCCCTGGGGCCAGTGCATGGAGGGCTCCCCGGCGGCGGGCAGGTGCGCGGGGTCGCCGCCGGCGGCGCTGGTGATCTGGTGGTTGTCCAGGTAGGCGGCCTGGCCGCCCTTGTCGTCCTGGGCGTTGAACAGGTTGAACTGCAAGGTGCGGGGCGTCCACAGGCTGTGCGCGTCAGCGTCAGGGCCCAGGTTCGAGCCGGACGGGCGGACGGGCGCGGTCGTGACGGTGTTGGCGCTGGGAACCCCGGCGATCGCGGTGGTCGGCGCGCTGAAGCTCATCACGCCCGGAACCGACGGGGACGCCAGCGTGCGAGGGGTGCAGGCGGGCCCGCAGGGAGGCGGGCACAGGTGAGCCGAATACTTCGCGCGGTCGGCGGGGCTGAGCCCGGCCGGCAACGGCACCCAGCTGTTTGTGGAGTAGTTGAAGCACCTGTAAATGTTGTCGTGCGGCACGCATGCCGCCGGCCGCGGCAGCCCCCTGGTCCAGGGGACCTGCCTGCCGGTCGCCGTGCTGGTGCAGGTCTGCGGCTTGATGCGGCTGGACTGCGACATTGCCAGCTGGAAGGACTGGGAGAGAATGTTCTCGCGGGCGTCGGTGATGACCGCCTGCACCGCGTACACGCGGCCGGGGATCATGTTGATGTTCACGTCCCAGGACGGCTTGCCGCCGGACACCGCGCTGGTGCTCCAGGTGACGCTCAGCCACTCCGACAGCGCCTTGCAGGCGTCGTCGTGCTTGAGGCCTTTCGGGAACGCGTTGTTGTTGCCTGACGCCCACGCGTTGAGCTCCGGCTCGTACTTGTGGATCAGCGCGTAGGAGCGCGGATGATCTGAGCGGTAGGCGATTTCGCTGAGCAGCTCGTTGGCGGAGTAATCCACGGTCCCGGCGGCCAGGCCCGGGTCGCAGGCTTTCTGGAAGAAGCTCTTGGCGCTGGAGAAGCTGGCGGCGGCCGCGCCGGCCCGCAGGCCGCCGTTGAACGTGCAGCGTGCCTTGACCGCGTTTGATGAGCCGGTGCAGGACCGGTACAGCGTGCCGCCGGACGGGCGCGTGTTGGCGTAGCTGCGGGCGCCGGGGTCGCTGGAGCCGAGCGTCTGGTCGTTCTGGCGCTTGGCCAGGAAGTAGGTGACCTGGTCAGTGGTGCTGTCAGAGGCCGGCAGCGTGCGCTCGAAGATCGGGGCAGCCTTGCACTTGTCCCCGCCGGCATAGACCTGGGCGGGCTCGAGGGACTGGCTGCCGGTGGCCAGGTAGTTGCCGGTGGAGGCGCTCAGCCGGCATTCGCGCCAGACGCGCAGGCTGATGAAGGCGGCGTTGCCCTGGATTGACTTCAGTCCGGGGAACGGGTCGGAGAACAGATGATTGGCGGGCGGGGAGGCGACGTGGATCTCCCCCCATGTGCCGGGGCCTGAGATCGCGCTGCGGTTGTCGGGGTTGCCGATGTTGCAGGCCGCCGGATGGCTGTCCACGGCAGGGCTGGACACCGGGCAGCGGTTCGTCCAGGCGACGTCTGAGGCGACGGCTCGCGCGACCGGCTCGGACGTCCCGTCCGGGGCTTCCGGCGGCCCGCCCTTGCCGGGGGGCGTCCAGGTGGCGCCGTTGGTGTAGCAGGTGGCGTTGTCGCAGTTGCGGCCGGAGTCGTCATAGACCTTGCCGTGCCAGCGGCTGTCCCAGTGCAGCCAGTAGCCGGAGCTGATCCCGCTGATGTCGTTGGCGTTGACGCTGCCGCCTCCGCCTCCGCTGCTGGTTGCGCCGCCGGATCCGCCGCCTCCGCCGAAGCTGGCCGGGGCGGCCTGGGCGGCCGCGGGCAGCGCCAGGCATGCCGCGAAGGCAGCGAAAGCGAGCAGGCGCAGGGCAGGGCGGGCGAGCATCCTGACATGAGTGTGCCCCCGGGCGGGCTGCCCTGCAACGACATCGGCGGTTCCCCCGGCCCAGGCCTGGGCGCGCCGCCGGCCGGAGCCCGGCCTATTGCGGGCAGTTTCCTTCTGAGCCGGCCGGCTGCTGGGTGGCGCCGGGCCCCTGGCAGGGCCGGCCGAATGTGGCGACGCCGATGCGCTGGGCGCTGACCTGGCCGGCGCCGCCGAACAGGCTCGCGCCGACGCGCAGGCTGACCTGGGCGCCCGGGCTGAAGTGATCCCACGCTGAGGAGGCCGGGGTGGCGGCGCCGGGCACGCCGGAGCGGCGGTCCACCCAGCAGACCGCCTGGCCGTTGGAGGCGTCTGACAGGTTCACGCCGGTGTCCTGGTCAGGATGGCAGCGGTTGAGGCTGAAGGCGTCGCCGCTCACGTTGCGGTTGTAAGCGCAGCCCAGGAACCGCCACTGGTCGACGGTGAAGGGGCTGCCCGGAGGCGGGAATGACGTGTTGTTCTCCGCGCAGTTGCGCACGACGGCGTCGCGGGCGCTGTAGGCGGTGTTGATGATCGCGGCGTTCGGGGTGACCGTGCCGGTCCCGTCTGGCACGCCGGTGTAGGCGGCCCGGTTGGGCATCGTGTCGAGAGTGAACGTGAACCGGCCGGCGGCGCCGGTGGCGCTTGACGCCTGCACGGCGGCGTCCTTGGCGGTCTCCAGGTCGTCATAGACCGCCTGGTTCTGCTGGTCCAGGCGGATGGTCGGCGCCCCGGCGGACGTGTCAGGGTTCACGGCGCGGGTGGCGGCGGCGTAGCTGAGGTTGTACGCCATGCCTTCGGCCTGGCTGGACGCGTTGGCGAACAGGCTGCTGTTCAGGAGCACGACGGTCAGCGGCACCGCGACCAGGCCCATGAACGCCAGGCCGACGGCCGTGTAGGCGCCGTCGTCGCGGCGGGCGGACCGCAGCAGGCGGCCGGGCAGGGATGTCAGGGCGCGGAACGTCATTGCTTGAGGCTCTGGCTGGTGACTTGCATCGTGCGGTGAATCGTGACGCTGGCGCCGGGGACGATCAAGCCCAGCAGGTCCAGCGGCTGGGTGTACTCGTAGTCGAGCTTGATCAGGTCGCCGCGCCGGGTGGATTCGCCGCCTTCGGTCAGCGACCCGGGGCTTGACTGGCTGGACGTCAGGCAGGTGCCGGCGCACTGGGCCTGCAGCTCATCCGGGAGGTGGCTGATGAACTTCGCGGTGACGGCCTGGTCCACGCCGCCGCGGGCGGAGGCTTCCTGGGCGGCGATGCCGATGGCGTGGTTGACGAGGATGACGTTCATGAACACCAGGAACATCTGCACGATCATCAGGATCAGCGCGAACACGGCGATCATCACGGCGAGCGCCTCGATCGCGGCGGCGCCGTCCTGGCCGCGGCGCAGCCGGCGGGCGAGCGCTCGGATCCGCGCGGTCATCGCGGGTCCCGGTAGCTGAGCGTCAGGCTGGACGCCCGCAGCGGAATGGCGGGCAGCCCCGGCGCCTTGAACGACTGCTCCAGGCCGGCGTAGCTGTACCCCCAGCCGGCGCTGAGCGGCCGGGGCAGCGCTTTCATGGAGCCGCCAGGGCCGGGGGCCTGCACGATCGGGGCGCGGCTGGACGGGCGGATCAGGGGGAACTGGCCGCCGCCGTAGGCGTCCGGGGACGTCGGGGAGGACTGCACGGCGGAGGAGCCTGCCGTCTCAGGGAAGATCATCATGCGCTGCTGGCCGGCGAGGATCTTGTTCGAGACCAGGATGGCTTCCTGGGCGCCGCGGACGCACTGGTCGGCGGAGGCCGCCGGGGAACACCACTGGTCCATCGTGGTCTGCGCGGACAGGCTCATGCTCTGCGCGGTGGAGTTCAGCAGCGTCAGGTTCGCGAATCCGGACCCGGCGATGCACACCATCACCAGGGCGGCGGTGAGCAGGAAGATGACCGCCATCGCCTCGATCGCGACGGCGCCCTCCTGCCGGCGGGCATGGGCCAGGGCGGACCTCATGCGCTGAAGGCTGCCACCGGCCCGGCGATCCCGCCAGGTATTGGGCGGCCGGGACGCCGGCCGGCCCGGTCACAGCTGCAGGCGGAAGTCGATCATCGTCAAGGACGGGAACACCGCATCCGGGCGCGCCTGATAGGCCCGGAAGCCTGCGGCTTCCAGCGTGCGGCGGCTCGCCTGGAATGACGCGCAGGCGGTCGCCTGCGCGATCCGGGCCCCGCGGCGGCGCGACCACTGCAGGCGCAGCTCGAGCATCCGGGCGCCCAGCCCCATCCCGCGGACGGATTCGCAAAGCATCGCGCCTCCCATGTGCGCTGAGCTGCCTTCGATCCAGGCGAATGAGCACCCGGCGATGGCGCCGGGGCCTTCGGCAACCAGGAGCAGGCCTGAGGCAGCGGCCTGCTCGCAGGCGAGGCCGGCGCCGTCCAGCCATCTGAGGATCTGCGCTTCCGCCGCCCCGGCTTCCATCCAGGCCCGGCGCATGACGTCTGCGCGCACAGCGGACAAGGCCGGCAGGTCCTCCGCCGAGCCGGGCCGCAGCAATACGCCTTCGCGGGCCAGGGGAGGGCCTGCGCCGGTCACAGCTGCAGGCGGAAGTCGATGGCCTGCAGGCCGGCGGGCAGGAGGCTCGGGCGCGGCGCGGACGCCGTGAACCCGGCGGCCTGCAGCAGCGCGCGGCTGGCGTGAAACCGGGAGCAGATCGACGCGTGCGCCGCGGCGGCGCCGGCTTCGCGGGCCCATTGCAGGCGCACGGCGAGCATCCGGGCGCCCAGCCCCAGGCCGCGCAGATGCCCGGCGAGCATCGAGCCGCCCAGCTGGCAGGCGCTCCCGTCCAGCCGGGCGTGCGCGGCGCCTTGCGGGCCCAGGCCGTCCTGCACGACCAGCAGCAGGCCGGATTCGAGCGCTTCCCGGGCAGCCCCGGCGGCCTTGATCATCCACGCTTCCACGCATTCCGGGGCGGCCCCGGCCTGGCGCCAGGAGGCGCCCATGACGGACTGGCGGATGCCGGCCAGGGCGGGCAGGTCCGCTTCGGCGCCGGCGCGCAAGACCGGCGCCGCCATGCCTACTGCCCTCGGGCGGCGGGCGGGATGCGGATCAGGATCGGCAGGTTTGCGCCGCCGAGCGCCGTGGTGAAGTCCGGCAGGCTCAGGTACAGGGTCTTGGCGGGGTCGACCGCCGGGAACGTCAGGTAGCCCTTCAGGGTGCCGCCGCCGCGCGGCGGGACCGGCGAGGCCGGCAGCTTGTCCGACAGCGGGCTGCCGTCCTCGATCAGCGTGGAGTCGGTCTCTGAGCCGTCGCCGCCGGAGTCCTGGCCGTCGCCGGGGCTGAGCGCCGGGCCGCCTTCCTCGCGCAGCTGCGCGTCTGACAGGCCCGTCCACGGGGCCAGCGCCCGGTTGCGGGTGTTGACCAGCTCGATCCACACGCGGGTCTGCTTTCGGCCGTATTCGATCCGGGAGATCCGGATGATTCCTGGGCCCTGGCGCAGCGCCGTGTTGATGACCTTCTGGTCAAGCGGCGGGTCTGAGGCCTGCGACGGGGACCGGGGCGTCGCGGCGCCGACGAGCACCACCGGGGCGTCGCGGGTTTCGGCGCCGGCCTCTGAGGACTGCTGGGACGGGTTCACTGACAGGCTGTCGAACCAGATGATGCCGCGGACGCGGATGACCGGGCTGGTCGGCCGCTCCGACCGGCGGAACCCGAGCAGGATCACGCCGTCGCCGGAGCAGGACGGCAGGCCGTCGAGTGTCCCCTGGCTGGCGTCCTGGACGTTGGCCAGGCCGCGGCCGGACCGGTCGATGAAGTACGCCGGCACGTACTCGCGCTTGGTGTCAGGGTCGTAATGGTAGTAGGGGCTCTGGGCGGCGTTGGGCGGCACGTAGGCGTCGAAGCTGATCGGCACGCCGCGCCCGGACGAGTAGCTGTCATAGAACGAGCAGTAGTCCTCCAGGCTGATGGCCTTGGCCTCGAACTTCGCCAGCTCGCCCGGCCGGAACGGGTAGTGGAACGGGGCGGTGGCCGCCGGGACGGACAGGTCCGGGCCGGCCGGAGCGTCGTCGCGCAGGAAGAACGCCCAGATGCCTCCTGCCAGCAGCAGGGCCACTCCGGCGACGACGAGCTTTCCGAACAGGGTCAGTTTCATTGGCGGGGCGGGGCGCTCTGCACGCCGACCGCGCCGGCGCCGAAGCTTTCCTGCTGGCGATCATGCCCTCCGGAGGCCGGCGCCTTCCCGGGTTCGGGCGGCTTCTTGGCTTCGGGGGCGGAGCTGCCGGGATGCGGCGGCTTCAGGGGCTTGATGAAGATGTCCGGCGGCTGGGAGTGGCGGGTGGTCAGCGGCGAGATGACGTCCTTGACGAAGCCGCCGACGGCGCCGGCGTTGACCCACACGATCAGCACGAGCACCGCGGCGATGACCATGCCGCGGAAGTTCACGGCGTTTCCTCCCGGGCGGCCTGCGCGCGCAGCGCCGCGTGCGCCTGCAGCGCCTCGTCGAAGGCGCCGCGGTCGACGGGGGATCCGTTCTGCAGGCGCATCAGCGCCGCGTCGACGGCGACCTGGTTGACCTGAGGCAGGCTCATGCCTTGCATGGCGTCGCCGAGCTGGGCGTAGTCGGCGGCTGACAGCGTCGCCTGGTAGCCGTCCATCTGGGCGGCGAGGTAGGCGGCGATCGCGGCGCCGGACGGCAGCTTCAGGCGGATCAGCGTGTCGGCGGGGCCCAGGGCCGCCTGCAGCGCCCGTTCGGAGCGGTCCACGAGAATGACCGGGCAGGCCTGCCGGTAGGCGTTCACGCAGGCCTTGACGTCGGAGGCTTCGAATGCGGAGGCGCTGTCGATGATCACGCAGATCCCCTGCTGAGGCGCGGCGGCCTCCCCGGGGGCGTCGGAGGCGAACACCGCCCGGAACTTGCGCAGGTCGCAGACGGCCATCGCGGCGGCGCTCTTGCCTGAGCCGGCGGGGCCGGCGATCCCGAACACGCTGCCGGCCTGCATCGCCTGGGTGCTGAACGCCTGCTCGAGGCTGGCGCGCCGGCGCGGGCCGGCGTACAGGCGCTGCCAGGCGCCGTGGCAGGGCATTTCCACGCGGGCGGCGAGCGTTCCGGCGGTGCGCAGCGTGGTCTGCAGGGAGCTTGAATCGTCAGCGGAGCGGGAGAATCGCATGGGCTGAACGTACGCCACGGCGCCGGGAATGCCAGGGGTTGGCTGCGGTCAGTCGCCGGAGGACGGCGCCGGGGCGGCCTGGCCCTGGAAGGACGGGGACACGGACGTGATCTTCCAGCCTTGAGGGGTCATCTGCCACAGGAACGTGAACGCGAGGCTGGCGGAAGTGCCGGTCCCGGCCCGGCGCGGGCGGACGGTCACCAGCGCCGACGTCTGGCTGCGGCCGTTCACGGGCCGCCGGACGCTGATGTCAGAGGCCGCGGAGATCAGCGACCCGCGGATGATCCCGAGGTACTGGGAGACGGCCGTGGCGATCGCCGCGGGCACCTGCGGGCCGGCCGCCCAGGCGTCCAGCGTCGCGCGCCAGCCCGGGCCGGCGAGCGCGCGGGCGGCCAGCCGGGTGCGGCGGTGCAGCGCCAGGTAGTCGGCGTCTGAGATCGGCGGCCGGGCGGCGGAGGACAGGTCCACGATGCTGTCGTCAGGCGGCTGGACGGCCTGCGGCGGCGCGGCGCTTTCGTAGCCGGGGCGGTCCGGGGCCTTGCCGTCGTAGGCGGTGACCGCCCGGACGGTGAAGAACACGACCATGACCGCGCACACGGCGATGATCCCGTACGCGTACACCCGCTCTGACCGCCGCCAGCCTCCGATGCCCATGCCTGCGAGCCTAGCCCCGGGCGCCGGCAGCAGGCGAGTGTTCAGCGCCAGTTCAGGTGATCGGGCCCATGGTGGCCGCGGCGGCGCGCTCCACCCGCCAGCGGCCCCCGGACCGGCGCATGACCAGGGTGTAGGTGCGCATCACGTGCGTGCCTTTCCAGATCAGGCTCGGGCCGGTGTAGACGGCCTCCCCCAGGGCCGACACCGACGCGGACTGCCCGTCGTAGCGCAGCACCGTCATGTTCGTGGCGGGGCCGAACCCGACGGCAGGCACCCGGGATCCGGACTCCAGGCCGGGCCCGACGCCGCGGCCCTGCTGGTTGTCTGAGCGCGCGGCGATGTCGTCGAGGCTGGACGGGTCGGTGAACGGGGCGAGCCGGGCCCGGTAGGAGGCGGGGCTTTCGCCGGCGCGGTAGGTCTCCCACGCCCGCAGGAACCGGGCGGCGGCCGAGGCCAGGGCGCGGCGGGCCGGCGGCGGGACCGGCGCGAGGTCGCCGGTGCCGTCCTCGTCGTCCAGGCGCCGGTAGTAGCGGGCCTGGTTCTGGTAGATCAGCTGCGGGCCGTCGGCGGCGAGCTCCTGGACGCGGGTGACAGGCGTCTTGGAGTCGCCGTAGACGACGAGCTTGCGCCCGCCCGGGGCCCGTTTCACTTTCGTGCCTTTGGCCTGGCGCTTGACGGAGCTCTCGATCTCGGGGACCAGCAGCTTGGCGGCGACGATCGAGCCGGCGGCGGCGGCCAGCATCACGATCAGGCCCCATTTCGCGAGGCCCTTGATGAGGCGCAGGTAGGTGCGCTTGAGCTCGTCGTGCATCCCGGTCAACCTATCCGAGCGATCCCTGCCAGGGCCCGAGCGGGCTGCTGAGCGGATCGGCGGCCTGCCCGCCGCTCATGCCGTCGCCCGGGGCCGAGGCGGCAGGCTTCAGCCGCACGGCCACGTCAGCAGGCACGGCGTTGTTTCCGTTGGAGTACCAGCGGACATGGAAGTGGTTCTCGTGGTTGGCGAAGTACTGCATGCCGTCGGTGATGAAATGGCTGCCGAGCTTCTTGACGACGTCAGGGTGCAGGCGGGCGTCGCGGGCCCGGGCTTCGCGGACCCACTGCTCGGCGGCGGGGTCGTTGAAGAACATGAACTGGGCGCCGGCGCGCAGGAACATGGAAGCGAGCTGCTCGGCCTTGGTGCGGCTGTAAGCCTCCCCCAGGTTGTAGCGGGTGACGCCCATGATCACGTAGTCGTTGTCGGCGCCGTTGCGGTGGCTGAGGTGCCCGTTGGGGTAGAACCCGTACTTGGACGCGACGGATTCCCCGCCCCAGTCGTTGTCGGAGATCTTGCGCCAGTTCTTCTTGTAGTCCGGGTTGCATTTCTGGAAGGCCTTCGTGACGGCGATCGTCGCCTCCACCGGGCCTTTCAGGCCCCAGGTGCCGCCGTGGCTGTAGCCCTGCCCGTTGCCGATGATGTAGACGCCCTTGCGCTCGCGGGTCTTGACCATCTTCATCTTGCCGCCCTTGTTGGTCTGAGGCTTCAGGCGCACGTCGGGCAAGGTGGAGGCGGTGAACTTGCCGCCTTGCATGTGGCCGCAGTCGCCGCCGAGGATGCCGCCGTCCTGGGAGAAGTCGGTGTCCTGGGCCTGCTCCTTGACGAGCTTGGCGTACAGGTGGGCGATGCATTCGACGTAGGTGCGCTCGTCCGGGCAGACGTTGCGGTTGATGACGTGGTTGCGCTGCTGGACGGCCTTGGAGATCGCGTCGTCGAGATTGGCCTGGGTGGTGACGGTCACGTTCGCGCCGCCGGGGCCCAGGCGCACGAACCCGACAGGCTCCCCGGTGGAGCGCTGCACGTGGCTGACCTTGTCCGATTCGTTGCCTTCGATCGTCCAGTACCCGCCGGGGCGGCGCTGCTCGACGATGCCGACATGGCCGGGGAAGACGATCAGGTCGCCGGGCTGGCCGCGGCTGCCGCCGGGGATCCATTTGCCGGCCTGCTGGGCCCAGGAGCGGATGTCGGGGACGTAGCCGATGCCTGACCCGTTCGCGCCGATCGGCGAGCCGGCCTGGCGGGCGATGTAGGACGCGAAGTACGCGCACCACGGGTTCGGCAGCGTGCCGCCCTTGGTGGCCTTGACGTAGCGCTGCAGGTCCGGGCCGAGGTTGGAGCCCATCGGCTGCTCGTGCACGCCCTTTTTCAGCTCGGCGCGGGCGAGCTCGACGACCTTGGCCGCGACGGTCGCCGCCGAGGACGTGGAGCCGGCGTTGCTGACGCCGACGCAGAAGTACGTGTTGTAGTCGGGGCTGCCGGGCTTGCAGCGTTCCGCGTCGGCGGCGCCGGCGCCGCCGGGGACCGCGGTGCCCAGGGACGGCAGCACCGACCCGAGCGGCCCGCCGGCGCCGCCGGCTTCGCCGAGGGTCATGACCTTGCCGGTCTTCGGGTTGCGCCATTGCACGGTGATGCGGCCGGGCTGCGGGGTCTTGGGGACGAGCTTGTAGGTGCCGCGCAGGTCAGCGCCGCCGCTGTAGTGGCTGGTGGCCCAGTTGGACGTCCAGATCGCGCGCAGCTGCTCGAGCGGCTTCTTGCCGGCGGACTTGCGGATCTGCTGGATGCTGGCGCTGGCGCCCAGGAACTTGCCTTCCAGGAACGCCACGGACGCGTCAGCGGCGGTGATCGGGTCAGACCACACGCCGGCGCCCTGGAAGGCGCCGTGGCCGCCGAGGCTGTCGAAGTAGCCGATGTTCAGCCAGTTGTAGTTGTGGTCGCGTTCGCGGCCGGTGGCGTAGGAGCCTGACATTTCCGCCAGCGCCCAGGCCTTGATGACGTTGGGGTCCATGCCGGTGAGCATCGCCACGCGGATCGAGAAGATCGCCTGGCCTTTGGTGATGACGCCCTTCAGGGGGCCCGGGTCGATCTGGGCGTTCGGGTCCCCGGCGGCGGCCACGGTGCTCTCCCCGGAGCCGCCGTCCAGGGCGGCCTGCCAGACGCTGCCCTGGGCGCCGTGCTTCTTCAGGGACTGCGCCAGGCCGAAGATCGAGTCGACCGGGTCGCAGGTGTCCCACTGGCCGTCTGAGACGAACTGCACCGGCACTTTTGCGTTCGTGTTGATCGCCTGGGCGCCGAGGCCTTTCTTGTCGCCGCGGGCGTAGGCGGCGGTCTCGGCCTGGGTGAGCTTGCGCAGCGGGATCAGCTTCACGACCGGGTTGTCGCCGCCGAGCGCCTTGGCGGGCAGCGGCAGCAGGTCGATGATGCGCTGCTTGCCGTGCATCGGGGGCCCGCCGGGCCCGATGTCGGCGATCGGCACCTCAATGGCCTTGTGGTTCTTCAAGTTGATGACGCGGACCATCCAGCCGTGCCAGGCATGGTTGTCTGACGGGTAGCTCCAGCCGTTGCCGAACCCTGACGTGCCGAGCTTCGCGGCGGCCCAGCCGTCGCGGTACACCGGCGCGAAGCTGCCGGAGCCCTGGGAGCCGTCGATCGCCGAGGCCCCCGGCGTGTAGGTGGTGGCGACGCCCGTGAACGGGCCTTTCAGGCCGCTGGCGGCTCCGGCTCCGCCGGTCGGGCCGGTGAACACGTCGATCTTCTTGCCTTTCTCGTCGACGGGGACCGGGCAGCGGTCCTTGTACGGGTCATACGGGCTGCCGCCGAAGTCCGGGGGCGTGGACCCTGAGTCGTTGGCGGCGTCCTTCTCCCATTCGGAGGCGTCCATGGGAATCCAGCCGGCGCGGCCGTGCATGACGGGGTTGCGGGTCCTCCAGACCGGGTTGGCTCCGAATTCGGTGTCGTTCCAGTTGATGGCGGCCAGCAGCTGCCAGGGTACGTTGTGCTCCAGGCCGGCGCGCTCGAAGATCGGGCGCAGCCACGCCGGGACGGTCCCGTTGAGGTCTGAGCCGTTGGCGCCCTGGATGCAGAAGCGGGTGTCGGGCTTGCCGAGCTGGTCCACGGGCCAGTTGGCGCAGTCCAGGGCTTCGCGCAGCGGGTCCTGCAGGCCCAGCGCCTTGAACTCGTTCTCGAACTCGGCGAACTGGCAGACCGAATCGCGGAGCTCGGCGGCCTTGTCCACGGCGGACTGGGTCAGGTGCACGGTGTCCTTGATCAGGCCGCCGAAGATCGGCACCCACCCCAGCCCGTTGCTGAGCAGGTCCCCGAGGAAATGGCTGAAGTCCTGCGCGATCTTCGAGGCCTTGGCGGTGACGGCGTTGCAGGCCAGTCCGGTGATCGCCTTCGTGAACGCCAGGCCGGCCAGCCCGAACAGCTTGCCGCTGACCAGGGCGATCAGGGCGGTGGCCATTCCGACGAACATCAGGATGACCAGCAGGAACACCGCCATGAAGACGATCAGCATCATGACCGCCGGGTTGCGGCCGGGGCCGTTGCCGCCGCCCTGCCCGCCTCCTTTGCCTTCGGGCTCGGGGGCGGGCCCCAGGCTGCTTGCGTCCTCGGCGCCGGCGGGCGTTGAGCGGCCGACCTCGGACTCGCCGCGGCCGAACCACCGGTTGATGTTCAGCAGGGAAAACATGGCAGGGCAGGCGCCCGCCCGGGCGCCATGACCGTTAGCGTGCCTCATGTCCGGGCGCCGGCAAGGGCTGCGGCGCGACTTTTCCGCCGGCGGGCGCGGCCTCTTAGCCCGGAGTTAACGCGGGCGCCCGGGTCAGGCGCCGGGAGGCCTGAAGGAAGGCCGGTCGGGCTTGCCGGGCGGGCCGGTGCGCCGGACCCGGCCGGGCTGGGCCTGCGGCGGGCCCAGCCGGCTGAACGGCTCCGGGCGGCCGAGGGTCGGGGCGATCGGCTGGGCGGCGGGCGCCGGCGCCGGCCGGGCCGGCGCGGCGGCCGGCTCGGCGGGGATGCCGTCCGTCTCGCCGGCGTCCAGCTCCAGGCGCCGGGCGGCTTCGATCGCGGCGACTTCCTCGGGCTTGGTGGTGATCATGTCGTACTCCTGCGGGCTGGCGGTGTGCATGCTCATCAGCGCCCGGTCGTTCTCGGCGAAGATCATGCCTTCGCCGGGGGCGGCCGCGAACAGGTAGTTGACTTCGGGGTCGTCGAGGCCGAGGAGGTCCTGAAGCGCCTGCAGGCTCTTGCGCTTCAGGCGCAGGACGATCTGCATGCTGGACTGGTCGAAGATGAACTTCCCTTGCGGGCGGGCGGAGTTCAGGAAGTCCTCGGGGGCCTGGGTCAGGACGGTCAGGCCGACGTGGCATTTGCGGGCGCGGCGGGCGATGTCCTCCAGGAATTTCGCGGACTCGTCGGTGCGCATCATCACGTGGGCCTCGTCGACGAACAGCAGGCGGAACTGGCCGGAGAGCTGCTGGGCGCGGGTCATCGTGGTGTTCCAGATGAACTCCAGGACGGTGTGCATGCCCAGGCCCAGGAGATGGTCGTTGCGCGCGGCGGTCAGCGGCTTGATGTTGAACACCACGAACGGGCTCTGCAGGTCCACGGTGGTGCGCTGGTCAAACAGGGCGCCCAGCGCCCCGCCGGCGCAGTACGGGGCCATGGCGGCCGCCAGGGGGCGCAGCAGCGCCTGCTCGCCGGGGTCGTGGGCGTGCTCGGCCAGATGCGCGGTGATCTTCGCGCGGATGTCTGACAGCACCGGCATGCGCTCGCGGGTGGCCTGCGCCTGGGTGCGCAGGTCCTGGGTGTAGCCGAAGTCGGCGTACACCTGGCGCAGCAGGCGCACCAGCGCCGCCTCGGCCTCCGGGTGCAGCCGGCCGCCTTCGGGGCTGGCCATCGTGCCCAGCAGCCGCACCACCGACAGGATCTTCGGGGTGAGGTGGTCCTCGGCGCCGTCGGCGATGTAGCTGAAGTCCAGGACGTTGATGCGGTCGGAGCTGGCGGGGCCGATCGTGATGAACTGGCCGCCGACTTCCTCGCACATCCGCTCGAACTCGCCGTCGGGGTCCACGACGGTGACGGGGATGAAGTCCATGAGCGCGCGCAGGACCTCCTGCTTGGCGGCGACGGACTTGCCGGAGCCGGTGCCGCCGAGGATCACCGAGTGGGGGCTGGCGAAGCGGCGGCGGTCCAGGATGATGTTGGAGTTCGTGGAGCGGTTGATGCCGTACCAGATGCCGTCGGGGTGGCTGAGGTCGGCGTTGGCGAACGGGAACGTGAACGACGCGCCCTGCGTGTGCATGTTGCGCGCCGAGTAGCCGTCGGCGATCAGGTTGCGCCCGAACGGCAGCACCGACAGGAACGCGTCCTTCTGGCGCAGCTCGGCGCGGCGGCTGCGGGCGCTGACGGACTCCAGCGTCTTCTCGATCTGGCGGGTGATCGAGTCAAGCTCCTCCTTGGAGTCCGCGCGGATGGTGACCAGCAGGCTGACCTGCACCGGCTTGGACTCGCCGCGCTGGAACATGTTGCGCAGCTCCTCGGCGTCCTCGAGGCGCTGGACGCGCTCGTTGTCGATGCTGCGGCGCTGCTGGGCGGCCTGCTCGAGCTCGGAGCGCTCCTTGGAGGCCTTGTCGGTGAGCCGGCTCACCCACGATTTCAGAGGCAGCGGCTGGTAGTAGAGGCTGATGTCCAGGGCGTGCTGCCACTGGTACAGCGGCCGCAGCCAGTTGGGCTCGACTTCCACCGGCCAGCCTTCCAGGAACAGGGTGCGATGGAACGTGTCGCCCAGCTCGAACCAGTCCTTGCGGAACACGGCCGAGCCGGGGGCGATCGCCGAGGAGATATCCTGGCCGCCGCGGTCTGACAGGCGCTCGTCGGCGGGGTCGTGGCTGGGCAGCAGGCCGCCGCCGTCGCGGCCGTCGCCGGGGTCCTCGCTGGAGAACGCGGCGCGGAAGTTGTCGCGCAGGCTCATGCCGGGCCTCCGTCGCCGGGGCCCAGCTGGCGCTGGCCGGGGCGCTCGCGGCCGTCGGGGCGCCGCATGCGCACGGTGAGGATGTCGCCGAGGTCGTCGGTGGAGCGCATCCGCTGGCGCTCGGAGATGCCGGGGTTGTACAGCTCGCGCAGCAGCCCGACGATCTGGATGTGGCCGAGCGGCTCGCAGCGGATGCCGCCCAGGCGGCTGAGGCCCGTGGAGATCTGGTTGGCGCGGTCGTCCAGCTCGGCGCGGGCCTGCTCGAGCTCGCGGACGGTGACGCGGCTGCCGCCGCCGTCGCCGTCCTTGCGGTCAAGGAACTTCTGGGCCAGGCCGCCCAGCGGCATCTCCGAGACGAAGCCGCCGTCGGCGGGGGCGCCGGCGACGCCGCGGCGCAGGTACGGGATCACCACGTAGAAGCTGCGGTCCAGCAGGTAGTTCTGGCGGGCGTTCTCCTCGAAGTGGTGCAGGTGGCCGTTGATGAGCGTGCGCATCTTCTCCGGCAGGCCGGGCGTGTTCATGCGCGCGGTGTAGCGCTCCACGTAGGCGCTGGTGTCAAGCCGCGCTGAATGCAGGAACACCTGCAGGGGGAAGTCCACGCTCAAGGCTGACAGCATCTCGGCGAAGCTGTTGAGCAGGATCACCTGCTCGTACTCGGACTTCAGGTCGAAGTTGACCGCCCCGGTCTTCATGATCGTGATGATCCGGCCGTCCTTCATGACCATCAGGCTGCCGTGCAGGCGCTCGACGGCGACGAGGTCCAGGGCCGAGGCGGCCGAGGACGCGGTCGCGGCGCCGCGGCTGTCGCCGTCATCTTTGGGCTTGAAGATCCTGGGCATGGTGAGGGCAGGGTCCGGGCGCGCCGGGCAGGGCAGGCCCACGGCGAGCATAGGCCCGGGCGGCGCCGATGCCAGGGATTCCGCAGCGCGGGCGCCTACTTGATGACGCGGGGGCGGTCGACGTGGCGCAGCATGACGTCCAGGTCGTCGTCGGACTCGAGGTCGGAGCTGGCGCCGGGGTTCAGCAGCACGTAGGTGTCAGGCTGGGTCTTGAACGCCAGGAAGTCGGCGAGCCAGACGTCCAGGGGGCGGCTGCGGATTTTCAGGAACGCGAACGCCAGGCCGATCAGCGGCAGCCAGCCGGTCGCCAGCATCGAGAAGGCGATGTTCAGGTGCAGGATCGGCCCGATGAAGTATTTCGCGAAGCCGAACCACAGGCCGACGGACCCGACGAGGATTGCGAGCTGGCGCACGCTGAGGCCGAACGCGATCACGTCCTCGGTGTTCAGGTCGGCGGGGATGCGGATTCGTTCGGCCATGGTCTCAGGCTGCCATGCGGCGGGCCGGGCCGGCTAGCTTCCTGCGCCCGGCGGGGATGGCGGGCCGCCGCGGACGCGCTTGGAGGGGGCCAGGCTTGACCCGGAGCCCGGCAGCCGCCGCTGGCGGGCTCCGGAGCCGAGGTCCTTGACGGCCTGCACGGGCGTGACGGGCTTGGCGGCCGCAGCGGCGGCGCGCTGGGCCTCCTTGGCCTGGGCGGCGGCCTGCTTGGCGGCGAGCTTCTCGTTCTGGGCGGCCTCGGCGACGGCGGCCTCCTTGACCTGGCTGCGGGTCCGGTCGTGCTCGGCGATCTGGGCCTGGTGCTGGGCGAGCGCCTGGCGGTGGGCGGCTTCGTGGCTGGCGGCGAGCTTCGCGGTCGCGGCGGCGTGGTCGGCTGCGGCCTCGGGGGCGGGCACGGGCTTGCCGTCCGGGCCGGGCTTGTGCGGGACGGGCGCGCCGGCGGGGCCGGGCGCCATCACCAGGCCCATGGCGCCGGCAGCCTGGGCGGCGAGCTGCTCCTGGGACGGCGGCTTGGGCACGGCCGTCAGGGACGGGCGCGGGTTGGCGGCGTCGAAGCTGGCCAGGGCGGCCTGCACGCTCTGCTGGCCGCTGGCGCGGGCGGTGTCGCGCTGCTCCTGGGCGGCCTCCTGGGCGGCTGACAGCTGCCGGGCGGCCGCCTTGGCCTTCTGGCCGCGGACTTTGGAGTCGGCGGCCTGCAGCGCGCCGACGCCCCGGGCCGCCAGGGCGGATCCGGCTCCGGCCGCCGCGCCTCCGGAGCCTCGGCTGGCGGGGCTCAGCGGGCTGGAGGACCGCGTGGAAGGCATGAACCGGCCGCCGACGCCGCCGCGGCCGCCGCCGTGCTTGATGCGGTCGCCCATCTGGCTGGCGCCGCCGGCCAGGGCCGCGGCGGCGCCGAGGCCGAAGCCCGGGACGGCGACGGCGCCGAACGCGGCGCCGGCGAACCCGCCGGCCTTGACCGCCATGCTGGTGAACGCGCGGCTGGTGGAGGTGTAGTTGCCGGTGGCGTAGCCGCGCAGGTTCGTGACGGCCTTGAGCATCATGCGCATGGTGATCAGCAGCGCCGCGGCGGACAGGAACCGGCCGCCCTGGGCCAGCAGGCTGCTGCCGGCGTGGTCAGGGCCTGACCACAGGAGATGGGAGAGCTCCAGGCCGGTGACGAGAATGACCGCGCAGGCGACCGGGATCGCGCACACGGCGATCAGGCCGCGGATCCACATGCCGAAGAACCCCTTGAATTTCGGGATCACGAACGACAGGCACGCGATCGGCGTGGCGACGATCAGGGCGATCAGGGCGATCTGCTTGGCGATGCCGATGATCACCATCGCCAGGAACGCGAGGCTGAACAGGATCGCCAGGATCGACGGCATCATCGCGCTGAACGCCGAGCCGATGACGTCGGCGACGCTGCCCATGTTCGCGTCTCCGGTGGCGACGATCGCGTCGGTGATCTGGTTCGGGACGCTGGCGCCCTGCCCGGAGATCAGGCCGGCGGTCACCCAGTTGCTGAACGTGATCATCCCGCCGATGATGAACGGCGCCGCCGCTGACAGCATCACCGCCGCCAGCACCCGGGGCAGGACCGTCTTGACGTCGTAGGCGGCGCCGGGGTCCCGGCGCCACAGGTACACCAGGGCGATGACGATCACGATCACCCCGTAGATCGCCGAGGTGGCGTCGCGCAGGCCGCGGGTGAGCTTCAGCCAGCCGCTTTTCTCCTGCACGTTCGGGTTGATGTTCTGGCAGCTGAACGCCTTGCCGCAGTCCACGCGGCTGTCGGTGCCTTTCATCGGCTTGCCGAACTTGTCCAGGCGCGCGATCGCCTTGCCGTTGTTGGACCCCTGGCTGGCCTTGCCGAACTTCCCGTAGATGCTGAAGCTGTTGAGGATCGTGTCGCCGCGCTCGGAATGCGGGGTGGAGAGCATCAGCCCGAGCCCGTACGGGGCGGTCATCGCGTACACGACGCCTCCGAAGAAGCTCAGGAACGGGCTGAGCATCAGGCGGATGAAGAATCCGACGGGGTTCTTGAGCATCTCTGACAGGCTGGGCTTGGCGTCCTTGATCAGGCGGGTGAACGCGCCGCCGCTGTTCGCGCAGCCGCTGGTCTTGTCGCTGGACGTCAGGGCCGAATGCCATGCCTCGAAGCTGGTGGCGGCTTTCACCGGCGGAAGCCCGGACCGCTCCGAGCTCCAGTCGAAGTCCAGCTTCTTGGGGCCGTCCGGGGCGCCCTTGCCGCTGGTCAGCCGCTCGTTGTAGAACTTCTGGAAGTTCTTCTCGGCTTCGGGGCTGCCCTGCTTGCCGAACTTCTTCTCGTTGCGGTCCAGGACGCGCTGGTCGTCCTGCAGGGCGGCGGTCAGGTCGTCGAGGTTCTTGGCGGCCTCCTCGCTGAGCGCGCACTGGCCGCCGAGGCGCTCGCTGACGTTCGTGTTGAACGCGCCCCATTTGCCGTTCCAGGGCACCGAGCCCTTGAACCACGGGCTGAACACGCTGTTGCTGGCGCCGACCGTGGAGATGGAGTTGCAGCCGGTCCCGGCGGTCTGGCAGCTCTGAGACACCGTCGGGCTGAGCGCGCCGACGGCGAGGGCCTGGGCGGGGCCGGCGAGCTGGCCGGCGATCAGGACGCCCAGGACCGTCCAGAGGCTGGCCAGGCGGGCGCGCTGGGATCGGCGGGTCAGGAAAGAAGTCATGGGCTGATGTCAGGGCCGGGGGCCCTGTGCCCGTACGCTAGCGCCATCCCCGGGGCTGGCAAGGGCTTGGCGCCATGTTTCGCGGGACAGAACGCGAAAGGGGCGCCGGCATGGCGCCCCTTTCGGATGCGGCGGAATCCCTGAATCCAGAAGGCGGGTGCTACTTCAGCCCTCCGGGCCCGGTGCCCTTGGCGGCGCTGCCGGGGTTGCCGCCGACCTTGGTGACGAGCTCCACGACGATGCCGCGGGCCACGAACAGCAGGCCGGCGATGCCGACGCCGATCAGGGCGTTCTTGATGGTGTCCTTGGCCTGGTTGACCTTGCCGGAGTTGCCGGCGGCGGTCGTCCAGGTGACGGCCCCGTACAGGCCGTAGGCGACGAACAGGGCGCCGATGAGCAGCAGGATGACGCCGGAGACGTTGCCGATGAACTGGGTGGTCTTGCCGATCTGGCCGGCGGCCAGAGCGGTGCTTTCGCCCGCCAGGAACACGCCCATGAGGGCGCCGCCGGCGACTTCGAGGCGGCCGCGGCGGGAGGAGGGCAGCTTCTCCACCGCGCGCGACGGGGCCGCCTGGGCGGCCACGAGCGCCCGGAGAGGCATTTCGCGGATGGTGGTGAGCATGGTGAAGGTGAGTCCTTTCTGGATCTGATGTCAGGGGTTCCATGGCCTTCGTGCCACGGGAGCTCTCGCGTCTGCTGGGTTTCCGGGGCCGCGCGGCGCTTTACAGGCTGATGTGGCCTGCCAGCGTCACGAGGAACCGGTACACAGCGGACGTGACCTCGCCGACCTTGTTGCCAAGGCCGACAGGGTGCGACGCGATCAGGATCGTGATCAGCGCGCCGCCGAGGAACTGTCCGAGGAACCGGGCCATGTGCGCTCATGCTGCCCAGGTTCGCGCCGGCTGCAAGCTCAGGCGCACGAAAGGGGCGGGAGGCTCAGAATCCGCCGATGCTCAGGCCCAGGAACAGGCCGCGCACCGCGAAGTAGCCGCCGATGATCGCGGTGGCGATCAGGCAGCGCTTGATCTGGGCCCGGGCCTTGTCGACCTTGCCGGTGTCATGGCCGGCGGACACCCACAGCAGCGCCCCCCACAGCCAGGCGAGGGCCAGCAGGACCGGGGCGGCGGCCAGGACGTACTGGCCGAGCGTCCCGACGACCCGGGTGATCCCCGACCACGGGCTTTTCTCAGCGGCGAGGACGAGCAGGCTCATGCCTGTCACCGTAGCTCCGCGCCGCCGGGCTGCAAGGCCTTTCCCCGGGCTCAGCGGCCGCGCAGGTATTTCTCGTCGGCGAGGAGCTCTTCCTCGGCGGAGCCGGGGGCGCCGGCGAACCGGCCGGCGCGCAGGTCGTCCTGGACTTTGCGTTCCAGGACGGCGCGGCTGTTCTTGACGTGGCTCTGGCGGGCGGCTTCGACGTCGTGGCGCGGCTGGGTGGAGGCCAGGCGGCTGGCCTTGACGACCTTGGGCATGAGGTCGTCGATGCGGGCCTTGGCCTCGGCGACGGCGGCGTCGCTGTCGGCGTGCCACGGGTACAGGGATGTCAGCGGCGGCGCCAGGCCCTTGAACACGAACGGGCCTGAGCTGGTGCCGTCGTCCATCATGTGGTTGCACCAGCCCCAGTAGTTGGGCAGCGCGAGGATGTCGTCGGTGCGCGGGTAGGGCTGGCCGGATGCGATGAAGTCAGCGACGGCCTTCACGGCCTGCGGGTCCAGGCGCATGCTGATTTTCGTCTGGGTGTTGGACTGCACGCCGCGCAGCACGTCGGCGGGCAGGTCCTGGGGGACCTGGTTGGCCGAGATCGCGTGCAGGCCGTGCTTTCGGGTCTGGGCGAGCAGCTCCTTGTAGGATTCCGTCGCGTAGTTCTGGAACTCGTCGATCATCAGGTAGGCCGACAGGTTCGGGTCGTGGCCCCATTTGGACAGGGAGCCGATCAGCATCGGGGTGATCATCGTGCCGATGAACTTCGCCACGGTGGCGTCGCCGCCGGCGATCGCGGGCAGCTTCATGAAGACGAGCTTGTTCTCGCGCACGAACTTCGCGAAGTCCAGCTTGGATTCGGGCTGGCCGAACACGTTGCCGAAGCTGTCCTTGGTGGAGAGGCTCGCGAACGTGCGCAGCACCGGCATGCAGTGCTCGAGCTGCTGGCGGGCGCCGAGCTGGTCGTAGATGCCGCCGGGCCCGAAGTTCTCCTTGATGGCCAGGTTCGTGCAGCAGCTCATGACCATGTGGCGGAACTCCTCGTCAGTCAGGAATGTCGGCACCTGCAGCAGCGTCAAGGCGAGATGCTTGTGGCCGGAGAACGCGCTCAGGTTCGCCTCGCACAGCGCCCAGACCGCCTGCTCGGTGTAGTTGACCGCGCGCGGAGCGGAGTCCGGGCTGAGGTTGAGCATCTTGAGGATCATCTCCTTCACGGAGTTCACGGTGCCTTCGATCTCGGCGGCGTTGTCGATCGCGATCGGGTTGAACGCCACCGGGTTGGACGTGTCGCCGAAGTCCAGGATCAGGATGTCCTTCGCGCGCTCGGGGGCGAACGCGAGAATGTAGGGGAGGATGTTGTCGACGAGCGTCCCGTGCGGGTCGATCAGGAAGATGCTCTTGCCGTTCTTGGCCAGCCCGTAGGTGAACCATTCCAGCAGCGTGGACTTGCCCGCGCCGGTGGTCCCGCACAGGTACATGTGCGTGTTCAGGCCCTTGATCGGCATGCCGATCGCCCGCTGCTTGTTGGTGCCCACGAAGATCTCGCCGAACGCCAGGAACCCCGGCGGCGGGTTCAGCGGGTCGGGGATGATGATCGGCTTGCGCGGCGGGACCGCCCGCATGCCGAATTCGACGGCCAGCCCGGGCGTGGAGGTCAGCTTGTCAGGGACTTTCATCATCTCCCCCAGCTCCGGCGGGCTGAGAATGCTGCCGGCGCCGGCTTCCAGGCTCATCAGGCCCAGGACGGCCTTCTCCGGGTCGCAGGGCTCGTACGCGAATCCCTGGCCGGTGGCGCTGTTGGAGTAGGAGGCGTTGAATTCCTTCTGCAGCTCGGCGCAGATCGCCTGCAGCTCGTCCTGGCGGCCTTCGGGCCCGATCGCGCCGATGTGCAGCTCGGCTTCATAGAAGCCGGGGGCCATGACTTTCTCCTTGGCGAAGTTCACGGCGTGGTTGTGGTTCTCGGGGATCTCATGGCGCGGAGGCGGCTTGGACGGGTCGGCCTTGGCCAGCGGGGTGCGGGGCTGCTCGACGCCCTTGGAGGCCGGGCTGAACATGTGCCAGAGCATCTGGCCGGCGTAGCCTGACCAGGCGGAGAGGTGATGGCGCCAGCCGGACGGCTTCTCCAGCGGCACGTGGCTTTGCAGGGCCAGGAACGCCTCCTGCATGCTGGCGGAGGTCCCGCCGGGGGCGCGGCGCAGCGCGAACTTGATGAACGCGTGCTCGCCGTCCTCCAGGCGGTCGAACACCGCCAGCGCCGGGGTGATCTCGTCATAGCCGGGGCGAAGCTCCAGCGAGCAGATGCTGTGCACGGGATGCTCGGTCAGCGAGCCGCGGTAGGCGGCGGCGGCCAGGCGCCGGGGCTCAGGCTCGGGCTCCGGGGCGCCGGGCTCCGGGCCGGGCCCGGCGGCGGAGGCGGACTCCGGGGCGGCTTCGGCGGGCTGCCAGGGCGCCGCGTCGGGCTGCCAGGGCTGCGCTTCGGCGCCGGGCGCCGGCATCGCCGGGCCGGCCGGGAAGGCGGACAGGCCCGGCGGCGGCGGCAGGACCGCGCCGGCGGCGATTTCGCGGTCGGCGATGTTCGCGGCGGGAGCGTCCTCCTCAGGGTCGGCGGGGGCAGCGGCCGGCTGCGGGCGCGGCGGGGCGGCGCTCATGCCCGGCGGCGGCGGCAGGAATCCCGTGCCGGCGGGGGCGGGCGGCAGCGGCGGGGCCGGCGGCGGCGCCGGGGCGGGGGC
>WBZU01000499.1_pt1 | contig 33244 bp, 31 predicted proteins | sample 5204311 | NCBI WGS metagenome assembly WBZU01 (sample SAMN12344359, study PRJNA552823) | activated sludge metagenome | biome: Activated sludge suspended growth; feature: Nitrification reactor; material: Wastewater; isolation source: activated sludge from nitrification reactor of wastewater...
CCTGTGCTTGCCCTTGCCATGCCGATCCATCCCGCCCGCCTCGAGCGCACGCCCGAGGGCGTGCTGTACTCGGGCGCCTTCGGCGACGTCTACCACTCGCGCGACAATGCGCTCGGCCAGGCGCACGCGGTCTTCATTGCGGGCAACGGCCTGCCGCAGCGCTGGCAGGGGCGTGAGCGCTTCACCATCGTCGAGACCGGCTTCGGCGCCGGACTCAACTTCCTCGCCACCTGGGCGGCGTGGCGCGAGGATGCCTGCCGCAGCGCCCGCCTGCACTTCGTCTCCTGCGAGCTGCACCCCTTCTGCCGCGAGGATCTCGCCCGCATCCACGCCGCCTGGCCCGAGCTCGCCACCTTTGCGGCCGAGCTGCGCGCGCAGTGGCCGGTGCTCGCGCCCGGGCTGCACCGACTGAACCTGGACGCGGGCCGCGTCACCCTGACGCTCTTCCTCGGCGATGCCGCCGACGGCCTCGCGCGCATCGACGCGCGCGCCGACGCGCTCTATCTCGACGGCTTCACCCCGGCGAAGAATCCCGCGCTGTGGTCCGAGCGCGTCTTCCATCTGCTCGCCGGCCTCGCTGCCCCGGACGCGACGCTCGCCACCTGGTCGGTCGCCGGCCAGGTGCGCGAAGGCCTGCGCCGCGCCGGCTTCACGACCGAAAAGGCGCCCGGCTTCGGCACCAAGTGGCAGATGCTGCGCGGCCGCCTCGCACGCGAGGCCCGCCCGCTCGCTGTACCGGAGGCCGCGACCAGCGGTCGCCACGCGCTGGTGCTCGGTGCCGGCATTGCCGGCTGCACCGTGGCCGAGCGCCTCGCCGGGCGCGGGTGGACGGTGGAGCTGATCGACCGTGCCCCTGCGCCGGCCACGGGCGCCTCGGGCAACCTCGCCGGCGTGCTGCGCCCGCTGCCCAGCCTGGACGACAACCGCATGAGCCGGCTCACCCGCGCCGGCAGCCTGTACGCCTGGCGGCGCATTCATCAGCTGCGCGTGCGCGGCCTGGCGCTGCGCGCCGACGACTGCGGCGTGCTGCACCTGGGGCGCGACGCTGCACAGGAAGTCAAGATGCGCGCGGTGGTCGAACGCCTCGCGCTGCCGCCAGAACACTTGCGCTTCGTCGGCGTCGACGAGGCGGCGGAAATCGCCGGCTGCGCGGTCGCCAACGGCGGCTGGTGGTTCGCCGGCAGCGGCTGGGTGCAGCCGCCCAGCCTGTGTGCGGCCAGCCTGGAGGCGGCGGGCGGGCGCCTGCGTGGGCACTTCGGCCACACCGTGGCGCGGCTCGGGTACGACGGCGGCGCCTGGCACGCGCACGGGCCCGACGGCAGCACGATCGCGAGCGCCCCCGTGGCGATCCTCGCGCCCGGCACCGGCATCGCCGACTTCGAGCAGGCCAGCCTGCCGGTGGTGAGCGCGCGCGGCCAGGTCTCCCATCTGCCCGCGGTCGCGGGCAGCGCGCCGCGGGTGGTGGTGTGCCGCGGTGGCTACGTGAGCCCGGCGGTGGACGGCCTGCGCTGCGCCGGCGCCACCTTCGCGGTGGACGACCCCGACCCCGGCCTGCGCCCGCAGGACCATGCCGAGAACCTGCAGCGCCTGGAAGCCATGATTCCCGGCTTCGGCGCCGGCCTGGGCGCGGGCTTCGACCCCGATCGGCTCGATGGCCGGGTGGGGTTCCGGCCTGCCTCACCCGACCGCCTGCCGATGGTCGGGGCCCTCCCGCTGCCCGACCGGCCTCCCGCCTCGGCCGCCCGCGGCCTCGACGAGCTGCCGCGCCGGCCCGGGCTGTACGCGCTCTCGGGCTACGGCGCGCGCGGCCTGGTGTGGTCGGTGCTCGCCGCCGAGCTGCTCGCCAGCGCGCTCGAAGGCGACCCCGCCCCGCTCGAGCGCGACCTGGTCGAGGCGATCGATCCGGCGCGCTTCGTGCTGCGCCCGCTTGCCAGGACGGCGGTGCGCGAATGAGGTCGCCCCGGCTCGAAGCCTTGCGCAGCGCGCTCGAGAAGGCGGAGTTCCGCCTCGCCGCCACCCAGGACCTCGCCCGTGTCGGCGACTGGGAGCTCGACCGCCACACCGGGCGGATGTACTGGTCGCGCGAACTCTTCCGCCTCTTCGAGCGCCCGGAAGCGCTCGGCGTGCCCGACCTCAACGAGGCGCTCGGCTACTTCAGCCTGGAGTCGACGAATCGCACCCGCGACCTGTTCTGGGAGGCGATCGACAGCGGCCGACGCTGCGCCCTGGAGCAGGAGGTCCTGCTGCCCTCGGGCGAGGAGCGTCGCCATTTCACCGTGATCGTGCCGGTCGCCGACGAGACCGGGCGCGTGTTCCGCCTGTACGGTACGGTGCAGGACATCACCGAACGCCGGCGCCTGGAGGCCGAGCGCCTGGAGCATCTGGAACGCCTCGAAGAGCTCTCCCGCCACCTGGTCGAGATCGAGGAGCGCGAGCGCCGCGAACTCGCCAGCGCGCTGCACGACCGCGCCAGCCCCAACCTAGCCGCGCTGCAGATCCTGTTCTCCAGCCTCGCCGAAGCCCTCCCCGAGTCCGCCCGAGGCGAACTCGCCCCGCTGCTGGAGGACGCCTCGGCCCTGCTCGCCGACACCACCGCCGGCATCCGCGAGATCTGTACCAACCTGCGCCCGGCCACGCTCGACTACGCCGGCCTGGTGCCCGCGCTGCGCGAATACGTCGCCCAGTTTCGCGCCCGCACCGGGCTGGACGTGCGCGTCGACGCTGCGTCCGGCAGCCCCCCGTGCGCCCTCTCCCGCGCGACGCAGACGCTCTGCTTCCGCCTAGTGCAGGAGGCGCTCACCAACTGCGCCAAGCACGCTCGCGCCGGCAGCGTGCGCATCGGGCTCGGCGGCTGCGCCGGCGGGGTCCTGCTGCAGATCGGCGACGACGGCGTCGGCTTCGACCTCTCCCGTCTCGGCGAAGCGGGCAGCACCCCGGGGCTGGGCCTGATCACGATGCGCGAGCGCGTCGAACTCGCCGGCGGGGACTTCCGCCTGTACACCCGCCCCGGCGACGGCACCGTCATCGAGGTACGGCTGCCCACCGAGCTCCACCCCGCGGAAACGACCCGATGAGCCTGCGCATCCTGCTTGCCGACGACCACCAGATGTTCCGCCACGCGCTGCGGGCGCTGCTCGCCCGCGACCCGGAGCTCGAAGTGGTCGCCGAGGCGGCGAGTGGCGAGGAGGTGCTCGCGATCGCCGATGCCCAGCCGGTCGACCTCGTGTGCATGGACATCGCCATGCCGGGCATGGACGGCATCGAGGCCACCCGCCGCCTGCTCGCCCGCCATCCGGCGCTGCGCGTGATCGGCCTTTCGGCCTTCGCCGACCGCCAGTTCGTGACCGACCTGCTCGCCGCCGGCGCGCGCGGCTACATCACCAAGGGCGAAGCCGGCGACGAGCTGCTGCGCGCGATCCGCACCGTGTGCGAGGGGCGCAGCTACCTGTGCCCCGAGGTCGCGGCGACGGTCGCGGATGCACTGCGCGACAGCCCCGGGGTGTACGCCGCCGCACCCCGGCTCACCGCGCGCGAGCGCCAGGTGCTGCAGCTGATCGCCGAAGGCCTGACCTCGGTGCAGATCGGCGATCGCCTGCACATCGCCGCCTCCACGGTCGAGGTGCACCGCCGCAACCTGATGCGCAAGCTCGACCTGCACAACGTTGCCGAACTCACCCGCTACGCGATCCACAGCGGCATCAGCCCGAGCGCGAGCCCGGGCGGCGCGGCTTGAACGCCTCCGCCCGCATCCGCGACTACCCTGAAACCGGTAGTCCAAACACTGCGAACGCTGTATATGCCCGAAACGGGGGGCCGCTTAACATCACAGGCTGAGAGATCCACCCGGCATCCTTTAGCGGAGACTTCGCCATGAACACCCATCCGGCCTTCCAGCAGTTCGCCCACTCGACCCGCAACGGCTTCGAGCAGTTCCAGGCCTATGCCCTGATCGCGCTCGACGCCTCCGAGAAGCTGTGCGCGCTCAACTTCGGCGCCGCGCGCGCGCTGTGCGAGGCCGCCTCGGCCGCGCCGATCGCCCAACCGGGCAGCGACCTGGAGGCCGGCTTCGCGAAGCAGCGCGAGACCCAGGGTCAGGTGCTCGAGCAACTGGGGAACTACCTGCAGCAGGTGAACGAGGTGGTGTCGGGCGCGCAAAACGAGCTGCTCGAACTCGGCAGCCGCCACTTCGAGGACTTCCAGGCCTCGATGCAGTCGATGCTGGAACAGGCGCGCAAGCTGGGCGGCGTCGAGGTCGTCCAGTCCGAAGCCGCCGAAGAGCCGCGCAGCCGCGCCATCCGCAAGGCCGCCTGAGCCCCCTGCACCGCCATCCCGACCGCCGCACTCGCGGCGGTTTGTTTTTGCGGGAGCAGCGCACGGACACGCGCCCGCACCCGCTTTCACCGCTGCAATCGCGACTGGCGTCGCTCCTACGCACACCGCTGGGGTCACGCCTACGCAGCCCGCTGCCCTAGCGGACGCGCCTGTGGGAGCGACGCAAGTCGCGATTCGCGCCCGCAGTCCCCGCCGACACCCGTCGCAGCCGCGCCGACATGATCGCGACTTGCGTCGCTCCCACACGTCGTTCCAAGGGGGCGTGTAGGAGCGACGCAAGTCGCGATACGGCGCACGAACTCGCGCCTGCGGCTGCGTTCAGAGGCGGCGGTCGAGGCGCTCGAGCACGCGCCCGCGGCCGAGCACCTCCAGCACGGCGTCGATCGCCGGGGTCTGGGGCACGCCGAGCACCGCCACGCGCAGGGGAATCGCAACCTGCGGCATCTTCAGGCCATGCTCGGCCATGGTGTCCTTGATCGCCTGGCTCAGCGCGGCCCTGTTCCACTCGGCTGCGGCCAGGCGGCCACGCAGGCTGGCGAGGGCGGCCTTGGCGACGTCGGTCAGGTGCTGGCCGACCACCTCCGGTGCCGGATGCACGTCGGCGACGAACAACTCCGCGGCATCCGCCAGTTCGTTGAGTTTGGCGACGCGGTCCTTGTACAGCGCCACCACCGCCTCCAGGCTCGGCCCCGTCTCGGGGTTCACCTCGCGGCGCGCGAGGCGGCTGGCGACCTCGGCGGCCAGGAAGGCGTCGTCCGCCTTCTTGATGTACTGCGCGTTGAGCCAATTGAGCTTCTCGGTGTTGAACTGCGCGGCCGAGGGCGTGATGTGGTCGAGGTCGAACCATTCGACGAACTGCCGGCGATCGAAGATTTCATCGTCGCCATGGCTCCAGCCCAGGCGCGCCAGGTAGTTGATCACCGCCTCCGGCAGATAGCCCTCCTCGTCGTACTGCATCACGCTGACCGCGCCGTGGCGCTTGGAGAGCTTGGTGCCGTCGTCGCCGAGGATCATCGACAGGTGGGCATAGAGCGGCACCTCGGCGCCGAGCGCCTGCAGCACGTTGATCTGGCGCGGGGTGTTGTTCACATGATCGTCACCGCGGATGACGTGGGTGATGCCCATGTCCCAGTCGTCCACCACCACGCAGAAGTTGTAGGTCGGCGTGCCGTCGGCGCGCGCGATGATGAAGTCGTCCATCTCGGCGTTGGCGATCTCGATGCGACCCTTGACGAGGTCGTCCCAGCTCACCACGCCTTCGGCCGGATTGCGGAAGCGCACCACGGGCTGCACGCCCGCGGGCGGCTGCGGCAGTACCTTGCCCGCCTCGGGACGCCAGCGCCCGTCGTAGCGCGGCTTCTCGCCCCGCTCGCGCTGCGCCTCGCGGAGGCGATCGAGTTCTTCGGGCGACAGGTAGCAGTGGTAGGCGGTGCCGGCCGCCAGCATCTGGCCGATGACCTCCTTGTACCGGTCCATGCGCTGCATCTGGTAGAACGGGCCTTCGTCATGTTCCAGGCCCAGCCACTGCATGCCGTCGAGGATGGCCTGCACCGCCGCGGGCGTGGAGCGCGCGACGTCGGTGTCCTCGATGCGCAGGATGAAGGTGCCGCCATGGCGGCGCGCGAAGGCCCACGAGAACAGCGCGGTACGCGCGCCGCCGATGTGGAGGTAGCCGGTGGGGCTGGGGGCGAAGCGGGTACGCACGGGGGTACGGACGGGGCGGGAAGCGGAGGTCATCGTTGCTTTCGGTCGTGTTTCGTTTGAATTCGGGGATCAGGCGGGTCGCTTGGCCAGCCGGTGCGCGGAAGAGGCCCCGCCCCAGGCTCTTGGCCCCGAGACTCGACCCGGGGAATCAGCCCAGCAGCAGCGCGTCGTCGTCGATCTTCTCGCCGCGCACCTTCTCGAACATGTCGAGCAGGTGATGCACGTCGAGGCCCTCGCGTTCCTTGCCGGAGACGTCGAGCACGACGCGGCCCTGGTGCAGCATCACGGTGCGCTGGCCGACGTCGAGCGCCTGGCGCATCGAGTGCGTGACCATCATCGTGGTGAGCTTGTGCTCGGCGACGATGCGCACGGTCAGTTCCAGCACGAAGGCCGCGGTGCGCGGATCGAGCGCGGCGGTGTGCTCGTCGAGCAGCAGCAGGCGCGAGGGCTGCAGCGCCGCCATCAAGAGGCTCACCGCCTGGCGCTGGCCGCCGGAGAGCAGGCCGATACGGTCCGAGAGGCGATTCTCCAGGCCGAGACCCAGCGTGGCGATCTGCGCGCGGAACTCCTCGCGCAGCGCCGGCTTGACCGCGAACGAAAAACCCCGGCGCTCACCGCGCATCTTGGCGAGCGCCATGTTTTCCTCGATGGTGAGATCCTCGCAGGTGCCGGCGAGCGGGTCCTGGAACACCCGCGCGACGTGGCGCGCACGCCCCCACACCGGCTGGCGGGTCATGTCGATGCCGTCGATCTCGATCGTGCCGCTGTCGACCTTCTGCTCGCCGGAGACGGCATTCAGGAAGGTCGACTTGCCGGCGCCGTTGGAGCCGATCACGGTGACGAACTGCCCGGTCGGGATCTCGAGCGACATGCCGCGCAGGGCCTGGGTCTCGATCGGCGTGCCAGGGTTGAAGGTGAGACGAAGGTCGGTTGCTTTCAACATATTTCAGCTCACCCTTTTTCCGGACCAGTGCGCGCGCAGGCGCGGCACCACCAGCGCGACCGTCACCAGCACCGCGGTGACGAGGTTGAGGTCCTGCGCCTGCAGGCCGATGAAGTCGGAATTGAGCGCGAGCGCGATGAAGAAGCGATACACGATGGCGCCAACGATCACCGCGATCGTCGCCAGGTAGAGCTTGCGCGAGGGCAGCAGGCTCTCGCCCACGATCACCGCCGCGAGACCGATGACGATCGTTCCCACGCCCATCGAGATGTCGGCGCCGCCCTGGGTCTGCGCGAACAGCGCCCCGGCCAGGCCCACCAAGGCGTTCGACAGGGCCATGCCGGCCAGGATCGCCATGCCGGTGTTGACGCCCTGCGCACGCGCCATGCGCGCGTTCGAGCCCGTCGCGCGGATCGCCAGGCCGCTCTGGGTGGCGAAGAAACCGTCGAGCGCGAGCTTGACCGCCAGCACCACGAAGACGAGCAGCAAGGGCCGGAACACGTAGTCGGCGAGCGCCTCGGGCTGCAGCAGGTTGAACACGGTGGGTTCGGTGATCAGCGGCACGTTGGGCTTGCCCATGATGCGCAGGTTGATCGAGTACAGGGCGATCATCATCAGGATGCTGGCGAGCAGGTCCATGATCTTGAGGCTGACGTTGAGCCAGCCGGTGATCAGCCCGGCGATCGCGCCGGCGAGCGTCGCCGCGATGGTCGCGGTGAAGGGGTCGTGGCCGGCGGCGATCATGGTCGCGGCGACGGCGCCACCGAGCGGGAAGCTGCCATCCACGGTGAGGTCGGGAAAGCGCAGCAGCCGGAAGGAGATGTACACGCCGAGGGCGACGAGGCTGAAGATCAGGCCGATCTCCAGCGCCCCGAGCAAGGTGTAGAGCGACATTGGGGGATTACCGTTGGTGAGGATCGAGCGGAACGCGCGCCGGGACGCGTCCCCCGCGGCCGGGCATCGACGGCCGCGCGGGGATGCGGGCGACCCGCTTACTGGACGACCTTGGCAGCCGACTTGACGAGGTCTTCCGCCAGGGTGATGCCCTGCTTCTGCGCCGCAGCCGGGTTCACCTGCAGCGACAGCTTGTTGCTGGTCTCGGAGGCGATCGCACCGGGCTTCTCGCCCTTGAGGATGCGAACCACGATCTCGCCGGTCTGCACGCCGAGCGCCTTGTAGTCCATGCCGTAGGCCGCGACCGCACCGCGCGCCACGCTGTCGGTGTCGGCGGCCACGAGCGGGATCTTGGCGTCCATGCCCACCTTGACCAGGGCCTCGTAGGCCGACACGACGTTGTTGTCGGTGCTGGTGTAGAACACGTCGGCCTTGCCGATCAGGCTGCGCGCCGCCGAGCCGACGTCCACCGAGCGCGGCGCCGCGGCTTCGACCAGGCTCAGGCCGTGCTTGGGCAGCAGCTCGCGCAGCTGCTCGACCACGACCACCGAGTTGGCCTCGCCCGGGTTGTAGACGATGCCGACGCGCTTGGCGGCGGGCACGACGCGCTTGATCAGCTCGACCTGCTTGCCGAGCTCGAGGGCATCCGACACCCCGGTGACGTTGGTGCCCGAGGGCTGCATCGAGGGCACCAGCTTGGCCACCACCGGATCGGTCACCGCCGAAAACACCAGCGGGATGTCCTTGGTCGCGGCCGCGACGGCCTGCGCCGAGGGGGTGGCGATCGCGACGATCACGTCGGCCTTGTCGCCGACGAACTTGCGTGCGATCTGCGCCGCGGTGCCGGTGTTGCCCTGGGCGCTCTGATACTGCCACTTCAGGTTCTTGCCGTCCTCGTAGCCGGCCGCGGCCAGCGCCTCCTTGACCCCGTCGCGCACCGAATCGAGCGCGGGATGCTCGACGATCGCGGTGATGGCGACCGACTTCTGCTGTGCGTACGCCGGCATCGCCGTCGCGAACGCGAGCGCCAGCGCGCCGAACAGGACCTTGCGGGACAGGGGGAAGGACATGGAGGTCTCCTTGGCAGCCTTGCGGCCGGGAATTCTTCGAAAAAGGCACCAGGCCGGCATCTTGGCCAGCACGGTGTTGCAAAGGACGCGAGTTTAACAGCAGGTCCGGATTGCGCGATTGCGGTGGACCCGCAATCGCCGTGGAGGGCACTCGCACGACTTGCCTGACAAACTGTATTTTTATACAGTCAACACATGCTTCCCGCCTACGCCGAACTCCACTGCCTGAGCAACTTCAGCTTCCAGCGCGGCGCCTCGCACCCCGAGGAGCTCGTCGCGCAGGCGGCAGCCTTCGGCTACAGCGCGATCGCCCTCACCGACGAATGCTCCTTCGCCGGCGTGGTGCGCGCCCACCGCGCGCTGCAGGCCCTGCCCGAAGCCGGCCGGCCGCGCCTGATCGTCGGCTGCGAGCTGCGCCTCGCCGACGGGCCCTGCCTCGTCCTGCTCGCCGCCGATCGCGCCGGCTACGGCCGGCTCTCGCGCCTGCTCACCCAGGCCAGGCGGAGCGCCGACAAGGGCCGCTACCACCTCACGCGCGCGATGCTCGACGCCACCCGCGCAGACGAGGCTGCCGCCGAAGCCCTGCCCGGCTGCCTGGCGCTGCTGATCCCACCCGAGGAATTCCCGCCGCCGGGTGCCGCCGGCGACGCGGCCATCGCCCTGCGCAGCGAAGCGCGCTGGCTGGCGAAGCGCTTCCCCGGACGCTCCTGGATCGCCCACACCCCGCGCCTGGACGGACGCGATCCCGCCCGCCTGCACTGGATCCTGCGCATCGCCCAGGCCACCGGCGTCCCTGCGGTCGCCGCCGGCGGCGCGCTCATGCACGAGGCCGCGCGGCGCCCGCTCGCCGACGTGATGAGCGCGCTGCGCCTGCACTGCAGCGTGGCCGAGGCCGGCCTGGCGCTCGCGCCCAATGCCGAGCTGCGCCTGCACGAGCGCGCGACCCTCGCCCGCCGCCATCCTCCCGAGCTGCTCGCCGAGACCGTGGCGGTGGCGGCGCGCTGCCGCTTCGACCTCGACGAGCTGCGCTACGAGTACCCCGCCGAGCTCGTCCCCGCGGACGAGACCCCGACGCGCTGGCTGCGCCGGCTGGTCGAGGGCGGGCTGGCCTGGCGCTACGGCAAGGCCGGCAAGGAGCGCCGCGCAGCCGCGCCTGCCACGATCGCGGCCGCACCGCCACCGGCCGAAGACCCCGCCCCGCCCACGGTGCGCGCGCAGATCGAGCACGAGCTCGCGCTCATCGCCGAGCTCGGCTACGAGCCCTACTTCCTCACCGTGCACGACATCGTGCGCTTCGCCCGCGAGCGCGGCATCCTGTGCCAGGGCCGCGGCTCGGCGGCCAACTCGGTGGTGTGCTGGGCGCTGGGCATCACCGAGGTCGACCCGCAGCTGGGCATCATGCTGGTCGAGCGCTTCATCTCGCGAGAGCGCGACGAGCCGCCCGACATCGACGTCGACTTCGAGCACGAGCGCCGCGAGGAGGTCATCCAGTACCTCTACCGCAAGTACGGCCGCGAACGCGCCGCGCTCGCCGCCACCGTGATCCGCTACCGCGCACGCAGCGCGCTGCGCGACGTCGGCCGCGCGCTCGGCCTCGACGAGACGCAGATCGAGCGCCTCACCCGCGAGCACCACTGGTTCGACGGCCGCCACATCCTGCCCGAGCGCCTCGCGGAGGCCGGGCTCGACCCCGCCAGCCCGGTCACGCAAAGGCTGGTCGCACTCACCGAGGAACTCATCGGCTTTCCGCGCCACCTCTCCCAGCACGTCGGCGGCTTCGTCATCGCGCGCGGCCGGCTCGACGAGCTGGTGCCGGTGGAGAACGCCGCCATGTCCGATCGCACCGTGATCCAGTGGGACAAGGACGACCTCGACGCGGTCGGCCTGATGAAGATCGACGTGCTCGCGCTCGGCATGCTGTCGGCGCTGCGTCGCGGCCTCGCCCTGGTGTCGGCATGGCGCGGCGAGGCGCTGACGCTGGCGACCATCCCGCGCGAACGAAAGGAGGTCTACGAAATGCTGTCGCGCGCCGATTCGGTCGGCGTGTTCCAGGTCGAGTCGCGCGCGCAGATGACCATGCTGCCGCGCCTGAGGCCGCAACGCTTCTACGACCTGGTGGTGGAAGTCGCGATCGTGCGCCCCGGCCCGATCCAGGGCGGCATGGTCCATCCCTACCTGCAGGCGCGCGAGCGTGCGGCGCGCGGCGAGGATCCGTTGCGCGAAGAGATCCGCGGTGTGCTGGCGCGCACGCTGGGCGTGCCGATCTTCCAGGAGCAGGTGATGCAGCTCGCGGTGGTCGCGGCCGACTTTACCGGCGGCGAGGCCGACCAGCTGCGCCGCGCGATGGGTGCCTGGCGGCGCAAGGGCGAGCTCGAGCGCTACCGCCAGAAGCTGCTCGACGGGCTGGCGAACAACGGCTACGACCCCGACTTCGCCCAGCGCCTGTGCCAGCAGATCGAGGGCTTCGGCAGCTACGGCTTTCCCGAATCCCACGCCGCCAGCTTCGCGCTGCTGGTGTATGCCTCGGCCTGGCTCAAGTGCTTCGCGCCCGCGGCCTTCCTCGCCGCGCTGCTGAACAGCCAGCCGATGGGCTTCTACGCGCCCGCGCAGCTGATCCAGGACGCCCGCCGCCATGGGGTGGAGGTGCGCGCGGCGGACGTCGGCGCCAGCGCGTGGGACTGCATGCTGGAGACCGCCGACGGCGCGCAGCCCGCGGTGCGCCTCGGCCTGCGCATGATCCGCGGCCTCGGCCGCGAGGCCGCCACGCGCATCGCCGCCGCGCGTGGCGAACGCGCCTTCGCCGACACCCAGGACCTCGCCGCGCGCGCGCGGCTCGACACCGGCGAGCTGCGCACCCTCGCCGCCGGCGGTGCCCTCGCCAGCCTCGCCGGCCATCGCCATCAGGCCCTGTGGCAGGCGAGCGGCGCCGCGCCCCTGCCCGGCCTGCTCGCCGAAGCCCCTGGCGGCGACGTCGCCGCCACGCTGGACGCCCCCGCCGAGGCCGAAGACCTGCTCGCCGACTACGCCCGCCTCGGCTTCACCCTCGGTCGCCACCCGCTCGCCTTCGTGCGCGAGCAGCTCGCCCGCCTGCGCTTTCTCACCGCCGCCGACATCACCGCCGCGCCCGACCGCATGCTCGCCCGCGGCGCCGGCCTGGTCACCTGCCGCCAGCGCCCCGGCACCGCGAAGGGCACGCTCTTCCTCACCCTGGAAGACGAGACCGGGCTCACCAACGTGATCGTCCGCCCCGAGCTCTTCGAACAGCAGCGCCGCATCCTGCTCGGGGCGCGCCTGATGGGCGTGTTCGGCCAGATCCGCCGCCAGGGCCGGGTCGTGCATCTGGTGGCGAGCCGGGTGGTCGACCACTCGCCCCTGCTCGGCAGCCTCGCCGCGCGCAGCCGGGATTTTCACTGACGGCCCGTACGCGCCTCCTACCCGCCGGTGCTATCCTTTCCCCCGTTGCGATTCCGGTTCGAGGAGCCTCTTCCATGAACGCGCACAAGATCGACGACCCCTTCGGATTCCGCGAACACCCGGGCGTGTACGACACCGGCACGGGAGCGATCAAGATCGTCGAAGCCAACCGCGGCATCCCCGGCATCGAGCGCGTCGTCATCCGCAGCTATTGCGGGCGCACGCAGGACAACCGGGTTTTCTATCGCCTCAGCGCCGACCGCAGCCGCGAGTTCGCCACCCTGGCGGAGGCCTTCGCCGCGCGCCCGGTGCACCTGACCTGAGGCGGCGCGACACCACCCGGCCCAGTTCGCGTGGTGACGTGGCTTCGCCCCACCTCGCTCACAGCACTTCGCTCACGCCGCGTCGTTCAAGCCGGCCCGGCGCCCTCCGCGCGCTCGCGCCCGTCCCGCCACTCCGCCACGAAGCGCCGGGCATCCGGCACCCAGTCGGCGAAATCCTGCGCGAAGCCCGCCGGGTCGGCCACGAACTCCACCTCCGCGCCCGCGAGCGGGTTGGGCTGGCGCGCCCGCCGGCCCATGCGCGCGAGCACGTCGGCGATGCCCTCCAGCCCGGCGTAGCTGCCCAGCCAGTCCTCGCGCGCCATCCGCTCCAGCGCAAGGTGAGCCGACGCGGGCAGGTCCGCCCTGCGCGCCGCGAGCTGCCGGTACACCCCGGCGCAATAGGACGCCAGCGCCCCTTCCCCATGCTCCGCCCAGTCGCGCGCCAGCAGATGGTCCCAGAAGATGTCGACCAGCACCCCGGCGTAGCGCCGCCGCGCCGCCGACACGCGGGCGCGGCTGGCGCGGAAGGCCGGGTGGGTCTCGGCGAAGGCGTCGATCGCGCGGTGCAACGCCACCCCGCGTGCGAGGTCGGCGGGCAGCGCGCCCGGGAGTGTCCCCTTGACCCAGTCCCCGAAGACCCCGCCCACCACCAGCGCGGGCGACTCTCCGGCAAGCCAGGCGTGGGCGAGGAAGTTCATGCGCCCTGCCCGTCCGCCGCACGCCGCCGCAGCAGCGCAAGCCACCCCAGCGCCGCGGCGGTGAGCGCGAGCGGCGCGATCGAGCCCACGTTGAGCAGATTCCAGCCCTGCGTCGTCACCAGCGCGCCCGAGGCGAAAGAAGTAAACGCCATCACCGCGAACACCACGAAATTGATCGCCGCCTGCGCCTTGTCCTTTTCCTCCGGCCGGTAGGCTTCCATCGACAGCGTGGTCGCGCCGGTGAACAGGAAGTTCCAGCCCACGCCGAGCAGGAAGAGCGCGAGCAGGAACTGGTGCAGGTCCTGGCCCGAGAGCGCCACCGCCACGCAGGCGAAGTTGAGCACCACGCCCACGCCCATGATGTGCAGCACGCCGAAGCGCTTGATCAGGTGGCCGGTGAAGAAGCCGGGCGCGAACATGCCGATCACGTGCCACTCCAGCACCAGCGCCGCGTCCGAGAAGGGCATGCCGCACACGTCCATCGCCAGCGGCGTGGCCGCCATCAGCAGGTTCATCACGCCGTAGCTCATCGCGGCGGCCAGCACGGACACGATGAAGACCGGCTGGCGCAGGATCTCGCCCAGCGGCCGTCCGCCCTCGGCACCCGCCTTCTTCACCGGCTGCGGCGGAAACCGGATTCCGGCCATCACCGCCATCGACACCAGCGCCACCACCGCAAGCGCGAGATAGGAGCCGAGGAAGGGCACGGCCATCGCCTCGCGCGTGTGGTTGGCGAGGTTGGGACCGATCACCGCACCGATGAGACCGCCCGCCAGCACCAGCGACACCGCCTTCTCGCGGAAGGACGGCGGTGCCAGCTCGCCCGCGGCGAAGCGGTAGAGCTGGCCATTGGCGCTGTAGTAGCCGGCGATCACCGTGCCCGCCACGAGCAGCCAGAAGCTGCCGATCGAGAGCGCGAAGGCGCACAGCAGCGCGGTGAGGAAGGCCACCACCAGGCCGAGCTGAAAGGAGACCTGCCGCCCCCAGCGCCGCTGGCTGCGCGCCACCAGCCCGGTCGACAACGCCCCGCCCACCACGTAGCCCATCACCGGCAGCGTCGCCATCCAGCCCACCGGCGCCAGGCTGAAGCCCACCAGGCCGTTGATGGCAATGAACACCACGTTGTTGGTCAGGAACAGGCCCTGCGCGATCGCGAGCAGCCAGAGATTCTTCTTCATCGTTGAATGCTTATGCACACGGAAGACTGAACTCTACTCGTTCTGTCCGAGCAACGCCTCCGCAAGCGCGCAAGCCAAGCGGTGGCTCGGCGCGGAGGCGGCCATGGCGTTGCCAGTCGGCGCCATGCAGATCCGTCCGCGATGATCGCGACTTGCGTCGCGCCTACACGGGAGCCCTCGCGCATCTCGTGCATGCGGCGGCTGCGATTTTCGTGGGAGCGACGCAAGTCGCGATCGGCCGCCCCCCGCGCCCGGCTCGAAGCCGACGGCCAGGGCGGTTTCGACAAGATCACGCACGATCGCGTCCTCGGAGGCCAGCGTGGCGTGCCCCGGCCTGCAGGGCGACAGCTCGACGACTTGGGCGCAGACCGCGCCTCAACGCGCGGGAACGTCTCCTCCAGGCGCGGCGCCGCCGCCAGGTCCCATGCCCGCTCCGGATCCCATGCGTCCTCCCGGACCCATCCCCCCTCCGAGCCCCATACCCGCTCCGGGTCCCCGTCCTCCGCCCGGCCCCATGCCACCGCCCGCCCCCATGCCACCGCCCGCCCCCATGCCACCGCCCGCCCCCATGCCGGCTCCCGCCCCCATGCCACCGCCCGCCCCCATGCCGCCGCGCATCGGCGGCTCGTCGGGGAGGGTGACGCCGCGCTCGCGTGCACGCTCGACCATTTGCTTGTGATGCTCGAGTCGCAGCTGCTCGCGCTCCTCGGGCGTACCCGCAGCACGCATGCGCTCGCGGTGTTCCACGCGCTCCTGCTCGGTCATGATCTGGGCGCCGAAGACGGGCGCCTCCTCCCCCGGCGCCGCGACGGGTTGCTGGGCGAAGGTCAGCCCTGCGCACAGGACACCCATTGCCGTTGCCATCAGCGTACGCGTCTTCATGGTCTTCTCCTTTACGACGTTGGACATTGCTCGCCGGCCCTTCCGGAGGGCATGGCACCTCTCAGGCTCGTCCGCGTCAAATGTAGTCTTCCCGCGGGGGGCGTGTGTACCGCAGTGTATCGCCGTCCCGTCAGCCGCCACACCACTGCCACGACGGCCGCCCGCCAGACCTTCATCCCTCCCGCAGGCGCGCCCGGGCAAACCCGACCCCTGCCCGCAGCAGCTCGCGGGGACCATAGCGATGGCGCATGTTGCAGCCCTCGCACAAGGTCGGGAGCGCCGCCATGCCCTCGCGGCGCCGCAACACCGCAGCCACCGGATCGGCGGCGACATGGCCGATCGGGTGGCGGTGCGCGACATCGTTGTAGCAGTAGAGATAGTCACCGCTCGCGGCGACGAACAGGTCGACATTGCGCGGAATGCAGCCGAAGCGGTTGCGCCGCCACTGGCGGAAGATCTCGGCCGCGCTCGGCACGAAGTCGAGTTCCTGCGAGCGCAGCCCGTGCTGGCGGATCATCCGCCGCAGCTCCGCGCTCGCCAGGCGATGGGCCTCGAGCTTGCCGCCGCGGTTGTAGAGCGTGGGCGACATGGTCAGCTGCTCGATCCCATGCGCGCGCAACCACGCGATGGTGTCGCCCAGCGCGGGCAGGCAGTCGGGCATCGGGGTGAGGCTGATCGCAAGCCGGGTGCGGCGCAGGACGCGGCTCGCCGCCTGCAGGTTGTCCATCACGCGGCGCTGGTCGAGATTGACGTGAACGCGGGCATAGACGTCCGGGTCGATGCTGGAGAACGACACCATCAGCAGGTCGATCGCACCGTCGAGGTGGCGCAGGCGCTCGACGTCGAGCAGGTGACCATTGCTGACCATGTCGAAGCGCACCGGGTGCGGGCGCAGCTCGTCGATGAACTCGAAGAAACGGGGATGCGTGGTCGGCTCGCCGTAACCGGCCAGCACGACCCGGAAGATCTCGTCCGGCGCCAGGCGATCGAGCACCTGCCGCCAGGTCGCCATGCTCATCGACTGCGGGCGGTCGATGGCCTCGCGCGGACACATCGCGCACGCGGCGTTGCACTTGCTGGTCCACTCGACGTTGGCGGCGATGCGGTAGGGAATCTTCATGCAGCGCCCCGCGCGTCGGCAGTGGGGGGGTGCAGTGTGGGGACGTGGCGGGCGCAGTTGGGCACGACCTGCTCGACGTCCACCACCACGGCGCGGTCCTGCCCGGGGAAGAGCCTGGCCGCCGCCTCGCCCTCGAGCAGCGTCGCCCGGCCATTGACGCGCAGGCGGGCGCCGTCGCCGAAGTCGATGAACAGGCAGCCGACCTGCGGATTCTGCCGCAGGTTGCCCAGGCTCATGAACGCGCCGTTGCCGTCGAAATCCGGGAACGCCAAGCGGCGCGCATCGAGGATGCGCACCAGGCCGGGGCCGCCCCCCTTGAAGGAACAGTCGCAACGCCCCGTGGCGTCGCTGGTGGCGAGGAAGAAGAACGGGGCCGCCGCGAGCCGTGGCTGCACCCAGTCCGGGAGGTGATCCCACAGCAGCCGCTCCCGGCGCGCCGCATCCCACAGCGATGCGGTGCCCCCGCGCTGCTGCAGGGCGCGCTCGCCGGCATGGAAATCTTCATTCGATGGCATCTTCCCGTCCCCGCTCGCAGGTTCACGCCGGGCGCTCGGCAACGGCCGGAGGGCCGACTTGCACCCGACGAGCGCTCCCACGCGGAGCGCAGGTTCACGGTAAGGACGCCGTCTTAAGCGACGCTTAAGGGCGGGCCGCTCCGCCGGACGCGGAGCACGGCGGCACCTTCCCCTCATCGCCCTTCACCCGGCGCGGCACGGCGGCATCCCGCGGCAGCACCACCCGCACCTCCAGCCCGCCGAGCGCACAGCCGTCGAGCGCGATCGTGCCGCCATGCAGTTCGACGATGCGCGCGACGATCGCCAGCCCGAGACCCGCCCCCTGCCCGCCACCGGCGCGGAAGAAGCGCTCGAACACCTTCTCGCGCAGCTCCGGCGGCACGCCATGGCCGCTGTCCTGCACCCGCAGCACGATGGCTGCGGGCGTGGCCTCGAGCAGCACGCGGATGCAGCCGTCGGGCGGCGTGTGCCGCACCGCGTTGCCCACCAGATTCTGCATCAGGATGCCCAGGCTGCCGGCATCGCCGAGCAGGTGGAAGTCGGCCCCCTCGTCCGCCTCGAGGGCGAGGTCCTGACCATGTTCGTCGGCGAGCGGGGTCAGCTCGGCGAGCTGCTCGCGGACAAGCGCGAGCAGCTCGATCGGCAGCCTCTTGGGCCGGCTCGCGTCGGGTTCGAGGCGGGCCAGCGTCAGCAACTGCGCCACCACCCGGGTGGCACGCTCGATGCCCGAGCCCAGCAGCCGGAGCGCCTCCTCGCGATCGGCCGGATCAGGCGCCTGCAGCGCATTCTGGGCATGGATGCGCAGCACGGCCAGCGGCGTGCGCAGCTCGTGCGCGGCATAGGCGAGGAAGCGGCGCTCGCGTTCGAGCAGCTCGTTGACCTGATGCAGCAGGCGGTCGAGCGCGGCCACCATCGGCTCGAGCTCCTGCGGCACGTCCTGCAGCGCGAGGGCGGAGAGGTCGTCCGGCCCGCGCGCCTGCAAGGATTCGACGATGCGCGCGAGCGGGCGCAGGCCCCAGCCGATCGCCAGCCACACCAGCACGGCGACCAACGGCAACCCGACGAGATCGGGCAGCACGCTGCGCAAGGTGATCCTGCCCAGGAGTTCTCCCCGCACGTCCTCGCGCTCGCCGACCAGGATCCACTGGCGGTCGCGCGCATCCCGGAGCAGGAAGAGCCGCCAGGCGCCATCGTGCAGACTCACCGTGTGATAGCCCGCAAGATCCTCTCCCACCTCGCCGAGCCCCTGCTGCTCGGCGCCCCTGGTGCGTGCGCCGAGCAGCAGGTCGAGCGCACCCATCGGCGCCGCGGCGGACTGCAGCAAGGCCAGCCCCTGGTCGTCGACCACCACGAAGCCGAGCTTGCCCTCGTACTCGTGGCCCAGCGGCAGCGCCTCGTCACCGTCCTCGCGTTCCGCGTCCGTCCCCTCCCCCACGGCCGCACCGAGCCCCCCCGCATCGAGCGCGTCCTGCAGCGCCGCACGTGCATCCGGTGCCATCCCGCCCGGGATCATGCCCGCGAGCAGGCGCGCCTGCTGGGCGAGACGGGCATCGAAGAGTTCGCGCACCTCGTGGCGGGCATCGCGATAACCGAGGTAGGAGATCGCACCCAGCGCCACGCCGAGCAGGCCGAGCACGAGCAGCAAGGTGCGACGGCGGATCGAGCCCATCAGGCCTTGTCCGCCAGATAGCCCACGCCGCGCACGGTGCGGATCAGCTCGGGAAACAGCTTGCGCCGCAGATGGTGGATATGCACCTCGAGCGTATTGCTCTCGGCCTCCTCGCCCCAGCCGTACAAGGCCTGCTGCAGCCGATCGCGGGTCAGCACGCGGCCGGGCTGGGTGAGCAGCTCGTGCAGCAGCAGGAACTCCTTGCGCTGCAGGACCACCGACTGGCCGCGGTAGCTGACCTGCTGGTTCACCGGATCGAGGACGACCTCGCCGTGGTGCAGCACCGGCTGCGCACGATTGGCGCTGCGTCGCAGCAGCGCGCGGATGCGGGCCTTGAGCTCGTCGACGTCGAAGGGCTTGACGAGGTAGTCGTCCGCCCCCGCGTCCAGTCCCGCGATGCGGTCGCTGGTGGCGTCGCGCGCGGTGAGCACCAGCACCGGCACCGGGTTGGCGGCGGCGCGCAGGCGCTGCAGCACCTGCAGGCCATCCATGCGCGGCAGGCCGAGGTCGAGCACGGCGAGCGCGAAGTCCTCGTGGGTGAGCGCATGCAGCGCGCTCGCGCCGTCCTGCACCCAGTCGACCGTATAGGCCTCGGGCTTGAGCGCGACGCGGATGCCCTCGCCGAGCGCGGCATCATCCTCGACGAGCAGGATGCGCATCCCCTTCCTCCCCTGTGATCCCGGCAATCATGGGCACTGCATTCATCCGCATATTGAACGCCTACTGCGCGCCTTGCGCCAGCTTCGCGGCCACCTGCTCGAGCAGGCGCCGCGCTTCCGCGCGCCGACCGGCGTCGGCGCTCGCACGTCCGGGGCGATCGGGGGCGGCGAGCGCCCTCTCCAGCGCCGTGCGCGCCTCGGCGTAGCGCTTCTGCCGCGCCAGGAAGTCGCCGTAAAAGTAATTGGGATCGATCCCGCCGGGGTTGATCGCCAAGGCCTGCTTCAGCAGCTTCTCGGCCTGCGCGTCGTCGCCGAAGCCCACCGGCCACCCCGGCACCTGGTAGTACAGGCTGCCGAGGCTGGTGTAGGCCGAGCCGTCGAGCGCCTGCGGGTCGAGCCGCAGGGCGGTCTCGAGCTCGGCCTTGGCCTCCTTGACGAGCCCGAGCGCACCGAGGCCGCCCTTCGCCCCCGCCAATGTGCTCAGGACGATGCCGTGCCAGATGCGCAGCTCGGCCGCCTCCGGCTCCGCGGCAACGGCCCGGGCGGCGCGCTCGGCGAGCTCGGCGAAGGCCGCTTCGCGCTGCTTCTCGGGCAGCCCGTAGTGGATCTCGGCCCAGCGCCCCTGCACTGCCTGCAGTTCGAGCTTGCCGGCGTCGGCGAGCGCGAAGGCGGCCGGCGCGGCCACCAGGGAGAGGAGCGGGAAGGCGAGCGGGAGCGCCACGCGGCGGGCGAGCCGGAGCGTCCCGCTGGCGAACGTTTCTTGGGCGGGCATCTTCATGAGCGGATTTCCTCCGATTCGGAATGGGCGAAACGCCGGATGGTGGCCAGCTGCCCGCGCAGGGCGCGATCGACCACGCGCGGCAGCAGCCGGTTGAGGCGGGCGAAGAACTTCTCCGGCCAGCCGAGATGGCGCTCGGGCGACTCGTCGCGCAGCGCCTGCACGATCGCGGCCGCGACCTGCTGCGGCGGGTCCATCGCCACGCCGAGCGCGCGGTTCATCTCGACCACCGCGCTCGCGTTCATCGCGGTGCGCGTGGCGCGCGGCGCCAGGTAGAGCACGCGCACCGGGCCGTCGGCGAGCTCGCGGCGCAGCGCCTCGGCGAAGCCGCGCAGGCCGAACTTGGTCGCGCTGTAGGGTGCGAAGCCCGGATAGCCGATCGCGCCGAAGGTCGAGCCCACGAACAGCAGCAGCGCGCGCGGCCGCTCGCGCAGCAGGGGCAGGAGGCGCCGCGTGAGCAGCATCGGCGCCACCAGGTTGAGCGCGACCTGGGTCGCGATGGCGTCGTCGTCCTGCTGCTCGACGAGGCCGAAGCGGTTGAGGCCGGCGGCCTGGACCACGCAGTCGACGCCCCCGAGATCCCGCGCCGCAGCGGCCACCGCATCGACGCCGGCGATCGTGGCGAGATCGGCGACGACCCGGCGCAACGCCTGCGGAAAACGCTCCTGTGCGTCCGCGAGCCGATCCGCGTCGCGACCGACCGCCAGCACCTGCGCGCCCGCTGCGCACAACTGCTCGACCAGCGCCTGGCCAATGCCCCCGCTCGCGCCCGTGACCAGCACGCGGGTTCCGTTCAGCTCCATCGCGCCGCTCCTCAGGCCGCCAGCGGCAGGCTGCGGAAAATGTCGCCGTACAGGCGATAGACGACGCGCGCGGTATGCACCACCGCGGCGCGGTCGTCATCCTCGTCGAGCCGGTTCATCAGGGTCGCGAAGAAATCCATGTGCTCGAGGTCGAGGCTGCCGTGCGAGTTCAGGTAGCTGAAGGCCTCTGGGGGCAAGCCCAGGCTGCTGCGGATCGTCCCCGCCGCGCGGGTGGCGAGCGCAATGCTGGTGCCTTCGAGCACATTGACCATGCCGAAGAAGCTCACCGGATTGTGGCGTGCGATGCGGTCGTAGACGTAGGCCAGCATCAGCTCGGTGGGCAGCGCCGGCTGGCTGCGCCGCACCGCCTCGGGGTCGGCACCGCAGGCGGCGAGGTCGTTGAGGATCCACTCCTGGTGGCCGTACTCCTCGTCGATGTATTCGGCGATCGCGCCGCGCAGCCATTCGAGCCGCGCCGGCAGGCGTGCACCGCAGGCCATCAGCAGCGGCACGGTGTGGCTGACGTGGTGATACGCCTCGGTGAGGAAGGCGACGTAGCTCGGCAGCGCGACCTTGCCGGCGAGCGCCTGCTGGATGATCGGTGCGGCGAACAGCGTCTCGCGCTCGGCCGCGGTCTGGTCCTGGAGTTGCTGGAAGAAGCTCATGTGTCGATCTCGTCGCTGAAGGAGGTGAAGGTCGCGCAGGAGGCGGCGCCGTCGGCGCCGCTGCGTGGCAGGTAGTGCGCCGCGAGCGCGGCGCGGCGCAGGCGGCCGTTGGCGGTGAGGAGGCCGTTTGCCGGGGTGAAGGGCGCGTCGGCGCGCAGCCAGCGCCCGGCGCGCGCGTAGTCGGGCAAACCCGCGTTGGCGGCGGCCACCGCCGCGTCGAGCTCGGCGTCGCTGCAGTCGGCGCGGCGCGGCACGAGCACGGCGAGGTTCTCGGCGAGCGCCTCGCCATGCACCCAGGCCTGGGCGATCGGGCCCTGCTGGACGAGTTCGGCCTCGACCCACTCGGGATTCACGTTGCGCCCGTAGGCGGTGATGAACTGGTGCTTCCTGCGCCCGTGCAGAACGAGGAAACCATCCTCGAAATGGCCGAGGTCGCCGGTGCCCAGCCACTCGCCTGCCACCAGCTGGTCTGCCAGCGGCGCCTCGCCCAGGTAGCCCAGCATGTGCGCGCCGCGCACCTGCACCTCGCCATCGTCGGCGATGCGCAGCGCGGCATGGGGCAAGGGCCGCCCCACCGTGCCGACGCGCCGCGCAGCCGGGGTGTTGAGGCACACCACCGAGGCGCACTCGGACAGGCCGTAGCCCTCGTACACAGGCAGACCGAGCGCTTCGGCGCGCTGCAGCAGCCGCGCCGACACCTGCCCGCCACCGACCGCGACGAAGCGCAGCCCGGCGGGCGGCGCGTGGCCCTGCTCGGCGGCCCCGACCAAGGCGAGCAGCATCTGCGGCAACAGGATCAGACTGTGCGGTCGACGGGCATGCAGGGTCTGCAGGAAGCGCGCCGGATCGAAGCCCCCGCCCCCGCTGAAGCCGATCGTGCGCATCGGCAGCAACTCGACGCAGGCGCCAGCGAGCAGGCCGGCGTACAAGCCGGCGATGTTCTCGAGCAGCGTCGCCAGCGGCAGCACGCCCAGATGACGCTCGACCGCGCCAGCCTCGCCGATCCGCGCCACGCTGCGCGCCACCGCGAGCTGCGCCGCCGCGCTCAGGCAAACCCCCTTGGGCTGGCCGGTGGTGCCGGAGGTGTAGGTGATCTTCACCGTGCCCGTGGGCAGCGCCGGAACCTGCGCCGGCACGCGCCGGAGGATCCCGGGCGCGACCGGCACGAAGCCCGGGAACACCGCCGCGCTCGCGCTGGCGGCCACTGGGTCGACGATCAGCGTATCGACGCCGGCACTGTCGAGCACGTGAGCCTGCTGCGCCGGCGAGAAGAAGCCCGGCAGCGGCACGCACACCCGCCCGTCGGCAAGCAGCGCGAGATCCCAGAGCGCCCACTGTAGGCCGTTGTCGAGCGCGAGCGCGACACGGCGCGCAGCCACCGACTCGAGCACACCCCTGCACGCGGCGACGGCCTCGGGCAGGCGGTCGAAGGCAATCTCCCCACTCTCGCCACGCAGCGCGGGCCGGCCGCCATGGCGGGCGAGGCCGGCCAGGAAGGACTCAGACGCATCCGGCACGGAGCTGCCCTCCACGCCCGGATTGGAGCTCGCGGCCGGCGCCCGCGAGGGTGCGATCCCCGCCCCGGATCTCGCCCGCCATCACCAGCGGGCCGGCGTCGTAGTATCTGCCCCACTCCGGCAGCTCGGCACCCATGCGGCGCGGATCGGCAGGGCCGAGCGTGAGCGGATCGAGGCCGAGGCGGCGGAAGCTGTTGATCAGCGCCGGCGTTCCGGTGAAGCACACCCAGCGCAGGCCTTCAGCGGCCAGGATGCGGGTGAGCGCGATGATCAGCAGGCGTGCGGTGCCGGCCCCGTGGGCGGCGAGGTTGCCGACCTCTACGATCCCGTCGCGTGCCACCCGCTCTCCCGCCCGCCGCGTGATGACGCGCTCGACCGGCTCGTCGAGATAGCGTTCGAGGAAGAGCCCCTGGTCTGCCGCGCCACGGCAGCCGACCGCCCCGTGCAGGCTGCCGTCGGCGGCTTCGAGTGCGAACAGCCGCGGCATGAAGTGGCGTACACGCGCCTGGTAATGCGCCGCGAAGCGTTCGCGCACGAAGTGCTCCACGGCGGGGCGGCGGGCGTCATCGACCTCGAGCAGGCGAAGACTGCGCGCCGCGGGCTGTGCGCCCGGCGCTGGGCGGGCTGGGTGGTCGAGCCATGGGAGGTCCATGTGTGTCGGGGTCCGTTGATGAGAACTGCACCGGATCCTGACCATGCTGGCTTAAGTGCAGCTTAAGGAGGAACCAACCGCGGGCGTCGCGCACCGGATCACCGCCCCTGCCTGTTCAGCTTCCCTTCATGTACGGAAGCTTAAATTGCGGTCGCGTTCCGGATCGGGGCGCGCTCGATCGACAAACAGGAGAACACACATGAACCGCATTCTCGCCCTCGCCGCCGCTGCGCTCGTTTCCACCTCGGCCCTCGCCGGCCCGACCTGCACCGCCCCCAAGGAGAAGTGGATGAAGGAGGCCGACTTCAAGGCCAAGGTCGAAGCCCAGGGCTACAAGATCAAGAACTTCAAGGTGACCAAGAACGACTGCTACGAGATCTACGGCTTCGACAAGGACGGAAAGAAGGTGGAGATCTACTTCAATCCCGAGACCGGCGCCGAACTCGAACGCAAGTGACCTGCCATCGGGGCGGCGCGCGGCCGCGCGCCGCCCTCCTCCACCCGACAAGGAGCCTCTGCCATGCGCCCGCCCGATTCCGAACTTGCCCTGCGGGTCTGGGACCCGTTCGTGCGCGTCTTCCACTGGAGCCTGGTGAGCTGCGTCATCCTGAACTTCTTCGTCGTCGATGACGGCGAGACGCTGCACCAGTTCGTCGGCTACACCGCCTCGGGTCTCGTCGTCGCCCGCCTGGTCTGGGGCTTCGTCGGCAGCGAATACGCGCGCTTCGCCAACTTCTTCCCGACCCCCGTGCGGCTGCGCGCCCACCTCGCGGCGATGCGCACCGGCAGGCGCGACTTCCAGCCCGGCCACAATCCCCTGGGCGCGCTGATGATGCTCGCGCTGATGGCGCTGGTCCTCGCACTCGGCCTCACCGGCTTCCTGCAGACCACGGACGCGTTCTGGGGCGAGGAATGGCTGGAGGAGATCCACGAGGCGCTCGCCGCCACCCTGATCGCACTCGCCGGGATCCATGCCGCGGCGGCCATCGTGATGGGCCGGCTGGAGCGGGTGAACCTGGTCGGCGCAATGATCACCGGAATCAAGCGCACGCGGGGCGGCCGCGTCGACCTGCGCTGACGGAGCAGCGCTGCGGTCCGCCGCAGCGCGGACGCGTCATGCGCCGCGCCGCCCCGCGAGACCGAGGTCGGCGCGCACGAGCACCGCCAGGCTCACGCTCACGGCCCACGCCAACCACAGAGTCCACAGCGTGTGCGACAGGAAGTGCGCACCTTGCAGCATGCGCGCCGTACCGAGGACGCCGCCGGCGAGCACGCCCGCCACGAGCGCGGCGCGCGCCGCACGCGGCCCGGCCGGTTTCAGCGCCACCGCCCAGACGATCCACAGGAAGCCGGTCGACGCGTGCCCGGCCGGGAAGCACTGCCCCGCCTTGAGCCCCGGCGGCGCAGCCTCGAACAGGCCCAGATAGGGTGCGTAGCCGCCGAAGTCGATGAGGTCCCAGGGGCAGTAGCGCGCCGTCAGCAGCTTGGCGGTCGAGGTCGCGAGCGGAATCGCGAGCATGCCGATCGCCGCGAGCAGTGCATTGCGCGCGGGCAGCCACGCCAGCCGGCCGCGCCAGCCCTGCCAGCACAGGTACAGGCTGGCCGCCACCAGCACGTAGGTGGCCTGCTTGGCCGCCTTGTGCATCACCGCCTCGAGGAACCAGCTGTGCCTCAGGGGAAAGAGGCGGAGCTCCGCATCGAACAGCGCGTGCGCCAGGCGGCGATCCAGATCGGTTCGCTCGAATGTCCCGTAGAGCAGCAGTGCACCGAGGAAGAGCAGTGCGGACTGCGCGAGCAGCCAGCGCCGCGACGCATCGAGCGCGGGCACCGGCAGCGGGGTGAAGAGTTCGCTGGCGTGCATGTGCTCAGCTCCGGCAGGGGGCGGTCAGGTCGAGTGCGTCGTCGCGGACCGCGGTGCGCACGTCGAGCAGGCCCAGGACGGTATGGAAGAGGTTGTCATGGCTGGCGGGCCGGGCGGCCTGCCCGCGCAGGCACGCCGCATCGACCCGGTTGCGCGCGGCGAAGCCGGACGACAGCCACATCAGCATCGGCACGCGGGTCTGCTCCGCGGGCGCGATCGAGTACGGCAGCCCGTGCAGGTAGAGGCCGTTCTCGCCGAGCGACTCGCCATGGTCCGAGACATACAGCAGCGCGGCGTCGTAGCGCGGCTCCAGCTCCTTCAGCAGGTCGATGCCGCGGGCGAGCACGTGGTCGGTGTAGCTCAGCGCGTTGTCATAGCTGTTGACCACCTGCTCGCGGGTGCACTTCGACAGGTCCTCGTCGTCGCAGGTCGGCGTGAAGCGGCGGAAGGCTTCCGGATAGCGGCGGAAGTAGGCCGGACCGTGGTTGCCAAGCTGATGCAGGACCAGCACGAGGTTGCCTTGCGGATCACGCAGCAGCGCCCGACTGCTCTCCAGCAAGGCCTCGTCGAGGCAGCGCTCGCCGTCGCACAGCGCGGGCAAGGCGGCGGGGTCGGGGCGCAGGCTCTCGACCCCGGCGCACACGCCCTTGCAGCCGGACTGGTTGTCGTTCCACACCACCCGCAGGCCGGCGTGACGCAGCACATCGAGCAAGGACTCGCTGCCGCGGATGGCATCCTCGTCGTAGTTGCGCCGCCCCTGCAGCGAGAACATGCAGGGCACCGACACCTCGGTGTTGGTGCCGCAGCTCGTCACGTCCGGGAAGTTGATGACCGCGCGGCGGGCGAGCTCGGGCGTGGTGTCGTGGGCGGGCGACTGCCCCGCCCCACGGTCCAGGCCCCAGTTGGCGGCGCGCGCGGTCTCGCCGACCACGATCACGAACAGGGTCGGCTTCTTCGCCGCCGCCCAGCTCGCTCCCAGGCGGGCATCGGCGCCGACCGGCCGGCGCGGCTGATTGGCCGCCTGCGCGTCGCGGCTCAGCACGCGCGCGAGCGACCACAGCGGCGCGGCGGGGGTGATCAGGTAGCGCAGCTCCTTGTGGTTGCGCATCTGCCCGGAGAAGTCCTTGAACACGCTACCGAGCGCCGCGACGGCCACGAGCAGCGCGAGCACGGCGGCGGCGGCCCGGATCGCCAGCGCGCGCCGCAGCGGACGCCGGCGCACGCGCGCTCGCGCAAGAAAGACGAGGGGCGGCAGGGCCAGCGCGGAGACCTGCAGGAAGAAGCCGGGCGTGAGGAGCTCGCGCGCCTCGGCGAGGTCGGTGCGCAGCACGTTGCGCAGCATGCTCGGGTCGAAGTACACGCCGAAGTGGCCGGCGTAGTAGCTCGACACCGCGGCCACGAGGATCAGGCCGCCCAGCAGCGGCTTGGTCGTCCAGCGGTTGAGCAGCGGCGCGAGCAGCGCGACGTTGAGCGCGGCGAGCGCCACGCCGAGCGCGAGCACATAGAAGAGGCCGCCGCCCTCGCCGCCACGGCTCGCGAGCAGCGCACGCCAGAAGGGCGTATTGCAGGCGAGCGCGAAATAGAGGCCGAGCCCGACCAGCAAGCCCTCGCCCGACACCTCGGGGCGCCAGCTGCGCGCGCCGGACCAGGCGGCGGCGAACGCCGAAGCGCCCAGAGCGCGACGCCCGACGGGCGTCGATGCGCCGGCCGAGGGAGCGAAGGGCGGGACGTGGGAAAGACGTAACTTGAACATGATCGCGCGGAGCCGGAAAGGATCGGCGCAATCTACCCAGGCGGGCGTGAGGAAAGCGTGATGCGGGTGTGAGGAAAGTGTGAGCGCGGGCAGCCGGAACCACGCCAGCCGCGCTATCTCGACGCGGGCCCGAAGTCGATCGTCAGGCAGGCGCCGCCGTCGGGCCGGTTGGCGGCGCGGGCCTCCCAGCCGCAGGCGGTGCAGATGTGCCGCACCAGCGCCAGGCCGAGCCCGTGTCCCGGCTTGGCCCCGCCGCGCCGGAAGCGCTCGAAGCAGCGCGCCGGGTCCTCGTCGCCGAAGCCGGGGCCACGATCGCACACCTCGAGGCGACGCCCTTCCAGCACCACCTCGATCGCGCGCCCCTCGCCATGACGCAGGGCGTTCTCCAGCAGGTTGCGCAGCACGAGCGCCAGCAGGCCGGGGTCGGCGACGAGCTCGGCCTGGGGGTCGATACGGATGCTGGGCGCTGCGGCCGCAGCGCCGGCCGGGTGCAAGCGCGTCCAGGCGTCGCGCACCGCCGCGCTCAGGTCGATCGGTTCGAGCGCCTGCGGCCGCGCCTCGCGGGCGAGCAGCAGCAGGCTTTGGGCGAGCGTGGTGGTGCGGTCGGTGGTGGCGATGATGCGCTCGGCACGGCGGCGGGCCTTGTCGGACAGGACCGGATCGTTCAGCAGCATCTCGGCATCGCTTCGGATACCGGCGAGCGGGGTGCGCAGCTCGTGCGACAGATTGGCGTTGAAATCGCGCTCGCGCGCCAGCACGGCGGCCTGGCGCGCCTCGGCCCTGTCCAGCGCACGCGCCACCACGCGGAGCTCGGCCTCGAGTCCGTCCTCGGCGAAGGGCGTGCCGTCGCCCCCCTCCTCGACGCGCTCGGCCAGCGTCTCCAGCCCGCGCGTGAGCCGTGCGGCGATGGCGTAGACGAGGAGAAAGGACAAGGCGCTCAGCACCAGGCCGCCGATCACGACCGTGGCGACCACGGCCGACTCGCGCTTGCGATGCTCGGATTCGTCGTACACGAGCACGTAGCGCTGGCCATCGGCCTCTCGCACTGCAACGTGCAGCTCACGCCCGGCGGACCATTCCTCGTGATTGCCCACCGCGAGTCCGGCCAGCGCGGGGCTCAGCCCTTGCGGTGGCAGCGCACCCGGCGCGAAGCGGTAGAGCGTCATGTTCGGAGTCTGCGGCCCGATCAGGGTACCGAGGCGGCGGCTATGCTCGATGCTGTAGTGCAGCTGCTCCTCGAGTGTGCCGTCGATGAACTCCTCCTCCATCTCCTCGTTGAGCCGCACCAGGGCGAGCGACTGCGCCACGATGAGCACGACCAGCACGGCCGTGACCGACACCGCGATGCGGATCCGCATGCCGTCCGGCAGCCAACGCCGGCCGCCGCGGCGCGCGCCGCAGTCAGCGGCTGACGAGCTTGTAGCCGAGGCCATGGACATTCACCACCTGGGTGGATGCGTCGTCGCCGAGGGTGCGCCGCAGGGTGTGCAGCACACTGCGCAGGTTGTCGCTGCTGTCCTGCTCGTGCCCCCATACCGCGATCTCGAGCTCGCGGCGCGAGAACACGCGCTCGGGCTGGGCGAGCAGTTCGGCGACCAGGCGCAAGGGCTTCGGCGGCAGGGCGAGAAGACGGCCCTGCAGGCGCAGCTCCTGGGTCGCGGCCCTGAACTCCAGCGCGCCGTGGCGCAACACCGGGTCGGCCGGCCGCACGGCACTGCGCCGCGCCAGTGCCAGCAGGCGGACCTCGAGCTCCTGCAGCGCGAACGGCTTGACCAGGTAGTCGTCGCCGCCCGCCTCGAAGCCGAGCAGCTTGTCTTCGAGCGCGTCGCGCGCAGTCAGCACCAGGATCGGCATCGCACGTCCCTCGGCACGCAGCCGGCGTGCGAGCGCGAGCCCGTCGCCGTCGGGCAGGTTGCGGTCGAGCACCAGGGCGTCGAACGCGGTGCACGCGAGCAAGGCCGCAGCCGCCGCGATCGAGCCGGCATAGTCGCACTGGTGGCCGCGCGCCTCGAGGTACTCGTAGAGGTTCTCGGCGATCGTGCGGTCGTCTTCGATGATGAGCAGGTGCATCGGCGGGATGGGGTCTCGTTCGTCTATGGCCCTTCGTCGGGCACGCGGCCCAAGTCCACGCCCGCGCCCTGCGGGAGGTTCGGCGGGAGGGGCTCGAGGTGGGTCGAGAGGCGGGTGCCGGTGCGCTCGAGCACGATGCCCTCGAGTGCATCGGCCACCGCGTGGGCCTCGGCGACGGTCCACTCCCCGGGAACGCACAGCTCGACGTGGGCGAAGTGCAGCGCACCCGCGGCCCGCGTGGCGAGCCTGCCGTGGAAGCAGCCCGGCGGCGAGGCCTCGGCCAGGGTACGTTCGATCGCGGCCACCTCGGTCTCGGACAGCGCGCGGTCCATGAGGCCGTCGATCGAGCGCCGCATCAGCTCCCAGCCCTCGCGCAGGATGTTGAGCGCGACCGCACCGGCGACCACCGGGTCGAGCCAGCTCCAGCCGGTGGCGCCCGCCAGGCCGACGCCGCACACCACGCCCGCGGTGGTCCACACATCGGCCATCAGGTGGCGCGCGTCGGCCTCGAGGGCGAGCGAGCGGTGCGCGCGGCCGACCTGCAGCAGCACGCGCGCGACCAGGAAGTTGATCAGGCTCGCGCCGACCGACAGCAAGGTGCCGAGCCCCAGTGCGCCGATCGGCTGCGGATGGAGCAGGCGTTCCCCGGCGGTGAGCAGGATGATCAGCGCGGCGATGAAGATCAGCCCGCCCTCGAACGCGGCCGAGAAGTATTCGGCCTTGCCATGGCCGTACTGGTGATCCTCGTCCGCCGGGCGCTGCGCGTAGGACACCATCCACAGCGCAAAACCCGCGCCGGCCAGGTTGACCACCGATTCGAGCGCATCCGACAGATAGCCGATCGAGCCGGTCAGCCACCAGGCGCCGGTCTTCATTGCGATGGTGCCGAGCGCTGCGGCGAGCGAGAGCAGCAGGGCCTGGCGCGGCGTGATGGAGGTCATCGGGTCACAGGGCGGTGGGTCGGGTGGCGGAGCACCCCAGGGTCTCCAGGAGGCGATTGTAGAGCCGTCGATCGTCCTCGAGGCGCTGCACCGCGAGCAGGCGGGCTTCGAGGTGGGTGGCGCCGCGCACCAGGACCAGGGCGTCGCGCATGTCGCTCAACAACTCGCCAGCCTGCGCGCGCTGTGTCGCCGGCGTCGGCAGGCCGGCCTTCAAGGCATCGAGGTGGGCCTCCAGCGCCTGCGCCAGCGCCGGGTAGGGTGCGTCCGCCTGTGCGGCGCCGCTCGCGCGCGCCGCGCGCACGTGGGCCGCCATGGCATCGAGTTCCTGATGCAGCGCCTGGCAGGCCTGCGGCGACAGCGCCGTCGGTTCGTCCCCGGCGGCGCGGGCGTGGGTGGCGATCCCGGCGGCAAGCGCCAGCAGCAGCGTCGAAATCAAGCTCTTGGTCATCATTGGAAAGGCTCCGTGGTCGGGACAACCCGCAGCATGGGGCCGCGATCCTTAACCGGACCTGAACGGCCAGCCCCAGAACGGCGTCGCCATTCGGTGCGCGGCGGCCTTGCGCGGCGACAAGGCGGGCCGCTGGCTTTTCGCGGATACTCGGCGCAGGTGGCGCTCCACGCGGCGTGCGGGCCGCGCCTTGCCGCGGGCGCCGAAATGCGATCCGAGGGAGAGCACGATGAAGAACATCCGATTTGCGTACGCGGGACTCCTGCTGCTGCTCAGCCTGCTGTGGTGGATGGCCGATCCGCTGCTGCCTGCCGGCTACGAATACTTCGCCCTGCGCACGGTGGCGATCAACTACACGGGCGTGATCGGCATCGGCGTCATGAGCGTGGGGATGATCCTGGCGCTGCGCCCGGTGCGGGTCGAGCCGCTGCTCGACGGGCTGGACAAGACCTATCGCCTGCACAAGTGGCTGGGCATCACCGGCCTGGTGTTCTCGGTCATCCACTGGCTGTGGGCGCAGGGCACCAAGTGGGCGGTGGGCTGGGGCTGGCTGGTCAAGCCCGAGCGGGGGCCGAAGCCGCCGCTCACCGACCCGGTCGAGAGCTTCTTCCGCGCACAGCGCGGCCTGGCGGAATCGGTCGGCGAGTGGGCCTTCTACGCGGCGGTGGTGCTGATCGTGATCGCGCTCGCCAAGCGCTTTCCGTACCGGCTGTTCTTCAAGACCCACCGCCTGCTGGCCCTCGCCTACCTGGCGCTGGTCTTCCACTCGGTGCTGCTGACGCCGTTCGCCTACTGGACGCAGCCGATGGGCATCGTGCTCGCCGTGCTGATGGCCGGCGGCAGCGTCGCCGCCGTGGTGTCCCTGTCCGGCCGTGTCGGCCACCGGCGCAAGGCGGTCGGCGAGATCGAGGAGCTGGTGCCCTTCCCCGACAACCGCGTGCTCAAGGTGGCGATCCGCTTCAAGGACCGCTGGCCGGGGCACGAGGCTGGCCAGTTCGCCTTCGTGACCTTCTCCAGGGACGAAGGCGCGCATCCCTTCACCATCTCCTCGGGCTGGAAGGAGGACGGCCGCCTGTTCTTCCTGATCAAGGGGATCGGCGACTACACCGCGCGCCTGCCCGAACTGCTCCGCGTCGGCGACCTCGTGACCGTCGAAGGCCCCTATGGCCGCTTCGATTTCGCCAGCGGCAGCGCCAGCGGCAAGCGCCGCCAGATCTGGGTCGGCGGCGGCATCGGCATCACCCCCTTCATCGCCCGCATGAAGGCGCTCGCGGTGGAGCCCGACGGGCGCGAGGTCGATCTGTTCTACAGCACGGCCGAACCCGACCAGGGCTTCATCGCCCGCCTGCAGCGCGATGCGCAGGCGGCGGGGGTGAGGCTGCACGTGCTGGTGAGCGCGCGCGACGGCCGCCTCGACGTGGCGCGCATCTGCGACACCGTGCCGGGATGGGCCGAAGCCGACGTCTGGTTCTGCGGACCGGGCGGCTTCGGCCAGTCCCTGCGCGAGGGCTTCGTCGCCCGGGGCCTGCCGGCGGCCGACTTCCACCAGGAACTCTTCGACATGCGCTGAGCGCGGGCAGCGCGCGGGCGCATCGGCGCCCGCCCCCGCCGCTCCTTGGCGCACGCGCTTTCTCCGTTCAGGTTCGATTCAGTGGCGCGCTTGCACACTGGGCTCGCGATTCCGGACGACTGGCATCCGCGATGCCCGTCCGGTCGAGTCCTCAGCCCGGATCAAGGAACGAACCATGAACAGCCAATTCCGCGCGTTTGCGCTGCTGTGCGGCCTCGCCGCCAGTGCCGGGGCGCTCGCCGCCCCGAGCGCCGCCCTCCTGGAGCGCTACGCCGCCGAGGCGCGCGCCACCGACCCCGCCTTCGCCGGTTTTTCCGCCGCACGCGGCGAAGCCCTGCACCGCACCCGCCACGGCCTCGGCAAGCCCGACACGCCCGCCTGCACCTCCTGCCATGGCGAGAACGCGCGCTCAGCCGGCCAGACCCGCACCGGCAAGGCCATCGAGCCGATGGCGGTGTCGGTGTCGGCCACACGCTACGGCGACCCGGCGAAGGTCGAAAAATGGTTCAAGCGCAACTGCAACGAGGTCCTCGGCCGCGAGTGCAGCGCACGCGAGAAGGGCGACTGGCTCGCCTGGATGAGCACCCAGTAAGCGCCACCCCGGAGACCCGCCATGAAGACCCCCGCCCTTCGCCCCCTCGCCCTCGGTGCCGCCGCGATCGCCGTGACCCTCATGCTGCTCGGCCGCGCCCAGGCCGGCGACGACGACTTCTATCCGCCGGTCACCGACCCGCTCACCGTGCAGGAGTGCGCGAGCTGCCACATCGCGTTTCCGGCGTCGATGC
>WBZU01000500.1_pt1 | contig 33244 bp, 28 predicted proteins | sample 5204311 | NCBI WGS metagenome assembly WBZU01 (sample SAMN12344359, study PRJNA552823) | activated sludge metagenome | biome: Activated sludge suspended growth; feature: Nitrification reactor; material: Wastewater; isolation source: activated sludge from nitrification reactor of wastewater...
TTTGCATCTTGTGTGTTGTATGTATTCACAACATCAGTTTGTGCTAAATAACCGTCTTTATTGATGTTGTACGTTATTTCTTGATTTGCAGGAATTATTTTTTGGATAATTCCATTCACATCTGTTAGCAAAAGTGAAACCACCAAGTAAGTACCTAAGTTACGAAATAAGCTTCGTGTGGTATGTCTATAAGCTACGTGCGAATATTCGTGTGACAACAAAGCTGCAAACTCTTCTTTACTATCAATTGCTTTTAACAACTTATCATGCACAACGATGTTACCTCCCGGAAAGGCAAAAGCATTGCTAATGTCAGAATGAACAACATATATTTTAACCGGATAATCCTGATTTACTTTTAATTCCTTAAAAAATGAATTAGCCAAAGCACTTTGAGTTGAGTCAACCTGATAAGAAGCTATAACTTGCGAAAACAAATTACTGCCCAATTCAATTTCATATTCTTGAGGAATTCGTTTCGCAACGGTTTCAGCCATAAACGGAATTACATAAAAATAGGAGAGCAGAATCAATGCTATTATTCCGGCAATAATGAATACAATCGATTTAATACCTGCTATATAACCACTTTTTATTTTTGTTTTTTTTAACTGTAGTGATGGATAGGTGCGTTCAAAAAAAACAGGGAAGTCGGATTCAGTTATTTCAACCGCTTCATACGGAAATTGATTTCCAAACTTTAATACAGTACGTTCATCATACACATGCGATTCGGCAATATTTAGTTGCGATATGTTTCGAGTAAGCGTTTCGTTAGCTAGTGTTATGGTAAAGGATGTTTCAGTAAGTACAATAGTTGCAGGATGACCGAATGAGCTTTTTCCGTCGTAATAAAATCCTTTGAAATACATATAAAATTAGATGATATTGATATCAAAAATATCGGTCATATCTTCACCCAAGGCATCTTTGTATTCAGCTTCTGTTTGTTGAATGTTTTGGGTTTCGAATGTGCCATCAATTTGCGAATTGGAATAAATAAACTCAAGGTTGCGAATCATTACCCAAGGAAAAGCTAATCCTAAACTAATGATCATCAATAAAAAATTCACAATTACTAATTTAGCTACATCACCTGCACTACCGGTAAAGTGAATGCGATGCTCTTTTTCATTTAGAACAATTACTAAATTGTTGATGTAAAATCGAACTACATTTCTCATCCACCAAAATCCATAAATCCCTAATGTTATAATACTGAAAAAGAACCCTTTTAAATTCAGCAAAAATAAAGCGCCACCGGTTCCATCAAATCGAAATTGAACATTTCCGAAGCGAATATTGCCTAATATGTATTTACGCAAATCAACAATAAACCAAGCCAAATAAAAATACAAAGTAACAACGGTTAGTAAGGTTCCACCTATAAACTTCTTAATTAAAATTCCCCTATCTCCTCTGTAGCCAAAATGAATTCCACTCCAGGAAGAACGTGACATACGGTATTTTAATGAACCATGAACTGCTAAGGGAACAATTACTAAAAATACTACAATGAATACAAGTGGTGTGAGTATGGCAATAAATGGATTTCGTGAAAGCGTTCCGGCGATTAGCATTCCATACAAAACGAGCAATAGCAACATCGATTTAATAAAACCCCAAAAAATTTCTTTACCGGTTCCATTAAATGTAAATGCCTTATTATCCAACTCGGTTTGCATATACAAATAACGTAACTTACGCGCTTTGGCCCATGGATAGTAAAATCCAAGTGTTACTACTAACAATAAAATATTTACAAACAGCAATTGAAACAATTCAGCTCCATTGCCTTTGAATACCAGGTTTTTATTTTGTTGGTCGACTCTTTCCATTTGTTTTTTTCAGAAAGATATAAATTATTTCTATTCTGAATTAAATTGTATAGAAGTGAATTCTTCGATGCTACGAATTTGATTAAGAGCCTAAACCAAAAAACAAATAGCCTGCATTTTACTTAAAGAAACAGCATTCTAGCTACCCAATTTTTATAAGGTTATGTTTTAAAATAATTACCTCCCAAAAATGAACAACACTAACAACACTAAATAAAGTTTAAATTTGCCGCCCAATTAAAGTAAATAAAGAATAGTAAACAGTGGGAAGTATATCGGGCAGAGCATTTGATTTTAAACTGTTTTTACGAATTTTATCGTATACCAAACCTTATCGTTCCTTATTTTATGGCACCTTGGGTTTAACTATTCTAATTGCATTAATATCGCCTATACGCCCTTGGTTGGTGCAGTTTACTTTAGACAATTATATCCTAAAACCAAACGCACCTCGCTTATTGCAAATGACTTTACTGATGTTTGCATTGCTGCTTGCAGAAGCTGTTTTACAGTTTTTTGATACCTACTTTGCTAATTTGTTAGGACAATGTGTTATAAAAGACATGCGGGTTCAGTTATACAAACATTTGCTGAATTTTAAACTTACCTATTTCGACAACACTCCAATTGGTACACTGGTAACTCGTGCAATAAGCGACATACAAACTATAGCCGATGTTTTTTCTCAAGGTTTCTTAGAGATTCTAGGCGATGTATTAAAGTTGGTAGTTATTATTACAGTAATGTTTGTGAGTGATTGGCGCTTAACCTTGATCAGTTTAAGTACCATTCCGGTTTTGTTGTTTGCTACCTATATTTTTAAAAATGCTATCAAATCGGCTTTTCAGCAAGTGCGCACGCAAGTAGCACGATTAAATGCATTTGTACAGGAGCATATTTCGGGTATGAGCATCGTCCAAATTTTTAATAGGGAAGAGGCTGAGTACAAAAAATTTGGCAACATAAATGCTGCACACAGAGCGGCCAATATTAAATCTATTTGGCATTATTCAGTATTTTTTCCGGTTGTTGAAATTCTTTCTTCCATTTCTATTGGCTTACTTATTTGGATTGGAGCCAAGGAAGTTTTAAATGATAAATTCACAATTGGAAGCATCATTGCTTTCATTATGTATATCAATTTGTTGTTTCGTCCGATTCGTCAATTGGCCGATCGCTTTAATACTTTACAAATGGGAATTGTGAGTTCGGAGCGAGTTTTTAAAATTTTAGATACACAGGAAGTAATTGAAAATAAAGGAAAATTATCAGCGAATGATAGCGCCGGAAACATCGAATTTAAAAAGGTAGATTTTGCATATCAAAATGATAACTATGTTTTAAAAAATATTTCATTCCATGTAAAAAATGGTGAAACATTAGCATTGGTAGGTGCTACAGGTTCAGGAAAGTCGTCTATTATTAATTTATTAAATCGCTTTTATGAATACAATTCAGGCGAAATTTTGTTGGATGGTATTTCTATCCGTGACTATGAATTAGGCTCATTACGACAAAATATTGGTGTTGTGCTACAAGATGTATTTTTATTTTCAGACAGTATTGCCAACAATATTTCTTTAAATAATCCGGCAATAACAAGTGAACAAATTGAGTTTGCTGCGAAGCAAGTTGGTGCCGATGGTTTTATTAAAAGCTTTCCTGATGGTTATCAGCATAAAGTTATGGAAAGGGGCGCTACGCTTTCGGTTGGTCAGCGACAACTAATTAGTTTTATCAGAGCCTATGTGTACAATCCTAAAATACTTATACTCGATGAAGCTACTTCTTCCATTGATACCGAATCGGAATTATTAATTCAAAAAGCTACCGAAATTCTTACTAAAAACAGAACCTCCATCATAATTGCGCATCGCTTAAGCACCATTCAAAAGGCCGACCGAATTTTGGTTTTAGATCATGGCAACATACTCGAAAGTGGTACCCATGCAGAATTAATACGCCTAAACGGACATTATAAAAAATTGCTGGAGTTGCAATTTAGTGAACAGCCGGTTTAATTTCAGCAAAGTTATTTCAGTAAATTTTTAAGTGTAGAAGTTTTGGTTCGCAACAAGTGATCGGCCAAAACCAGGGCAGCCATGGCTTCAACAATGGGTACAGCACGAGGTACAACACAGGCATCGTGACGACCTTTACCCTGCACAACAACCGATTTGTTTTTTGTTGAAACTGTTTGCTGTTCTTGCATAATCGTTGCAACAGGCTTAAAAGCGGTATTAAAATAAATGGTTTCGCCATTCGAAATTCCGCCTTGTATGCCACCGGAATGATTGCTCAGAGTGCGAATTTTATTTTCCTTTTTGTTAAACACAAAGGCATCATTTTCGGAAGAACCTGTGCGCGATGCGCTTTCAAAACCAGAACCATATTCGAAGCCTTTTACAGCGTTTATACTTAACATGGCCTTTCCTAAATCGGCATGTAGTTTATCAAAAACAGGTTCACCTAATCCGGCAGGTACATTTGTAACAACGCAGCATATAATACCTCCAACTGTATCGCCTGCTTTCCGAACTTGCTCAATTTTTGCAATCATCTTTTTAGCAATAGGCAAGTCAGGGCAACGAACAGCCGTTGATTCAATTGTTGAAAAATTGAGTTGTTGGTAAGATAAATTTGTTTTAATGTCTCCAACTTGAGCTACATAAGCGCAAATTTGAATCTTAAATTTTTTGAGTAACAATTTGGCGATAGCACCAGCTACCACACGGCAAGCTGTTTCGCGGGCACTACTTCTTCCACCGCCCTTGTAATCACGAACTTCATATTTTTTATCATAAGTATAATCGGCATGAGATGGACGGTATACATCTTTTAAATGCGAATAATCAGCGGACTTTGCATTTTCGTTTTTAATAATAAATCCAATAGGTGTACCTGTGGTTCGACCTTCAAAAATACCGGATAAAAATTCGGCACTATCACTTTCTTTTCGTTGTGAAACAAGTTTAGATTGACCCGGTTTTCTTCGATTTAACTCTTGTTGAATAAAATCAAAATCAATCTCCAATCCTGCAGGACAGCCATCAATTATACCTCCAATAGCCAAACCGTGCGATTCGCCATATGTGCGAAGTGAAAAGATTTGACCAAATGTGTTACCTGCCATAATAATTGTTTGCTTTTCTAACCACTAAAATTAGTACCCTATTTGTAAATAGGTCAATACCTACAAGTTGCAAATTTAGAGCAAAAAGTCGACTAGCAAAATGCTGACTCTAGGCTTGATTTGCTTAGTTTATCAAAAGCACTTTGACTTAGCCTCTTACCTGATATTTGTTAGGATATAACAATAATTATTAGCTTTGTCCCTTTAAATATAACGTATGACAAAGTTATCAGAAAGGCACAATAACATTACCGAACCGCAAACTTTGGCAATGGCACGTATTAGTCGTGAGTTACAAGCCAAAGGTATTGATGTTATAAGCCTGAGCATAGGTGAACCCGATTTTGATACTCCTGATTTTATTAAGGAAGCAGCCAAAAATGCAATCGACAATAATTTTTCGCATTATACTCCGGTTCCCGGTTACCTCGATTTAAGGGAAGCTATCTGTACTAAATTTAAACGCGATAATGGCTTAAATTACAGTCCCGATGAAATTGTGGTTTCAACCGGTGCAAAGCAATCGATTGCCAATGTAATACTTGCATTGATTGATAAAGATGATGAAGTAATTATTCCAACACCCTATTGGGTTAGCTATAGCGAACAGGTGAAATTGGCGGATGGGAAAGTTGTATTTATTCCATCAACAGTAGAAAGCAATTTTAAAATAACAGCCAATCAACTACAAAAAGCAATTACTCCAAAATCAAAGTTGATGATTTTTAGCACTCCCTGCAATCCAAGTGGAGCTGTTTATACTAAAGATGAATTAAAAGCTTTTGCGGATGTAATTGCACAATATCCCAACTTGTTTGTTATATCGGATGAAATTTACGAACACATTAATTTTATTGGTAAACACGAGAGTTTAGCTCAATTTGATGCTATACGTAATCAAGTAATTACGGTGAATGGAGTGAGTAAAGGTTTTGCAATGACCGGTTGGAGAATTGGCTACATTGGCGCACCTAAATGGATTGCCAAAGCTTGCGAAAAAATGCAAGGTCAATTTACTTCAGGAACTTCTTCAATTGCACAACGTGCAGCAATGGCAGCCGTTTTAGCTGATCCATCTGTTACTCATCAAATGTGTGAAGCTTTTAAAAAACGCAGAGACTTGGTAGTTTCTCTTTTAAAAGATATTCCCGGAGTCAAAGTAAATGTTCCGGACGGTGCATTTTATGTGTTTCCGGATATTAGTTCTTACTTTGGAAAAAGCAAAGATGATGTGAATATCACTAATTCACACGATTTAAGCATGTATTTATTGCACACTTCAAATGTTGCATTAGTTTCTGGAGATGCCTTTGGAGATGATAAGTGTATACGTTTTTCGTACGCAACCTCTGAAGAAAAATTAATAGAAGCCTTAAAACGAGTAAAAGCTGCTTTAGCATTATTGAATTAATGGAGGTGTTTCCCTTGTTTGAAATAGTCTCATCAAATACTTCTTCTTTAAATAAATGTTAGTGTATAGAAATGGATTCAAAACAACTGCAACAATTATTTACTTCCTTTAATAAACTTAATGTATTAATAGTAGGTGATGTGATGCTTGATTCCTATGTATGGGGTTCTGTTAACCGCATTTCTCCTGAAGCCCCGGTGCCAATTGTCGCTTCTCAAAAAAGAGAAAATCGTTTGGGAGGTGCCGCAAATGTTGCTTTAAATATTAAAGCAATGGGCGCAAAACCAATACTCTGTTCAGTTATTGGCAACGATAGTAATGGAAAATTATTTGCTCAACTAATTAAAAAGGAACAACTTTCATTTGAAGGGATTATTACTGTTGAGGATCGACCAACAACTTCTAAAACACGTATTATTGGCAACCATCATCAAATGCTTCGTATTGATGAAGAAGTTACAACTACAATTACTGATGCTCAAAGCAAAAAACTATTTCAACTCATCTCGAAAATTATAAGCACAAAAAAAATTGATGCGCTTATTTTTGAAGATTACGACAAGGGAGTTTTGAGCAAAAACTTAATAGAGGAACTGATTAAGCTGGCTAAAAAGAATTCAATTCCAACAAGTGTTGATCCCAAGAAAAATAACTTCTTGACCTATAAAAATGTGACCTTGTTTAAACCCAATTTGCGCGAATTAAAGGAGGGATTAAAACTCGAAAGCGACTTAAGTGTTCCTAAGAATTTAAAAAATGCAATTCATCAATTAACTAAAACATTAAACTGTTCAATCTGTTTAATTACATTGTCTGAACGAGGTATTTACATGGCTCAAGGTAAAAACGAATATTGGTTACCGGCGCATGTTCGCACCATTTCGGATGTTTCGGGTGCAGGCGATACGGTAATTGCAGTGGCAACACTTTGTTTGGCTGCAAAATCATCCTTAGAATTCATGGCAGCATTGGCAAATCTTGCAGGTGGATTGGTTTGCGAAAAATTAGGAGTTGTTTCGGTTGATAAACAACAGCTATTGGAAGAAGCAAAACAACTGATTTAATGGGAGAAAAAGTAAATAAGTGGAAGAAATGAAAGCCAGTGTAACTCCTTATAAAGTTTCTACAGAAAGCAAGAAACAACAGGTAGCCACTATGTTTAACAACATAGCACCGAAATATGATTTTTTGAATCATTTTCTTTCTTTTGGTATTGATATTTTATGGCGAAAAAGAGCCATCCGTGAACTTGCTGCCGGAAACCCTAAATTTTTGCTCGACATAGCTACAGGAACCGGCGATTTTGCAATTGAGTCGCTTAGCTTGCATCCCGAGAAAGTAATAGGAATAGATATTTCAGAAGGAATGTTAGCTGCAGGTAGAACTAAAATTAAATCGAAAGGACTCGAAAATAGAATTGAATTGCAAAAAGGAGATAGTGAGAATTTGCAGTTTGAGGCTAATTTTTTTGATGCAGTAACTGTGGCTTTTGGTGTGCGTAATTTTGAAAATTTGAACAGAGGATTAACTGAAATTCATAGAGTACTTAAACCTAATGGAAAGTTAGTGGTGCTTGAGTTTTCGAAACCACGAAAATTTCCGGTGAAACAATTCTATACTTTTTATTCCAACTACATTTTACCTCCAATTGGGAAGCTTTTTTCTAAAGATGCGGCTGCTTATACTTATTTACCCGAATCAGTTGAAGCGTTTCCGGATGGAAGTGATTTTACCGATATTTTGCGTTCATGTGGTTTTAAGGAAACAAAAATAATTTCTCTTACCTTTGGTATAGCCAGTATTTATGTGGCAAAAAAATAAATTGATAATTCTAGCGTTGGTAATAAGTGTATAAAAAGTATTTTCTTTTATTTCTTCTTGGGATCGTTAGCCTATCGGAATTGCATGCGCAAAAAGTGAAAGCCATTAATCAACCCAATTTTGATTATAAAACCATCCATTTTGGATTTCTACTTGGACTGAATAAAGCCGATTTTATTATTCATCCTAATCCTAATCTTGCAGGACTTGATTCGGTGTATATCTTAGAATCTACGCCTCAAACCGGTTTTAACTTAGGTATAGTTAGTAATTTGCGTATTGCCGAATATGTCGATTTACGCTTTATCCCGGCACTGGCATTTTCAACACGTAATTTGGAATACACTTTTAAAAGTACCAAAGGCGACATTACCCGTAAAAAGGCAGTTGAATCAACCTTTATACAATTTCCACTCGATTTAAAACTGAAATCGGCCAGGTATAATAATTTTAGAGCCTACATAGTTGTGGGCGGCAAATACACTATTGATATTGCTTCGCAGAAGGATGTAAACAGTAATTTGGTAGTAGATGCGATTGTAAAATTGCGTAAGAATGATATATATTATACGATGGGTGTAGGTTTTGATTTTTATCAGAAGTACTTCAAATTTTCGCCCGAATTAAAATTTTGCTTCGGAGTTCGAAATTTATTGGTGAAAGACAATAATGTGTTTGCTAATTCCATCGATAAATTAACCTCTAAAATTATTGACATATCCTTTACTTTCGAATGAAGAGTTGAAGAATAATAAAAGCTTTATGGTTTATAAAACTAGTTAATTATCCCAACTAAATGATTCAAGATATTGATTTGATTGCTTCAGTAAGAGAGGCCTCAAATTCAGAACTGATTAAAGAAAAAATTGCTGCACTTTGTTCGGTTACGAACTCCGAAATTACTTCATTGGTGCTGTTGAAGCGCTCAATTGATGCACGTTCAAGAACCATAAAAGTAAATTTACGCTACCGTGTTTATATCAACGAAGTTGCCCCTGAAATACTACTTGAATTTATACAGTATAAAAACGTTGCCTCTGCGAAACCGGTACTCATAATTGGTGCAGGACCTGCAGGATTATTCGCCGCTTTGCGATTAATAGAAAAGGGATTTAAACCTATCTTAATAGAACGAGGTAAAAATGTAAGAGAAAGACGTCGCGATTTAGCCGATTTAAATCGCAAACAGTTGGTTAACCCCGATTCAAATTATTGTTTTGGTGAAGGTGGGGCAGGTACTTATTCAGATGGAAAATTGTACACACGATCTACCAAAAAGGGAGATGTTACCAGCATTTTAAAAACTTTTATTCAATTTGGAGCAGATGCAGTAATTGCAGTTGATGCCCATCCTCATATTGGTACAAATAAACTACCCAAAATAATTCAAAATATACGTCAACAAATTATTGAATCTGGAGGCGAAATTCATTTCAATATCCGAATGGTTGATTTTACGCTGGACGATAATAAAATTTCGGAAGTAAAAACGATACATACTCAAACTAATGAAGAGCACTACTTTTGCGGAGAGGCAGTTATTTTAGCAAGCGGACATTCAGCGCGTGATATATTTGAATTACTTCATAAAAAACAACTTTCAATTGAAGCAAAAGAATTTGCTGCCGGTGTGCGTGTTGAGCATCCCCAAACTGTTATTGATGCATTGCAATATCATTGTCGGTCAAGCGAAGAAGTAGAGGAAGCAAGAAATTACTTACCCGCAGCAGCTTACAGTTGGGTAGAGCAAATTGATGGGAAAGGGGTTTATTCGTTTTGTATGTGTCCGGGCGGAATAATTGCACCTTGTGCTACCGGGCCCGAACAAGTTGTTACGAATGGATGGAGTCCATCTAAACGCGATAACCCTTATGCCAATTCGGGAATTGTTGTTAGTATTACGGAAGAGGATTGGAAGAAATACATTAACCAAGGACCTTTAGCAGCATTGGCTTATCAAATGCAACTCGAAAAAATTTCATTTGAAGCCGGAGGCAAGTGTCAAATTGCACCTGCTCAACGTTTGCTCGATTTTGTGAACGGTGTAAATTCTGTTGATTTACCCGCTTGTTCTTATCAACCGGGAATTGTTTCGGCACCATTGCATCAACTCTTACCACCCGAAATTGCAAAACGTTTGCAAAAGGCTTTTCTACTCATAGGTAAAAAAATGAAAGGATATTTAACCAACGATGCCGTGATTGTTGCAGTTGAATCACGCACTTCTTCACCTGTGCGTATACCGCGAGATAAAAGCGAATTGAATCATCCTCAAGTATTCAACTTGTATCCTTGTGGTGAAGGTGCAGGATATGCTGGTGGAATTGTTTCAGCTGCAATTGACGGACAGAATTGTGCACAAAAAATTTCCGAAAAAATTATTCCGTAGATTTTTTATTAAACAATAGGTATCCGAACGAAAATAAAAAGTTGAAGGAATTTGTTTTACGGTCGTAGTAATTTACACTAAAGCTTAGCGGCCCAATCGGACTATGATAAATCAATGAGCTCGATCCAATGAAATATACTCTTGCAAATGGAGCTCCATAGGTAGCAGTTAAATCAGGTTGTTTAATTATTTCCTTATAAGGTTGATAGACAAATCCTTCTAAACGTATATCAAAATTGTTATATAAATTTACGATAGTTCGCAAACCTCCTGCTGCAAAGGAATGGGCTCTGAAATTTTCTAAAAATAAAGTTCTGCTTTCGGGAATCGGCATAAATGCAGGTGCCGACAATATACTAGCAGTGTAGTTATTAAAAAAATCTTGGTTCGAATAAACTCCTTCAACAAAAAATCCCAAACGCAAATTGCCTTTACGTTTAAAATAATTGTCATACACGAGATGTACATTAAACCAATTGTGATAGCGACTGTAAACGCTTCTATTTTCGGCGGTTGAACCGGGATGATTTACTTCGCGACCACTTATATAGCGCAATTTAGCCAGAAAATAAGTTCCACTGTTGGCGTATTGTTTTTTGTTGAGCGTGTTTCGCTCGTAATAGATATAGGGGCTGGATAAATAAAAATCTGTTCGATCGGCAGTATCGGTGGCAGCAAAAATCTTGGTTTGATAGTACTTATCATAACTATTTGCAAAAGCTGAACCTGTAATAATTTTACCTTTATTTTTTGCCGGTAATCCTAAATTTATATCCCCATACAAATCATTTTGTACCAAAAAGGATGGTTTCGATTCTTCAAAAAATGCAGTACTACTTTTAAAGAAATCCCATCGGCTACGTGTAAATGAAGCTTCTGCATAAAAAGGTAAACGCGAAGGAAAATCAAAGCGTAATTTGGCATGATAGGAACCATATAGTTTTCCAAAATAAATATTACCACTAGAAGTGATGGATATTTTTCGCAAATAGTTGTATTGAAGCCCAATAAATCCGGCATTAATGGGGCGCGAAGAAACATTGCCACCAAAGGATATAAACAAATCCTTTTCGCGTTTTATTTTCAGCAATAAATCATAATAGCCCGATTTGGTATTGTATTTCGACAATGGATAAATTTGTCGAATCTTATCGTCTGCTACTAAACGATAATATTTTGGTTTTAATTCTTCAAGTGTAATTAGATTGTTGTTGTTGCTTAGTAATTTTTTTACATAATGCGCCTGTTTCGGTTTTAGCCCATCAATGAGTATCCGTTCAAAAACAAGCCGCTCTTTTTTACCCATAAATAGTTGTCTTTTACAACTCAGTGAATCGGCATCTTCACGTCTGCTAATCAATAATTTAATACTATCCATTTTTTGATTGGCAGCATCGTAACCATTGTCTAAAACTTTAGCAGCATTCTTAAATTCAAACAAGCCGATGTTCTCAACCAGTGGTTCAATAATAATAGAGGGAACAGGAACAGGTTCCGATTTGCCTCGGTTTATTAACATGCTTTTGATTTGCAAAATTACATTGTCTTCATCAGGTGCCTTTATTTTATCGGCAACGCTGCTTCCGATTATTACATCTGGTTTAAAATCGTGATACAATACATCAATTGGGAAGTTGTTGTACAATCCACCATCAAAAAATAAATTTCCATCAATTAATATTGGTTTAATATAAAAAGGATACGACATGGATGCCCGAATACATTGACCCACATCACCCTTACTGAAAACTACTTGGCGCTTTTCGGTAACATCCGAGCCAACACATCGAAAAGGAATCATCAAACTGTCAAAATTGTAATTGGCAGCTGCTGATGAATTGGCAAATAATTCAACTAAAGTAAAATCAATTGGAACAGGAGAAATAAAATTGGTTGGGAGAGAGGTAGATAATACCGTATCCGGCGCAAATTTAAAGGAAATCCAAGATGCATCACTTTCCTTTTTCTTTAAATAAAAAATATATTTTTCTTCAACATCACCTTCAGCGGCTCGCTTAAATTTTTCGCTTTTAATAAACTTCTCAATTTCAGCAACCGAATATCCCGAGGCGTACATGCCGGCAATAAAGGCACCCATACTGGTACCAACAATGTAATCAATTGGTATATGGTTTTCTTCCAACGCTTTTAATACTCCAATGTGAGCAACCCCATCTGCTCCACCACCGCTCAATACCACACCTACTTTTTGCGCTTGCGTATTTACACTGTTCAACAGTAATAAAAAGCTAAATAAAAGTAAAGATGAAAGTATGCGCATAGACTGATATTCCTGCAATTTTAGGCAATAAAATAATTTTTCAAATGTACTAAAAGCATGGTTTACTTGCTAACAGTCAATGCATTTTAACTCAAATGGTTTTTAACAATTCTTCAAAATAATCAACACTTTTAACGAGGCGTGAACCATACCAGCTAAATGCTTCACCGTTTACTAAAATAACTTTTGAGTTCGGGCAAATAGCTTCAAAATGTGCTATATCGGCTGTTTTAAATGGGAAGGGCTCTGACGAAAGAAAGAGCAAATCGGGTTTTGTGTCAGCAATTTCAATGGCTGAAAGTTGAGGATATCGACCACTATTTTTGAAGCAATTGATGAAGCCACATTTCTCCAATAAATGATTAATAAAAGTTGAATTTCCAACACACATGTAGGGGTTTTTCCAAATAAAATACACGCATGATTTATTTTGCACTGGTTGTAAACGCGAAAATTCAGTAGTTATTGCTAGGTGCAGTTGTTTAGCCTCATTGCTACGATTCAACAAATTTCCTAAACCGATAATAAGCTGCCCGGCTTCTTCTAAATCTTTTACATCGCTTATCCATACCGGAAATTCCAACATTAATTCTTCTAGTTGCTCACGTGTATTTTCCTCCTTATTCGCTATAATTAAATCAGGCTTGAGCGATTTTATTTTAGCGATATCTAAATTTTTTGTACCACCAATTCGGGTTTTGTTTCTAAACCATTCAGTGGGATGTATGCAAAATTTAGTGATTCCAATAACCGATTCATCCAAGCCCAAATCATATAAAAGTTCGGTTTGAGAAGGCACACATGAAATGATGCGTTTGGGAACTTCCGAAAACGTAACTATTCGCCCAAGCTGATCGGTGCTTTGAATCATGTAGCTCGGTTAATTTATTAAACCAACAAGGCCGAAATAATATCGCTTTTTGTAATAATATATGTATTGTCGGTTTTAAAATCACGCACCAAGAGTGCAGGATTTTCGGGTGTAATCATTTTCGACAATGAATCAATGGGAGTTGAAATATCAACGAATGGAAAAGCAGCCTGCATCACTGTTTCAACTGCATTTAATTTAATTTCCGGATTTTTTATTAAGGTCGAAAATAAATGATTCTCACTCAATGAACCAACAATTCGCTTATCTGAAGTAACCGGTATTTGTGAAATATCCATTTCGCTCATCATCTTGGCAGCCTTTTCAACGGTTTCCTTTGCATCGATAGTAACCAATTCTGCTTTTTTATTTGTTACTACTAAATCTCTGGCAACTAATCCCTTTTTATCGAAATAGCCTTTCATACGCATCCAGTCATCGTTAAACATTTTACCCAAATAGCGAGTACCATGATCATGAAAAATAACTACTACTAAATCGCCTTTTTTAAAGCGGTCCTTCATTTGAAGTAAGCCCGCCATTGCTGAACCTGCAGAGTTTCCAACAAAAATACCTTCACGCTTTACAATCTCACGCGTCATTAATGCGGCATCTTTATCAGTTACTTTTTCAAAGTGATCAATAATGTTAAAATCAACATTAGCAGGCAAAAAGTCTTCGCCAATTCCCTCTGTTACATAAGGGTAAATTTCATTTTTGTCAAATATTCCGGTCTCTTTGTATTTTTTAAAAACCGAGCCATAAGTATCAATTCCAAGTATTTGTATGTTGGGATTCTTTTCTTTTAAATATTTTCCTGTACCGCAAATAGTACCTCCAGTGCCAACTCCTACAACCAAATGCGTTATTTTACCTTCGGTTTGTTCCCATATTTCAGGACCGGTTTGCTCATAATGCGCTAACGAATTGGAAGGATTGTCGTATTGATTTGGTTTCCATGAATTAGGAACCTCCTTTTCGAGTCTCGATGAAACCGAATAATAGGAGCGAGGATCTTCCGGTTCAACATTGGTAGGGCATACCACCACTTCTGCACCAAAGGCACGTAAAGCATCAACTTTTTCTTTCGATTGTTTATCGGTGGTAGTAAAAATGCATTTGTATCCCTTTATGATTGCGGCAATTGCTAAACCCATGCCCGTATTTCCGCTAGTACCTTCTATGATAGTTCCTCCCGGTTTTAAACGACCATCCTTTTCAGCATCTTCAATCATTTTTAAAGCCATGCGGTCTTTAATTGAATTTCCTGGATTTGTGGTTTCAATTTTTGCCAATACCGTTGCAGGAATATCTTTCGTTAGGTTGTTGAGCTTTACTAATGGAGTGTTTCCAATAGTTTCAAGTATGTTGTTGTAATACATCAGTTTTTAGTAATAAGGTTGTAAACGTTTAAATTTAATGACTCCACTGTAGTACAATTGCTTAATGTAACTTTCGAAGTATATAAATTGCTTTATTAAAGGGCGCAAATGTAGAAAATATTTGTTCAGCTTTTTTAAGGAGGAGGGAAATTATTCTTAACTGAACCGTATTGCTTTTACAGGACTGATGCGTGTTACAAGATAAGAAGGTACGATTAAGATAAGGGTACAAATTATTAAAGTACCAATATTGACAGCTGCAATGTACTGCCAATTCATTTCTATGGGTACTAAGGATACATAATAGGAGGCTTGATCGAGATGGGCAAAGCCAAATTTTAATTGTGCTAAACACAAACCAATACCAATTAGGTTTCCTAACAGTAATCCTTTTCCGGTGAGGTAAATTGCCTGGTATAAAAACACTTTTCTTAAACTTAAATTAGAAGCGCCTAAGGCTTTAAGCAATCCAATCATATTGGTTCTTTCAATTATCAAAATAAGCAATGCAGTGACCATGTTCATGGCTCCAACTGCAACCATCATTAATAGTATTATCAGCACATTAATGTTCTGCAAATCCAACCAATCAAATAATTGAGGATACAATTCACGAATGGTTTTCGAATCTAAATCATTATTTATTGAAGCATACACGTTTTCACCAACAGTGGCAAGCTGGTTAAAGTCCCTAACCGATAACTCAACTCCACCTATCTGAGTAGAAGTCCAATCATTTAATTTTTGAATTTGGTGTAAATCGCACAACACATATTTATCATCAAAATCTTCAAGTCCGGTTTCATATATACCACTAACAGTGAATTTGCGCATACGAGCAGGTTGTTGAATAAAGTACATGATGAGTTTATCCTGAACTTTAAAGCGCAATTTATCAGCAATTTTTTTAGAAATTAATACATCATTTGAGGTACTTGTATCAGTAAAAACAGGTAGTTTACCAGCTTGAAGATTATTTTTAAAAAAAGACATATCATAATCCACAGAAATACCTTTTAATACAACACCTTCAATCGCTTCATTGGTTTTAATTATTCCCGCTTTTGTTGCAAATACTTGGCTATGAGCTACGCCATCAATGTTATTTAAAGTTGGAAGTTTAAATTTGCTTACTTCAACCGGTTTGGGCTCAAGTGAAGCATTGGGAATGAAATCGGTAATTTGAATATGTCCCCCAAAGCCAATTACCTTTTCGGTAATTTGTTTTTGGAAACCGGTAAGTACAGCTACTGAAATAAGCATTACAGCTACTCCCAATGCAATAGCCCATACTGCAATAGTAACTATGGGTTTACTTTGTATGCCTCCCGAATTGCTTTTTTGAAACAAAATTTTTCGGGCTATAAATAATTCAGTGTTCAATAGGAATAATTGTATTTTTGCCGACCGTAAAAATAGTACTATTAATTATTCGGCTATTGATTTAAATTAATTCATACAATTTAATGAATAAAGTTTTACTAAATATCAGCGCTAAGAGCGGAAAAATAGTTATTCTGCTTGCATTGCTTGTTCACTTTTCTTTAGTAAATGCCCAAATCAAGCGCAAATCAATACGCGTTGGTGCTGAACGAACTGAGCGGTACTTAACTATTCTTAAAAATAAAAAAATTGCCGTACTAGCTAATCAAAGCAGTTTAATTGGAAATACTCATTTGGTTGACTCCCTGATTAAATTATCGATTGATGTAAAAAAAGTTTTTTGTCCTGAACACGGGTTTAGAGGTGATGCAGATGCCGGTGAACAAATAAAAAATTACAAAGATCCTAAAACGCATTTACCTGTAATATCCTTATATGGCGCATCTAAGAAACCATCTGTAAAAGATTTAACAGGTATTGATTACCTGATTTTTGATCTGCAGGATGTAGGAGTTCGTTTTTATACTTACATATCTTCTTTAAAATATGTAATGGAAGCTTGTGCTGAAAATGAAGTAAAATTAATTGTACTCGATAGACCTAATCCCAACGGATTTTACATTGATGGTCCTATTCGTGAAGAAGCGTTTTCATCCTTTGTTGGAATTGCTCCAATTCCAGTAGTGCATGGATTAACAGTTGGTGAATTTGCAAAAATGGCGAATGGACAAGGATGGCTAGCCAACGGAAAAATTTGTGAACTCACAGTAATTACTTGTGAAAATTATTCACATCGCGATTATTATACTTTACCAATTTATCCTTCCCCAAATTTACCAACCATGACTTCCGTTTATTTGTATCCCTCTTTGTGTTTCTTTGAAGGTACAGCTGTAAGCTTGGGAAGAGGCACCAATAAACCTTTTCAGCAAATTGGTTATCCTAATTTAAGCGGAACCGAGTACAGTTTTACACCTGTATCAACTCCCGGAGCCAGTAAAAATCCTCCATACAAGGATCAGCTGTGCAAGGGATATGATTTAACAGACTACGGTGAAACCATGGTGAAGCTTGAAAAAAAAATAAATCTTTTTTGGTTAATCGAATTGTATAAAGGCTATCCGGATAAAGATAAATTTTTCACTTCCTACTTTAATAAATTGGCTGGAAATTCAACCTTGAAGGAGCAAATTATTGCAGGTAAAACAGAAGATGAAATTCGCGCTTCATGGCAGGCGGGTATTGATGAATACAAACGAATGCGTAAACGTTATTTGTTGTACCAAGATTTTGAGTAACCCGCTGAATAAATAGATTATAATTAATTCAAATGAGCAGCCAACTGAGGCTTTCGGCTACATTTTATAAAATATTTGCATCCTTTACATGGCAATGGAACTGCATCTAAATCTGAACTTGTAGAAAACATTTTTCGAGAAGCATGATAGCTACTATTGTTCCAAATAGTTGAAAGTTTCTCATCTAACAAATTTCCAAATGATTCGCTTTTTCGAAAAGAAAGTGAACAAGGAAAAACAGTTCCATCCGGACCAACATACAAGCTGCTCCACAAACTACTGCAAATATCCGGAGTGTTGGCTAATGAAGTAGAATTCGCAGAAATTTTTACTGCTTCATCGTAAATGTCCATCAAGTGAGGCGATGCGGTGAACACTTCAAAATTATCTACTCCTAATTGCTCAGCCTTTGTTCGTGCAGCTTCAACCTCGTGTATATTAAAAGGAAATGTTAAGTATTTCCAGGTGATAAATGGAAATTTACTTTTAGCTTTTTTCTTGGCATCAACTAAAAGTTCAATATTGCCAAGTACTTTCTCATAATTTCCCTTCACTCGATATTTTGAATACACCTCTTGAGAAGCTCCATCGATGGACAAATAAATATGTGTAAGCTTTGATTTTACAAGGTTTTCAGCCATTGCAGGAGTTAAGTAATTAAAATTAGAATGTAATGTACTCCCAACTTTATTGGCTGTTGTATAATCAATAATGTCAAATATTTCCTTATTTAATAAAGGTTCTCCCCAATTGTACAATGCTACACTAAGTGCATAATCCTTCACATTTTCGAATACTACTTGATAATTTTTGAAAGTTAAAAATGTAGGTTTAATCATTTCTGCATGCTTGATTCCTGTGTGGCAGCATGGACATTTTAAATTGCACACATTACCCGGGTCAAGTGTAATTTTATAGGGCTTACTCTTAAGTTGGATAAGCTTATTTTTTTGCTCTGATTTATTGAGTAATATATTGTGAAGTTTTTTAGGAGTTGCAAAGTGCTGCAAATAATACAGGTATTTGCGATAAGCTGTAAATCGTACCATTTGAATAAAACTGATTACCACAAAGGAAAGGCAAATAATAGCTGTATGAAATGACCGAAATCAGAAGTTTTGTAAGAAGTTTTTAGATGAGAAATTAACTCAGCTAAATTAGTTGCAACTGTTATTTTGCTAAATATTTATTAATTTCCTTGGCAACTACTTGTCCCGAAATAATTGAAGGTGGAACTCCGGGACCGGGCACTGTTAATTGTCCGGTATAAAATAAATTAGCTACCTTTTTATTTCTCAGCGAGGGTTTTAATATTGCTGTTTGTGCCAAGGTATTTGCCAATCCGTAAGCATTACCTCCAAACGAATTGTATGCTTCTTTAAAATCATTGATGCAAAAGCTTCTTTTCACAATCACATGCTCTTTTATTTTTTCTCCTGTTAGTTGTTCCAAACGCTGCATCATAATGTCAAAATACTTCTCGCGAATTTCTTCACTATCTTGTAAATCAACAGCAACAGGAATTAACAGTACTATATTTTCTTTTCCGGCAGGAGCAACTTCAGGATCTAAAATTGACCCACAAGTAGCATAAAATAATGGATTGGAAGGCCATTGAGGACGATCATATATTTCTTCGGCATGTAAGTCGAAAGGTGCGTCAAAAAATAAATTATGGTGTTCCAGATGCTTTATTTTTTTATCAATTCCAAGGTAATACATTAAGCAGGAGGGAGCCATCTTTCGCGATTTCCAATATTTTTCAGAATAATTGCGGTAAGCAGGTTCTAATAAATTTTGCTCAACATGATGGTAATCGGCGGCTCCAACAACTACATCAGCAATATACTCGATGCCATTTGCAAGAACACTTTGTGCTTTCCCATTTTGCACCTTAATTTTTTCAACCGCAATACCGGTTTTTATTTTAACACCTTGTGCAATAGCAACCTTTTCCATGGCTTCAACAATTTTATACATACCGCCCATTGGATACCAAGTACCCAAAACTATATCGGCATAATTCATCATGCTGTATAAAGCCGGAGTTTCGTTTGGTTTAGCACCTAGAAACAAAACAGGGAATTCTAACAACTGAATTAAATAGGGATGTGTAAAATGCTTTTTAATGTAAGCACTGATGGATTTAAACAAGTCCATTTTTAAAGCAGCTGTAACAATCCGAATATCAAAAAACTCTGTAATCGAAAGGCTGGGTTTGTTTACAAAATCACTCATGCTGATGTTGTATTTATACTCAGCTTCAGCTAAAAATTTTTTAAGTTGCGCACTACTACCAGGTTCATACTTTTCAAACACGGCATAAAATGCCTCCAAACTAGCCGGTACTTCTATAGATTCAGTTGGACTAAAAAAAACTTTATACGAGGGGTCTAATCGAACCAATTTATAAGCCTCCGCTACTTCAACACCAAATTGCTTAAAGTAATTTTCAAACACTTCCGGCATCCAGTACCAGCTTGGGCCTAAATCAAAAGTAAAACCATCAACAACCAGCTTTCCCGCTCTACCGCCAACTGTTTTGTTTTTCTCGAGTAAAGTAACCGAATGCCCATCTTTGGCTAATGTTGTTGCAGCCGATAATCCGGCAAATCCTCCTCCAATAACTACAATTTGTTTTTTCATAATGATAACCTAAGTCTTGATAATTTGCGCTGTTACCTTATAAAGGCAGTGCAAAGAAACAAATTCTACAGCAGCTTTCGAATTTAAAATTCAATTTTTATAATTCTTTTATGCGCATTGAAGGTAGCAACACGAATTTAAAACAAGAAATAAAGTAGAATGTTTTAAAACGTAAAGATTTTCGCTCTTAATCATAGTGAGGATATTAGATGGAGCTTGCTTTTAATTTTTTTAGGATAATAAGTCAACCTAAATTTTTAAACAGCTACTTCCTTCCTCAATACTGTTCATCATGCTATGCAAATCAGTGCTTTTCAGCATCCACATCAGCTCTTTTTTTATGCCCTTAAACTGTTCATGAACAGGACAAGGATGCACTTCTGAACATTGCTTTAAGCCTAATACACAGGTTGAATAACTTTTTTCACCATCAATAGCAAATGCAATATCCTGTAGTTTAATTTTTTTACATTTTTTAGCGTCGATGCTAAATCCTCCCCAGGCGCCTTTTGTTGAATTAATAATATTTCCTTTAACCAAAAGCTGTAAAATTTTAGCTGTATAGGCTTCTGGCGAAGCAATTTCTTTTGCTATATCTTTTAAGCTGGCACGTGCTTCAATTTTTGATTGATGCGCTATATAGATAGTAGCACGTATACCGTATTCACAAGCTTTTGAAAACAACATCTTAATAATATTAGTTGGTTTTTACGATTCGTTTCCTATAAATTAAACTGTATTTTTAATACTATTCTGTTTTGAATTAACTGATGGGAGCTATAAAAATTATGATTCTAGATCTTCTTAAAATGCGCCGTAAAATGTCTTAAAAATTGTGGTTCATAAGTAATTTCATAACCCGATTTTCGCTCACAAATCTCAAGTATATCATCAAAAATATCCAATACATAATCAATGTGGCTTTGGGTATAAACTCTACGTGGTATGGCAAGTCGCACCAATTCATTCGGTGCCGGAATCAATTTTCCGGAGGCATCGTATTTGCCAAACATAACACTACCAACTTCTACACAACGAATGCCGCCTTTGGTAAATAAATCACAAACCAAAGCTTGTCCCGGATACTGATTCACCGGAATATTTTTGTACAATTTTTTCGCATCAACATACACAGCATGTCCTCCAATAGGCCATACTACAGGAATTCCCTTCTCTTTTAATTTTTCACCCAAATACCCTGTGCTGCGAATACGATAATGCAAATAATCTTCATCAAATACTTCAGTAAGTCCAATCGCAAGGGCTTCCATATCACGACCGGCAAGGCCTCCATAGGTGGTAAAACCTTCTGAAATAATGAGCAAATTTTTACATTTCAATGCAAGGTTCTCATCCTTTATTGTAAGTAATCCTCCAATATTAACCAAACCATCTTTTTTTGCACTCATTATAAAAGCATCGCCTAGACGTAACATTTCTTTTGCAATTTCCTCGTATGTTTTAGAAGCATATTCTTTTTCGCGATGTTTAATAAAATATGCGTTTTCGGCTATGCGACAACCATCGATCACCAATAATAAATCATAACGATCGCAAATTTCTCGAATGGCTTTAACATTGGCCATGCTTACCGGTTGCCCGCCTGATGAATTGTTTGTTACAGTAATAATTACTGCGCCAATAGCATCTCTGCCTTCCTTTTCAATAATTTTCAGGAGTTGTTCCACATCCATATTTCCCTTAAAAGGCAAATCAATTTCAGGATCTTTGGCCTCTTCATAAACTATATCAATGGCTTGTGCTCCGCTATATTCAATGTTAGCCCGGGTAGTGTCGAAATGTGTATTGCTAATAAAAACTTTTCCCTTTCCACCTAAAATGCTGTACAAAATGCGCTCACCGGCTCGACCTTGATGCGTAGGTAAAACATGCGGCATTCCGGTTAATGCTTTTACAACTTTTTCTAAATGCTCCCAACTTCGAGCACCTGCATAACTTTCATCGCCCATCATTATTCCAGCCCATTGGCGGTCGCTCATTGCGCCTGTTCCGCTATCGGTTAATAAATCTATAAATACATCGCTCGAATGCAATAAAAATGTATTGTAATGCGCTTCCTCAAGGGCTTTAGTTCGGTAAGCCTCTGTGGTTATTTTTAAAGGTTCAACCATCTTAATTTTAAATGGTTCTGTTAAAGTGCGTAGTTTTTGTGCCATAAAATTTTTTTTTCGAGCTCAAAGATAAAATTTATTTGTATTTCGGATACTTATGTCCGAATTAAAAATTACCTTTGTAGCACAATTTCAGAAGCAGAAATAAAAACTGAATGAGGGCCTTGTTTTGGCTCGTTGAAGAATAGTAACAAACATTAGTATGGATCAATCATTATTAGAGAATAGCAAAACTGCAGGCATAAGCTATGTGGATTATAAAGAAAAAGTACTTCAATGGGCAGCCGAAGGAAAAACTTCGGGCGAGTTAACCGAAGCACATATTGTGGCGACAAAGCTTAATGCTCAACGAATGAAGCGTATCGATAAACAGTGTAAACTAACTACAGCATTACTGGATAATCTGCAGCAATTAAAAGGAAAATATACTTGGTTAATACTAACGGAAGCATGGTGTGGCGATGGTGCTCAAATTATTCCGGTTATCGCAAAAATTGCTGAAGCACATCCCTCCATCGAAGTGAAATTGATTTTTCGAGATGAACATCTTGAGTTGATGTCGCACTTTCTTACCAATGGAACTATGGGAATTCCTAAATTAATTTGCATTAATGAATTAACACAACAAGTTATTGGTACATGGGGACCACGTCCTAAAGCCATTGTTTCAAAAATTATCGAGTATAAAAAGCAAAATCCTACTGTTGACAAGGATACCTTTAATGCGAATTTACATTTATGGTATGCGCAGGATAATACTATTGCAGTACAAGAAGATTTTACAGATTTGTTGCTCGAATGGAAAAATAAAATTGAGCAAAAGGAGGGAGCTGTTGTTAGTTAAAAAAGTCATACAATCCCCAAAATAGCAGCACTATACCAACGGTAGTAAAGGTATACATGACAAAAGCAAAGGAATTGCCAAGATGAAAATTTATTAGTGAAAATAAAAAACTTGAAACTAGAATTACTGAACCAAAGGCTAGTTTTATATTTCCACTTTTTACCTTGCGCTTGTGACGGGCTTTTTTAATAAGCGGCAACAAATTCGATACTTGCTCCGAACTCGCCCCTTTAGCAATTAGTTCACGTTCTATATTGCTCAACGATTGGTCGTTTTCGAGCATCTCAATTGCCAGTTCGTAAAGTTCACTTCTGTTTGTTGATTCCATAGAAATTTCTCTAATTGTTTAGCCAAATTAACTGAAACAATTAGTTAGTAATATGATTTTTGTCAGTACAATAAATTACGGTTTAGCAAGAAAGGAGTGAAGTTGTGTAATATTAGTGAGCAGCCTACTTCTTAGTTATCTTTTTCTTCTTTGGAGATGCCTTTGCAAGTGGATTGTATTCCAGGCATTGTTGAATCCAAAAGTCAAATTGCTCCTTTTTTTTCAAGCCATCCTCACTAACATACACAAATCCTTTCATGGGCGTTTTGGTAAAATCCATTGGCCGGCATCCATCAAGTTCAAGCAATTGCTCCGTTTTTGAAGGATCAACTCTGCACATCATTTCTTCCTTTACCACACCCACAGACATCTTCTCATTCACCATATAACAAATGCCACCAAACATGAGCTTTTCGGTTACGTTTGGTAGGTCTTGTAAAGCTTCCCGAATTCGGTCGGATAGTTTTTCGTTGTATGCCATCTTGTATTGCTATGTTTAGATTTCAAAAATACACAATCCTAAATTTTCAAATCTGTATTCACCAACTATAGCTATCCCACTTATTAAATTTGAGAGCTTTTAAGTCCCGCTTAATTTTGTTATCCTGTCCTCTGCGCAAGTATTTTTTGGTAAGTTTTTCATAATATATAGTTCGTTTTTCACTGGCTGTTTTTTCGGTTATTTTTTTTGACAAATGCCAACAACCCTCGCATACTAGCTCTGCATAATTGCAGGCATTAAAATGGCTTCCTTTTGTTACTTTTTGTTTGCTTTTTGGATGGTATAAACAGATATACACACCACTAATGTCACATATTTCGTGCTGTTTTTTTGATTGAATCGGTACCATGCTTTTTGATTGTATTACTATCAATTTTATAGCTACAATATAGCAGCTAAGCAACGTCAAAACATGACAGTTGATATCTTTTTCTTAGTGATAAAAATATTCCAATCTAAATTTAACTATTGACTATTCATTAAGTTAAAATCCCATAAAACACCTTAATCGGCTTGCATTCAGCTATAATAATGTGTACTTTTGTGCTACCAATGGGGTTGTCAGGTTTCGACAGCGAGTGCGATTGGTAGGTAAGCATACCGAGTGTTGTGAATATGGCTCGTAAATCCTAATTCTCAAAATCTATAAATGGCGAGTCTAACTACGCCCTTGCTGCTTAATACAAGGTATTAACTAGCAATGTTGCCCGAGAAGCTTCGCTTTACAGCGTTTCGGTAGCAGCATCACAAATGTGAAGCTAGTTGGTGCAGGCTTCGATGCATCAATTAAATAAAGAAGATAAGCTTGCAGTTGGTCGGTGATTTTGCCTGCTGCTCGACGAAAATCAAAAAGTCACTAAGTATGTAGAAGGCTTATTGATTCCTTGTTTGGACGAGGGTTCGATTCCCTCCAACTCCACGTTTTTAAACCGTAAATAGCTATTATAAAAGCGTTTACGGTTTTTATTTATATTTTTTTTCTTCAATATCCCCATAATAGTTCTTATTTTCAATTTATGTAAACTTAAAACTTCTCTTTTGAAACTATTAGTTTAAACTTTTTCTAATACTAGGCAATTGTTCCTGCTTTTAATTTTGCTCTGTAGCTTGAAAACACACTCGACTTCGAAATAAAACCAATGTATAAACCATTGTCAATTACCGGCAAATTCCAAGCTCCGGTTTCATCGAATTTTTTCATTACTGATTCCATTGTTTGATTAGAAGTTAGCAGTGCCGGTGGGTTGGACATTAATTCTTTGGCTGTTACTTTAGTGTACATATCATTCTTAAACATTATATCGCGGATATTGTCAAGAATAATGATTCCTAATAAACTATTTTTACTATCAGTAACGGGGAAAATATTCCGTTTAGATTTTGAGATAATTTCAACTAAATGGCCTAAGTTGTCATCGGGATTTATTTTTTGAAAATTAGTTTCAACTAAATTCGCTGTTCGAATAGTAGTTAAAATATTATGGTCTCTGTCATAAGTGAAAATTTTCCCACTTTGACCTAGCTTTTTTGTATCCAAAGAATAAGTTTCAAAGTATTTTGAAATTGCATAACTGATGGAAGAAACAATCATTAAGGGAATCATTAACGTGTAGCCCCCTGTTATCTCTGCGATTAAGAATATTGCGGTTAGTGGAGCATGGTAAAGTCCGCTAAGTATACCAGCCATTCCAACAAGGGTGAAATTGCTTTCAGGCAAGTTAGTTAGGTGCAATAGATTTAAAAAGCGCGAAACAAAAAATCCCAAGTAGGAACCAACAAAAAGAGCAGGGGCGAAATTTCCACCATTTCCACCACTACCTAGGGTTAAGGCAGTTGCTATCGCTTTTACAAATATTAATACTCCAACCATAATTAAAACGATCCATTCATTGCTTTTATAATTTTGAAAAAAACTATTTTCCAATAAATTCTGTGGTTTATTTAATGCAAGCATTTTAATGCTTTGATAGCCTTCCCCAAAAAGAGATGGAAAAACAAAAAGTAAAAACGCTAATGCGACTCCACCGAATGCTACATTTAAATAAACTGAGTTAATCGATTTACTAAATAAGCCTTCTATTTTGCTAAAAACTCTAGAATGGTACACAGAAATTAAACCGGCAATTATTCCTAAAAGAATATAAAACGGCACATTGTTATAATTAAATGGTTGCTGCAACTTGAAGGATAATAAAATATCGTCTTGAAGAATAATTTTAGCAATAAGCGCACCGGAAGCTGCAGAAATAATGAGTGGCGTAAATGCTGAAATACTAATATCAATGAGTAAAACTTCAAGGGCAAATAGGACTCCTGCGATTGGAGCATTAAATGCGGCCCCGATACCGGAAGCAATTCCGCAAGCTAGCAATAATGTACGTTCTTTATAGTTGAGGTGATAGGTTTTGGAATAGTTTGCACCAAAGGCAGCACCTGTAATTACAATGGGTGCCTCTAACCCGGCAGAACCACCAAAGCCAACTGTTAAAGAACTCGTTAAAATCTGTGCATACATTTGTTCTTTGGGAACAAAACTTGATTTTTTTGCAATCGAATAATGAATATGAGAAAGACCTTTATCTAATTTCCCTTTAAAAACTCTTTTTACTAACCACACAGTTAGGAATATTCCCAAGGTAGGTAAGGCAATAAAAATATATTTGTTATGCCCCAAATTATTAAAGGTAGCAATCACAAAAATATAATGTACAAATGTTTTTAAAACAATTGCGGCTAGTCCGACGGAAAGACCAACAAGGACGCTCGATAACAAAATGAATTGTTTCTTATTGAGACGTAATTGTGTCCATTCAATAATTTGGTGAATTCTTTTTATTACCTGTGTAAATTTCATAGAATAAGCTTACTTTAATTTTTGGGCTAATTTGCCAACTGTGAGACCTTGAACAAGAATTGAAAAACACACAATAATATATGTAGCTGTTACCCAAATATCTTTATCCATATTAGGTTGAATGGATAACGCTAGGGCAATTGAAATACCACCTCTCAGTCCTCCCCATGTGAGAATAATTAAAACCTTCTGATTAATTTTTTCTTTGAAATGAACAAAAAATGTAGGAATAAAGATTGAAAAATATCTAGTAATAATGCTTATTATAACCATGAGCAGGGACCCAAAAATCAAAGTTGCATTCGATTTAATCAGCAAAAGTTCAAGTCCCATGATAACAAAAAGTATTGCGTTTAAAATTTCATCAATGAGTTCCCAGAATTTATCTACATATTCAGTTGTAATTTTTGACATACCCAAATCTCTTGCTTTATTGCCCGTAATAATTCCTGCTGCAACCATTGCCAAAGGTCCTGATACATGCAGGTAATGTGCTAGTGTGTAACCTCCCATAACCATGGCCAATGTAATTAAAACTTCAACTTGGTAATTATCAATACTGGCTATAAGTTTAAAGCTTATCCATCCGATAGCAAGTCCTAAAATTAAGCCTCCCAAAGCTTCCTGCCCAAAAAGCAACAAAACGTTGGAAAAAGTAATACTTGCCGCTGGTACCGCAAATTGAAGAATTGTAATGAATACTACAACAGCAACGCCATCATTAAACAGTGATTCTCCAGCCATTTTTGTTTCCAATGATTTTGAAACTCCAGCACTTTTAAGAATACTTAAAACAGCAATTGGATCAGTTGGTGAAATTAAGGCTCCAAATAAGAGTGAATGAATGAACTGAACTTTAATTCCTAAAAAATTAAATAAGTAAAACGTTGAAATGCCAATTACGAAGGTGCTAATTAAAACACTTACCGTTGATAAAAGTAAAATGTTCAACTTTTCCGATTTTAAATCATCATATTTAACATGTATTGCACCTGCAAAGAGCATGAAACTTAGCATTCCTTCAAGCAACAAATCACTAAAATTGATTCCCAATAATTCAGCTGAAATGTTTTGCTTTATGGTAGGAAAGAAATTTCCAACCAATAATACAAGCAACGATAGCCCGAGTGATAATAGCATCAACCCAATCGAAGCGGGTAATTTCAAAAAACGAAAATTCAAATAAGCGAACGCTGCCGATAATGCTATTATTAAGGAAATTAAGTGAAATATATCCATTTTAAATTTTCACCAAATATACTCCTTAATTTAGGTAGAGTAGTTTTATTGTATCGACACCATTACTTAAAAACTTACCTTGTTCACCAATGTTTTTAAGAAGACCTTTTACAGCGCTATCTATTGCCATTTCAAAGCTATCTTCCATCGCTTTTGCGTTTGAAATTTGGTTTCCACAAATTAGTGTGATTTCACAAAACAAATTTCTTGGTTTTTCATATGGACCTATATATAAAACAAAATCAGCTTGAATTATCATTGTATTACATTGAAGGAATATTTTGCACTTACTTTTTATTAGCTCTTGGAGTCCATGATAAACTTTAAAGTTAAGGGTATGGATATAAATTATCATAAGGTTTACAATTAATCTTCAACGGGGATACATAGCACAGGAATTTCAGAATGGTTCACTAATTTTCTATCCGGTTTTAATTTAAAATGCTTATAAATGCTATGGTTTTTACTTGCAACTATCGTTATTATATCCGCATTTTTTGATTTCGCAAAATTCAAAATTTCAGCTGCATAATCTTCTCCAATTTTAATTGATAACGTGGAAGAAATACCTTCATTGAAAAAAATTTTTTGAAGGTTATTTCCTTTTATTCGTAGGATAGACAAATTTGAAAATAAACTACTTTTTGTAATTCCTAATAGCATTATTTCGGCACTGTATATTTTTGCAATTAACATAACTTGTTCAATTTTTTTAAGCGTTAAAAGGATTTCATTAAAAGGGAAAATTATTTTTTTGAAATAGCATTTATTAGAATTTAAACAAATTGTTAGAACAGGCACAAGTGCTGTATCAATAATATTTATAGCAGTACTTCCAAATAACCATTCCTTTAACCTAGAGGAGCAATTTGAACCCATTACTATTAAATCGACATCATAGCTATTTGCAGCTTCAATGATATTATCATAAACATTACCGCTATAAGAAGCGAAATCAATATCTATATTATGTTCTTTCCTAAGTTTATCAGACATTATTTTGAGATTAGCCATTGAATTTTCATGCATTTGAGTAATAATATATCCGGAGGAAAGCAGATCTATTGGCGAAACAAATTGAGAAGACTTAACGACATGAAGAAGTACAATTTTTGCAAAAGACTTTTTTGAAAGTGAAATCGCATGATTCAAAGCCTTTTGTGAAGCCTCTGAAAAGTCAGTTGGCACAAGAATAGTATTCAGTTTAAAATTTTTCATTGCATTTCATCTTATCGATTAATTACACTTATATGATTGTCAGGTGTTCTTCTTTCTCCGGGAATAACAGAAATACTACTTGATTCATTGTGCTTTTGAATTACTTCATATAAGTCACTTCTTAAATCGTTCCATGGCTGTACTGTGCCATATTCTCGATTTCTTTTGAGTAATTGTAAATCTAAATCTTGGTAAATAATTGTTTCAGTATTTGGTGTTGCTTCTGTCGCTATTCCTTCTCTGGAAAACTCCACATCCGAAGGAGTGAATATGGCAGATTGTGAAAAATGTATGTCTAAATTTTCTACTCTTGGAAGATTACCAACACAACCTGTAATCACCACATACATTTGATTTTCAATTGCTCTAGCTTGAGCACAGTACCTAACCCTTAAATATCCTCTGCGTTCATCTGTATTGTATGGAACAAAGAGAATCTGTGCTCCTTTCACGGCAGCAATCCTAACCAATTCAGGAAATTGCACATCATAACAAATTGCAATAGCAATTTTTCCACAGTCGGTATCAAAAACTTCAATTTTATTTCCACCCTTTACACCCCACCATTTTTTTTCATGAGGTGTAATTTGAATTTTATATTGTTTACCAATGGTTCCATCTCTTCGGAATAAAAAGGAAATATTATACAAGTCATCATGTTCTACATTTAAATGCGATCCTGCAACTATGTTAATGTTGTATTTGACAGATAGGTGATTAAAGAGTTTTACATATTCATTGGTAAATTCACTTAATCGTCTTGCGGATTTCGCCGGCTGCTCATTTGGCATAAACGAGAGCAATTGCATGGTAATCATTTCAGGGAATACAACAAAATCGCTGCGATAATCTGACGCCACATCAACAAAATATTCGCAATGTGTTGCAAATTCATCGAAATTTTTAATTGTGCGCATCTGGTATTGCACAGCAGCAACTCTAACGTATCTTGAACCATTGTGCTCTAATAAATCTCTGTATTGAAAATTTGTCCATTCAAGATAGGTTGCATAACCGCATGACTCTCTATCATTTGGTAGGTAATTGGGCAACACTTTTTTTAGAGAAAAACCATTTGCCAATTGTGTTGTAAGCACCGGATCAAATATCTTTTTATCAGTCACAGCATTTACATAATCATAAACATTCATTTCACTTTGATATTTATGGTAATTCGGAATTCTACCACCAATAGAAATCTTTTTTGCATTTAATTGCACAGCCTTTTTTTTTCGTATCTCGTACATTCTTCTGGCAAGTTTCATATTCCTAAAATCCGGATGCACCATAATTTCCATCCCATAAAGTGTATCTCCATCTTTTTGGTGATTGTTTATATAACCATTGTCGGTAAGCTCATGCCAGCTTGATGATTCAGAATATTTGCTACTGTCAATTAAGAGGGAACAAGAGGAAGCTATTATATCTCCATTATATTCAATACAAATCTGTCCTTCCGGAAATATTTCAATAATGTTTTTAAATTGTTCTAGTTTCCATGGTATCATTTCAGGAAAGCAGAGTAACTGTAAACTTGTAACAGCATTAAAATCTTCAAAGTTAAGTTCACGGGATTTTATTTTTTTAAATAGATTCTCACTTTTAAATTTTGTCATTTTCCCAAATAGTATTGATAAATCGAAGGTTCAGAAATAGGTTTCTAAACTCACTTAACAAAAGTAAAGGCAAGTAATTGGGATTAATTTGACGGATGTCAAACTTTTGATAGAATGGTGAAATAATGAAATTTATTCTAGAGAGGTAAGAACAAATAAATTTTCGAAATGTTCAATAAAAATGATTTTTCCTTTAGTACGAATGAGTTTTTTTTCTTTAAAAGAAGTTAGCATGCGGCCTAAATTTTCAAGAGAAGTTCCAACATAATTTGCTAAATCTGTTCTGTTCATTTTTATTTCTGAAATGCCCTCTTTATTTTCAGGAGTTCTAAATTTTTCATTTAAAATCAAAAGTGCAAGTGCGAGTCTTTCTTTAATTCCTCTTTGAGCAAAAAAATTTAAGCGGTTAGTAAATACAGTAAATTCATGGCTTAGACTCACAAGTAGCTGATTCGAAAGTGATAGCGATTTATTTAGTAATTCAAGAAAAAAAGTACGCTCAAGAAAAAGTAATTCACAATTTTCAATAGAAGCTACATTCAGAGGTTGGTATTCATTACTAAGGATTGGGCGATATCCAAAAACTTCATTAGATGCATAAATAAAAAGAATTTGTATTGAACTATCGTAGTTTTGTTGATAGACTTTTAATTTACCGGTTCTTAAAACATAAACTCCATTTGGAAAACTCCCTTGCTTAAATAATATTTTTCCCTTTTTTAGAAAAATTTTAGTTGAATTTTCCTCAAAATATTTTTGCTCATGGGGTGGTAATAAATGCCAACCAATTCCCGAATAGAAATAAAAACCACTTAATGCTTTATTTATTTTTTCCTTAGTTTTCACTCTTCAAAAAGTACTTTTATAGTAGTTATGTTTAAGCGAACTAACATCCAATTTTGGATTTTATTTTTTTCCTTTTCATCAATTTCACCATAAGATTTTACAATAGCCAGCCAAATTGTAGTTTGAAGACTATCGCTAACAATTGTCACCGGTTGCAATATGACAGATTGGATAATTGGATATTGGGACTTTACTTCCTTAAAAATCTGTTCGCTTAATTTACGTTGATTAGTTAAACTATCCTTTTTTAATAGTAGTAACTGCATTTGGTTTTCTCTTTCCTTAAGCAGTTTTTGATTTTCCAATTCATCCACGTTATTGTCTTGGAGGTAGGCAAAGCCTTGTTGAATTTTTAATGCTGAAGTATCAATATTATAATTCGGTAGTTTACTCTTTAATAAATTTATTTGAGCAGCTTCTATATATTGCCCACCATAGATTAGTGTTATAGTATGATGCTTTGTATCGATATTCCTTTTTAGCAAATAATCATTTGGAAAAACTGCCTCATTTTCAATAAATTTATTAGCTCTTTCAATAAATTTATTTTGCAGAACTATGTCGTAACCCAAATAAATACTAGGCAATACAGTGATAAGCGTTATGACCCACACTACTCTTTTAGCCTTTATTTCATCCTGTTTTTGAGGCAAATGTTTAAACGGAAATTTCAAAAGTCTTGCTGTAATAAGTGTTGCAAGCGCAATAAACACAGTATTTATGATAAACAAATAAAATGCACCGAAAAAGAAACTAAATTGCAAAGTAGCAATTCCATATCCTGCTGTGCAAAGTGGAGGCATCAAAGCGGTAGCAATGGCAACTCCCGGTAGTACGTTACCTTTCTGCCTGCTTGAAGTAGCAAGTATTCCAGCTAATCCTCCAAAAAAGGCAATTAAAACATCGTAAATGGTTGGAGATGTTCTGGCTAGAATTTCTGAGTGGGCATCATTAATTGGAGAAATAAAAAAATAAAGTGTAGAAGTTGCGAGTCCAACAGCCCCGGCAAATAAATAATTATACAAAGCTTTTTTCAAAAGACTTAAATCATTAATCGCCATTCCCATACCAAGTCCCATAATAGGACCCATTAAGGGAGAAACAAGCATTGCACCAATAATAACAGCTGTTGAGTTCACATTCAAACCTAGAGAAGCAATAAATATTGCAAACACCAGCACCCATAGATTAGTACCTTTAAAAGTTACACCG
>WBZU01000501.1_pt1 | contig 33243 bp, 25 predicted proteins | sample 5204311 | NCBI WGS metagenome assembly WBZU01 (sample SAMN12344359, study PRJNA552823) | activated sludge metagenome | biome: Activated sludge suspended growth; feature: Nitrification reactor; material: Wastewater; isolation source: activated sludge from nitrification reactor of wastewater...
CCCACTGTCTGAGCCCCGAAGGGGCGAGTTTGGGGTGCCGCGAACGCCTGAAAATCAAGCCTCGACAAGCGCAATATACGAAGTGGCGGAGTAGTGCTGAGAGGCAAGCTACTTTTCGACGGTGTGGTACGCGCGTCATGTTTGGTGGGTTTGGATACGGCGCACATTCGCCAATATTTTGATATCTACAACATTTGCGTCTTGTTCGCAGATTGCCGATTCTACTAGACTCGTCTTCGGGATGCTCACGGGAGACATCATCGACGATCGCTTCGAGCTTCTGGCGTGCACGGGCAGCGGCGGCATGGGCACCGTGTACCGAGCTCGAGATTTGACGACGCAGGATCTCGTCGCGATCAAAGTGCTCCACGAAGACAGCGAAGGTACGACGGCACGGTTTACGAAAGAAGCGAACGTTCTCGCGACATTGGAGCACGCGCACATCGTACGGTACATTGCTCATGGAATCGCGTCGACGGGCGAACTGTATTTGGCGATGGAGTGGCTCGAGGGGGAGGAGCTCGAGGCGCGAATGCGTCGGGAGCGATTGGGCGTGGCGGAGTGTGTGGAGCTTGGATTGCGGGTGGCGCGGGCATTGGGGGTCGCGCATGCGCTCGGTGTGGTTCATCGCGACATCAAGCCGAACAATATTTACCTCGTCGGTTCGTCGGTAGAAAAAGCCAAGATATTGGATTTTGGTTTGGCGCGTATGCGTGGGAAAACCATTCTCACGCAAACGGGCAGTGTCATCGGAACTCCCGGATACATGTCGCCGGAGCAGGCGCGGGGGGATCGCGAGGGCGTGGATGCGCGGGCGGACGTATTTTCCTTGGGGTGTGTGCTTTATGAATGCGTGACGGGGCAAGCGGCGTTTGTCGGGGCGCACGTGATGGCGGTGTTGGCCAAGGTGCTCCTGGAGGAGGCGCCGCGAGCGCGCAAGTTGCGCCCTGATTTGCCAAAAGAATTCGATAATCTCTTGGCGCGGATGATGTCCAAAAAGATGGCCTTGCGTCCGACGAATGGAATGGAAGTCGCCGAGGCGCTCGAACGGATCGCATTTCAATTGCGGAATGCAACGAATATCGAGGGTCCGGCGTCGCTTCGCATGACGTCCGACGAAAGTCGTCTCGTGTCGCTCGTGGCGGTTTTGCCGACGGTAGGGATGAGTCCGGGGGACACCGAGCCATTGACGGAGAAATCGCAACGAATTTTGGACATCGTGCGCAGCACCCTCGAGGCTTGCAAAGCGACGGTCGAACCATTGGCGGGCGGTGGGGTGGTCGTGATGTTCGACGGATTGGCCCATGCCGGGGATGTCGTCGCGGTTGCGGCGCGCAGTGCATTGCGGCTCAAGGAATTGTTGCCCCTCGAGATTGTCGCGTTGTTCACGGGGCGCAGCGCGGGAGGCAATCCTTTGGTCGTGGGGGAATTGATTGATCGGACGGCGGGGTTTGCGCAATCGATTACGCCCAAAAGTTTTCCGCGACGATTTGCTTCCGGGATTGTGATTGACGACGTGAGTCGACTGCTCGTCGGCGGGCGGTTTGTCGTCACGGAGGGGGCGGGGCATTGGATATTGGAAGGCGAGCCGCCTCGGGATTATTTGAAGCGCAGCGTATTGGGGCATCGAATTCCTTGTGTCGGTCGCGAACGCGATATGCGGTCGATGTTCGAATACATTCGCGAAGGATTCGAACAACCCGCGGCACGAGCGATTTTGATGGTAGGTCCGGCGGGGGTTGGAAAATCGCGGTTGCGTCTCGAATTGGTCGATCAGCTTTCGGCCGAGATTCCGGGGTTGGTGACGATTTCGGGGCGCGGTGATTGGCTTGGGGTCGGTTCCGCATCGGGGCTTTTGCGCGGGGCGTTGCGTACCGCATTGCAGCTCGATACGGCCGAGTCCGAGGCGCTCGAACGGGAGCGTCTTTGGGAAATCGTCGGCGTATGCAGACCTGCGGATACGCCGCGGGTCGCCTTGTGTCTCGGCGAAATGTTAGGCGTGGACTTTCCGGAGGTGTCGTGGTCGCAATGGGAGCGAGCGCGCCGCGATCCGGCGTTCATGGCGGAGTCCATTCAAGAGGCATTCATCGATTTCGTGCGTGCGCGGGCGCAAATTGGTCCTTTGCTGTGGATTTTGGAAGATTTGCATTGGGGCGATTCGACCTCGGTGCGGTTGATTGATGCCGTATTGCGTGATTTGCCGGAGGCTCCCATCGTGGTGCTCGCGGTGGCTCGTCCGGAGGTGTACGAAGTTTTTCCAGGTTTATGGCAGGACAGGCATTTGCAGACGGTGCGGCTCGGGCGTTTGTCGAAAAAAGCTTCCGAGGCCATGGTGACGGCGATTTTGGGTGAAAACATCGATCGCGGGACGATCGAGACGATTGTGGAACGCGCCGACGGAAACGCGTTCTTCATTGAAGAATTGTCGCGGGCGATTGTCGAACGCAGGGCCGAACGATTGCCGGATACGATTGCGGGTATGGTCGAGACGCGCATCATGACGTTGCCTCCGGTGCAGCGGTTGGCTTTGCGTGCGGCCAGTATTTTCGGGCGCAAGTTTCGAATGAATGGGGCGGCGGCGTTGATTCAAGCGTCCCTTGGGGATGTGTCGGCTGTGGCGGTATATGAAGATTTGATCGATCGCGAATTTTTCGAGCGTCGAGCGGGGGCCAAACAAATGGGCCATGACGAACTCGCGTTCCGGCAGGCTCTGATTCAGCAAACAGCGTATGCGATGCTCACGCCGCGGGATCGCGTCGTCGGCCATAAACTCGCTGCCGTGTGGCTGGAAGGGGAAGGCGAATTGGATCGCGTGATCCTCGCCGAGCATTATGGTCGCGGCGGAGAGCCTGCGCGGGCCATCGGGCATTATCTTGCGGCGGCAAAACAAGCGTTGCAGGGGGGCGATGGTATCGTGGCGCTGGATCTGGTAAAACGGGCCCTCGCGTGCGGCGCGGAGGGTGAAACCGAGAATGCATGTTTGGCCATCCAAACGGAGGTTTTGCGTTTGGCCGGGGCTGAAGTCGTCCTGCAACATGCCGAAGGGTTGTTCGCTGCGGGGCGGGCCGAAGAAGCCAAGGTATCGTTGCGCAGGCTCGTGACGGACCTATTGGACGATGCCCGAGAATTGACGGATTCTCGCGCTCGGCAGCAGTTTTGGGAAAACGTCCCCGTGCGTGCGCGCATGTTCGATCTCGCCAAGCTTTGGGGCGTCAAGCGTACGTGAACGAAGGGAAAAACGTTCTTCGTGGCGATTTTGAGTTGACGCAGCGGGGGTTTGCGGCGTAGGACGCCAACGGCGATTCGAAGCCCCCAAGGTTCAACCTGCCGGCCCGCGTTCGATGCGCCGCCGTTGATTTGATTCTTCGAAAGGAAGCCGAGAGAAATGTCTGTTCAAGCATTGCCCAATCGTGCTCGCGTGGTGGTCATCGGTGGTGGCGTCATTGGTTCTTCCGTGGCGTACCACTTGGCGCTCATGGGGTGCACGGACGTGGTGCTTTTGGAACGAGATCGCATCACGTCGGGTACGACATGGCACGCGGCGGGGCTCATGGTGACGTTTGGTTCGACGTCCGAAACTTCGACGGAAATGCGCAAATACACGCGGGATCTGTATTCGCGCCTCGAAGCGGAAACCGGGCAGGCGACGGGATTTCGTCCGGTGGGTTTCATTGAATTGGCAAAAGATTCGGACCGGCTCGAAGAATATCGGCGCGTTTCGGCGTTCAATCGGCATTGCGGTGTGAATGTGCACGAAATTTCGGCCAAAGAAGTGAAAGAATTGTTTCCTCTCGCCAATGTCGACGACATTCTCGCCGGGTTTTACGTGAAAGAAGACGGTCGGGCGGATCCCGTCGATGTGACGATGGCCCTCGCCAAAGGGGCCAAACTCCGCGGCGCCAAAGTCATCGAAGAAGTGTCGGTGATTGATGTGATTACCCATCGCGGTGCCGTCAAAGGCGTCCGTACGTCGCACGGGGACATCGAATGCGAATTCGTCGTCAATTGCGCGGGAATGTGGGCGCGCCAATTGGGAGCGCGCAACGGCGTGAACATCCCGTTGCAAGCGGCCGAGCATTATTATTTGATCACGGAAAAAATTGCCGAAATTCGTTCGTCGTGGCCGGTCATTGAAGACCCCGGATCGTACGGATATTATCGCGAAGAAGGCGGCGGGCTCATGATCGGTCTTTTCGAACCCGTCTGTGCGCCTTGGAACGTCGGTCGAATTCCCGATGATTTTTCTTTTGGGAGCATCACCCCGGATTGGGAGCGCATGGGGCCGTACGTCGAGACGGCGATGAAGCGTGTGCCGATTTCTCTGCAAACAGGCGTCAAAAAGTTCTTCTGCGGACCGGAGAGTTTTACCGCGGATCTGGCGCCCATCGTCGGAGAAGCACCGGAAATCAAGAATTACTTCGTCGCCGCGGGATTGAATTCGATCGGTATTCTCACCGGAGGCGGCCTCGGTCGCGTGCTCGCGCATTGGATCCTCACGGGGCGGCCGGATGTCGACATCACGGGGATGAACATCGATCGCTTGCACACGTACCAGAACAATCCCGAATATCGCAAAACCAGGACGGTGGAATCGCTGGGTATGGTGTATCAATGCCATTATCCGACGCGATCGATGCAAACGGCGCGAGGAGCCAAAAAGTCGGCGATTTATGATCGGTTGGCGGCCAAAGGCGCGTATTTCCGCGACGTGAGCGGCTGGGAAGGAGCCGATTGGTATGCCCCGGCCGGCGTCAAACCCGAAGTCACGCAATTGTCGTGGGGAAGGCAATCGTGGTTTCCGTATTGGGAAGCGGAACATCGAGCGACTCGAGAAGGCGTCATCTTGATGGATATGTCCTTCATGGCAAAATTCATCGTGCAAGGACGCGATGCCGGGCGCTTGTTGAATTATTTGTCCGCGAACGATGTGGACGGGAAAGCCGGGACCATCACGTACACGCAATGGTTGAACGAAGGCGGCACCATCGAAGCGGATTTGACGGTGACGAAGCTCGGCGAAGAAAAGTATTGGGTCGTCGCGTCGGATACGGCTCATCGGCACGTCGAAACGTGGATGAAGCGGCATATCGGGCACGACGACCACGTGTTCGTGACGGACGTGACGAGCGGTTTTGCGCAGATCAACATTCAAGGTCCAAGGTCGCGCGAGCTGCTCCAATCGATCACGAGCGAAGATTTGTCGAATGAAGCGTTTCCGTTCCGATCGGCGAAGGAGATCGACATCGGGTTTGGCCGGGCGTTATGCGTGCGCATTACGTACCTGGGGGAGCTTGGGTACGAGCTGTACATACCGACGGAGCAGGCGCTGCATGTGTACGATCGCATCGTCGAGGCTGGAAACGAGTTTGGCTTGGTGCATGCGGGGCTCAAGGCATTGGCGAGCTTGCGCATGGAGAAGGGATACCGTGATTACGGGCACGATATCGACAATACGGATCCTGTTTTCGAGGCGGGGCTCGGATTTTTCGTGGACTTGAAAAAGCCGGGCGGGTTTTTGGGCAAGGAGGCCGTGCTCGCGAAAAAGGCTGCCGGACCGTTGAAACGACGATTGATGCAAGTGTTGGTCAAGGATCCCGAGCCGCTCATGTTCCATGCGGAAATCGTGTATCGCAATGGTAAACCCGTCGGATATGTCCGCGCCGCTTCGTATGGCCATACGCTCGGAGGCGCGGTGGGGCTGGTCATGGTCGAAGCCGGCGAACCGATCGACGCCGCGTACGTCTCGAGCGGTGTGTGGGAAGTCGATATTGCCGGGCGTCGTTATCCCGCCGAGGCTTCGCTCAAGCCATTCTACGATCCCGATATGAAGCGCGTTCGCGCATGAGCAGTTTTGTTCCGGACAAACCAATGCCGAAATCCTGATCCGGTCGCCGTCCGTCGACTTGCCCGTGGTGGTCGTCCGGGACGATTTTCGTGAAAAATTGCAGCGAAATGGTTCGGTCAAGCGCGAAAAAACCTGCGCGTCGGCGCATTTTTTTCTTGATTTGATGGTTGCCGAGCGGTTAAGGTCGGCCGTGAGCTCGTTTCGAGGAGGAGTCATGCCGCCGTATCGATTTGCGAAAGTTGCCGCCTTAGGATTGGGATTGGCCGTAACGGGACAATGTGCTTTGTCATCAACGGTCGCGTGGGGAGCGGACGCAGCGGACTTGGACCGAGTCAAGGCCGGACTGCAAAAAATGCAGAGCGATACGAAGAAGCTCAGCTATCAGCAGAAGACGTGGGAAAAAAAGGGAACCGAAGAGTCGGCGTTTCGGGCGGAATGTTATTGGATGGGGCAGACCACCATTCGCATGGATATCGTCGAAGGAAGCGGCAAAGGCGGCGTGGCCATTCTCAAGAATGGCAAGGTGACCGGCTTTTTGAAGGGAATCTTGTCGTTCGCCAAGATGACCTACGACCCGAAGGACAAAGCGGTCTTGGGATTGCGTGGGGCGGGGATGCCCGACGCCGGCTTCATGGATGACGTGAAAATCATCTTGTCGAAATGGGACAATGGCAAGGTGACGTTCAGCGGCGATTCGGCGGTCATCGATTACACGGGGCCGGACAAACTGCCGATGAAGATGTGGGTCAAGAATGACGGTTCTCAAGTGATCAAGACCGAGACGTACGAAAACGGCGCAATGGTCATGCGTTCGGAATACAGCAAGGTGAATTTCGCGGCGTCGTTCGATTCGAAGCAAATTTTCGATCCGTGAAGGGTTCGGCCCGGCGCGATTGCCCGGACAATCCATTCCAATAGCCATCCGACTCCTTGATGCCCCCCCAAGCCAAACCTATTCCGCTTTTCCTCGTCGCTTTGCTTTTCGTGGCTTCCGGGGCGGCCGGGCTCATCGATCAGGTTTGCTTCTCCAAGTACCTCACCGAAATCGTCGGCGCTACGGCGCAAGCCGTCAGCGCCGTGCTCGCCGCGTTCATGACCGGTTTGTCCCTCGGCGCGTACCTCGGAGGCCGTTTTTCCCGACGTACGAAAGTCCCTCTGGTCATGTATGGCGTGCTCGAAGTGCTCGTCGCGTTGGGGGTGGCGCTTTCCCCGCTCGGGTTTGCCCTGATTCAACCCGCGTTCGTATTCCTCGCACGCCTCGTTCCCGGCTCACCCATTCTCCTCAGTTTGCTGCGCTGGTTGTTCGCGATGCTCGTCGTGATTGTCCCGACAACCGCCATGGGAGCGACTCTTCCGCTCTTGGCGCGGCTCGTCGAAGAGCGTCATCGAACCGACCGGCGGCGGGCCTTGGGGATCTTGTATGCCGCGAATACGCTTGGAGGAGCGATCGGCGCCGTTGGATCGGCGTATCTCATTTTGCCGCAGTTGGGTTTGAGCAAAACGACGCTTGCCGCTGCAGCGACGAGCCTGCTCGTTGGCCTTGCGGCCATTGTCTTGGGCCGTCGACACGTTTCCGATCAGCCCGCCGAAACGCTCGTAACCATCGATGATTCACCATCGAAATCGTTGTTATCGGACGAACCCGATGAACGGGCGTGGGTATTGGACACCGTGGCGTTCGCGTCGGGCGCGTTGGTGCTCGCGTGTGAGGTTTTGTTTACGCATTTGCTGGTGCTCGTGGTGGGAACGAGCGCTTATGCGTTCGGGCTCATTGTTTTCATTTTTCTCGTCTGTTTGTTTCTCGGAGCTTCGTTGGCTCCTTTGGTTGACCGCCTGTTACGTGGATCAGCTTTGGCGGTTGGTTTGTCCGCTGCATCGTTGGCGCTCGTCTTGACGATACCGCTTTGGGATTCTTTGCCCGGGTATTTTCGGGGCATGGGTGGTCGAGTGGTCACGTTCGAGGGGCGAGAATTCGTTCGGGCGACGGCGGCATTCGTGGCGCTTGTTTTGCCCACGACGCTCATGGGTTTGTCTTTCCCGTTGTTGCTGCAACGAGTCGCTGCGCGCAAGGATGCCGGTGTATTCGTGGGTCGAGCGACCGCGATCAACACTGTCGGGTCGGTTCTCGGTTCATTGCTTGCCGGATATTGGCTCTTGCCCGCGCTGGGATCGCAGCGATCCATTTTGGCGGTGGCCTTGATTTTCGGCGGTATGGCGACGCTCGTGGCCGTATCCACGATGTCGAAATCACGGACGGGGCGCATTGCGAAAGTCACGGCGGTCCTGATATCCGGAGCGAGCGTCTCGGTCGGTTTGCGATCGGCTCCGTGGAATTTGGGAGAGCTCACGGGGGGTTATCACGTATATTTCGATTATGGTCGCGGGGCGGAGAACATTGTCTACGTGGCGGAGGAAGTCCAAGGCGGCGTAACGACGGTGACCGAGAATAACGGTATTCACACGTTGCTGACGAATGGCAAATTCCAAGGTAACGATGGGGATGAAGTCCACGCGCAACGGTTTTTTGCGCATTACCCGGTGCTGTTCGTCCCGCGTATGGACCGGGCGCTCGTGGTGGGTCTTGGCACGGGAACCACGCTCGGGACCATTTCCGCGTATCCGTTCCGGCATATCGACGTCGCGGAAATATCGCCGTCCATCGTGAAGGCGGCGCGCACGTACTTCGGCGGCATCGGCGCCGATGCGTTGGATGATCCGCGCGTATCGTTGCACATCGCCGATGGGCGAAATCATTTGCTATTGGCCGATGGGCGCTACGATTTGATCGGAATTGAATTGACGAGCGTTTGGTTTGCCGGGGCGTCGAGCCTTTACAGTCGTGAATTCTATCGATTGGTGAAGACGCGTTTGGCAACGGATGGCATTTTGCAGCAATGGATTCAGCTGCATCATATCTACCCGCGAGATCTGGCGACGGTGCTCCGCACATTGCGCCTCGAATTTGCGCATCTGGCATTGTTTTACGGCGGAGGGCAGGGCATCTTGGTCGCGTCGAATGCGCCGCTATCGGCGTCGAAAAGCAAGCTCGATGCATTGGAAGAATCGCTGAAGGGGTTTGCTCGTCCCGGCCGTCCCTTGTCGACACTTCACGGAGATATCCTCGTACTTGGCGAAGGCATTGATGCATTTATCGCGGATGCAGCTCGAGGTTCCGGCGTCCCCGTCGAATCGCTCGTCGCGACCGACGATAACCTGGTGCTCGAATATTCGACGCCGCGGGGCAATGTGCTGAGCTGGGATTCGCGTGAAGAAATGGTCCAGCGGCTCTTGAAGTATCGCGATCGCAGCAAAAACGCGGCGCTGATGGGGCCTTAACGCCGCAGTTGAGGCAATTTGGGGTTTCACCCCAAACCCGACCAGGGACTATCCGTCCCTGGACCCGGACCAGCGAGCGCTGGACCAACATTGTTTTGTCCGCTGCGCGGCCAAAACAAAAGGGTCAAGTCTGCAATAGCCGCCTGATACGTGTTGGGTTTGGCCACGCAGTGGACAAACCCATGCCCGGGTCAAGGGCCTGGGCCCTTGCGTGGGTCGAGGGCGAGGAGCCCTCGTGGGGTTCGGGGTGAAACCCCGACGAAATGCTTTCAGGGAGGAGAGTGGCCGGGGCCATTGCGGGATGGCCCCGACCCTGCGGTGGGGGAGGGATCAGGACGCTTTGTTCTGACGACGACGGCGAATGATCCACGCGCCGACGAGCGCGAGCAGCGAGCCGCTCACGTCGCGGGCCGGAGCGCTTTCGCCCGGAATCGAGCAAGTGCAGCCGCCTTCGGGGATCGGATCGCCACCGGTACCGCCGTTACCGCCGGCTCCAGCTTCGCCGCCCGCGCCGGCCGTACCGCCGCCTGCGCCGCCTGCGCCGCCTTTACCACCAGCGCCACCGGCGCCACCGGCGCCGCCCGCGCCTGCTGCACCACCGGCACCGCCGTTTGCGCACAGACCGTCTTTGCACGTGCCGTCCACGCCGCAGGGCGTGCCGTTCGGCTTGGGAGCGCCTTCGCACATACCGGTCATCTTGTTGCAGGTACCGGCTTCGAGGCAGTCCGTTGCGTCACAGGCGACAGCCGCGCCGAGACACGTCCCGCCCGCGCACACATCCATCGTCGTGCACAGGTCGGTATCGTCGCAGGCCGTTCCGTCGGCCGCATTCGGATTGGTGCACATGCCCGTTGCGCTGTCGCAGGTACCCGCGACGTGGCATTGATCAAGCGCCGCGCAGACGACCGGGTTTGCCCCGACGCACGCGCCGGCCATGCAGCTATCCGTCTGCGTACAACCGTTGTTGTCATTGCAAGCAGCGCCGTCGGCCGCATTCGGATTGCTGCACATACCCGTCATCGGATCGCATGTTCCGGCGACGTGGCATTGATCCATGGCCGCGCACATCACGGGGTTTGCCCCGACGCACGCGCCGGCCATACAGCTATCCATTTGCGTACAGGCATTGCTGTCGTTGCACATGCTGCCGTCGGCCGCATTCGGATTGCTGCACATACCCGTCATCGGATCGCATGTTCCGGCGACGTGGCATTGATCCATGGCCATGCATGTGACCGGGTTTGCCCCGACGCACGCACCGGCTTGGCAGCTATCCATTTGCGTGCAGGCGTTGTTATCGCTGCACATCGAGCCATTGGGCGCTTTGCCGTCCGCGGGACACGTACCGGCCATACCCGTGCACGTTTCCGCGACGTCGCAGGCGCCATTGGCTGCGCGACAAACCGTACCGGCTGCTTCGAATGTGCACGTGGACGAACAGCAATCGCCGTTCATCGTATTGCCGTCGTCGCAAGCTTCATTGCCTTCTTTCATGCCGTTGCCGCAGGTCGCTGCAATGCAAGCATGCGGAACTTGCGCGGAGAAGGGCTTGTTGGACAAACCGGTGAAAGCAATGTTGTCGATGAACCAACCGCCGGCGCCTTGGGCTTCATCCGTACCAATGCGGAAGCGAATGCGAATGGTCTTGTTCGCGACGCCCATGCCGAGGTTGATTGTGCGATTTTGCATCGTTCCGGTCGCGAAACCAGCCGTCGCACCGGTGTAGGCGTTGCGGTTGGCGAGCGGATTGCTGGCTTGGTTGGTGATCACGCCGTTATACCCGGTTGCTGCGCCCAGCGTGCTGACGTCGGCCCAGGTCACGCCGTTGTCTTGCGTGTATTCAATGACGCCGCCGTCCCATCGCGTACCGCCCGAGAATTCGAAGTCGTAACGGTGTTGGAACGCCATGCTGAGACCCGTGGCGCCGACGACGAGATCCGGCGATTCATACGTGTGATCGCTGATGCCGGAAATGTCCTGACCCCACGCCGTTTCATTGATGCCGACGGGCGTCGGGACGGCCGGTCGCGTAACGCCCCAGAAGGTCGTAGCGGCACCCGACGTGAGTTTGGCGGTCCAGGTCTTGGTGCCTTCCCACGTTTCTGTCGTCACGGCGGTGGCGGAACCCGGGACCGTCACGTCATACATGACTTCGCCCGATCCCGTGGCATTGATCGTGGTCGTACAAGCGTTGGGCGCATTGATGACCACGTTGAACGGAATATACGTCGGGTTCACAATGGCCGCCGTCACGGTGATCGGAATCGAGATCGTGGCCGTCGCAAACGCTACGGTTGTGGGAATCGCCGCGCTGGTCCCGCTCGGGAATTGGATATTGGGATTGCTCGACGTCACGGTCACCGTGCCGCCGGTCAAGTCCGACCAACCCGTGTTTTGCACTTTAATCGTCACCGCGCCGCCTTCACCCGCGTCGACGATACCGTCGTTATCGCACGACGGCGTGGTTTCCGTCAATGCGAGCGACACGAAGGCCGCATTGGGACGATTGGCCATGTAGTCTTCCACGACGCCCGTGAGCGTCGTCGACGTTCGTACGGGACCAACCGCGCAAGGTCCGGCGCCGCGCGTCGCGAAGCCCGCCATCAGGTCCTGCATGTCCTGAAGGTTTCCTCCGGCATAAGCAGCCGCGAGGATCGCATCGCGTTGTTCGGTAATCGTCGGATCGAGCGGCGTGACCTTCATGCCGGCGACGAGGTAATCGATCATTTTGCGTTTGGCTTGGGCAAACGTATGCCGCGGCGTGACGCCGACGGTGTCTTCGAGGAGGTTGCCATAACCTTCCCACAACATCGTGGTCCAGATTTCGCCGGCATTGTGCACTTCCGAATTCGGAATGCCGCCGAATCCGGGGGCAACACCCGGAGGCAACGCCTGCCCGTCGCCAATGTGTTTGAACGTCAAACCATTTTTCGTCATGTTCGACGTGTACGGATATCGGCGAATGCCGTAATAACCGCTGTCACCGAATGCCGCCGACGCATACACGCCCGTGGCAAATGTTCCGGCAAAGTTGTCATTGCCGTGCACGAGCTGCAAGAGCGCCTGGAAATCGCCCCAGCCTTCGCTCATCGCGCCATATTGCTGGTTTCCACCGGCCGTCAGACGCATGTGCAGGTAATGGCCCCATTCGTGCCCGACGATACCGTTGTCAATCGCGCCGTCGCGATTGATCGTGCCGCCGGCTTGCGGCGGGCTGAACGTGTACATCTGCATGATCGGCGACGAACCGTCCGCCGGCGTCTGCATATTGGCATTGTTCGTGCCGCTGTAGTCCTGCGCTTCGGCATGGATCGGATCATTGCCGACGCCGCCGCGACCGTAGTTGTTTACTTGCGCATTGCCGGCCGCTTCATTAAAGCCCGAATCGTACCAGAGGTCGTGGTAGTAGTTGTTGTTGAAGAACAATTGCGTAATCGCCGCCCTGCGTTGCGTTACGTTCGCATTGGGCTGCTGCGCCGTATTGTACGTCCAGTCAAACGCGCTGGCAGCGCTCGTCGGCGCGCGGAAGTCGCTACCCGACAAACCGTCGGGTGCAGCAAGATCGACGTACGCATCGACGTTGTTGCCGTTCGTACTCGTCGCACCCGCAGCGAGCCACGGATCGAACGTACTCATCGGGTTCGTATTGAATCCGTCGATCGTCACGGAATTCGGCGCGACGAACATCGGCGTCGAACCATCCGGCATACCCGTCGGATGCGGCGCAAAGTCCGCTTGCGGACCATCGGACGGCGTATACGCCGGCGCGCCTTCGCTCCAAACGCGATATTGGAACGCCGCTTCTTTGGTCAAACTCGTCCGCTCGAGCATTCGGCCGTCGTCCGCCGCAATCACATAAGCGTAGAGCATCGACGACGTCGTACCGTCACCCGCCGCAAGCTCGACGTAATACGCCGGAACGAGCTGATCGGGCATCGGGTAATACACCTGCTTGATACGCGCGGGACGGGCCAAACCAATTTTTTGCGCCGTCGTTTCCGCGGTCTCGCGCATCGAGAAAAACGAATACCCGTGCTCCGGCTGATTCATGTCCGTAAATACCGATGCCGGCACCTTCGTCATGAAATAGTCGTTGAACGATGTCGCAATCGCATCCGCCGCCGTCAAATTGAACGGAGCCACGCGCTTCGTCGTCGGCGCCGCATGCGAATGCAAATTGCCGCCGATCGCCACGAGCTTCATCTGCTGATCCATGAGCACGCGCAACGCCGCGTGATGCACATCGAGCCCATTGGCCTTTTGCTTGAAAATCACGATGATTCCACCGCGACCCGTGTCGTGCACTTCCGCGACGTACGCCGTATCGAGCGCGCTTTGATTCAACCCGTACAACGGCGCGTAATGTTCCAAGTAAAACTGCGCCGCACCTTCCGGACGCGCCATGAACGCCCCAGGCGCTACCACTCCATCCGATGGCGCCATATACACCGTGGGCACACCACGCTTCTCGTCGATGCTCCCAACCCCCGCCAACATCTCCCGCGGCGTCGCAGCACTCGATACCGGACCCGCAACGGCCTGCGCATCGCCGTACGCGTTGTAATTCGGGAGTTCCTTCAGTTCGGCATGAGCCATCGACCCTGCAAGCAAGGTCGCCAACATCGAAGTATACTGTACTGAGCGCTTCATCTTACCTCCAATGCGCCGTGCCCTCATAAGCGAGGCCATTTTGACGAGATCCCAATCGCAAGGAATTTTGTGCCAAGAATCGACGGGCTCGCGCACGCGCTGAGCGTCAGACGCTTGTATCCCGCTTCGTGAAAAAAGGAAAGCGTCTTCTTTGCGTCAACTACACTTTTCAAACTACCGTGCGATGCGATTCTTGCACACTGTCTTCACCTCGCGAAATCAATGCGTTGCGTAATCACTCCACCCGTCCACGGTGATGATTCGCACAGATGAAACGTGGTCATCAGTCATTCCACTCCATCGTCGATATTGGAACTCGTTTGGCCGGAATAACCCGGGATCAAACGTCACGTTTCAATCGATATCGTGTGCACCCCGGCGACTTCACCGCACGACGTTCGACCCACCAAATACACTTTCACCTGAATCATGTCGAATCGAATCACGCGCGGCTCCACCAAACGCGCGACCAACAAATCTCGCAATGCCTTGTATCGCTCGCCGTCCGGTCCGGTCAAAAGAATAGGCGTGAAGAATTGCTCGAATATGCGCACTTCGTAAACCGTTCCCGTCGGCAATCCGAGAAGCGCGCCAAGCTCGTTCGGAGCGACCGGACCCGTCCCCGGACTCGTCTCCATGAAGACCTCCCACGGATTGTCACCTTCACTCAAATACAAAAGACCATCCACAGCCGCAGCGAATTCATCCTGCAACGTTTTTCCACAATATGCCGTCGAACCTCCGCCCTGGCCCCCGGCGCCCATACCTCCGCCTCCGTCACCACCGGCGCCACCTTGTCCGGACGAACCGGTGGATCCAGTCTGTTCCGGCGGAGCGGCCGGGTCACATCCCAGCAATGCGAGGTTCCCCAGGGTGGCTAAAAGAAAGCTTCGACGCGGAAGATTGTTTGTCATGGCGTTATCGTTTCGGGGACCGAGGTTGCTGATGAATGAACGGTACCGTGCAGTATCGCAAGAGCCGCGAAGAACGTAAATAGAGAAATTTGGCCCCGCTCGCGCGATGGTCGCCGTATGCGCCACCAATTCCATCCCAGCTCGTTTGTCCGGGGTTCCCACGCGGCCGTCGGGATCAACGCGTCTTTTCCTGACGTCGGATGAATTCTCCAGGGGGCGGCGCCTTTCCGGTCGCGATCTGCGATGCCGCATCAAACCAACCTTGACGCCACGCCCGCCCAATGCTCCGCCGCTCCTCCACCGCCGACCCGATATCGCCATTGCGTAATTCCATCAATGGCACGTCGTACGCGAGGTAATACCTCTTCACGTCTTCGTCGTAGACGAACGAGCTCCGCACACCACGCTCGAAATACCCGCCGACGTTCTGATTCTCGAGCGCTTCCAGCATTTGATTTGGAGCCAATGGAGGCGGGGTCGGGCCGGCAATGGGAACGCGAACTTGAAAATACCCGTCGCAAGGGTCGATTTTTGTCCGGTAACGGATGTCGAACTGCTCTTGCCCCAAGACCCAATGGTCGTCACCGCCGGGAAAAGGTTTGGCCTGGCCATATTCGGCGTTCAAAACCTGAAGCATCGCCTCCGCACGAGCTTTCATCGCAGCGCGACTCATGCCACAACCATCGAACTCACTCGATGTGACATGCGCCAACGACAACAGCGTCCCGCCGACCGCCAGACAAGCACTGAATACGACCGCAACCACAATCCCCTTGCCAAAAAGACCGCGGCTCCAAAGTTCACGGACTTTGTCGGCAATGCGGCGACGAGCGAACATGAAACACGAGCATAGACGGAAATTCGCCGAATGCCAAGGGGAATGTTACAAAGTCGTTTGCTCCGTACATTGCGATTGCCTCGAGCAATTCGATCAAGGTATCCTCGCCCCATGTCGCCTTCGTTTCCCGCCGGAACCATCGGTCATTGCTTGGCTCACGGTGACGACGTTTTGCTCGGGGCGAACGTCGTCCATGGCTCGACATCGCTGACCGTGAGCAATACACTCCTGACGTCGAAAGAGGTTTTACCGGGCGTCATCATGATCGCGTACGGTATTTCGATCGTCGTCATCCACGGCGATACCAAGGACACCATTGTCCTCGAGAAAACCGACCACCAAGGCATTTTGCACGATTTGTTGCATAAAAAGATCGAAGTCCACGAAGACACCCTCCAAGAGCAGCTTCTCGCCTGGGCCGAAGCCTATGATCAATATTTTTCATCGCAATCGACGGATCCCATCTCTTGGGTGCTGAATGCCCATAACGAATTACCGAAACTCCTTGTCCACCTGCTCCAAGATCCCCGTCCGGGATCGCTCGTCGCCTGGGCGCAAAGCGCATGGAATGAATCATCCTTCAAGCCGATTTCCGCGACCTATCGAGGACACGCGATCGTGCTCGAGCCTCACGCGTACGCGCCTGCCGAAGTGTCGCTCGGAATGATGGAAAGTACGCTCGGGTTTACCGTGCGAACGACGCCGGAGCGCGAAAAAGACGCCTTCTGGGGTGAGCCGTGGATGTCGCTGGGATACGTCGCCGACGAATGGCTCGAGCGAAAAGGGCCGACAACACCGGAAGATCTCGCCTACGTCGAGAAACTTTTGGAAGTATGGCATCGCGATACGAGCCGCTACCTGCATTGGTCATTGGCCAAAAGTGGTTTTGCTTCATTGTCCGCCGGCCATTGGCAATTCAACATGCCCACCTTTTGGATTTTTGATTTGCTCACCCATTACCTCGAACATGGGCCACCTCCCGCGCCTCCCGTGCCCGATTGGACACCTGCGGACATTTCGCGAGCAGCATCATTGGTAAAATCCGCGAGCGAATCCATAAAAGCGGAAGTCATGCAACAATTGGGAAAAGATTCGTCACGACCTTTCGCCATATACGACGTAAATGGATATACGCTGGTTTTGGCCGATGACCTGACCCGCCCGATTCCGCATTATGCGTTTTCGATATTTTTGCGTGCGCCGGGTGACGACCATTTCGCAACCATATTGATGAACGACGTGTGGAATCCTCGAGCCGCGCGGGTCATCGATGGAGATGCATTTGCCCTGCGCAGATTCGGGCAATGGCTCCGAGCGGTCATCAAGAAAAATAAATTGAATGAACGCGTGGTATTCGAAGGAGAAGACGACGATGCCGAATCGACGAAAACCTCGCGTGTTTGGATCACCGATTGGTTGCTCTTCAGTCACCCCGAACCGCACGAAGATTGCCTCGTCGATTGGCGTTGCCAACGTTATGTCGTCCCCGCCGGTCCGGACCGAGGGACTCTGTGTTTTGCCGGCATTTACGGGTTTGGCGAGGAACTAAAGCGTCGCATCGTGGAAAAAGATATCCCGATATGGCGACGATTCTTGCGCGAAGTCATCGATGCGCGATTCAACTATGCATGGGGATGAACGCGGACGCAGGATGCGCCCACGAATGGGCGAAATCGGTTTTACAGTGAACCGGCAATGGCTCCAACATGTTGGGCGTTGCACCGGTCTCGACCCGAAGACCGACCGAAAAAGTGCCCGCCACCTTCTCGCGGACGCAAAACGGCCACCCAAAGTCTGCCGAAGGGTGTTGCATCGATGCAAGAGCGCCGCCCGAAATGTGGTGAAGGGTGTTGCATCGATGCAGGAGGGTCGCCGGAAATGTGTGGAAGCCCGAAGCATCGATGCCGGAGGGGCGACAGGAATGTGTTGAAGCTTGATGCATCAATGCAGGAGGGTCCCCAGGAATGTGTGGAAGCCCGATGCATCAATGCAGGAGGGTCCGCGGAAATCCGGCGAAGGGTGATGCTTCGAAGCCGGAGGCTCGACAGGAATGTGTGGAAGCCCGATGCATCGATGCAGCAGGGGCCAGGAAATGTGCCGGGCACCTTTTGAAGGAGCCCAATCTTCCGAACACAAAATGCCAAACGCCATCGCGAGGTGCCTCACGATGGCGTCTGAAACTGCGAACGTTTTTGCTCAATCCTGATTCGTCAACGTCGCGCTGGGCTTCTGCCCTTCTTCCATCTCTTCAACGGGCGGAGCCTCCGCCTTCGCTGCCAAGAAGCGCGTGTCTTCACGAACGATTGCGAGCGGCGGGTCGCCGATCAAGTCGAGCTGCGTGGCGAGCCACTGCTCTTCCTCGATCAACAGCTTCCGCTTCGGATCCGTCATGTCGCCTTGCCAGCGATCCAGCTCGGCATCCACGTCCTTCAAACGAGCGCGGACCTTGATCACGTCCACGTCGTCCTTGTTGATGAATCGTTCCGTCAACAGCAGCGCCTTGTCGCCGATGACCTCGACAAACCCGTGCGCGACCGCGTGACGGTGTTCCTTCCCGGCCTCGTGGTAACTCACGATGCCCGTGCGGAGCGCCGCGAGCAGCGGAACGTGGCCCGGCATCACACCGAACTCGCCCGCAACGCTCGGCGCAGTCACGTCGGCGACGTTCTTGCGCAAAGCAATCCCGGTAGGGGTAACGATCTCCAGCAAAATCGAATCGGACATCGGTCAGGTACTCCTACGACCCAAGCTCAGCTCTTCGCCGCTGCGGCACGCGCCTTCACTTCGTCGATGCCACCGGCCATGTAGAAGTCTTGCTCGGAGATATGATCGAGTTTGCCCGAGAGGATCTCCTCGAAGCTCGCGATCGTGTCTTTCAAGCTGACGAGTTTGCCGGCGAGGCCCGTGAACTGAGCGGCGACGAAGAACGGTTGCGACAAGAACTTCTGCATCTTGCGCGCACGTTGCACGACGAGTTTGTCGTCTTCGCTGAGCTCGTCCATACCGAGAATCGCGATGATGTCCTGCAAGTCCTTGTAACGCTGAAGCGTTTGCTGCACGCGGCGCGCCACGTCGTAGTGCCTCTGGCCGACGATTTGCGGGTCGAGCATCGTCGACGTCGAATCGAGCGGATCCACGGCCGGGTAAATCCCAAGCTCCGAGATCGCGCGCGAAAGAACCGTCGTGGCATCCAAGTGGGCGAACGCCGTGGCCGGAGCAGGGTCGGTCAAGTCGTCGGCGGGCACGTAAATCGCCTGCACGCTGGTGACCGATCCCTTCGTGGTCGACGTGATGCGCTCCTGAAGAGCACCCATTTCCGTCGCGAGCGTCGGCTGATAACCGACGGCGCTCGGGATACGACCGAGAAGAGCGGACACTTCCGAACCGGCCTGCGTAAAACGGAAGATGTTGTCGACGAAGAGCGGCACGTCCTGGCCCTCCTCATCGCGGAAGTATTCGGCCACCGTCAGAGCCGAAAGAGCAACGCGAGCACGCGCGCCCGGGGGCTCGTTCATCTGACCGTAAATCAAGGCCGCCTTCGAGATGACGGGCTCGCCGGAGCCGAGCTTCGATTCCGTCATTTCAACGAGCAAGTCGTTGCCTTCACGCGTGCGCTCACCGACGCCGGCGAACACCGACACGCCACCGTGCGCCTTCGCAACGTTGTTGATGAGTTCCATGATGAGAACGGTCTTGCCGACGCCTGCACCACCGAACAGACCGATCTTGCCGCCTTTGCGGTACGGAGCGAGCAGGTCGATGACCTTGATGCCCGTCTCGAAGATCTCGACCTTCGTCGATTGATCCACGAACTTCGGCGGATCGCGGTGAATCGGCAACGCCTTCTTCGCATTGACCGGACCGGCTTCATCCACCGGCGCTCCAACGACGTTCAGAATGCGGCCGAGGCATTCCGGTCCGACGGGCATCATGATCGCCTTGCCCGTGTCGCGAACTTCCATGCCGCGAACGAGACCGTCGGTCGTGTCCATCGCGACGGCGCGGACGCTGGATTCACCAAGATGTTGCGCGACCTCGAGGGTCAAGTTGTCCGCTGCCGAGGAAATGCTCGGGTTGGTCACTTTGAGCGCATTCAGGATCTGAGGAAGCTGGCCCGCGGGGAATTCAACGTCGACGACGGGGCCGATAATTTGCGAGATTTTTCCAACCACCATGGGGCGGGACTCCTATGAGCGGACGTCACGAACGAACGCGCGCGGCCACTACCACAACCACAAAGGCTTGTCGAGGGGGCAATATGCAACGACCCTCGGGCACGCGGCGAACTGCTTAGTGCGAGTCGCTCCAAGGTTCAAGTCTTGGTTTGATTTTCCCGCCCCGTTTTCCGTTTGTCCCCGAAACATCACCAAAACAGGCCGAATCAAAGCGTCTTCACGTCGCGCGCCGCTGCGCTGCAAACCGCGCAAACGCTTCGACACTCAACGTTTCCCCACGCGCATCGAGCGAAATCCCCGCCGCCGCCGCGTGCGTCTCCAGCTCTTCTTTCGACCACCCGTAGATCGATTTCCACGCATTCCGCAGCGTCTTTCGACGCGTTCCAAACGCCGCTCGCACCGCGTCACGAAACGCATCCGTCTCCTCCGCGCGCTTGGGTTTGACCGGATCCAACGCCACGACGGCCGAGTCCACATCCGGCCGCGGATAGAATGCTCCCGCCCGCACCGTGAGTACCCGACGAACATCGAAGGCCGCTTGGACAAACACCGTCAACGCGCCGTATTCCTTCGTCGACGGCTTCGCCATCAAACGCTCGGCCACTTCGAGCTGCACCATGAACACCACGCGATCGACGTGATCCACCAACATGGTCGCTCGTTCGAGCAACGGTCCCGTCAGCAAGTACGGCAGGTTCCCCGCGATCACGTGCGGCTTCGGATGACCCTGCAAGAGCGCCGCCCAGTCCTGCGCCATCGCGTCGCCTTCCACGATGTGCAGTCGACCCTGCGCGATCGGCTCCGCGAAGTCTTCACTCAACAGCGGCACCAAGTCGCGATCTCGTTCGAGCGCCACGACATGCCCTGCACGTTCGAGCAGCGGTCGCGTGAGCGCTCCCATGCCCGGACCGATCTCCAGCACCGTGCCTCCAACCGGCGTCGTTGCTGCTTCCGCGATCATCTTCTGCGCATGGACGTCGACGAGAAAGTTCTGACCGAATCGCTTCTTCGGACTCAGCCCTCGTTCCCGCAACCGCTCGGCTATCGACATGAACTCGACTCGTTGGAGGTGAAACAATCGGAGGTCAAACGAAAGTGCACGACGTCATTTCGCCGCAGGTTCGTCCGGGATATCCGGCCGACGGGGCACCGTCGTGCGCAGACGCGTGATGCGTACGCCCATCGCGCGCAACGTCGCTTCACAACGCGTTACAGCCACGCGGGTTCGTACGAGGACGGCTCGCGCCGCATCACCGGCATCATCTTCCCAATTCACAACGTCGTCCGCGTCGGTCAACAAGGCCGAACCGTCGGTACGTCGCGGCGGATCATACGGCGGCATGAGGGCCGGTTCGAACTGCGCCACCGACCAGTGCAGCGTCACGCCATGACGAGCCAGTCGCCGCAAGCTCTCGTGCAAAGGTTTTTCATGCGCAACTTCACTCGGCGCCGGAGCCACTACGTGCACGATGCTCGACGTCGGTTTGTGCTTGCCGATTTGCTGAAGTACGTCCGCAAGAACCTGTCCCGCCTGATGACGATCCGGCTCGGATCGTGGCGGTGATTCGATCCCGTACGAAGCCAAGTAACGACGCAGCGTTCGTTCGCGCGACGAACGAGCTTCCGGCACCGGTGGATTGAAAGGAGCGCGCGAACGGACGGCATCGGCCCGCATCGACAATCGATCCAGATCCCCACGACGCAGGTCGGACAAACCGCGGCCATCGAGCGGACGCATGTGCTCGAGAACGCGCACCGCTACATCCGCTTCGTCGAGATCACTTCGTGCCGCATCGTAGGTGCTCGTAGCCCCAAGCAGCGCCTGCACGATCTTGTGTCCATGCACCGGGCCTTGGTCTGGCGGGAGAAACGCGCGCACCGTCGCGGCGTACACGACGAGACCCACGCGATCGCCACGCGACAAGTACCGTTGGCAAATCGAAGCGGCTTCATCGATCGCCAAATCCAAAGGCGCTCGACCCAAAGGACCCGACCACAACTCGACCGATGCATCGAGCACCACCCACACGACATCGCGCTCTTCGCGTTCGAAGTCGCGCACCAACAGCTGCCCGCGGCGAGCACTCGCTTTCCACGCGATCCGTCGGAACGGATCACCCGGTCGATGCTCCCGCAGCTCCCGCAGATCACTTCCGTCGCCACGCGCGCGACCCGGACGACCCGTGTGCGCCAAGAGTTTGCTTCGTCCACCTCGCGGCGACGGCAACCACGCGGCGAAAGATCGCGGCATGACTTCGATGCCGAAAGGATTTGCGAACGTCAGAGGTACTTCGAAGAGCCCCGGCGCTCCGTGCACTTCCAGCGCCAAACCATGCAAGCCATGTTGGCCGACACGCGGCGTGTGCACCGAGACTTTCACCTTGAGGCGCCCCGACGCCGGCACTTCACCCGCTTCGGGGATGATCTTGATCTCCAGTTGCGAAGAAGCGATGGGGCGCAGTCGGACAAACCTTGCGGCGAGCGTGTCGCGGTTGCGCACTTCCGCTTCGACTTCGATCGTACTTCCACGACCTGTACGTATGAGTCGCTTGTGCCCGGTCCAAAGCATCTCGAAACCCGCGGCGCGAATGCGGGAAATCGACACGAGCGTCACGGCGCGAGCGAGCGCCATCGCCACGACCATCGCGCCGGCCCAACCCACGATCGCCGGCTCGCGCGCAATGAGTCCCACACCGGCAATCGCCAGGGCTCCAATGCTTACGTGCGCAGCCGATCGCGTGGGGAAGATCTGCATCGTTCAGACCGGACGCACCGCGCGTCGATACGCAACCCGCGAAATGGCTTCTTCAACGATCGCGTCGCGTGTCCGCGTATCGCCTTCGGCTTCCGGCGTGAGCACCAAACGATGCCCGATGACCGACGAAGCAACGCCGCGAATGTCGTCCGGCGTGACAAATGGTCGACCGCCGATCACCGCCGCGCTCTTGGCTGCCTGAATGAGGCCCAGCGTGGCGCGAGGTGATGCGCCGAGAAGAACCTTGCCGTGCGATCGCGTGAACGACGTGAGGCCCACGGCGTATTCGTAAAGGTCTTCATCGACGTGAATACGTCGCGCGATGCTTTGCAGACTGAGCAGTTGTTCCACGGAGAGAATCGCCCGCGCTTTGGGCGTCTCCGCGTTGTGCGTGCGGAGCATCGCGACCTCGTCTTTGGCCGTCGGATATCCGATCGGCACACGCACGAGGAAGCGATCGATCTGCGCTTCGGGCAGGGGATACGTGCCTTCGAGATCGATCGGATTTTGCGTCGCGAGCACCATGAACGGCGCAGGCAGCTCGAATCGATCGCCTTCGATCGTCACTTGGCGTTCTTGCATCGCTTCGAGCAACGCGGACTGGGTTTTTGCGGGCGCCCGGTTGATCTCGTCGGCGAGCACCACGTTCGCGAAGATCGGTCCGGGGCGCAGAGAAAACGTTCCGTCTTTCGGCGACAGAACGTACGTACCCGTAATATCTGCCGGGAGCAGATCGGGCGTGAACTGAATACGCCGCACGGATGCTCCGAGTGCCGACGCATAGGCTTTGACCAACGTCGTTTTGGCGACTCCGGGAACGCCTTCGAGCAACACGTGACCTTGCGCAAGAAGGGCCGTGAGCATGAGGTCCAAGGTTCGCGTGGGGCCGATGTAGACCTGACTGATCTCGCGACGAAGCGTGTCGAGTCGGTCTTTGGCGGCACTGATCTCCTCGATGGCAACGGCCTGGGTCAAGGCGACTTCTCCTCTGGTTCGGGAGCTACGGTGGACGATGGTTTGTCGGGTGCGTGGTTTGTCGAAGGCGACGTACCGGTCGCGCGTTCGGACTTCATGCCGGGCGAGTGGGCGTTGATCCCCCCGGCGGCATCGAGAACTTCGTACACGATCGAAGCGGTTTTTCGCTGCACTTTTCGCGAAATGTAGGTCGGTCGTCCCGCAACCACCGACGCTTCGGCCTTCTGCATTTCTCGCAAGGCGTCTTTCAACGCCGCGCTTTGCGCTTCATCAAGCTTCCCCGCTTTACGCGCCGCCGACATGATCCCCTCGGTCGAAGCTTCCACGGGTGAGCCGAGCTTGTGTCCCAGCGCTTCGACGAGAGCGCTCTTCAGTTCGAGCAACACGAGGCTTCGCGGTGACGACGGTGCGGCGAGGAGCGCAAAACGACCCGCGACGCCGCCTTGCGCAACGAGCGGTGTCGGTCGGGCAAACCTTGGGTTTGGACTTTTGTACGGTCGCGCGGACGAACGAAGAATCCACGCGCCGAGTGCCAACAATGCAAAGAGCGCCATCGCCCAATGGAGCGCCGCCGGAGCTCCATGCTGACGCGCTTCCGCGAGCGCATCGGCGAGGTTTCGCGCGTACGTCTCGAGATCCTTGCGCAAGGAATCGTTGCCCGAGAACGAGTTCACTTCGGTGAAACGATTGGCGACGATGAAGAGTTTGCCCCCGTGTCGTTTGCCCCCGTCTTCATCGACCAAGTAGTGACAAAGCGCCGTCGCAAACGCGCGATTTCCCGGATACCGCAACATCTGATTCATCAGACCGGAAGGGTCGCCCAGGGCAAACACACGACCTTGATCGACCATCCCCGCCAGAGCCAACGTCGCGGGTGGTTCTCCGACGGCGGGTATTTCCAGAACACTCGTCAGCTTCTTGGACGAACGCAGTCCGGTTCCATGGTTTGTCACGAACTGCTGCACGTTCAGCACGACCGGATGCGGGCCTGTGGCTTGACCTTTTTCATCGACGAGGACGGGCTTCGCGATCGCAAGTTGCGGATTGTTGCGCAACGCTTCGACGGGACGCGAAGGGAGAATCGTTCGTTCGATGCTGAAACGGCGGAGAGTCTCTTCGCCCCGGCCGTAGTCGTCGGCGATGGCCAAACGTCCACCTGCTCGGACAAACGCCTCGGTTTCCTCGGGATCCATGCTTTGCATCGGATGCAAAACGAGGATGCCGTCGTTGAGCGTGACGGTGCTCCAATCGAGGACCGCGACGACTTTCACGCGATCGCTGCCAAGTTCGTTCGTGGCGACATCGTAGAGCGCGGAGCAGCCTTCCCAGCTTGCGTCGTTGATGTCGAACGCGTCGCTGCGCGCGACGTGAGCGTATGCAAGCAGCGCGATCAAAAGCGCGGAGGAGACGAAGCGAGATGCTTGACGCGGGCTCATCGTGTTGGGGACGTGGCGTCGGGCGTCGTCATGGATTCGCCTTGGTTTCCAGGGCGCGCGAGCGCCGTGCTGCGTCATGAGGACGCGCAGCATAACCTTCTCTCCGGCGATAAGCTTGACCCCGCTACTTGCATTGCTAGATTCGACTCGTGAACCAGCCGATGTTCTTTCGGCTTGTTCGCATCGGGCGACGGCACTCTAGCGCTACGGAGGAGTTCAGATGCTACCTCCTTTCATCATCGAGCAGATTCGCCAAAGAGAAGAAAGGGAGCGCAGCCGGCGTGAGGAAATCCGCCCACGTCTGGAATTGCCGCTCGAACGTTATCCGGCGCCGCGTCGTCCGGCGGGTCAAACCCCCGGCGTCGTGGACGACGATGATGCCAATCGTGGCGTGATCATTCTGGATATTGTTTGAGTTTTCCCTTCCGTACGTGCGTTTTGACAAACGCGCGTGGTCCTTCATTTTCACTTCCTTCCCCACCTGTTTGCCGCGCCCATCGCCCCGTCGTTGGTCGAGACAGGCACGTTCTCGGACCGACGCGAGGAAAAACGCATCGCGACCCTTGACCGCCCGCGACCTCTTGCGTAACTTTCGCGCCCCGTGACTCCCTACGGCGCTTCCTTTCCGGTTCGCCGCTTCGGCAGAGCGCGTCGTAGGCCCGGCAGTTGCCGGACAAATTTGAAAAGGTTCGAGGTTTACCGATGGCCGTTCACATCCGCCTTGCCCGGGCGGGCACGAAGAAGACCCCGTTTTACCGAATTGTCGTTGCCGATCAGCGCGCTGCTCGCGGGGGTCGGTTCATCGAACGTTTGGGCACGTTTGACCCGCGCACCAACGTGATCAGCCTCAAAGGCGATCGCGTGAAGCACTGGCGTGATCAAGGCGCGTTGCCCTCGCACACCGTCGAGCTGCTCTTGAAGCGCCCGGACGTTGTTGCCGCCACGACCCCGGCAGCTGCGAAGTAGTCGACCATGGCCACTGCATCCCCGTCTGCACCTGCGATGCTGGTCAATTTGGTCCGGCTCATCGCGCAGGCCCTCGTTGATCACCCCGATCAAGTGAAAGTCCGGGAAGTACCCGGCGATCGCTTTCCCCGAATCGAGCTCGCCGTCGCGCGAGACGACATCGGTAAAGTGATCGGCAAAGACGGCCGTACGGCTCAATCCATTCGCGCGCTCGTGAACGCCGCCGCCCACAAAGCCGGCACCCGCGCTTACCTCGACATCCTGGATTGACCTCCCGTCGTTCTGCCCCGACAAACACCGACCCGCGACGGTTCGTCCCGATCGCGGAAGTCGCACGTGCGCATGGCATTCGTGGCGAAGTGCGCCTCAAGCTCTACCACGAAGAATCCGATATCTTCGCGCAAAACCCCACGATCCGCCTGCGCACGCCCGAAGGCGAAGAACGGTTTGTCGAAATAGACCTCGCCCGCAACACCAACAACGGGTTGCTCGTGAAGTTCACCGAGACAAACGATCGCAACGACGCCGAAGCGTTACGCGGCTGCATCCTCTCCGTCCCGCGGGAAGAATTCCCCCAGCTGGAAGAAGGCGAGTTCTACGCGTGCGATGTCGAAGGCGCCAAAGCCGTTCTGCCTTCCGGGGAAGTCGTCGGTCGCGTCACGGGACTCGTTTCGTATCCGACCTGCGATGCCCTCGCCGTCGATCGAACGGGCGGAGGCAAACTCGAGATTCCGCTGCTCGAGCAATTCGTCGGGTCTGTCGATACAAACGCCGGCGTCGTGCACCTCGTGACGATCGAGGGGCTCGAGTAAACGCCGCTCCCATGCGTTTCGACATCCTCACCCTCTTTCCCGAACTCTTCGCTCCGTTTCTCAACACCGGCATGGTGGGTCGCGCCATCCGCGATGGCGCCCTCGATGCCCAGTGCTGGAACTTTCGCGAATGCGGGATCGGTAAACATCGCAGCGTCGACGACACGCCTTACGGCGGCGGATCCGGCATGGTGATCCGCGTCGATGTCATCGTCGCCGCGATGGAAATGGTTGCTGCTCAAAGGATGGCGCAGGATCCAAACGCCGTGCCTGGACAAACGTTGCCCCATCGCGTGTTGCTTTCGCCCGCCGGCGATGTGCTGAACCAACGACGTGTCGAAGCGTTGATCGAAAAGCCGTGGGTGATGCTCGTGTGCGGACGTTACGAAGGCTTCGACGCACGTGTACATACGTTCATCGATGAAGAGCTCTCGCTCGGTGATTTCGTCATGGCCGGCGGTGAAGTCGCCGCGATGGCGATCGTCGATGCGTGTTCGCGCTTGTTGCCCGGTGTGCTTGGAAGCGCCGATTCGGCGATGCATGAGTCCCACAGCAGCGCGCTCGACGGCCTGCTCGAATATCCGCACTACACACGGCCGGAGACGTTTCGCGGGATGAACGTGCCCGATGTGCTCAAAGGTGGAAACCACGCCGCGATCGATACGTTTCGTCGCGAAGCCGCGGAAGAACGCACGCGTCAGCGGCGCCCCGACCTGTATGCTCGCGCCTTGGAACTCCGCGAAGAACGGAAGAAATCGTGACTCGAGTCGCTCTCGCTCTCGTTCATCATCCCGTGCTCGATCGTGACGGCGGCGTCGTGACCACCGCGATCACGAACCTCGACTTGCACGACATGGCGCGGAGCGCTCGGACGTACGGTGTGCACGAGTTGTACGTCGTGCATCCCGTCGAAGCGCAGCGACTCTTGGCGACGCGTATTCGTGATCATTGGGTGGAAGGTTCGGGCAAACGACGCATTCCGGATCGCGCCAACGCCCTTGAAGTGCTGCGGATCGTGCCCAGTTTGGAAGACGTGTATCAGTCCCTCGCGGGTGAGTCCGGACGAACCGGACTCGAGTTGTGGACGACGGCTGCGTCGGCCCGGCGTGGACCCGTCACGGGATATGCAGATGCTCGCGTACGTGTGGAGCAATCCGACAAACCTGTGCTCATCGCATTTGGAACGGGTTGGGGTTTGGCGGGGGACCTCGTCGCTTCTGCGGACGTGCGTCTTGCGCCGATTCATGCGCGGGTCGACTCCGGGTACAACCACCTCAGCGTGCGAGCGGCGTGCGCGATCGTGCTGGATCGACTCTTTGGTTGAAGGCGGTTTGGCATGGCCGATGTAGAAGCCGATCGCCTGATTCGAACAAAGGCGCTCGACCTGGGCTTCGACGTCGTCGGGATTGCTCGCGCCGACGAACCATTGGGCATCGAACACGATCGGTATCGCGCGTTCGTCGACGCGGGCATGCACGGATCGATGCAGTACTTGGCGGATCACGTCGAAGCGCGTAGGCGCCTCGATACGCCGTTCATTTTGGATGGTGCGCGCAGTGTTGTTTGTCTGGGCAAGGTGTACGCACGCACAGCGCAGGACGAGAAAAACGATCCGCCGTTTGCACAGACGATCGCTCGGTACGCCCGAGGACAGGACTACCACGGGTTTGTCCGCAAGAAGGTCCGCAAGCTGGCGGCATTCATTCGCCGCACTTGGCCGGATGCCGAAGCGCGGCCGTTGTGCGATGTCGAGCCGATCTTGGAACGAGCTTTTGCGATGCGGGCGGGGCTTGGGTTCGTAGGAAAAAACGGTCTGGTCATTGCTCCGGGGCGCGGAAGTTTTCTGCTCCTCGCCGAAGTCGTCACGACGCTCGAGCTCGTCCCGGACGAACCGATGACGGAGCGTTGTGGTTCATGCACGAGGTGCCTCGATGCTTGTCCGACGAACGCGTTTGTCGCGCCGTTCGTCTTGGATGCTCGCAAATGCATCTCGTACTTCACGATCGAGCATCCGGGCGCGCCTCCGGAAGACGTGCGCGAGGCCATCGGCGAACATTTTTTCGGTTGCGACGATTGCCAGGATGTTTGTCCGTACAATAAGTCTTCGCGACCTTTGCCCGAACGAACGGACGGATTTCGGCCGCTCGAACGATGGAAAGACATGCGTCTGTCGGACCTCGTGGCGATGGATGCGGAGATGTTCGAAAGACAAACCCAGGGGACACCGTTGTCGCGAGCGGGCAGGGGAGGTTTGGCGCGGAACGCGGTGATCGTGGCGACGAATCGTCTCGTCAGGCGGCCGGAAGATCCCGAGGCTCATGACTGGCGGCACACGATCCAAGCCGCGGTCGAGCATGACGATCCGGTCGTGCGCGAGGTCGCTCGTGATGCGTCGAAGAGGATCCTGGAGACACGTTCAGCGGTTTGTCTTGATAAGCCGATGCTGAACACGGTCCTACAGTCCGCCGAGGGCGTCGATGATGTGAGCGATGTTTCAAACGCTTCTAAAGATGGCCGGAATACTGCGGGAAATGAGGCATCTGTACAGGAAGACCTCCCGCCGGACGGACTTCGTGTAAAGAGAGCCCCGGCATGACTCGACTGCACGTAGGTCTCCACGCACTTCCAGGCGATATCAAGAAGTACCAAGCCGACTTGGACTTGGTCGAATTGCATCCGGTGGATGCATCTTTGCCTGCGCCCGCCGGGCTTCGTCGATGGCGGAAAGCCACGGCGCCGACGTTCGTGTTCAGCGTTGTTCTGCCGCGTGTCGTGGGTGAGCTCGGGACAGGCAAAGCGTTCGAGGAGGCTTTGGCGAAGTCTCTCGAAGTGGCGACGGTGCTCGAAGCGCGATGCATCGTGTTGCAGACGCCTGCGGACGTTCGTCCGACGGCGGCGAATCGCAAGAAGATCGCCGCGCTCTTTGCGCGTATTCCGCCCGAAGGAACGCTTCGTTTTTGGGAGCCCTACGGGATGTGGGAACGCGAAGACATCATCGATACGGCGCGTTCTGCGGGCGCTCTTCCCGTGTTCGACGTGGCTCGTGAAGAACCGGCGAGCGGTCAAGTGCTGTACACGCGCTTGCGAGCCCTTGGTGCTCAAACGACTCCCAGCTCGGCGGCGCTCGAACGTGTCGCCAAACGCGTGCATGGTCGGCGTGAAGTGTTTGTCGTGCTCGAAGGTTCACGAGGCACGGCGTTGCGCGTGAAAAGTGGCGTCGTTGCGGCGTTGGCGCGGCACAACCCCGCGCGTGAGGCGGGCATTGCGCCGCATGCTGCAACGCCCATTCCGCGGCCCCTGGTCGCTGAAGACGAGGAACAGTGATTCGTGGTGCTCTCGCGATCGGCAGTCACAAAGGCGCCGAACAGGCTGCGTCTGCGGCGCTCGATAGTGTCGGATCCGCCGCGGATGCGGTGATTGCCGGCTTTTTCGCCCATGCCGGCGCGGACCCCGGCGTGTTGCTTTCGCCTGTGGTGGCCATCGTCGCCGGCGTGGGCGCAGGCGCGCGGGTGGTCGATGGACGCGCCTTGCAGCCCGGTAAAGGCGCCGCACGGCCGCGCGGGTGGAAGTCCGAATCGGAAGTCCCTGACGCCGCGAGGATCGGCGTTCCTCGTTCGGTCGGCGCGTTGACGTTGCTCCATGCTTCGCGTGGAAAAACGAGCCTTGGGCAATTGGTAAAACCCGGCGTTGCCGCGGCGGAAGAAATGGGCGCATCGGCGCGAGCAGGCCTGCTTCGACGCATCGGTCGGTCGGGGCAAACTGCTTTACGTTCGGACGAGTTTGTCAGTGCGATGATCGGAGCGGCCGGACCGGTCGTCGGCGGCGTCTTGACGGCGGAAGACTTCGATTCGGCGTTGCCTGATGATCTCCCTGCAAAGTCCACACAGGTGCATGGTGACGCGACGGTCATCGGTTTGCCCTGGGACGCACCTCTGGGGCGTTTTCCCCGGGCTCACGTGGTCCTGGCGTGCGATGGCCGCGGCATCGTCGTTGCGTTGGCCTACATGCCTGTCGGCGTGGAAGACGGTTTGTCCGTTCCCGAGCTCGGAGTTGTTCTCGGCAAACACGCTCATCCCGTTCGTCGAGGCATCCCCCGAACCAAACCGGGAACCGTGTTGGATATGTCCGCGCCGATTGCCGTGACGACGTCTGCGGGAACGACGACGCTCGTCGCGTTGCTCGGAAAGTCTACGATTGACGCGGAATCGCTCGCCGGTGTGGTCGACGCGTGGTCGACCGAAGGCAAGCTCGAAGAAGTTCGAACACAAACGAAAGCCCGGTCAGTCTTGGCTTTGCTTCGCGACGCTCGTGATGCACGCGCGTTGCGAACTGCCGAAGACGCCGGGCTGTCCGATTGATCGCTTCGCTGGTTACAGCGCGATCCCGTGGCGCTTGGCGTATTCAACGACGCCAAGTTTGTCGATGTTCCGGATGTCGCGCGTCGTGAGTTGCAACGTCACGAATCGCTTGAGCTCCGGCACCCACATACGACGCGTCTGGATGTTGATGTTCTGCCAACGCTTCGTCTTGATGTTCGAGTGGGACACGTTTTGCGCCAAAAGCTTGCGTTTCCCAGTGATATCGCTCTTCGCCATGACTTCCTCAAATGGCCTTACGCGCAAGCTTGCGCGCTTTGCTCGCTCGGGGGCCGGGAAAGTGGCGGAAGTCGTTCCGCATGTCAAGCAGAAGTACGTGCCTTTTTGAAAAACCCGTTCATCCAGGCCGAGGCCCGCGCGGTGCCGGGGGCTGAGCCGTGCGGGGATCGTCCGGGAAACTGTGTTTCGGGTACTTGCGACGTAGTTCCTTCGCCAGCGTCGGATAATGCCGTTCCCAAAACCCAGCGAGATCCGTCGTCACTTGCACCGGTCGATGGTTCGGCGCGCAGAGATGCAACACGACAGGCACACGACCTCGCGCAATCACCGGACCTCGCGCCATCCCAAAAAAATCCTGCATTCGTGACGTGCCCGAAACAGCACCGTCAGGGCCGTACTCGAGTGTCAATTTTCGCCCGCCCGGAAGAACGATGAAGTCCGGTGCCGCGTCGTTCAAAGCTCGCGTTTGCTCGGGCGTGAGCACGCTGCGAATCGCCGCGCCAACATCGGCATCGCGCAGCTCCGCGAAACTCCTTCGACTCAGCGACGCTTCCCGCACTGCGCGTTCGAGCAGTTCTTCGCTCGTGTTCGGCAGGCCCAATTCCGGACAGTGCTTCTGGACGAACCTTACGCGCGCAAACCATCGATCCAGTCCATCGCCGGAAATGAACGCCGTCATGCCCTTCGCACAGGCCGCTTTCGCCAACACATCGGCGACCTGTTTTTCCAGCGCTTCGTCGAACGTCGTCACGCGAGATTCTTCGAGCACCAAACTTCCATACGCGAGCCCACGCGTGACCTCGACGCGTTCCTGTTTGTCGTTCCATTCCACACGCACTGCATCGACCACCGCATCCGTGAACAGTTCGAGCAACCAATCCGCTTCGACCGCACTCGCCGCCCGCACGAGCACACGGTTGCGCGTGCCTTCCGCACGTTCTTCCACGTCCACCGCCACGACGAACTCTTCCGCGCCGATGACGCTCGACTCGGCAAGAATCGCCGAACCTCCAAACGCAAAAACAACCTCACGTCCCGCTCGTCCCGTCGATGTTTCAGGACGACGAACCCGGCCCACGCGGTCGGGATAACCGGCCAACGTCGCCATGAGCAGCGCTCGTTCGAAGGCTTCCGGATTCGGCGGACGTGGCGCTGCACGACGATCAGTCGAGCGCGCAAGTTGCTTCGAGGCTCGTTCCACGGAAGCGACGCGCATCGGATCCAATCCGTACGAACGTAAACGATCGGGGGAAACTCCTTCGGCCCGTTCGAGTTCGTCCAGTGCGCAAAGAAGATCCGATCGATGCAGTCCTGTTTGTCGCGAACGATGCGGTGCGTTGGTCGCGAGTGTCACGTCTCGCTCGCCAAGAAGCGCCGCCAAGGTGCAGCCCTCCGCCGCTACACCTCGCGCTTCGGCTTCCACGATGATGCGCGCTTGTCGTGGATGCGCGGGAAATCGGAGCATCCGTCGGCCCACGTTCGTCAAAGTGCCTCGCGTATCGATCGCTTCGAGGCGTCGCAACAGTTCTTCGGCGCTCGTCACGGCAGCCTTCGGTGGCGCATCGAGCATCCGAAGTTCGTCCAGGCGAACGTTCGAGGCGTACAGATCGAGCAACGTTTCGGCGAGATCCATGCGGAGGATCTCGGGCGTGTCGTGTTCGGCGCGACTTTGAAAATCGCCGCGTGTGTACAAACGCAAGCAGCGACCCGGGCGAGTTCGTCCGGCACGTCCGGCACGTTGCGTCGCCGATGCTTTGGAAATCTTTGCAACTTCGAGCGTGGGCAAACCCGACCACGGTGAGTGCGATGCAACGCGGGCGAGACCGCTGTCGATCACGGCGACGACGCCATCGATCGTGATGCTCGATTCGGCAACGTTGGTGGCCAAAATGATTTTCCGATCGGCTGCAGGTTTGACCGCGCGATCTTGTTCTGCCGGACTCAGC
>WBZU01000502.1_pt1 | contig 33240 bp, 27 predicted proteins | sample 5204311 | NCBI WGS metagenome assembly WBZU01 (sample SAMN12344359, study PRJNA552823) | activated sludge metagenome | biome: Activated sludge suspended growth; feature: Nitrification reactor; material: Wastewater; isolation source: activated sludge from nitrification reactor of wastewater...
CACGAGGCGGTCGGCCCGTCCGGCGCGCACCGGCGCGATGACCGCCACCGGCTCCCCGTCGTGCGTGACCTCGACGGTCTCGCCGTCACGGACCGCCCGGATCGTGGCGGTGAAGTTGTCCCGCACTTCGCGAATGCCCATGCGGCGCATTGTGACCACATGATGCCACGCTCCCGGCACGGCCAGGGCGGTCACGGGGCGGCCACCTCCTCCCGGGCCTGCGCGCGACGAGGTGGAACACTGTCCGCATGGCCGCCACCGACACCTCCCCTGACGCGCGCCTGGTCGCGCCCAACCAGCCGCCGCCGCTCGAGGGCCACAACGTCTTCCTGGTCGACGCGGCCCTCCGGGAGGCCCTCGACCGCGAGGGAGGCGGATGGGCCCGTGACCGCGCCGCCGCCGCGGGCGCCGTCGCCGGCGACGCGGCGTGGATCGAGCGGGGAGCGCAGGCCAACGAGCACGGCCCGACGCTCGAGACCTTCGACCGCTTCGGCACCCGCATCGACGAGGTGGCCTTCCACCCGGCCTGGCACGAGCTGCTCGCGCTCCACGTCGAGCACGGCACGCACGCCCTCGCCTGGCAGGACCCTCAGCCGGGCGCCCACGTGGCCCGGGCGGCGCTCTTCATCACGCTGTCGCAGCTCGAGGCGGGCGTCGGGTGCCCGGTGTCGATGACGTACTCCGTCGTGCCGGCGCTGCGCCGCCAGCCCGAGCTGGCGCAGGCCTGGGAGCCCCGGCTGCGGGCCAGCACGTACGAGCCGCGCCTGGACCCGCCCGGCGGGAAGGCCAGCGCGCTGGCCGGCATGGCGATGACCGAGAAGCAGGGCGGGTCGGACGTGCGCGCGAACCTCACGGTCGCCGAGCCGCGCAACGGCGGCGGCCCCGGCGCCGAGTACGGGCTCACCGGCCACAAGTGGTTCTGCTCGGCGCCGATGTGCGACATGTTCCTCGTCCTCGCCCAGGCCCCGGGCGGGCTCACGTGCTTCCTCGTGCCCCGGATGCTGCCCGACGGCGCGCGCAACGTCTTCCGGCTGCAGCGGCTCAAGGACAAGCTCGGCAACCGCTCCAACGCCTCGAGCGAAGTCGAGTTCGACGGCACCGCAGCCTGGATGGTCGGCGAGGAGGGCCGCGGCGTCCCGACGATCATCGAGATGGTGAACCACACGCGGCTGGACTGCGTGCTCGGCGCGGCTGCCGGGATGCGGCTGGGAACCGCCCAGGCGATCTGGCACGCCTCCCATCGCAGCGCCTTCGGCCGGACGCTGTCCGAGCAGCCGCTGATGGCCAACGTGCTCGCCGACCTCGCCGTCGAATCCGAGGCCGCCACGGTCACGGCCTTGCGCCTCGCGCGGGCCTATGACGAGGCGGCCTCCGGCGACGACGAGGCCGCGGCGTTTCGGCGGCTGGCCACCGCGGTCGCCAAGTACTGGACCTGCAAGCGGGCCCCGATGCATGCGGCCGAAGCGCTCGAGTGCCTCGGCGGCAACGGCTACGTCGAGGCGTCGGGCCTGCCCCGCCTCTTCCGGGAGAGCCCGCTGAACTCGATCTGGGAAGGCTCCGGGAACGTGCAGTGCCTCGACGTCCTGCGGGCGATGGCCGGCAGCCGAGGCGCGCTGGAGGCGCTGCTCATCGAGATCCGCTCGGCGCAGGGCGCCGACGCCCGGCTCGATGCCGCCTCGGCCAGCCTCGAGGGCGAGCTGCTGGACCTCGCGCACGCCGAGCCGCACGCCCGGCGGATCGTCGAGCGCATGGCCCTGGCCCTGCAGGGGTCGCTGCTCGTCCGCTACGGCGATCCCGCGGTCGCGGACGCGTTCTGCGCGTCGCGCCTGGGCGGCGACGGGTGCTTCGCGTTTGGCACGCTGCCGGTCGGCGTCGACACCGCCGCCATCGTCGCGCGGCACCTGCCGGCGGCGTAGCCGCGGCAAGGTCCGCCCGCGGGCGGCGGGCTGTGCGACCATTGGCCGAGATGTTCGGCGGCTCCGGCTCGATCAAGCTCGCAAGGATCTTCGGGATCCGCATCGGCGTGGACGCCTCCTGGTTCCTCGTCCTCTTCTTCTTCATCTTCATCGTGTCCGGGTCGTTCAAGAACGCCCTGGACACGTCGGACACCGTCGCCTACGGCACCGCGGTCGTCAGCGTGCTCCTGTTCTTCGTCTCGCTCGTGCTCCACGAGCTCGGGCATGCGCTCGTCGCGCGCCGCTCGGGCATCGAGATCACCGGGATCGACCTGTGGTTCTTCGGCGGCGTGGCCAAGCTCTCGCGCGACACGAAGAGCCCCGGCGAGGAGTTCAAGGTCGCGATCGCCGGGCCGCTCGTGACGCTCGTGATCGTCGGGATCTGCGTCGGGATCGGCGTCGCCCTGTACGGCCAGAACAGCTTCCTCGACGGCGCGACCCTCGCCTCCGGCTCCGGGCTGTCCCCGGTCGAGCTCCTGCTCGGCTGGCTCGCGACGATCAACGCCTTCCTGCTGGTCTTCAACCTCATCCCGGCCTTCCCGCTCGACGGCGGCCGCGTCGCCCGGGCGATCGCCTGGAAGCTCACGGGCGACCGCGGCAAGGCGACCCGCATCGCCGCCGGCCTCGGCCAAGGCTTCGCGTACATCCTCATCGGCCTGGGGCTGGCCGAGCTGCTGTTCACCGGCTCGATCTTCGGCGCGCTGTGGCTCATGGTCCTCGGCTGGTTCCTGGCTCAGGCCGCCCGCGGCGCCGTGGCCCAGACCCGGTTCTCGGAGCAGCTCGAAGGCGTGACCGTCGCCGACATCATGGACCGCGAGCCCGTGGCGATCCCCGGAGACATGCCGGTCGCGCGGGCCCTGGACGAGTACTTCCTGCGCTACCGCTGGGACTGGTTCCCGGTCACGGACGAGCACGGCCGCTTCCTGGGGATCCTCCGCCAGGAGCGGGCCGACGGCGCCGCGAACTCAGCGAACGGCCACCAGTCCGCCGGATCCCTCGCCGACCCGGGCGAGGGCGAGGCAAAGGTCAGCGTGCAGCCCGACGCGTCGGTCGAGTCGCTGCTCGGCTCCCCCGCCTTGCGCACGCTGGGCGCGCTCTTCGCCGTCGACCCCGACGGGGTGCTGCGCGGCGTGGTGACCGTCGAGCAGGTCCGCCGGGCAGTCGCCTCGGCCGCCGCGCCCCGCGCGGCCGCCTGAGCCGGCGCCGCCGCACCCGGCGCGGCGCCGCGCGATCGCCCGGCGTGCCGGCGGGCGTACCCCTGGCGAGAACGCCGTCCCCGCCGAGCAAGGAATAGGATCCGGCCATGCCCGCACACGACGTCCTGATCATCGGCGCCGGCCTCGCTGGTCAGCGCGCCGCCATCGCCGCCGCCGATGCCGGCGTCTCCGTGGCGATCATGAGCAAGGTCCACCCCGTCCGCTCCCACTCCAACGCCGCGGCCGGCGGGATCAACGCCGCACTGAACCCCGAGGACTCCTGGGAGTCGCACGCGTACGACACGATCAAGGGGTCGGATTACCTCGGCGATCAGGACGCCATCGAGATCATGTGCCGCGAGGCGCCGCACGAGATCCTCTGGCTCGAGCACCGCGGCGTGACGTTCCACCGCAACGACGAGGGCCGGCTGGGCACGCGGGCCTTCGGCGGGGCCTCGGCCGCCCGGACCTACTACGTCGCCGACATCACCGGCCAGGCGCTCCTGCACGTGCTCTACGAGCAGATGATGCGCTACCACGACAAGATCGACCGCTACGAGGAGTGGTTCACGACGCGCCTCGTGGTCGGTGACGACGGATCCGTCGTCGGGGCGATCGCCCGCAACATCCGCGACGGGCGCATGGAGGTCTTCACCGCCAAGAACGTGATCCTCGCCACCGGCGGCGCCGGCCAGGCCTGGAAGCCGACCACGAACGCGCTCATCTGCACCGGCGACGGCATCGCGCAGGCCTACGAGATCGGGTGTCCGCTCATGGACATGGAGATGATCCAGTACCACCCGACGACGCTCGTCGAGAACGGCTTCCTCATCACCGAGGGCGCCCGCGGCGAAGGCGCGCACCTCTACAACGCCAACGGCGAGCGCTTCATGGAGAAGTACGCGCCGAACAAGATGGAGCTCGCCTCGCGCGACGTCGTCTCCCGCGCCGAGCAAACCGAGATCAACGAGGGCCGCGGCTTCCCCAACGGCGGGATCGCCCTGGACATCACCCTCGTGCCCAAGCGGCGGATCCTCGAGGCGCTGCGCGAGATCGTGAACGTCGGCCGCGACTTCGCGGGCGTGGACATCACGAAGGAGCCGATCATGATCCGCCCGGGGCAGCACTACATCATGGGCGGCGTGAAGACCGACGCGGACGGCCAGACTCCCGTCACGGGGCTCTACGCTGCCGGCGAGGTGGCCTGCATCTCGGTCCACGGCGGCAACCGCCTCGGCGCGAACTCGCTGCTCGACACGCTGATCTTCGGCCGGCGCTCGGGCGAGCACGCCGCCGCCCGGTCCCACGACATCCCGATGCCGCGGATCGCCGACGGCCACGTCGCCGAGGAGCAGGCGATGATCGACGGCCTGATCGCGCGCGAGCGCACCGGCCGCCGGGTCTCGGAGATCAAGGACGAGCTCGGCGTCGAGATGAACCAGAACTGCGCGGTGTTCCGGGACGCCGCCGGCCTGGCGCACTGCCTCGAGACGATCCAGCGGCTCGAGGAGGAGGCCAAGACCGCCTACATCGACGACCGCGGCACCGTCTTCAACCAGGACGTCCTCGGGGCGATCGAGCTCAGCTACATGCTCACGTGCGCGAAGGCCACGACGATGGCCGCGATCGAGCGCAAGGAGTCGCGCGGCGCCCAGTTCCGCACCGACTTCCCGTCCCGGAACGACGACGAGTGGCTCAAGCACATCACGGTGTCGCGCAACGGCGGCGCCGATCCCGAGATCGCCTACTCCCCGGTGACCATCACCCAGTGGGAGCCCCAGGAGCGGACCTACTAGGAGCGAGCGAGACCCGATGCCCGAGTACAACCTCAAGATCCGCCGCTACTCCCCCGAGTCCGGGGAGGCGCCCTACTGGGACGAGTTCACCGTCGACCTCGAGGGCCACCGGTCCGTCCTCGAGGGGATCCTCACCGCCAAGGGCGAGCACGACGGCTCGATCGGCATCCGCTGCTCCTGCCGGGCGGCCATCTGCGGCTCGTGCGGCGTGCGCATCAACGGCAAGCCGGGCCTGGCCTGCCACCACCACCTCGACCACGCCGCCGAGACCTCGAACGAGGGCGGGACGATCGTCGTCGAGCCGATGGGCAACATGCCGGTGATCAAGGACCTGATCGTCGACATGGACGAGGTCCACTGGAAGAAGATCCAGCGCGTCACGCCGTGGCTGATGCCCGAGGGCCCCGAGCCCGAGCGCGAGTACATCGTGCCCCACGAGAACATGGTCGACGTCACGCAGACGATGGCCTGCATCCAGTGCGGCGCCTGCGTGTCGGACTGCCTGTCGATGGAGGTCGACCCGCTCTTCATCGGGCCCGCGGCGCTCGCGAAGGCCTACCGCTTCGTCGGCGACCCGCGCGACGGCCACCAGTACGAGCGGCTGCACGACCTCTCCGAGGACCCGCACGGCATCTACGACTGCACCCACTGCTTCATGTGCATCGAGGCCTGTCCCAAGGGCGTCGCGCCCATGAGCCAGATCATGCGCCTGCGCCGCATCGCGGGGTCCGACCAGGACATCGAGGACCGCAACAACGGCCACCGCCACGAAGCCGCCTTCGGCACCCTGGTCAAGGACGGCGGCCTGCTCTGGGAGGCCGAGCTGCTCCCGCGCTCCTACGGCGGCGACTCGTTCTGGGGCAAGTTCAAGCCGTCGGCGGGCAAGGAGCTCGCCGAGTCGCTGCCCGCGATCACCACCGCGCTGCTGCGGGGCAAGGTGACGCCGGCGGGGGCGCTGAAGCCGCACAAGCTCGCCAAGCCCGACCGCGCGCAGGTCAAGAACATCTTCGACACCGTCGAAGGCCGCGACGAGCGCATCGAGCTGAACCTGTACATCACCGGCGTCGAGGACGAGCCCGTCGAGAAGGCCGCCGCCGAAGAGGAAAGGGGCCCGCACGAATGAAGGTCGCCTACTGGCCCGGCTGCGTGAGCCGCGGCTTCACCCCGGAGCTCCACGGATCGATGGCGAAGGTCGCCCCGCTGCTCGACCTCGAGCTGATCGAGCTGGACCGCGGCAACTGCTGCGGCGCCGGCGTCATCGCCGAGCACAACCAGGAGCTCGCCGACACCCTCAACGCGCGGACGTTCGCGCTCGCCCAGCAGACCGACGGCGAGCTCATGATGAACATCTGCTCGACCTGCCAGGGATCGCACAGCGAGTGCCAGGAGCGGCTCGACGCGAACACCGAGTACCGCGAGCTGGTGAACGGCACGCTCGCCGCTGACGGCCTGACGTACGAGCGCGGCATCGTGAACAAGAACTTCCTGTGGGTCCTCGTCGAGGACATCGGCCTGGACGAGCTGCGATCCCGCGTGAAGCGGCCGCTGACCAACCTCAAGGTCGGCCCCTTCTACGGGTGCTACATCGTGCGTCCGACCGACCGGCTCGGCATCGACTCCGCCAGCCCGCGCGACGCGTACCTCGGCCAGGTCATCGAGGCGCTGGGCGGCACGGTGATCGACTACGCGGGGGCGCACAAGTGCTGCGGGTTCCCGATCATCACGATGAACAAGCAGGCGTCGCTGACGCAGGCCGGGACGCATCTGGGCGACGCGATGGACGCCGACGCCGACTGCCTCGTCACGCCGTGCCCGCTGTGCCACCTCAACCTCGACCTCCAGCAGCCGCTGGCCGAGCGCGTCGTGGGCCGTGAGCTCGAGATGCCGGTCCTGCACCTCCCCCAGCTCGTCGGCCTGGCCCTGGGGCTCGAGCCCAAGGAGCTGGGAATGAGCAAGCACGTCGTGAAGCCGACGTCGGTGATCGACTGGTCGCAGTCGGTCGTGGCCGCGGCGGGGTAGGCGGCGCGGCGCGGCGCCGCCCGGCGCCCCGGGCGGCGCCGACGCCAGCCGGCAGGCGGCGCCATCCCGAACCTGCGCGTCTCGGCCACCGGATCGGTGGCTGAAACGCACGAGAACCGCGGCTTACGCCCTCCATCCCGAACCTGCGCGTCTCGGCCACCGGATCGGTGGCTGAAACGCACGAAACCGCGGCATACGCCCTCCATCCCGAACCTGCGCGTCTCGGCCACCGGATCGGTGGCTGAAACGCACCGGAATGGCCGCTCCGAGGCCGGCGCGCCCCCGGTGGGGCGAACTTCCCCGTCCCCGCCCTCTCGATGGGCAATGGGCGACGGCGGACATCGAGCGGAGGTCGCGGCCCGCCGGCTCCTGGCCGAGCACCACGGCGTGCTCGCGCGGGACGAGGCGCTCGCCGCCGGCTTCTCACGCCGCCAGATCGACGTGCGGCTGCAGCGAGGGGAGTGGATTCGCGTCCACCCGGCGACGTATCGGCACGCAACCTTCCCATTCACCTGGCACCAGCAGCTCGCCGCCGCCGTGGCCTGGGCGGGCCACGCGGCGGGCGCATCGCACCGGTCCGCGGTGGCCGTGATCGGCCTGCGCGGATTCCGGCCGGAGATCATCGAGATCTCGCGCCCCCGCGGCCGGCGGCACTCGCCGGCCGGCGTCGTCGTGCACGAATCCGCTGATCTGGACGGGACGGCGATCGAGCTGCGAGACGGGGTGCGCGTGACCACCCCGGCGCGCACGCTCGCCGACGTCGGCGCCGCCGTGCCCGAATGGCTCGTCGCCCGCTGCCTCGAAGAGTGGCTCGCCGACCGCGTCGTCACGATTTCGCAGCTCCGCGCCGCCGTGGACGCCACCGCCCGGCGCGGCCGCCCGGGTCCGCGGGTGCTCAGGCATCTGCTCGATACGCGAATTCTCGGGGATGCGGTGGCGGACAGCGCCGCCGAGGCCGCGCTCGCCCGTCTCCTCGTCGCCCACGGCCTGCCGCGGCCGGAGCACCACCACCTCGCTGCGGCGGATACGGGACGCGTGATCGCCGAGCTCGACTATGCCTACCCGGCGCACCGGGTCGCGCTCGAGCTCGATGGCTACGGGGTTCACCTGCGTTCCCGCGCGGCGTTCGAGGGCGACCGCGTCCGGCAGAACGAGCTCGAGATCGCCGGATGGCGGGTGCTTCGCTTCGCGGCCCGCCAGCTTTGGTCGGCCCCGGAGCTCGTGGTCAGCCAAGTCCGGCGGGTGCTCGCCGCGACGCGGCCACTCACCCGGCCCCGCACGGCATTCCCGCGCGCCTGAACCACCGAATCGGTGGCTGACACGCACCGGAACGGCGGGCCGAACCCCGCACGGCATTCCCGCGCGCCTGAACCACCGAATCGGTGGCTGACACGCACGGGAACGGCGGGCCGGCCCCGCACGGCATTCCCGCGCGCCTGAACCACCGAATCGGTGGCTGACGCACACGAGAACGGCTGGGAGCGGCCGCGCGGGGGGCGGGAAGCGGCGGCGAAGCGGCGCCGGCGGCGGCCCGGCCGGCGCTACGCCGCGGCGCCGACGAGCCCGCGCGCCACCGCAAGCTCGGCGAGCTGCACGGTGTTCAGCGCGGCGCCCTTGAGCAGGTTGTCGCCGACCACGAAGAAGTTGAGCGCGCGCTCGTCGCCGAGGTCGGCGCGCACGCGCCCGACCGCGGTGTCGTCCCGCCCGGCCCATTCGAGCGGCGTCGGCGCCGGCTCGACGACGAGGTTGGGGAATGCCTCCAGCGCCGCGAGCGCTGCGCCGAGGTCGGCCGGCCGCTCGAACCGGGCCCGGACCTCGACGGCATGGCCGACCATCACCGGCACGCGCACACAGGTCGGGCTCATCCGCAGCTCCGGGATCCCGAGGATCTTGCGCGACTCGTTCTGGAGCTTCATCTCCTCGTCGGTGTAGCCGTTGTCCCCCACGGTCCCGAGCAGCGGGACGACGTTGTAGGCGAGCGTGTTCGCGTGGACCGAGGCCTCGTACTTGCGCGCCGCCGAGTGCCCGTCGTCGATCAGGAGGTCCAGCTCGGCGCCGACGACCGGGATCTGCTCGGCGAGCTCGTCGATCCCCTTGCGGCCGGCGCCGCCCGCGGCCTGGAAGCTCGTCGCCACCATCTCGGTCAGGCCGAAGGCGTCGTGCAGGGCCTTGGCCGGGAGCATCACGACCATCGTCGTGCAGTTCGGGTTGGCGACGATGCCCTTGGGCGCGCGGTCGATCGCCTCGGGGTTGACCTCGGCGACGACGAGGGGGACGTCCGGGTCCATCCGGAAGGCGGAGGAGTTGTCGATCACGATCGCCCCGGCGGCGGCGAAGCGCGGCGCCCACTCCCGCGAGGTCGACCCGCCCGCGGAGAAGAGCGCCAGGTCGAAGCCCTGGATCGTCTCCTCGTCCAGCGGCTGGATCGTCCCGTAGCCGGGCAGCTCGGAGCCCGCCGAACGGGCCGAGGCGAACGGCACGATCTCCCCGGCGTCGAAGCCGCGGCGCTCGAGCGTCCGGAGCATGATCTCGCCGACCGCGCCCGTCGCGCCGACGACCGCGAGGCGGCCGACGCTCATGCCGAGGCTCCGAACGGCTGCTCGGCGCGGATCGTGTTGGCGCCGAGCTCGAAGGCGGCGTGCAGCGCGCGCACGGCCTGGGGCACGTGGTCGCCCCGGATCACGCAGGAGATCTTGATCGGGGACGTGGCGATCATCTCGATGTTGATGCCCTCCTCCCCCAGCGTCTGGAAGACCTTGGCGGCCACGCCGGGATGGGACTTCATGCCGGCGCCCACGATCGAGACCTTGCCCATCGCCTCGTCGGTGGCGACGCTGCCGATCCCAAGGCTCGCGAGCATCGATTCGAGCGTGGCCGTCGCGGTCGCGACATCCGACCGCGGGACCGTGAACGACATGTCGGCCTGCTCCCCGTCGGAGACCGGCTCGTTCTGGATGATCATGTCGACGTTGACGTTCGCGTCGGCCAGCGTGGAGAAGATCCTGCCGGCCACGCCCGGCTCGTCGGGCACGCCGAGCAGCGTGACGCGCGCCTCGTCGGTCGAGTGGGTGACGGCAGTGATGAGGGGCTGTTCCATGGTCTCGCCTTCTCCGAGCACAACGGTACCGGGGCCGTCCTCGAAGCTGGATCGGCAGTGGATGCGCACGCCGTGGTTGCGGGCGTACTCCACCGAGCGCAGCTGGAGGACCTTGGCGCCCGACGCGGCCATCTCGAGCATCTCCTCGAACGAGACGACCGGGAGCTTGCGGGCGTCGGGCACGAGGCGCGGATCGGCGCTGAACACGCCTGCGACGTCGGTGTAGATCTCGCACACCTCGGCGTTGAGCGCGGCGGCGACGGCGACCGCGGTCGTGTCCGACCCGCCGCGACCCAGCGTCGTCACGTCGTGGGCGGTCGAGACGCCCTGGAACCCGGCGACGAGCACGATGGCGCCCTGGTCCAGGCCCTGCTGGATGCGGTCGGCCCGCACGTCGACGATCCGCGCCTTCGTGTGGGAGGTGTCGGTGACGATCCCCGCCTGGGACCCCGTGAGGGAGATCGCCTCGTGCCCGAGGTCCTTGAGGATCATCGCGCACAGCGCGCAGGAGATCCGCTCCCCGGTGCTGAGCAGCATGTCCATCTCCCGGGGATCGGGAAGCGGCGAGACCTCGTGGGCCATTGCCACGAGGTCGTCCGTGGTGGACCCGCGGGCCGAGAGGACCGCGACGACGCGCTCGCCGGCCTCCTTGTGGGCGACCATGCGCTCGGCGGCGCCTCGCAGGCGCTCCGCGCTGGCGACCGAGGTGCCGCCGAACTTCATGACGATCGTGCCGGGCATGAGCGGGCAAGAGTACCGAGGGGCGCCGCCCGCGCCGCGCCGCGGCCGCCCGGGCCTGCGCCTGCGCCGCGGCGCACCTATGTCCCGGCTTCGGCCTCGGCCAGGCGGCCCGCGAGGTAGTCCCGCTCGACCGGATTGGCGGCTTCCGCGATGGCGTCCCGATAGGCGGCCGCTGCCTCGGCGGGGCGCCCGAGCCGGCGGAGGAAGTCGGCCCGCGCCGACGGGACGAGGCGCGCGCCGGCGAGGCGCCCCTGCCCCTCGAGCACGTCGAGCAGCGCGAGCCCGGCCGCCGGGCCGTCGGCCATCCCGATCGCGACGGCCCGGTTCAGCTCGACCGCCGCGCTGGGGACCGCCTCGGCCAGCCGCCCGTAGAGCCCGGCGATCCGGGGCCAGTCGGTCTCGCCGGCGGTCGCCGCGCGGGCGTGCTCGGCGGCGATCGCGGCCTGGAGCGCGTAGGGGCCGGGCGGCCCGGCGCCAAGCGCCCGCTCGGTCAGGGCCAGCCCCTCGGCGATCCGGTCCCGATCCCAGCGGCCGCGATCCTGGTGCTCGAGCGTGACGGCCCGGCCGTCCCGGCCCGTGCGGGCGGCGCGGCGCGCGTCCGTCAGCAGCATGAGCGCCAGCAGGCCCGCCGCCTCCGCCGCATCGGGGGCCAGGCTCAGGAGCATCCGGGCCAGGCGAATCGCCTCGCCGCTGAGGTCGGCGCGGATCAGGTCCGGGCCGCTCGTGGCGAAGTAGCCCTCGTTGAAGACGAGGTAGAGCACGGCGAGCACCGCATCGAGGCGCGCCGGGAGGGCTTCCGGGCCCGGGACCTCGAACGGGATGTTCGTGGCCCGGACCTTGCGCTTGGCGCGCACGAGCCGCTGCGCCATCGTCGCCTCGGGCACGAGGAAGGCGCGGGCGATCTCCTCCGTCGTGAGCCCGCCGAGCAGCCGCAGGGTCAGCGCCACCTGTGCCTCGCGGGAGAGGGCCGGGTGGCAGCACGTGAACATCAGGCGCAGCCGGTCGTCGGGGAAGGCGTCCACGGCAGGGTCGGCGTCGGCGAGGCCGTCGGGCCCGGGGGTCGAGAGCGTCTCGAGCGCGGCGAGCGCCGCCGCGGCGCGGGCTCCGGCCTGCATCCGGCGGATCCGGTCGATCGCCCGCCGCCGGGCGGTCACGAGGATCCACGCCGCCGGATTCGGCGGCAGGCCGTCCCGAGGCCAGCGCTCCATCGCGACCACGAAGGCGTCCTGGACGGCCTCCTCGGCGAGGTCGAGGTCGCCCGTGGCCCGGGCCAGGGTGGCGACCGCCCGTCCCGACTCCTCGCGGAACAGGCGGTCGCCGGCAGCGCGCGGGTCGGTCAGGAGGCCGCCCCCGCTGCCGCGTCCGCGGCGGGCGCCGGCATCTCGTCATAGACCATCACGGGCCGCACCTCCACGGCGCCGCCGGCGGCGTCGGGGATCCGCGCCGCCCAGGCGAGCGCGTCGTCGAGGCTCTCGACGTCGAGGATGTAGAAGCCGTTGAGCTGCTCCTTCGTCTCGGCAAACGGGCCGTCCGTGAGGAGTGTCTCGCCGTCGCGGACGCGCACGGTCGTCGCGGTCGAGGACGGCTGCAGGCCGTCGCCGGCGGACATGACCCCGGCCTCGGTGGCCGCGTCGGTGAAGCGCTGGTACGCGGCCATCCAGCCGCCGATCTCCTCGGGGCTGGCCGTCCCCCAGCGCGACTCGTCGGCGTGGATGGCGAGCATGTACTTCATGGGCGGACCTCCGGTCGGGCGCGGCGCCGTTCGCCGCGTTCACTGACTCCACGGATGACCTCACCAGAATCGACCTTCCCGGGCCGGCCCGGGGAAAGTTGGCGCGTTTGCACTCGCCCTCGCTGCCGGAATCGGGGATGGTCGTCGCGGGAGAGGGATACGTCGATCGGAGGGATCGGGAATGTCGCCCCGGCCGGTGGCCTCGGCACGCCTGCCGAAGGCCGCACAGCGGTCACGCGGGGCCGCGCCGGACGTGCGGCGCGCTGCCGCGGGGCTCGGCGCGGTGATCGCCACGCTCACCGGGCTGGGGATCGGGGCGATGACGGTCGACTTCGGGCCGCTGTGGATCTTCGATCTCGACCGCGAGTGGGTCGTCCCGGCCGTCTTCTCCGCAGGCGTGCTCGGCTGGGCGGCGTTCCTCGCCGCGCGCCTGGCGCGGGCCGGGCCGGCCTCGCGGCTGCGGCCCGTCTGGTGGTGGGCGCTCGCCGTGCTCTTCGCGTTCATGTGCCTGGACGAGCTGACCTCGATCCACGAGCGGCTCGAGGCCGCCACCGGAGTCGACTGGCAGCTGCTCTACGCCCCGCTCGTCGCCGTGGCGGGGTTCGGCTGGCTGCGCGCGCTCGTCTCGTTCCGGAGCCGGACCGGTGCCGCGTTCTGGGCGCTCGGCGCCGGGGCCTGGTTCGTCGCCCAGGTGCTCGAGTACCTCCAGTACGACGGCGACCGGCTGATCCACGCCTGGATGATCGTCCCGGAGGAGGCGCTCGAGATGACCGGATCCTCGCTGTGGGTGCTCGCGCTGCTCACCGCGCTGCACTCGCTGCCGGGCCGCGGCAGGGCCGGGCCGGCCGCCGCCGGGCCCGGCGACTAGAGTCCGCCGCGTGACCGCCTCGTTCACGAGCGCCGTCGTGACCGGCGGCGCCGGCTTCATCGGCTCCAACCTCGTCGACGCGCTCGTCGCCCGCGGCGTCCGCGTGGCCATCGTCGACAACCTGTCCCGCGGCAGCCGCGCGAACCTTCGGTCGGCGCTCGCCGCCGGCGCGACGCTCTACGAGCTCGACATCACCGAGGCCAGCGCGATGCGCCACGTGATGTCGGTCGAGCGGCCCGAGGCGGTCTTCCACCTCGCAGCCCAGATCGACGTCCACAGCTCGGTCGCCGACCCGGCCCGGGATGCGGCCGTCAACGTCGGCGGCACGGTCAACTTGCTCGAGGGCGCCCGGGCCGCCGGCGCGCAGCGCTTCGTCTTCGCCTCCACCGGCGGCGCGATCTACGGGGATCCGGACGTGATCCCCACGCCGGAGACCGCGCCGGCCCATCCGGTCTCGCCCTACGGGCAGAGCAAGTTCGCCGCCGAGGAGTACTGCCGGCTCTACGGCCGCATGCACGACATCGCTCCGATCATCGTGCGCTACGCGAACGTCTACGGGCCGCGCCAGGATCCGCACGGCGAGGCCGGCGTGGTGGCGATCTTCGCCAGCTGCCTGCTCGAAGGCCGGACCCCGACGATCTTCGGCGACGGCCTGCAGACCCGCGACTACGTCTACGTCGGCGATGTCGTCGCAGCGACCCTTGCCGCCGCCGACGCCGGGCTCGAGGGGCCGTACAACGTCGGCTGCGGGCGCGAGACCTCGGTGCGGGGCCTGCTGGACGTGATCGCCGGCGCCGCTGGCACATCGGCCGAGCCGGAGTTCCGGGCCGGCTTCTCCGAAGGCGTGCGGCGCAGCTGCCTCGACGCCGGGCGGGCGCGCCGCGATCTGGGGTGGGTGCCGGCCACCGGCCTCGAAGCGGGCATCGCCGCGACCGTTGCGGCGCTCGCCACCGCCGCCTGATCGGGCGGGGCGGGCCCGAGGAGCCTACGCCGCTGCTGCGCCGGCGCCGTCCGGAGGCCCCATGGCCCGCGCGAGCGCCTCGATCGAGTACTCGCGCTCGGCCAGGGCCCGCCCGGCCGGCCCGATCGCCGGCGCCGCGCCGGCCAGGACGCCGGCCAGCGCCGCCGCGAAGCGGCCGGGGTCGTCGGCTTCGAGGAAGTCGGTTCCAGCCGTGACTTCGAGGCCCGCCGCCGCGAGGGAGGTGCCCACGACCGGCATTCCGTAGGCGAGCGCCTCGATGAACTTCAGCGGCGAGCCCCCGCCCTCGAGGAGCGGCACGCACACGCAGCCGGCGTCGGCGTAGGCGGCCGCGAGGTCGTCGACGAAGCCGGCGACCTCGATGCGCTCGTCGCCACCGAACCGGTCCGCCGCCAGGCCTTTCCCGACCAGGCGCAGCCGGGCATCCCGGCGTTCGCGCCAGAGCGCGGGCATGACCTGCCCGGCCATCCAGTCGGCGCCCTGGACATTCGGCTCGTAGGTGTAGTCGGCGACCATCAGCACGGTGGCCGACCCGGCTGCCGGCCCGGCCGGCGTGATCCCGGCCACGTCGACGGCGTTCGGGACGTAGCGGATGTCGGCGCCGGGGGCGAGGGCGCGGGCGCCGTCGAGGTCGGCCCGGCTCACCATCCAGGTCTGGGCGGCCGCGGCGAACAGCCGCTGCTCGAAGCGCCGCATGCGGGCCTGCCCGCGCGAGCTCTCGGGCCCATGGATCTGGCGCCGCTGGGATTCGAGGTTCTGGGCGTTGTAGACGGCACGCAGCGCCCGGCCCCGCTGCAGCAGCGCCGCGGCCCCGTGCATGTCGGCCACGACGCGTGCGTGGCCCTGGGCCGCTGCCGACCGGGCCGCGGCGACGAACTCGGGCGAGCAGCCCCGGGCGAGCGGCTCCGGAGTGCCTGCCGCCACCATCCGTGCGTAGGCCAGGCCGCGGGCGGCCCCGCGCGAGGGCCGCACCGGACGCAGCTCGACTCCCGGGATCGCGCGGTACTCCGGCGCCGGCTCGGCGCCGTCCGGATCGGCGTAGACGAAGTCCAGCGGCGCGAAACTCGCGAGCGCGCGGACGCACGTGTACGTCCGCATCGCCCGGCCGCTGCCGAGCGTGGGCGGGAACGCGCAGATGTACGCCTGGTTCATCGTGATCGTCCAGCAGCCCGGAGCGCACAGGCCAGGAGCGGCCACGAGCGGGCTCCCACGGCGTCCGCGGCGCCCCGGAGAGGGCGGGCGACAGTATCATCGCCGCCCCCTGCCGGCGCCCGCCGCGGGAGCGCCATGAAGATCCTCGTCGTCTCCAACCGCTACCCGCCTGCCGTGGTCGGCGGGTACGAGGTCGAATGCGCGCACGTGGTCAGCCATCTGCGCACGCGCCACGACGTCTACGTCCTCACCTCTGACGTCCGCCCCCATTCCGACGGCCCCGAGCCCGGCGTGCGCCGCGGCCTGCGGCTCCTCACGGCAGGCACGAAGGCCGAGTCGCTCCGGGCACCGGCCGCCGCCCGCCCCGCGGCGGACCTCATGCGGGCAACCCTGCGCGGGTTTCGCCCCGACCTCGCCTTCGTGTGGAACGGCGCCGGCATCCCCCATGCCGCCCTGCGCGTGCTGGATGCCGAGCCGATCCCGCTCACCTACCGGATCTGCGAGCACTGGTTCGGCCGCCTCTACACCGGGGACCTCTTCCTGCGCCACCTGCTCGGCGACGACGACGGCGTCCGGTGGGCCTGGGCCCAGTACTGCCGGGCGGTGAACCGCCTCCCTGGTCTGCGGCTGGAGTTCGCGGCCCGCCGGCCGGTCGGCGTGCTGTGGAACAGCGAGTACATGAAGTCGACCGTCCCGGTGCCGGCGGTCTACGACGCCGTCCTGGAGGAGGTGCTCCTTCCCGTCACCCCCCGCGTCGACGCGCTGGACGGCATCGCGCGGGACCCGGACCCCGAGCCCTCGATCCTCTGCGTCGGCCGGGTCAGCCCGGAGAAGGGGCCCGACGTCGTCGCCACGGCCCAGGGCCTGCTGGCCGCCGACGGCCTGGCCGTGCGCGTGCGGTTCGCGGGGCCGATCGATCCCGGGACGCGCGCCGAGGTGGAGGCCATCGCGGCCGCCGCCGGCGCCGGCGCCCGAATCGAGTTCCTCGGTCCGCTGGACGAGGCCGCCCTCAAGGCCGCCATGGGCCGCGCGAGCCTCACGGTGATCGCCTCGGTGTGGGACGAGCCGGCGCCGATGACCGCGCTCGAGGCCGCGCGGGCGCGCCTGCCGATCGTGGCCTCGCGGGTGGGCGGCATCCCCGAGGTGCTGCGCGACGGGCAAGACGCGCTGTTCTTCGAGCGGGCCGACGCTGCGGGCTGCGCCCGGGCGGTGGCGGCGACGCTCCGCGATCCCGCCGCCGCCGCGAGCCGGGTCCAGAGCGCCTACGACCGGGCGCGCGAGTTCACGTTCCCGCGCTACCTCGAGGCCACCGACGCGTTCCTCGCCGCCGCGGCGAGCCTGCCGGTCGCCGGCTGACCCGGCTCAGGCGCGACGCAGCCGCCGCCGCACGGCCTTCTCGGCGTGGCCGAGCGCCACGAGCGGCCGGTCGAACCCGAGGAGCTTGGCCTCCAGGCGCAGGCGGCCGGTGCTGGGGAGCATCGGCTCCCGCGGCGCCGCGAAGGGCGCCCAATCGCCGGCGCCGTCGCAGGCCCACGCCGTCCCGTACCCGGCGGCCCGGGCCGCCGCCTGCGTCTCGGCGGTGAACCGCCCGTACGGATAGGCCAGCGCGGACACCGCGCGGCCGGTGAGGTCCTCGAGCTCGGCCTGGCTGCGCCGCAGCTCGGCGAGCGCCTCGTCGTAGGACACCGTGGTGAGGTCGATGTGCGTCGGCGTGTGCGACCCGATCTGGACGCCCGCATCCGAGAGGCTGCGCAGCTGCTCGCGGCTGGCGATCATCGCCCGGAAGCCCAGGTGCGGATGGGGCTGGCCCAGCAGCCCGCTGCAGGCGAACACCGTCATGGCGCCACCGGCGCCGAGGATGAGCTCGGCGGCGAGGTCGATGCTCTCGGCGAGGGCGTCGTCGAACGTCAGCGCGACCGGCGGCCGGCCAGCGGCAGCGCGCCCGCGAACCCGCTCCCACAACGCGTCGGCGGTCAGCAGGTCGCGGCCGGCGACCATCGCCAGGTGCTCGCGAAAGCGGTCCGGGGCCGTGAAGAGCCCGTGGGGGTCCCCTCCGGCCGGCGGCACGCCCACCCCGTGGTAGCAGAGGGCCAGCGGGATTCGGCGCGCGGGGGCCGCCACGGCGGCGAGCCGCCGGAGCGGCCCGGGCCAGCCCCGCACCGGGCGTCGCCAGGTGTCAGCGGCCGCCGGGAGCCCGGGCGACGAAGTAGAGCCAGGTGTCACGCGAGTGGTCCCCATCCGCCTCCAGCCGGGCGCCGGTCAGGTTGCCGAACGCCTCGATGCCGACGAATCCTGCCGCATCGAGCGCCCGCACCTCGGACGCGAGCGTCGTGAAGTGCACAAGCAGCGAGAACGAATTCGACGAGGAGACGAACATCCCTCGCTCGCCCCGGTCCTCAACGAGCCGGCGCAGCCGCCGGTAGTTCGACAGCGCCCGGGGCATGCTCGCGAGCCGCTCGAGGCGGGCATACGCGGCGCGCGGAACCGAGAGCGGCGCGAGCGGCCGGATGTGCCATGGCCGGTCGCGCCGGGCCGGGCCGTGGTAGCTGTGCGTCGAGTACACGAAGGCGCCGCCGGGCCGCAGCACACGCCGCGTCGCGGCGAGAACCGCCGCGCGGCCAGCCTCGTCGACCGCGTCGATCCCGTTGAAGCTGAAGTACGCCAGCGCAAAGGTCCCGTCTGGGAGGCCGGCGAGGTCGCGGGCGTCGGCCACCTCGAACGCGGCATCGGGGAACCGCTGGCGCGCCCGCGCGATCATCTCCGGCGTGTAGTCGACGCCGAGGTAGTCGCTGGAGAGGAGCCGCAGGAGCGGCGTCGTCCGACCGGCGCCGACGCCCACGTCGAGCACCGGGAGCCCGCGGGCCGAATCCGCCACATGGATCAGCACGGCCTGCTCGCCGGCGTCGAGCCATCCCTGGCTGCGGGCGAAGTCGGCCACCACGTCCGGATCGCGCCAATTCGCGCGGTTGATGTCGTCGACCGACCTTCCCACTGCTGGGCGTCCTTCCCCTGACCGTCGCCGCCGTGCCCTACATCCTGGCACGCCGGCGCTCCCGGCCTTCGCCCGTCTGTCCGCGTGGCGACGCGGGCGCGCGCCCGGCCGGGCGCCTAGGCGGCCAGCTCCGGCGCGTCCGCGCGGGCGCGCTCCATCGCGGCGTCGACGAGGCCGTGCACCTGGGCCTGGAGCCACAGCGGCTGCAGGGTGTGGGTGTCCGGGTGGCCGAGGATCAGCTCGACGTCGAGGTTGGGCCACCAGCCGAGCCGGTCCATGCGGCCGTCCCGCATCCACTGCTCGTGCAGGGGCTCCTCGCCCGTGAAGAGGATCATCCCGGGCACCCCGCGGTCCCGCAGGCGGTCGAACGCGACGTCGAGATCGTCCCCGCCCGACCGCTCGGCCGCCTGGCGCAGCGCACGGCGCCGCGGCAGGCCGGCGAGCCATCGCCACGCGCGGATCGGGAACGAGGCCACGAACGCGGCCTGGCGGCGCCAGGACACGTCGCCGCCCAGCAGGCGGCGCCACGCCTCGGCGCTGAAGGCGTTGCGGAACTTGCTGCGCGTCTCCCGGACCGAGTGCACCCACGCGTCCCAGATCAGCGCGCGCGGGTTGAGCAGGATCACCGAGGCCACCCGGTCGTCCTGGAGCGCGGTGTGGAAGGACCAGTAGGCGCCGGAGCACAGCCCGAGCAGGACGAACCGCGGCGGCAGCCCGCGGGCCTCGAGCGTGTCGAGGACCGCGCGCACCTGCCCGACGAACGACGGCTCGTAGAGCGCCGCCACCTCGACGAACTCGCTGCTGTCGCCGTCGGCGTCGCCGATGCCGCCGAGGTCGACCCGGGCCGCGGGCACGCCCCGGCCGGCCCACCGGCGGGCGATCTCCACCCACATGCGGTTGGGCCCGGTGCGCCGCTGGGGCCCGGCGTTCAAGAGCACGAGCGTGACGGGTGCGTCCGCCGGGCCGGACGGCTCGGCAAGGACGCCGAACAGGCTGTTCCCCGCGGGGCCGATCCGCAGCGGCGTCTCGTGCACGCCGCCCGCCGCGAGCCCCGGCGACGACTCGGGGGCGGCGCTGCCGGCCGGCGCGGCGCCGCCGGCGCCGCGGTCCCGCAGCCACGCGGACACGCGGGCGAACACCGCCTCCGGCGGGCGAGCGATCTGGGGCTCGGCCATCATCGCGCCGTACCCAGGCCCGTCCGCCTGGGTGACCTCGGCTCCGGCGGCCGACGCCGCGGCGGCGAGGGCGCCATCGGGCTCGATGCCGTCGCGCCCGAGGAGCAGGAGGCGCCGCGGGCCGCCGGGAGCCCGCTCGGAGAGGTTGATGGCCTCGACGTCGGCAACCGTCCCGGAGGTCATGAGGTAGCCCGCAGCGACGACGCTGCCCTCCGGCGGCGCCGGCATCTCGGGCGCCCCGCCGGCCGACAGCCGGGACGCCTCGAGCCGCGCGAACGCCTTGAGCTCGCGCACGAGTGTCCGCCCGCGTGCCGGCACGCCCCAGAGGACGAGGTCATCGACCGCCGCGCCGTCGGCGGCGGCCCGCGCGGCGAGCAGCCCGCCGAGCCCGATCCCGATCACCGCGATGCGGGCGCAGCCGAACTGCGCCCGCAGCCAGTCTGCCGCCGCGGCGACCGTCGCCGTCCCCGCCGCGACCCGCCCCGGCAGCTCAGGGCCGCCGCTGCTGTCGCCGCTCCCCGGGAAATCCAGGCGGAGGGCCGGGTGCCCGTCTGCGGCCAGGTGCGCCGCCCAGGCCCGCCGGCTGCGGTAGGAGCACATGTCCTCCCAGCCGAAGGGCGGGCACAGGACGACCCCGGTCGCCCGCGGAGGCCCGGCGGGCGCATGGCAGACCACGAACGCCGTCTCGTCCCCGACCACGAGGTACTGCGCGACGCCATCGGCAGGCGATGCCGTCACGGCGAGCCCGCCTCGACCGGCACCCGCCCGCGCAGGTTTGCTGCGGTGAGCGCCCAGCCGCCGGGAGCGGGGGCGTCGGGGCGAGGCTGCAGGAGGACCTCGCGGCGGCCTCCGGGCTCCACCGCGAAGGCGTCGTCCTGCGGGTCCCAGCCGGGCGCGTGGATGCGCACGCCGTAGGCGAGCCGCCGGCTCGTGACCACGAGGCGCTGGGCGCCGCCGGCGGGCGCCGCGCTCGCGGCCAGGCCGAGCCGGTCGGGCGGCTCGGGCGCCAGCGGCCACCCGGCGGGGAACCGCACCGCCTGCGCGAGCGCCGGGGCGTCGCGCGCGTCGCCGGGTTCGAGGGTCGCGACGATCGCATCCTGCGCGGGCGGGCCGAACTTGTAAGCCCACGACGCGTCGACGAAGTGGCCGAGCACCGCCTCGAGGTCCAGCTCGGCCTGCGAGTGGGGGTCCAGCTCGAGGGACGCCTCTCCCTGGCCGACGAGCTGCTCGAGATCGCGGTACACCGCCACGCGCACCGCAGCCCGCAGCGGCGCGGGCCCGTCGTGGGCGACGTGGATCCGCACCCCGCCGAGCCCTTCGTCCACGGTCCACAGCGCGGTCGGCGCCAGTGCGCGCCGGAGATGGTGGTAGGCCGCCTTCGGCTCGCCGCGGTGGTCGAGCACGCCCCAGCCGGCGCCCGGGAGCAGGTCGCGCAGCCAGAGGATCAGCCCGCCGCCGCAGGGCGAGCCGGCCCGCCGCCATTCGCCGAACACCGCGGCCATCGCCTCGCCGGTCACGAGGCGCGAGAGCTCCAGGTACCGCGCGTGGTCGACGCGGCGGGCCGCGCCCGGATCGACGCCGAAGATTGCGCGGAGGTAGTGGTCGCGGACATCGTCGAAGTCCCAGCCGGTGCCGGCATCGCGCGGAACACCGGCCTTCCAGCGCGGGTGATGCACCACGAGGTCCTGAGGCGCCTCGGGGAGCAGGTCCGCCAGCGCGTCGTCCTCGGGCACGTTGGCGAAGGCCAGGCACTCGGCGGCAAAGCGCACGCCCGCCGCGCGCACGTCCGCCAGGGGACGGCGGTAGCCGCCCACCCCGTAGTAGTTGGCGACGCCCGCCCCGGGGACGAAGGGGCGCACGCCGCCGCACGGCGCCGACGGGACATACGGGACGTCGGCGCCTGCGGCGGCCGCGGCGGCGGGGAGCAGCTCGCCGAACAGCTCTCCCCGGCCGAGCGCCGGATCGAGGCCGAGCATCGCGACCTGCTGCTCGATCTCGCTGTTTCCGCAGAGCACGGCGAGGCTCGGGCGGCCCGCCAGGTCCGCAAGCACCGCAGCTGCCTCGCGCTGCACGGAGGCCCGGAAGGCGTCGTCGGCCAGCGGGTAGTCGAGGTTGGCGAACATGAAGTCCTGCCAGACGAGGATCCCGAGCTCGTCGCAGGCGTCGTGGAACTCGGGGGACTCGTAGGCGCCGGTGCCGGGGATCCGCAGCATGTTCATCCCCGCCGCGCACACGTGCCCGAGCGCGGTCCGGAGTTCCGCGTCGTCCGGCGCAAGTCCGACCGGATCCGCCGTGGTCCAGACCGCGCCCCGCGCGAACACCGCAACGCCATTGACCTCGAGCGGCAGGCCGCCGGCTTCGACATCGTGGTCCGGCCCGGGCGCGAGAGCGCGGAAGCCGGTGCGACCGGCGTCGGCCCCGACCTCTTCGCCGTCGAGCGTGAGGGCGAGCCGGACGGCGTGGAGCACCGGGCTGCCGTGGGTGTGGGGCCACCAGGGCGCGGCGCCGGGCACCCGCAGCTCGCCGCGGGCCCGGACGCCGCCGTCCGCGGGCGAGAGCTCGAGGGAGGCGGCATGGTCCCCGGACGGGCCCGACAGCTGCACCTCGGCGGCGTCGACGGCCCGCCCGCCGAGCGGTCGCAGGAGAACGTCGACCGCGAGCACGCCGTCGCTGCCCTCCAGGCGGGGGCGCAGCCGCAGCCCGTCGACGGAAACCCCCCGGCGGCGCTCGAGCCACACGGGGCGCCAGGGCCCCACGGGAGCGGGCCCGGGCGCGAAGCCCGGCGCCCGGCCGAGGATCGCGGTGCGGAAGAAGCGGAGATTCCCGCTCGACACCACGCGGGTGCGCCACCGGGCGCGCGGCTTGCGGCGCGCCTGCAGCAGCGGCGCCAGCGCCCGGCAACGGATCTCGAGCTCGTTGTCCCCGCTCAGCAGGCTGCCGACCTCGACGGCGTGGGCGGCAAACATCGAGTCGCTCTCGAGGATCGGCTCGCCGTTCAGGCGGACCTCGGCCACGGTCGCGATGCCGTCGAGGCGCAGGATCGCCTCCTCGCCGGCCGCGGCCGGGCCGGCGGCGAAGCGGGTCCGGAACCGCCAGTCCTGGGCGTCGAGATCGCTCGGCTCGCCGGGACGCCAGTGCCCGGCGTCCGCCAGGGCCGCCGCCGCCGTGCCCGGCACGCGCGCCGGCAGCCATGCCCCCGGCTCGGCCCCGGGCGCCGCGGCGGCGGCCTCCCAGCCGTCGCCCAGCTCGAGCCGCTCGTGCCCGTCGACGGCGACGCGGCGGCCGGCCGGCCCGCGGTCAGCCAGCGAGTCCATCGAGCCCTGCCATGGCGGCGTCCCAGGCCTCGGCGAGGCCGGCGACTGCAGGGGCGGGGTCGAACGGGCGCCGGCGCGCGAGCTTGAACGACAGCAGCTTGCAGCCTTCGACGATCGTGCGCAGGGAGTCCGTGATGACGGGGCTGGCGTCGGGCGCGAGCCAGCCGATGTGCGAGGCGCAGATCTCGAACGCCGAGCCGGCCATGCGGACCGTGGCGAAGGCGTAGTCGTGGTAGGTCTGCGCGTCGCCCTCGAGCAGGCCGGGGAGCGCCTCGCGCAGCTGGCCGCCGAAGCGGACGAACGGGTTGGTGACCGGCCGCAGGGCGAGATGGCGGCCGAGCCGCTCACGAGCGGCGGCCCGCAGCTCCTCACCGGCGAGCCGGGGCCCGGCGTCGAACCGGACGAGCTCGGTGTACGGCGGCAGCACGTCCTCGGACCAGCCGTCGCCGGTGCGGAAGACGCCCCGGTAGTCCTCGCCCTCGAGCTCGTAGAGCCCGGCGTTGTGGAAGTAGCGCAGCCGCTGGGCGCCGGGGTCGATCCCCTCCATCACCACCGACGTCTTGACGTGCTCGGTGCGGTAGCTCGTCGCCGCCGTGTCCGGCAGGTACCAGGAGTCCAGCTCGACGATCATGGTGCGCCCGGCGGCGAGCTGCTCGGAGATCTGGACCGGCAGCGGGCGGTAGGGCTGCATCTCGTGGATGTCGATCCCGAACAGGCGCTCGAGGTCCTCCGGCGGCGGCTTGAAGAATGTCCACTGGTCGCCCTCGAAGTCCATGCGGACCGTGAAGCCCATGGCGGCCAGCGGGTCGTCCCCGCGGGCGTGGAGCAGCTCGATGAGGATGTCGCTGTAGCAGTTGGTCTCGACGTAGGTGCGCTCGCCGGTGTGCAGGCTCGACGCCTGGTACGCCGCGGGATCGAGCCCGAGCAGGCTGACCATGCCCGTCGTCGCCGCGGTCACGAGCCCCAGAGCTCCGCGCGGGCGTCGGCCGGCCAGCGGTCCGGCTCGAGCCCGTGGCGCCGGAACAGCGCCAGCGTGATCCGCTCCAGCCCAAACCCGAGGCAGGCCGTGTGGGCGATGCTGCCGTCGGCCAGTTCGAGTCCGTAGGTCGAGGAGAAGTGGTCGTGGTGGTAGTTGAACGACGCCACCGCGGTGCGCTCGGGGCTCGCGATCGGCACGAGCACCTCGAACTTCAAGGCCTGCTCGCGCTGGCTGCGGGCCAGCATCCGCCCGCTGCGACCGAAGAACGGGTCCGAGGCGACGTCGAAGTCGGCCTCGAGCCCCACGCCCCGCAGCAGCCCCACGGCCCGGTCGCGCCACGACTCGCGCCACGCGGCCACCGCGTCGGGCTCGCCGATGCGCACGATCTCGCGCTGGTGGAACATCTGCAGGCGGGCCGGGTCGCCGGACGGCTCGCTGCGGAAGACATAGGCACCGCCCGCATCGACCGTCACGCCGCCGGCAGGCAGCGGCCCGCGAGCGGCGATCGCCGGGTAGACCGGGTAGCAGGCCGCCGGCACCAGGACGAGGTCGCTCATCGACTGAAAGCCGCTCCAGTCCTCGTGGCGGCAGGCGAGGTCGTACTGCTCGGCTGCGTCGGCCTCGGTGCCGTCGAAGCCGAAGATGCTGCCGGCGAGGTGCGGGAAGGACTTGAGGTAGCCGATCGACTCGAGCTGCCGGCGCGGGAGGATCGGCGGGAAGCGCAGCGCCTCGGCCCCGTCGGGGGCGGCGGCCCGCGTCACGAGGCCGTCGACGGCCAGCCGCACGTCCTCGAATGCGGCGCTGCGGCCGAACACCCCGGGCACGCCGCTGGGCAGGAGCAGGCCGGCGGCGATCAGCTCGTCGAGGTAGGCGGCCTCCTCCTCGGTCGGCGGGCGGTAGTCGGCCATCAGACGTCCTTGGCGATGAGCAGCAGGCTCGCGTTCGTCTGGTGGATGCGCTCGTTGGCCACCATCAGGCTCGCGGACATCGCATCGCGCAGGTGGCGTCCGCAGCTGAACGGAGTGTCGTTCTTGAAGCCGAGGATGCCGCACACGCCCATCGCGCCCTGGCAGATGCGGGGCGCCTGGTCGGAGGCGGCGATCTTCAGGTTGTTGAACCGCAGGATCACCGACATGGTCGATAGCCGGCTGCGGTCCTCCTCGGCCTCGACGAACTCGCGCAGCGCCAGGTCGACCTCGGCCCGCAGGAGCGACAGCTCGCTCATGACGTGCGACAGGCGGGCCGCCGTGGGAGGCGTCGCGCCGGGGCTGCGCTTGGCCTGCGCGCGGACGAACGCCCGGGCCCGGTCGAACGCGTCGGTGGCGATCCCGAGCCAGAGCTGCGACCACAGGATGTGGGTGATCGGGACCATCGACTCGGGCATCACCGTCGCGAACGGCGCGCCGGTGAAGACCTGCTCCTCCGGGAACTCGGCGCGCACGACGTAGCCGGGCGAGCAGGTCCCGCGCATGCCCATCGGGTCCCAGGTGCCGGTGAGCTCGAGTTCGGTCTGATCCTTCGACGTGAGGACGAGGACCTGATCGGAGCGCTCGGCGTCGGGTCCGCGGCGGACGGTGGTGAAGAGGTCGTCGCCGTAGGCGCCGTAGCTGACCACCGGCGCCTGCTTCTCGAACGAGCACATCCCCCCGCCCTTCGGCTCGACCGCGGCGATCGACGCCCCCATGTCGCCCCCTGTGCCGACCTCGGACGTCACCGAGGCGATGAGGCGCTGGCCCGCGGACAGCTCGCGCAGGTAGCCCTCGTACCACGAGCCCGGCTCGAGGTGGCGGACGATGCTCGCGACCTGAATTTGGTGCATCGCGAAGACCATGGCGGTGGCGCCGCAGCGCCGGCCCAGCTCGAAGCACGCCTCGGCGAGCGCGCCGAAGGAGACGCCGCCGCCGCCGAGCTCGGCCGGCACGAAGGCCGACAGCGCCCGCGCCTCGCGGAGCGCGTCGATGGCCTCGATCGGGAAGCGGGCCTCGCGGTCGACCTCGTCGGCGTGCTCCGCGGCGACGTCGGCGGCGATGCGGCGGACCTCCTCGAGGAAGGCGGTGTCCTGGCTCACGGCGATGCTCATGCGGCCTCCTCGGCCTGGATCTCCCCGATCGCGTCGGCCATCGCAGCGATGCTCTCGAAAACGCTGCGGGTCAGCATGCTGTCGGGAAACTCGATGTCGAAGGCGTCCTCGAGCCCCAGCATCACGTTGACGCTGGCGTGGGACGTCATTCCGGCCTGGTAGAGATCGGCGTCGTCGGCGATGGTGTCCACGTCGACCGGGAGGCGGCCGTGCTCCCTGATGATCTGGCGGATCTTCTCGTTCACAAATCCCTCTATCGGTCGGTCACGCCGGTTCCTTCACCGGGGAGCGTAGTTGTTCCGATGCGCCATCCACGGCGGCCACCACGACGGCGGCCGCGACTCCGCCCTCGTGCGTGATGCTGACGGTGAAGTCGCCCGCCCCGGCGGCCGCGGCCAGCGCCGCCGCCTCGCCGTGCAGATCGAGCCCGACCCATCCGCCTGAGTGGCGCCGAACCTCGATCGAGGGCCAGGGGACCGGCTGGTCCGGCCCCGGGCGCAGGACCTTGATCGCCGCCTCCTTGGCGGCGAACCGCGCCGCCAGCCGGGCCGGGTCGGGCGCGTCGGCGCCGGCACAGTCAGCCACTTCGGCCTCCGTGTACACGCGTTCGAGATAGCGCCGGCCGTGCGCGGCCAGCGACTCGCGCACAGCGGTCACGGAGACGAGGTCGATGCCGACACGGAGGGACATGGGGTCGCGCGCGCCCCCGATGCGGCGGGCGTGCCCTAGGCCGGTTCGACGGTGCCGCCGGGGTCCCTTTCCGGCGGGCGCCCGCGCCCGCGCGCGATCTCCGCGACGACCGCCTCGGCGCCCGCCCCAGGCGCCGGGGTGGCCATCCCGCGGCTGGCCGCCCGAAAGGGCCTGAGCCCGAGCCGGGCCCCGGCGTCGAAGGCCACGACGGCGTCGATCGGCCGCACCTGCTGCTCGGCGTCGAGCGCCTGGAGCAGGCCCACGAGCGAGCGGCGCACGAGCGGGCGCACCCGCACCCCCGGCCCGCCCGGCGCCGGCGCCACGAGCGCGACGTCGGCGCCCGCGGCCGCCGCGCCCTGCAGCCAGGCCGCGGCAGCCCGCCCGCCCCGGGCGGTGGATGCCACGCCGACGATCCGCGGGCTGCCGTGCCGTGGCGGCGCCGGGTCCGATGCGGCGGCGGACGGGCGGGCCGGGCCCCGGGCCCGGCCGCGGCGCAGCCAGATCATCGCGTCGGTCGCGCAGTCCAGGCCGATGCGCACCGCGCCGCGCCAGCCGTCGCGCCAGCCGCCCTCGAGCACCATCCGGTAGCCGAACTTCACGAGCGGCCGCACGACCCCCTGGCGCACGACGGCGGCACCGCTCGCCGGGCCGAGCTGATCGGCGTCGAGGCGCGCATAGCTCCAGGCGTCGTGCCAGGCCTCGCGGATCGAGCTGGCGAGCACGTGATCCAGGGCGCCCGCGAACACCCAGACCCGGTCGTGCGGCCAGAGCCCCTCGTGCACGAGCCGGGCGTCGTCGAACCGGTAGCCGGCGCGGGTGAACACGCGCATGCGGTAGCGGGGGTACTTGGCCGACGGACCGAGCGGGCCGCCGAGGAAGTGGTCGCGGAGCGGCACCATGCCGGCGTCGAAGCCCGCCGGCGGGTCGGCCGCGAACCGCACGAGCTCGTCCTGCAGCGCTGGCGTGACCCGCTCGTCGGCGTCGATCTGGAGGATCCATTCGCCGCTGGCGTGGTCGAGCGCGACGTTGCGCTGGCGGGCGAAGCCCGGGAACGGGTTCTCGACGACGATCGCCCCGGCCCCGCGGGCGAGCTGCACCGTGGCGTCGCGCGAGCCTCCGTCGACCACGACGACCTCGTCACAGAAGGCGAGGCTGGCCAGGCAGGCGGGCAGCCGCTCAGCCTCGTCCTGGGCGATGATGCAGGCGGAGATCCGCGGCGGGCGCCCGGCGCCCGCGGGCAGGTCAGCGCCGGCCATCGGCCGCCTCGAGCAGGATCCGCTCGACCTGGTCCGAGAGGCGCTCGGGATCGTGGCGCTCGAGCGCCAGCTCCCGGCCCGCTGCGCCGTCCCGGGCCCGCCGCTCGGGATCGTCGCGGTAGGCGGCGAAGGCGGCGGCGACCGCCGCGGGATCGTTGGGCGGGGTCACGACGATCCCCGTTCCGGGCGGGACCATCTCGGGGATCGCGCCCGACGGTGCCGTGGCCACGACGGGGCGCCCGACCAGGTGGCCGAGGGCGACGGCCCGCGGCGCGCCCTCGGTGGCCTGCGGCGCCACGACCGCGATGTCGGCAGCTGACAGGAGCTGCTCCACGTAGCCGCGCGGGTTCGGCAGGAAGCGAACCCGGTCGCCGAGATCGGCGGCGAGCGCGCGCAGCGGCGCCTCCTGGTCCCCGTCGCCGGCGAACACGAGCAGCGTGTCGCCGCCGAGGCGGCGGACCGCGTCGATCACCACGTCGTTGCGCTTCTTGCGGTCCAGCCGCGTCACGCAGAGCAGGACGAGCGTCCCCTCCCCCGCGCCCCATTCGCCCCGCAGGCGGGCCCGGGCCTCGGGATCGAAGCGCACGACGTCCACCTCGACCGGCGGCGGCACCGTCGTCACCTTGCGCGCATCGACGCCCGCCGCCACGACGGAGTCCCGCGTGTTGTCCGACACGGCGATGACGGCCCGCGCGCGGCGCGACGCGGCCGCGTAGGCCAGGCGCCCCGGCCCGTGGGCGAGCTGGTCGGGCACCGGCCCCCACTCGGCCCACACCGTCGCCGCCGCGAGCGACGGCGGCAGCGCCCCGGCCATGAGCTGCTCCTTCTTGAAGTGCAGGAGCAGCACGTCGTAGGGCTGCTCGCGGCGCAGGGCGGCGGCGAGGCGGGCCTGATGCCGGGGGGCCGCCCGCAGCAGCGGGCGCCAGGTGCGGCTCGACAGCTTGGGTCCGAGGCTGAGCGGGCGCACGACGAGGTCCAGCCCCGCGCCGAGTTCCGGCTCGTTCGTGAGCAGGACGGCCTCGTGGCCGCGCCGGGCCATCCCGTCGAGGAGCTCTGCCGCGGCGAACTCCCCGCCGCCGCGCGCGTCGGAGGTGAGCACCGAGACGATCCGCAGGCGCCGCATCGCGTGAGGGTAGGCGCTGCCGCGGGCGGCCGCCGTCACGGCCGCCCGGCGGAGGTCGGGCCGGCAGCCACGATCGGGGCGAGCGCAGCGTCGATCTCGGCGATCCGGGCGGTCCACGAGCGGGCCGCGGCGCGGGCGGACCGCTCGGCGCGGGCGGCCGGCCCGTCCTGCGCGAGCGCCGCGTCCAGCGCGGCGGCGAACGCCTGCGCATCGGCGGCGACCGCGAGATCCGGGACTCCGGCGAGCGCCGGGAGGGGCGTCGCCACGACGGGGAGCCCCGCTGCGAGGTACTCGTTGACCTTCATCGGGAAGATGCTCGCGGTCAGGCGGTTGATCGCGTAGGGAATCATCGCGGCATCGGCGCCGCGCAGGACGGCGGGCAGCTCGCCGTAGGCGCGGCCCCCGAGCAGTGCGACGTTCGAGAGCGCCGAGAGCGCCGAGACGTCCGTCGTGGGGTCGCCCTCGCCGACCGGCCCGACGAGGGCGATCGTCCACTCCGGGCGGCTGCGGGCCAGACCCGCCAGGAGCTCGAGGTCGAGCTTCGTGGCCACGACGGCGCCCGTGAAGACGATCCGCGGACGCGGCAGCGCCGCCAGGGCCGGGTCGACCGGCCCGGGCTCCAGCGCGGTGGCGAACAGCTCGGTGTCCGCCACGTTCGGGGCGTACAGGACGTTCGGGTTGAGCGCCCGCATGCGCTCGGCGAGCGCGGGCGCGCTCGCGAGCACGAGGTCGGCCCGGGCCGCGAAGCGCCGCTCGGCCGCCTGGAAGGCCTCGCCGTCCACGCCCCGCTGAGCGGCGATGTCGTCCACACAGTGATAGATCACGAGCTCCGGAGCCAGCGGGGCCAGCAGCGCCTCGGCCTGCGGGACGTAGCCCCACAGCAGCGGCCGGCGGAAGCCCAGGCGGCGGGCCGCCCGCCTGACCTGCAGCGCGAGCAGACCGCGGTTGGCCCGCTGGAGGGCGGGCACGTCGTGGCGGGGGATGACCAGCGGCGAGAGGACGGCGACGCCGTCGTGGGTCCACGCGCCGCGCGCGGCGCGCAGGACGCGACGGCCCATCCGTGTGAGGTCGCGCGAGCTGATCGTCGGCCGGCGCAGGCCGAGCGACTCCACGAAGAGCACGCGGTTGTCCGCCGCCAGGCGGGACATGAGGTGCTGCTGGTTGGTCCAGAGCGGCTGGTCCCAGTCGGCGAAGCCGACGCAGGCGATGTCCCAGCCACGCAGGACGCGCGGCGCCGCGGCGCCCCCGGGATCGCCTGTCTGGTCTCCGGACACTCATCTAGTATCGCCCGGCCCGCGGATCGGGGAGGCGCCGCGGCCGGCCCGTCATGACCACCGACCCGACCGACGCCCAGCGCACGGCCCGCCTCGTCTTCGACCGCGAGCTCGCCGCCGGCGCAATCAGCCCCGCCGCGGTGGCCGACGCCGCGGCGCGCCTCGCACCGGCGCCCTTCCCGGGCCGAGCCCGGGCGGCGGCAGAGCGTCTCGCCCTGAAGGCCGGCGTGCGGAGCTTTGCCGCCGCGACGCTCGAGCACTACCGCGAGGTCCGGCGACGCGCGCTCGGGCCGGCCGCCGACAGCCCGCCGCGCCTGCTCATCCGGGTCGACGAATTCCCCTACGGCACGAGCTTCGACGAGCCTGAGCGCTACGGCGCGCCGGCTGCCGCTCGCTTCCACGCCGCGCTGGCCGATGCCGGCGTCCCCTACCTCATGGCGGTCGTGCCCCAGCTCACCCACCGGCCGTTCGACCCCGCGGCGAGCGGCGGCCGCCCGCTCGGCGACGCCGAGCTCGCGCTGCTGCACCGGATGCAGGCGGACGGCGTCACCTTCGCGCTTCACGGCCTCACCCACCGGACCCGCTACGCGGCGGCCCAGCAGCGCTCCGAGCTCGGCGGCCTCGCCGGCCCGGAGCTGCTGGCGCTCGTCGACGAGGGGCTGCGCCGGCTCGCCGACGCCGGCGCGCAGGCGCCTGTGCTCGTCCCGCCGTTCAACCGCTTCGACGCCCGCCAGTGGGATGTCCTGGCCGCCCGCTTCGAGGTGATCGCGGGCGGGCCGGAGTCGGTCGCCCTCCTCGGCCTCCAGCCGACGCCGCAGTGGCGCGGCGATGCCGTGTACCTCCCCTGCTACCCGCCGTACTACGGCCGCGCCAAGGATCTCCTGCCCCGGCTCGGCGAGCTCGAGGCCGCGGCGGCGGGCCTGTGGACCCCGGTGACGCTGCACCTGGCCTGGGAGCTCGACGACGGGCTCGAGCACCTGCGGCGCTTTGCCGAGCGCGTCGCGCCGCTGGCGACGCCGTGGCCGGAGTTCCTGGCCGCCGCCAGTCGCAGCCGCTCCGCTCCCTGACGCCGGGACCGGCGCGAGCTGGGGGCCCGACGTCCGGAGCACCACAGGGCTGGACGTCCGTCCAGCCTCCGGCGCTCGGGTCAACCGTCCGGCGGACGCCGCCGAGAGATCCCGTGCAAAAGTCAACCCAGACGAGCGTGCGGGATGCGCGCTCTCGATAACGGCACACCCGTCGCGAGGCGGGGTCGCAAAGCCAGGGGTCTCCCCGAGACAGCCCAGCCGCCGAAGGAGCACGATGTTCATTCGACCGTCCCGTCACGCCGGCACCGTCCGGCGTCCCGCCCTCGTCGCCGCCCTGGCCAGCGCGGCCCTGGCCACCAGCTTTGGCGCCGCCGTTCCGGCGTCCGCCCCCGCCGCCTCGCTGACCGGCGCCCGGGCCGCGCGCACCGCCACCTGCCCTGCGCACCCGCGCCGCCAGGTTCGGGCCTGCGCCGCCAAGAGCCGCCTGGCCCTGACCAGCGCCGTGCGCCGCACCTCGCGCCGCAAGGTCACCCAGCCGGCCCCGGCGCCCGCACCGGCCCCCGCGCCCGCACCGGCCCCTGAACCGGCCCCCGCTCCGGCGCCCGCCCCGGCCCCTGAACCGGCCCCGGCCCCCGCTCCGGCGCCCGCACCGGCCCCTGAACCGGCCCCGGCCCCCGCTCCGGCGCCCGCCCCGGCCCCTGAGCCCGCCCCGGCCCCCGCCCCGGCGCCCGCCCCGGCCCCTGAGCCCGCCCCGGCCCCCGCCCCCGCCCCGGCCCCCGCGCCGGCGCCGGCGTCGGGGCTGCGGGTGGGGCTGGTGGGCAACACGTTCGGGTGGGGCACCCAGGCCGCCGGCCGGATGGACCTCGAGGCCCAGTCCGGCGCCGGCTGGCTGCGCGAGGAGATCCAGTGGAGCGCCGTGGAGCCCTCAGACAACCAGTGGTCCTGGGCCGCCACCGACGCCAAGGTCGCCGCCGCCGCCCAGCGCCACCTGCACATCCTGCCGCTGCTGCTCAACACCCCCGCCTGGGCCGGCCCCACCTGGAACACCATCCCCGCCGACCCCGCCGCCTACGCCGACTACGTCGCCCACATCACCGCCCGCTACGGCCCCGGCGGCACCTTCTGGGCCCAGAACCCCAGCCTCGACCCCGCCTACGCCCTGCAGTACTTCGAAATCTGGAACGAGCCCTACTACCCCTGGTTCTCCGACAGCCAGGTCGACCCCGGCCGCTACGCCCGCCTCTTCAAGGCCGCCGCCATCGCCGGACGCCAGGCCAACCCCCAGGCCCGCTTCCTCATCGCCTCAGACACCGACATCAAGCCCACCGCCGGGCCCTCCGCCGGCACCTGGGTCAAGTGGCCCGCCGCCATGGCCGCCGCCGTCCCAGACCTCGGCACCTACATCGACGGCATCGCCGCCCACCCCTACGCCGGCAGCCAAGCCCCCGACACCCCCCTGGGCACCACCCCCCACAGCAAGTTCCTGCGCATCGACCTCATCCGCAGCTACTTCCAAGCCCTCGGCATCGACAAGCCCACCTGGATCACCGAATTCGGCTGGTCCACCTGCACCGCCAACCCCTCAAGCTGCGTCACCGAAGCCACCCAGGCCACCTACCTCACCAAGGCCTTCGAGCTCATCCGCGCCCGCCCCTGGGTCCACGCCGCCTTCCTCTACCACTACAACGACCTCGGCACCAACCCCGACCCCGCCGACAAGGAAGCCCGCTACGGCCTCACCCGCCCCGACGGCACCCACAAGCCCGCCTACACCGCCTACCAGCAAGCCGCCGC
>WBZU01000504.1_pt1 | contig 33196 bp, 26 predicted proteins | sample 5204311 | NCBI WGS metagenome assembly WBZU01 (sample SAMN12344359, study PRJNA552823) | activated sludge metagenome | biome: Activated sludge suspended growth; feature: Nitrification reactor; material: Wastewater; isolation source: activated sludge from nitrification reactor of wastewater...
GTGACCAATCAGGCGATGTGCGACTTCCTCGGCTATGACGCTGCGGCGCTTCGTGGGTTGACCTGGGCGGAGCTCACCGAACCGGAGTTGCTCGACGGAGACCGCGCGGCGGTGCAGAGCCTGGTAGAGGGAAAAATCGAGTCCTACCGGACCGCGAAGCGTTTCAATCACGCTGAGGGGCGGGTGGTTTGGGGCGATCTGTCCGTCAGCTGTCTGCGCTCGGCCGATGGTCAGCCGGAGGGATTCATCGCGCAGATCATCGATGTCACCAGTGAAGTGGAGGCACGTCGGACGCTGACCCGACGGGATGAACAGAACCGGGTTCTGACCAAGCAGCTGCGGGAGAAGTCTGACCGGCTCACCTCGGAGTTGCGAAGCGCCGCGGAGTACGTCGCCTCGATCCTGCCCGACGGGCTCGACGGGGCCGTTACGGTGACCTCTCGCTACCTGCCGTCCCAAGAGGTGGCCGGTGACTGCTTCGACTACCGCTGGATCGACGACGACCATCTCTTCGCCTATCTGCTCGACGTCTCCGGCCACGGTATCCAGTCGGCGTTGTTGTCGGTGTCGGTGCACAACCTCTTGCGGTCCGGGTCGTTGCCGGAAGGCGTTCTGCTGCAGCCGGAGCGCGTTGTCGAGGAACTCAACGACCTCTTCTCGATGGACGAGCACGCCGGCAACTACTTCACGATCTGGTGCGGCGTGTACCAGCCTTCCACCCGAACGCTGACGTACTGCAGTGGCGGGCATCCGCCCGCATTGCTGCTCACGGCGGCGGCCGGCGCGGCCCCGGTGACACCGCTCTCCACCGAAGGGATGCCGGTGGGAATGTTCGGCGGCAGCGAATACGCCTCTGCGACAGCACAAATCACGCCGGGTGATTCCCTGTTGCTCTACAGCGACGGGGCCTACGAGATCCCCCTGGCGGACGGCCAGACATGGTCGGTCGAAGAGTTCATGCGGATGGGCGGCGAACTCGCTGAAGCACCCGGGTGGACCCTGGACACCCTCGTCGGCAAGCTGCGCCGCCGCACGATGGACGGGACATTCGAGGATGACCTCACCCTCGTCCGGGTGACCTTCGCCGACTGAATCGTGTCCGGCCTACCGGGCCGACCAGCCGCTGATCGCGACGATCCGGCAGACCAACAGGCGGTGAAACGGCTTGCCGGCGTACTGGGGCGCCGCACGTTCGAGCCGATCGGCGAGGTCGTCGGCCACCGTCTGCGGCGGGTCGGCGACGTGGCGCAGGTGCGCCCGAACCCACCACAGCCGGGACCAGTCGGCGGCGTCCCACCGCTCGACGAGCAGAGCGGCCCGCGGGTCGAACGTCAGATTCTCTTCGCGGCGGAGCCGCGCCGAGGACTTCGGTTTGACGGAGTCAATGGGTACGCCGATGTAGCCCTCCCCGGTCATCGCGTACATCACGGGTAGCGGATCGGGACCGCGTTCGGGGTGCAGCGTGCACAGCACCCCGTGGACATGGGCGCTCAGCAGGGCGCGCGCGTCCTCGGCACCGAGTCTCATGTGCATAACGGTAGACAGAGCGACCTGCGGCAGATTGAAATGGGACGGCATGGGGACGCTCTGGTCGGAGTTCCGCCGCGGCATGCGGCGCGGCAAGCCGCCGCCGCTTCCCGCCGGACTGGCCCGGTGCGAGGAATGTGCCGAGCCGCGCGGCCGGGCCCGGTTCACCGACGGGGGCACCGGCGCCAAGGCGGAGGTGGAGATCACCTGCATCTGCGCGGGCGTGCCCTGCGGGTGGTGCGGTCTTCGGCCGGTTCGGCGGCCGGCCAGCAATCGGTTCGATGCGGAGACCGCCGAGGTGTGGCATTCCGGCACGTGGGCTTCCAACGTTCCGTGTGCCCACTGTCGCGCCGACGGGGCGGCCGGTCCGCCGGGTCATCCTGACGTGGCCGGCTATGACATCGGGGCGACCCCGTTTTACGGTGAGGCACCCGCATCGGCCGACTACTTCAACGGCAAGCGGTACCGGATGTTCGAGGGCGGTCTCGCCGGCATCGCCGCCCGCCACGGTGCCGAACTGGTCAATGTCAGACGGGTGCAGGGTGTTTGGCGGGATCAGCGCGAACCGGCGGTGGTCATTTCGGTGAACGGGCGCGCCGACGCCGTGCTGGCGCTCATGGCGGATCTCGCCCGGTGTTGGGGGCAGGAGGTTGTCATCTGCTTCAGCGCCGAGCTTCCCGGTGATTCCCGGCTGCACACGGGTTCAACGCATCTCACCGCCGAGGACGTCTGCGATCGGCTCGCGGACACCGCACTCTGCGGGGTCACCGTCGAGGCCGACGGGCGGGTGACGATCCTCGACGTGCGAGGGGATCAGACCGACCGCGCACGCGCGGCCCTCAACCGCCTCGCGTCCACCGCGACCGATGTCGAAGGGCGCGGCTTCCTGCATCTGCGGTCCGCTCGCATACCGTGAGCCGGTCTTCGGTCGCGAGGGCCAAAACGCGCATCTGACGACTCAATACGCCATCGGCGTATACCGTTGGTCTGATTCCAGGTGGAAGCTTGGACGCCCCGATCGAACGACGGAAGACCAATGCTGAACGATGACGGCACTCCGTTGGTATTGGAGGCTTTCACCGGCCCGAACACCTTGGATCAGATCCAGGGAACGCTCGACCTGTTGTGGGAGCAGCACCCGCAGGTATCGCCGACAGCGCGGATCCATATGGAACTCGCGGCCTGCGAGATCGGTGCGAACATCCTCAAACATGCACGCGGCGGTGATCCGGTGCGGATGCGTATGGAGGCCGACGTCCGCGACGGCGCCGTGCGCGTCGACTTCACCGACGACGGACACCCCGCACCCGTTGAACTCGATACGGTGGCCATGCCGACGGAAATGGCGGAGCAGGGCCGCGGCCTGGCGCTTGCGGTTGCCGTCCTCGACCAGCTTTCCTTCCAGCGGGACGCGCGGAGCAACCGCTGGAGCCTGGTGCGTCGGGTCACCGACTGAGCGGGTCCCGACAGACAGGGCCGGCGGCAGCCGCTCTCCTCCTACACTTGGCCCATGGGCAGGCCGGCTGTCGTCTGGATCGCATGCGTTCTGGCGTTCAGCGCCGGTGGCGGGGTCGCTCATGCCACCGGGCCCGGCCCAGCGCCACCGCCGCCGTGCTCATTCGCCCTCTCCGATCCGGTCCGCGACGGTGACACGGTGACGGCGACCGTGCTCTCAACCGGATGTGCCGCCCTGGCGGTGCCCTATTCGTCCGTCGCCTGCCTGCACCCCGACGGCGGTGCGGAGACCCGATGCGAACAGGCTCACGGCGGCGATCCGGCCCGGGTCTCGGTGCCGTATGCGCCGGGTGTGACCTTCATCGCGACGGGACGCGGTTGCGCAGGCTGGACGGGGTTGTCGCCGGCGCCGGATTGTCAACTGCTCGGCCCGAATTCGGCAACGCCGTAGCCGGGCGGTTACCGTCGCTGTATGTCGTCCGTATTCATGCGAAAGTCAACAGCCGCGGTCTGCGGCGCGGCCTTCCTCGTGCTGGGCAACTCGGCCGTCGCTGCCGCCGCCCCGAAGAACTACTGCGCCGACCTCAAGGGCACCGTGACCGGCGCCGTGTGCCAGATCCAGATGACCGATCCCGGCTACACGGTGAACATCAGCTTCCCGGCCACCTTCCCCGACATGAAGTCGGTGGCCGACTTCGTCGGCAAAACCCGTGACTCGTTCCTCAACGCGGCCAAGTCGTCGCAGCCCCGCAACGCCCCGTACGCACTGGAGATCACTCCGACGACGTACACCTCACTGGTGCCGCCACGCGGCCAGGTGTCGGTGGTTCTGAAGGTCTATCAGAATACCGGCGGCGCGCACCCGCAGACGTCCTACAAGTCCTTCGTCTGGGACCAGACGTTCCGCAAGCTCGTCACCTACGAGACCCTGTGGCAGGAGGACAGTGATCCGCTGCCCATCGTCTTCCCGGTGGTACAGGCGGACCTGCTCAAGCAGCTGGGCCAGCCGGTGCCGATTGATCCGGCTGCCGGCCTGGACCCGGCCAACTACCAGAACTTCGCGATCACCAATGACGGCGTCATCTTCTTCTTCAGCCAGGGCACGCTGCTGGCCGAAGCCGCCGGCGCTCCCCAGGTCCTGGTGCCGCGATCGGTGATCGACCCGCTGCTGGCCTGATCGCTACAGATCGGCGAACAGCAGGTTCAGCGACTCCGCCATGGTGGGATGGGTGAAGACGGTGTCACGCACCTGCCAATAGGGCACGTTGCCGATCATCGCCATCTGCACCACCGACATCACCTCGCCGGCGCCGTGGCAGAACAGCGAGCAACCAAGGATCTGGCCGGTCGCGCGGTCGACGACGGCCTTGAGCACGCCGGTGGTTTCACCGGCGGTGTTGGCCCGCGGAATCTTCTTGGCGGGCAACGTCGCAACCGCGACGTCATGCCCTGCCGACACCGCCTGCTCCTCGGTCAGCCCGACCCGGCCGAGCTCAGGGTCGATGAACAGGGTGTAGGGCATCAACCGGCCGGTGGTGCTGCGCCGGGCGTCGTGCAGCACATTGGCCAGCAGGATGCGGTAGTCGTCCCAGGAGGCGTGGGTGAACAGCGGGCCGCCGTTGCAGTCGCCGATGGCGTAGACGTTCGTCGCGCTGGTCTCGAGCCGGTCGTTCACCGCGACAGCGCCCCGGGCGTCGAGTTGCACGCCGGCGGCGTCCAGGCCGAGCCCGGCAGTGCTGGGCGTGCGTCCGACGGCGACCATGAGATGGCTGCAGTGCAAGGAGCCCTTGTCCCCGTTGCGGGAGTAGCGCAGTTCGACGCCCTCGACGCCGGGCGACACCGAATCGGTGTCGGTGTTGTCGAGGAACTCAATTCCGTCCTCCACCAACACCTTCCGAATCTCCGCGGCGATGTCGGTGTCTTCGTTGGGAAGGAAACGTTCGCCGCGCTGTACCACCACGACCTCGCTTCCGAGCCGGCGGAAAACCTGGGCGAACTCCAAAGCGATGTAGCCGCCGCCGATGATGGCCAGCCGCTTCGGCAGCTCGTCGAGCTCCATGACCGACGTGCTCGTCAGGTAGTCGACGGTGTCCAGGCCGGGGATCGGTGGCACGGTGGTGTGGCTGCCGGTGTTGATGTAGACCCGCTCGCCGCGAACCACCCTGGTGGAACCGTCCTGCAGGTCCACCGTGATGGTGCGTTCACCGGTGAAGACACCCTCGCCCAGCAGGAACGACAGGTTCGGCGTGGTGGTGAAGAGGGTCCAGTGGGTGTCGACCATCGCGCCGACCACCCGGCGCTTGCGGGCGATGACTCCGGTCAGATCAGGCGGTGGGGGAGTGAGCGAGACCCCAAAATCGTTTGCGCGGCTAGCCATTTCGATGAGCTTGGCACTGGCCACCATAGTCTTGGTCGGGATGCAGGCGACGTTGATGCAGGTTCCGCCGATCTGGCCACGCTCGATCAGGGCCACGCTGCGGCCGGCCTTGGCCAGCGCCAGGGCAAGCGACTTGCCGCCCTTCCCTCCGCCGAGAACGACGTCGTCGAACTGCTCCACCATGGCTGCTCCTCCTCGGGGCTTCAGGAGTAGTTTGACCAATCCCGTCCACGGCCGGGTCGGGACGGCATAATTTCGGCCATGGGTACCCGCCGCGCCGTTGCCGCGGCGATGGCGGTTGCGGTGTGCGGCGTGGTCATGGCCGCGGCGCCGGCCCAGGCCACCGTTGCCATCACCGTCAGCGGGACCCGGATCTCCCACGCGCCGCCGTACCCGGAGCAACTGGTGCCGGAGTTCTTCGTCAACGACGCGATCACCCGAATCGACTATCCCGCAGCGTTGTTCGGCATGGACCGGTCGATCGCCGTCGCGGTCTCGGGAATCGTCGACGCCATCGCGACCACGCCGGGTCCGGTGGTGGTCGCCGGGTTCAGCCAGGGGGCGGTCGCAGTGGCGCGCGCCAAGCAGTCTCTGATGACATTGCCCGCCCAGCAACGGCCGGACCCGGGCCGGCTGACCTTCGTCACCGTGGGGGACCCGTCGGGCCCGACCGGAATCCTGCGACTCCTGCCCGTCCGGATCCCGGTCATCGGCCTGACGCCGGTGACGGCGCCCGAGACGCCCTACGACACGGTGACGGTCAACGCCGAGTACGACGGCTGGGGTGATTTCCCGGACCGGCCGGGAAATCTGCTGAGCGTGGCCAACGCGATGCTGGGCGTCGCCTATATCCACGGTCGCTACGAAACCGTCCCCGGCGGCCTCGACGTCTCCACGGTGCCGGAGCGCAACATCACGACGGCGACCAACGGCCTGGGCGGACACACCACCAGCTACCTGATCCCCACCGAGAAGCTGCCGCTGGTGCAGCCACTGCGGGATCTCGGCGTCCCCGAACAGGTCGTGGCGGCCATCGAGAAGCCGCTCAAGGCCAGAGTCGACGCCGGCTATCGCCGTAACGACGCTCCAGCGGCCGCCTCGGCGGCGGACAGACAACCGATTGCCAAAGCGCGCGCCGGACAGCGTCATTCGAGGAGCGTGGCCTAGCCGGCTCCCGGGCCGCCGTGTGGTGTGATCGGCACATGCGACGACGCCAGATGGTCCGGGTGGTCGCGGTGTGCTGCACGCTGACCGCCTGCAGCGCGGCGCCCATGAGTCCGCCCGCAGCGTCCGGAACCCTGGCGCCGGAGACCGTCAGGACGGTGCAACCCAGTTCCGCGCAGCCGTCCGGCCCGTCGGTTCATCAGGTGACCGCCGCCGAACTCGGGGAGACCTGGCGAACCGGTTGCCCCGTGGGGCCCGACGCGCTGCGGCGGGTCGAGCTGGATTACCTCGGCTTCGACGGCGCCGTGCACCGGGGCGCCCTGGTGGTGCACCGCGACGTCGTCGACGACGTGATCGCGATCTTCGCCGACCTGCAGCGCCAGCGCTATCCCATCGAGCGGATGCAGACCGTCGACCGCTACCCCGGGGCCGAGGACGAACTGTCGATGGAGGACAACAACACCTCGGCGTTCAACTGCAGGCCGCTGCCGGGGAACACCGGCTGGTCATTCCACGCCTACGGCCGTGCCGTCGACGTCAACCCGTTGATCAACCCCTACCGGGACAGCAGCGGTGACCTGCAACCCAAGACTGCGGGGCCCTATCTGGACCGCACCCGGCAGGCGCCGGGGCTGCTGCGCGCGGGCGATCCGGCGGTGCGCGCGTTCACCGACCGGGGCTGGCGGTGGGGCGGCGCCTGGCGCAATCCCATTGACTACCAACACTTCGAGATCGGCTGAACGGCTGCTTCAGTGGCCTGAAAGCGGGCATGCTCAGGCCCATGGGGCTGACCGTCGCGGTGACCGGGCCAACCGGTGAGATGCGCGCGCCGGTGGTCATGGACACCGCCAAAGCCAAGTCGCTGCTGGACTGGGCGCCGACCTACACCTCCGCGGACACGCTTGCGGCCCTGGCGCGCAGCGCATAGCGGTTCGGCGCCAGTCGGATTCGGGTTAAATCTGCGGTATGACCGCGAGGAGCCGGTTCGGCGCCGGTGCCATCGCTATGGCGGCGGCGGTTGCCCTGTTCGGCGCCGACTGCCCCGCCGCGCCGATGCGAGCCGACGCCATCGCCGGCCCCTATTCCCGGATGCTCTCGCAGTCGACGGATCTCGGCCCCGCCCGGGCGGACAGCATCCGGATCATCGCCGCTCTGCACCGCCCGGCCGAGCCGGTTCTGCTGGAGGGCTGGGCGCGGGCACACGGTCTGACGGCGCGGTGGCGCGCGGGTGACGACTGGGCGGTCATCGAGGGCGCACCGCACGCCGTCGCCAACGCCTTCGGCGTGGCGGTGCACCACTATCGGGCCGGGACGGGACCCGAACCCGGGCGGGTCTTCTACGCGTCGCCCGAGCAGCCCGGCGTTCCGCACGTCGCCCGCTCCGAGGTCTCCGGCGTCGGCCGTATCCTGGGCTACGTTCCCTACCGCGAGGCGCTGCCGAGCCCGCCCCGCGAGGTTCCGGGCGGCGGACTGGCTCCGCACCAGCTGCTCAATGCCTACAACGCGAGTCCCCTTGCCGCGGAGGGCTTCACCGGCAGGGGCCGGACCGTGGTGGTATTCGCTTTCGACGGTTTCCAGCAGCCGGACATGGACTTCTTTGCCGACAGCTTCGGCCTTCCGCGGTTCGCCCCGGAGGTGATCGGCGGGATGCCCCGGGAGCGCACTGGGGAGGCCAGCATGAACCTTCAGGTCATTCACGCGATCGCGCCGGACGCGAAGCTGGTCATGGTCAACGCGCGGCCTACCGTCAACCATGAAGGCGGCAACGCCTTCGAAAAGCTCGGCGCCCTCATGGAATCGGTTGACGCGCAATTCCCCGGAGCGGTATGGAGTTTCTCCATCGGCTGGGGTTGCGACCGGCTGTTCACCGCCGCCGATTTCGCACCCGTCCGATCCGCCTTGGCCGCCGCGCACCGCAACGGCACCACGGCGTTCAACGCGTCGGGGAACCTCGCTGGCATGGAGTGCAAGGGCGGACACAACTGGGCGGACCCGCCGAGCGCCGACGATGTCGGCGTGGACGCGGTGGCATCGCTGCCGGAGATGACCGCCGTCGGCGGGACCAAACTGTCCACCGACGCAGACGGCGGCTGGCTCGCCGAACAGGCGTGGTACAACGTGCCTCTCATCCTCGGCACCGCCGGTGGGGCGTCGTCACTCTTCGGACGGCCGCAGTGGCAGGACGTCGGCCCGGGATTGCCTGACCGGCGACTGGTCCCGGATGTCGCCGCGGTCGCCGACCCCTTCACCGGCGTCCGAATCGTGTTCGACCGAGCGGTGGCCGTCGGCGGGGGAACGTCCCAGGCGGCGCCGATCTGGGCCGGCCTGGCGACGTTGATCAACGACAAACTCGTCGCGGGCGGTTCGGCACCGCTGGGGGACTTCAACCCCATGCTTTACCAGTTGGCCGAGTCGGCAGCGACCCCCGGCTTCCATCACATCGGTGTCGGCGGCAACGCCATCTCCCGGTCCAGTCCTGCGGGCTACGACATGGTCACCGGTCTGGGCACGCCCAACGTCGCGAACCTGGTGAAGAACATCCTGCTGGCCAGGGCGGCGTCGTGACGGTGTCGTACGAAGGGGTCGCGGTCCCGCCCGGGCGTTACACCGCCCGGGGCGCCGCCCGCCCCCGGTACCTGGCCACGGTCGGGGGGCTGGCGCTGGCGCTCGGCATCGCGACCGCCGGCGGCGTCGTCTGGGATGCGGTCGTGGCCGACGAGACCACCTACGCCTGCCCGCCGGACTGCGGTCGTCCGCCGAATTCCGTTCCGGTGGAGGGCCTTCCGCGTTTCGCCGCGCCCGATGGGGCGTTCTCGGTCTCCTATCCCGCCCCCGGGTCGGCCTACGAGGTGACTCGTGACGCTGACGGCGTGACCGCGCGGATGACCGTCGGCGACCGGGGGGTGCTGCGACTCTTCGGTGAACCCGCACGCGGCCGTGAAGCCCGCCAGGTGATCGACGACCTCTTGGCCCGCCAGTTCCCCAAGGCCCAGATCGCCTACCAGCTGCCCAACGCGATGGTCGGTTACCAGCCCGGCTACGGCGTCGTCGCCACCTACCGGCAAGCGGGTGTGTCAACCCGGTCGGACACCCGACTGGTGGTGCTGGCGGCTGTGAAGAACGACCTGGCGCTGGTGGCTCTGGCGACCGGGCCCTTCCGGAGGTTCTCGGCGGAGTTCGGTCCCGGGCCGCCGTCCGCGGCCAACGTCGAGATCGCCATCGACATGGGCAAGTACGTGGAGAGCTTCAGCTGGCGCGGGGACCCGGCCCGCTGAATCAGGGCTTGGCCGGGCTGGAGTCGCGCACCGGGGGCGACTCCCTGCGCAACCGGCGCGACGTCGTCGACGACGCCAGCGCCGCTGCCCCGCATGCGGAGCAGAAGGCCATATCGGGCACCACCTTCTCGCATTCCACACACAGCAGGGGCATCCCGGTCGTCGGGCCGGGGGCCGCGTGGAGCAGTGCGATCTGTACGCCGACCCGCGCCGTCAATAGGGCCAGGACCGCCAACAAGAGGTTCACCGTGAGCTCGAGGAACTCCTGCTGGGTTGCTTCGAGAACCGGGGGCGTCAGGGCGTCCACCAGCCAGACGCCGACGTACAGGGCCGCGGCCGCCACGGTGCAGATCATCAGTGCCAGCCGAGGCTTGAGTTGCGGCACAGCGTGATTCGGCCGGAACCACAGGCTCAGGCCGACCAGTCCGCCCAGGGAGACGCTGATGAGCGGGTCGATGACGCCGTAGGTGACGGCATCCTCGAACAACCGCAGCGAGCCCTCGGGATCGAGAAGGCCTGCGACGATCTGGGGCATCATCCAGGTGATGGTTGCCGCAGCCATGTGCGTCAGCGTTCCGAACGCCCCGACGGCGAAGCCGTCGAGGCAGTCGTGCAGCGGGATCCGCAGCAGCCGAACCACGACAGGGGCCAGCACCATCAGGATGGCGCCCCCGAGGTTGGCGGCCAATCCCGCACTGGCGAGCGCGTTCAGCAGCGCCTGCCCGCCGGCCGTCGTGACGTCGAAGGCATCCGACAACACCCGCCCGGCGTACAGCCACCACACCACGGCCGTGCCGGCACCGGTCACCGCGGCGGCCACCAGTGCGCGGCGGGGAATGTCGCGGAAGGCGTCGGTCTGCCACATGTACAGCAGGAACAGCACCGGTCCGCCGAGTACGGCGACGGCGCCCATGGGCATGTTGGCGCGCAGGGCCGCCAACCCCAGCATGGTCACCAGCAGCAGGGCCAGGGCGAGGCGGAACGGGGGGCGCGCCGGTGTTGCCAGGCGAGGAAACAGGGTGCTGGTGAGGCGGGGCGCCGGGAGGGGTTCGGCTGCAGCGGCGGCGTAGCGCGCGGGCCGCACGAGCATCCGCCATGGCGTGACCGGCACATCGAGGTCCGCGCCGCAATGTCCGCAGAACGCAGCCGCCGTAACCGCCATCCGGCAGGCCGGGCAGTCGCGGGTGGCGAGCTCGCCGGTGGGTGCCATCGGTGCGTCTGCCCCCTACCTTCGTCGCGGTGACGCCACCTTAACGCCGGCTGGACATCGCCATCCCCCGATGCAATCCTGGACAGGTGTCCAGCACGTTGTCGATGACGCCGACCGGCTGGTTCCAGGTGGCCTGGTCCGGGGAGATCGGCATCGGGCAGGTGCATCGGATGCACTACTTCGGCCGCGAACTGGTCGCCTGGCGCGCGCAGTCGGGCCGGCTGACGGTGATGGACGCCTACTGTGAACACCTCGGCGCGCACCTGGGCCACGGCGGCCACGTCGAGGGTGAGGCCATCCAGTGCCCGTTCCACGGCTGGCAATGGAATGCCGAGGGCCACAACGTCTGCATTCCCTATGAGCCTCGTCCGAACCCGGGACGCCGGATGCGCACCTATCCCGTGGTCGAACGCAACGAGTCGGTGTACATCTGGCACGACGAACACCGCCGCGACCCGTACTTCGACGTGCCCGACATCTTCGGCGACTTCGACGACGGCCTGACCGCCGCCGACTACTTCCCCCAGCAACGGCTGTACCGTCCGGCGACCCGGTTGCATCCCCAATACGTGCTCGAGAACGGTGTGGACTTCGCCCATTTCACGTTCGTGCACAAGACGCCGATCGTTCCGTTGTTCACCCGCCACGACTTCTCCGGGCCGGTGTCCTACGTCGACTTCACCATCACCTTCGAAGGCGATGACGGCCAGCGAATCGACGACGTGAAGAGCGGGGTCGAGGCGATCAACGGCGGCCTGGGGGTGGTCGTCACCAAGAGTTGGGGGATGGTGGACAACCGCACCATCTCGGCGATCACTCCGGTGGACGAGACCACCTGCGATGTCCGGTTCATGGTCTACATCGGCCGGGTGCCCGGCGATGACTCGGAGAAAACCCGCGAGCGGGCAAGGCTTTTCGGCCAGATGGTGATCGACCAGTTCGTCGCCGACATCGAGATCTGGTCACACCAGCGCTACCAGGCGACACCGGCTCTGGCCCCTTCCGAACACAAGAGCTTCATGGAGTTCCGCACCTGGGCTTCCCAGTTCTATCCCGAGAGTCGAAGCCTATGAGCAGAATTCGCGTCTTCCAGGTCGCCACCGGCAACGTCGGCACCGAGATGATCAAACGCATCGCCCACCGTCCGGACCTGGAGCTGGCCGGGCTGCACTGCTACACGCCGGAGAAGATCGGCCGCGACGCCGGGGAGATCGCCGGCGTCGGTCCCATCGGGGTCACCGCCACCGGCACGGTCGAGGAGATCATCGCCGCACACCCCGACGTGGTCACCTTCCACGGCGTCTTCCCCGACGAGGACCTCTACGTGAAGGTGCTGGAGGCAGGCATCGACATCGTCACCACAGCCGATTGGATCACCGGCTGGCACCGCGACACCAACCACCCCCACCCGTCGGGCAAGCCGGTGACCCAACTACTCCAAGAGGCCTGCGAGAGGGGCGGTTCCACGTTCTACGGCACCGGAATGAACCCCGGCGTCAATCAGATCCTCGGGGTGGTGTGCTCCGCCGACGTCGCCGAGATCGAGAACATCACCACCATCGAGTCCGTCGACGTCAGTTGCCACCACTCGTCGGACACCTGGAAGGAGGTGGGCTACGGCCTGCCGATCGACCACCCCGACCTGCCGGCGATGCTGGAGAAGTACACGCGGGTCTTCGCCGACAGCGTGCTGATGATGGCCGACTGCTTCGACCTGACGCTGGACGAGGTGAAGTTCAGCTACGAACTGGGCGCCTGCACCACCGACGTGGACCTCGGCTGGTATCAGTTGCCGAAAGGCGCACTGGGCGCCAGCTACATCAAGTACCAGGGCACGGTCGGCGGCGTGCCGAAGATCGAGACACACCTCGAGTGGCAGATGACCCCGCACACCGATCCACACTGGGACATCAAGGGCTGCTACATCACTCAGATCAAGGGCGACCCGCAGGTCTACAACAAGCACATGATCTTCCCGAAGGCCGGCGTCGACCTCTCCGACGTGGCGTCGTTCGCCTCGATCGGCATGACGGTCACCGGCATGCCCGCCTTGAACGCGATCGCTTCCGTCGTCGCCGCACCGCCGGGACTGCTCACCAGTGCCGACCTTCCGCTGCGCGGGTTCGCCGGGCGCTTCGCATCGCGTTGAGTGCGCCACTACGCAGGTGATTACTCGCAATTTGCCTGCGTGGCCGCGCACTCGACGTCGGGTCAGGCCTTCGGCTTGCGGAAGAGTCGCGGCAGGAAGGCGAGCAGACCCAGCACCGCAGCGATCGGCAGCAGCCACCACGCCTTGAAGCCGGTCTTGTTCTCGGCGAACGGGCCATCGGGAGTGGTCATGCCCGGCTCGGTGGCACCCGGCTTGGGGGTGTTATCCGCCGTCGGCGCCAGGAAGGTGATCGGCGTCGCCGGGGCCAGCTGATCGTCGATGTTGCCGATGATGGCGTAGTTGTTCTCGACGGCCACCGCGCGGATACCGCTTCCGGGACCCAGATTGATCTTGTTCAGTTCCACCCACACGATGTTCGGGCTCAGCGCCGACTCGAAGTAGTAGATCTTGTTGGTCGAGTCGGCCACCGATCGCCAATAGGTGGGGGAGAGGTTCGGATGCTGCGGGTCGCCGACGCCCCAGGGCACCGAGACGTTGCGCATCACACTGAAAACGCCTGCCACAGCTTGTCTTTCATCGGTGACCTGCGGCAATTGGCTGAGGTAGTACGAGGCGCGGACGAACCGGTCATCCGACTGGATGGAGCCGGGCAGTTCGGTGTTGCGGTCCTTCTTCTCCCACTCCGCGTTGAGCTTCAACTGCTCGTCGTAGGTGGGGCTGTTGGTCATCACCTGGTACTGCCGGCCGTGGTGGATCACCGGCCTACCGTCGAGGTATTCGATGACCGCGGAGTCGCCGGAGGCGTCGGCGACCGACAGGTGCACGGTCGGGTGCCCGGCGAAGCCGGGTCCGAAGTTCATGGGGACGATGTAGATCGACGGGTTGGTGAACGCGTCGACGACCTCGGTGACCGTCGCGTAGTTGGTCAGCACGTAGTCGACCCAGCCCGCGAAGGACAGCCGCGGCCGATTGTCGGTCGGCGCCGGCCCAAAGTCCGATTCGCCCAGGTAGAGCAGGTTGGCCACCAGGCCGGTGGTGTTCATCCCGTCGAAGACGCCGTCGATGGGGCCCTTCGGGTCGGTGGTGCCGGCCACCTCGATGGCGCCGTACTTGCGGGTCCAGGTCAGCGAGTTGACCCCGCCGCTGCCCTCCTGGGTGCTGCCTGCCGGGACCGCATAGAGGTGGGAGTTGAAGGAGTACGGCCAGTCCATCGAGCGGCCGGTGATCACCATCCCGTTCGGTCCCAGCCACGTCACCCGGCTGCAGGCGTTCGCTGCGGGAGCGAGTCCCAGCGCAAGTGCGAGAGCGAGCAGGGCTGCGAACAGACGAGTAAGTGCTCGGAGAGCCATCTCAATCCTTTCGGCGACTTGGGGCCATGATTACAGGGCCCGACTATTTGCTGTCGCGTAACCGGGATACGTGGCGCGCCGATCGGCGAGAATGGGCGCACGGGAGTCCCCGGGACAAGCTGTCGGAGGTGGCGATGGACGAGCGACGCGCGCTTGAAGGGGCTCGTCGCCGTCTTGGCGTCCAGGATGCGCTGTGGCTCGAGATGGACCGCCCCCACAACCTGATGGTCGTCGACTCCGTCATCTGGACCGCCGAGCCGCTCAACTTCACCAAGGTCCGGGCGGTGGTTGAAGAGCGGCTGATCAACCGCTATCCGGTGTTCCGCAGCCGGGCGGTCAAGGACGACGACGGCGTGTGGTGGTGGGAGCCCGACCCCGACTTCGACTTCGGCAACCACGTCTCGCTGGTCTCGCTGCACAACCCCGACGACCCGCGGGCTCTGCAGGAGCTGGTGGCCGCGCACCGCACCGAGAGGCTCAATCACGACCACCCGCTGTGGCAGGCGATCTGGGTCAGGCGCTACGGCAACGGCAGCGCGATGCTGCTGCGCAGTCACCACGCGATCGCCGACGGCATGCGGATGGTCCAGCTGTCGATGAGCCTGTTCGACTCCTCGCCCCAGGGCGGACCCATCATGGCGCCGGCCGTCAAACAGGTTGCCGCTCAACCACACCCGCCAGGCCAGCCGCTCGGCCGGCGGTTGCGGGCGGCGGCCGGCGAGGTGGCCCGGACGGCGGGTGGCGCGGTGTCGCGGGTCACCGGCGCGGTCGCCGATGCGCCGCACCTGCTGGCCCGGGCCGGGCAGATGGGCCGCTACGCGCTGCGCAACCCGGTGGGGATGGGCAACACGCTGTTCAGCGCGGCCCAGGCGACCGGTGCGGGCCTGGCCCACAACGTCCGGGCGGCGCTGCCCGGCGGTGGGTCGCTGGTCGACTTCTTCTCCTCCGCGCCCGGCGACGTCGACACCTTGCGCAAGCTCACGCTGGGCACCCGCAACGACGTCACGTTGTGGACCGGAACCGCCGGTGAGGAGAAGAGCGTCGCCTGGTCGGAGCCGCTGTCACTGGCCGCGGTCAAGACCGTCGCCGCGGCCAACCACTGCACCGTCAACGATGTGCTCGTGGCCACCGTCGCCGGAACGCTGCACAACTACCTGGTGGATCACGGTGCCCGCTGTTCCTCGGTGACGTTCATGGTGCCGGTCAACCTCAAGCCCCTGGACCTGACGCTGCCCGACACGCTCGGCAACGATTTCGCGCTGGTGCAACTGGAACTGCCCACCGACGAGCCCGACCCGCTGAAGATCCTGTCGATCGCCAAGCGCAGGATGGACCGGATCAAGCACGGCCACGAGGCCGCGGTGGCCTTCCGGTTCCAGGAGGCCATCGCCGGGTTCAGTCACGATCTGTACGAGGCGTCGGTGGATCTGTTCACCAACCGCACCGTCGGGACCCTGACCAACGTGCCCGGTCCACCGATGCCGGTGTATCTGGCCGGCAGCCTGGTGGACGGCATGGTCGGATGGGCGCCGATCTCCGGCGATCAGCCGATGAGCTTCACGATCTACAGCTACGACGGGGAGATCACCGTCGGAATCGCTTGTGACACAACGCTTGTTCCGGACCACGAGCAGATCGTCAACGGGTTCGCCGCCGCCTTCGGGCGGCTGGTGGAAGCGACACCGAGTGCGGAACTGATGCAGATCACGTGGGGCGGCGCCGGGAGAGGTCGGAAGCGAAAGCGTTGAGGGCGCGCCGGCCGATGTCGAGGACGTCCGGATCGAAGTCGGCGGTGTCCCCCTCCGCGCCGGACTCGGTGCTGTGGCGAAAGGACAGCTCCAACACGCGGTCGGCCATCTCGACGGCCACCAGCATGGTCCGCGGGTCGGTGTCGGCGGGGATCAGGTCAGCCGCCACCAGGATCTGGTGGATTCGATCGGCCAGGGTCTTCATCCGGGCGCGGACGTGCTTGGTGACGGTGGCCGACGTCCGCCCGCCCATCCACAGCCGCGCCGAGCCAGGGTGCAGACGGTAGTAGAGGACGTGCAGGTCGAGTTCGTTGTTGATGAGTTCGGCCGCCGAGTTGATGGTCCAGGTCCGCTCCGCCTCCATGCAGCGGGCGTCGAGTTCGGCGCAATGCCGTTCGAGCAACTCGTCGAGGATCGCGTCGCGGTCGGCGAAGAACCGGTACAGCGACGGGTAGGACACCCCGGCCCGATCAGCGATGGCCCTGGTGGTGGCAGCGTCGACGCCCTGCTCGTCGGCGATGGCCGCGGCGGCGTCGAGAATTCTCGTGACGGTCTGCCTGCTGCGCTCCTGCACGGGCGCCCGACGGCTACCCTCCGGCGTCAGGGCCCTGCGCGGCACGCTCGCGGTCGTCATGGCGCCCTTTCTCTTGACAGCTGTCGAAGAAACTATAACATTGTTAGCGTTTAGACCACACGCTCGACAACCGGGAGACCCGATGACCGTCGCCACCCTCAACCAGGCCCGCCCCAAGGATCCTCTGACCGGACACGTCAACGTGCTCGTCGTCGGGGCCGGCATCTCCGGACTGGGCTTGGGCCACTACCTGGTCACCAAACTTCCCGGCAAGAGCTTCGCGATCGTCGACAGCCGCGACGCGATCGGCGGCACCTGGGACCTGTTCCGCTATCCCGGTATCCGCTCGGACTCCGACCTGCACACCTTCGGATACGAGTTCAAGCCGTGGACTTCCGACAACGCCATCGCCGACGCCGACGAGATCCTCAACTACCTGTACGAGGTCATCGACGAGGACGGGCTGGGCAAGCGAATCTACCTGCACCACAAGGTGATCAGCGCCGACTTCTCCACCGAGACCGCCACCTGGACCGTAACGCTGGAGTGCGACGGTAAGCAGTGGGAGGTCACCTGCGACTTCCTGTTCGGCGCCACCGGCTACTACGACTACGCATCCGGACATTCCCCGCACTGGGAGGGCCAGGAGGACTTCGAGGGCCGCATCGTGCATCCGCAGTTCTGGCCCGAGGACCTGGACTACACCGGCAAGCAGGTCGTCGTGATCGGCAGCGGCGCCACCGCCGTGACCCTGATCCCGGCGATGGCCGACAAAGCCGCGCACATCACCATGCTGCAGCGCTCGCCGTCCTATGTGATGCCGCTGCCGCGCAAGGACCCGATCGCCAACAACCTACGGAAGGTTTTGCCGCCCAAGGCCGCCTACGCCGCCACCCGCCGCTTCAACATCGGCAAGGGCCGCTTCATCTACAACCTCTGCCAGAAGCAGCCCAAGCTGGCGCGCCGCATCATCCGCGCCGCCAACGTCAAGTTCCTGCCCAAGGACTTCGAGGTGGGCACCCACTTCAACCCGAGCTACAACCCTTGGGACCAGCGGTTGTGCGCGGTTCCCGACGCCGACCTGTTCAAGGTCATCGGCAAGGGTCGCGCCTCGGTGGTCACCGACAAGATCGTCCGGTTCACCAAGACCGGCATCGAGCTGGAGTCCGGGCGCGAGTTGAGAGCCGACATCATCGTCACCGCCACCGGCCTGAAGTTGCTGCCGTTCGGCGGGATTCAGGTGTCGGTCGACGGTGAGGCCAAAAACCCCCACGACTGCCTGGTGTACAAGAGCTTCATGCTGTCGGGCATCCCGAACATGGCGTTCGCCTTCGGCTACACCAACTCGTCGTGGACGCTGAAAGTCGACCTCGTGTGCGAGCACCTCTGCAAGATCCTGAAGTACATGGATTCGCACGGCTACGCCACCGTGATGCCCGTCGTCGACAACCCGGACATGGGCAAGCGCCCGATGCTCGACTTCCCGGCCGGCTACATCCTGCGCGCCATCGAGGAGTTCCCGCAGCAGGGGACAGAGGGTCCATGGACCATCGAGATGGACTACTGGGCCGACCATGCCCGTCTGCGCAAGGGCCCGGTGGAGGATGCCGCCCTGCGGTTCGGCACCGCCAAGCCGGTGACCGCGGGCGCCGGAGTGGCCACGGCCTGAGTCTTCCCGCGGGCGCCCGAGCGGCCACGGCCTTAGTCTGCCCGCGGGCGCATCACTACGGTGATGCGAATGGACCTGACGGCGCGTAGCGGACCTCTGCACTGGACCCTGGTGGTTCCGCTGGTGGCGGCGGTGGTACTGGTCGCCACCTGGCCCCACCATGACCACCCGGCGGTGCTGCTGCTGATCGCGGCCAGCCTTTTCGGCGCCGTCTTCGCCGCCGTGCACCACGCCGAGGTGGTCGCCCACCGGGTGGGAGAGCCGTTCGGGTCGCTGATCCTCGCGGTCGCCGTCACCGTGATCGAAGTCGGCATGATCGTGATGCTGATGGCCGGCGGCGGCCCGGGCGCCTCGACCTACGCCCGCGACACGGTGTTCGCGGCGGTGATGATCACCCTCAACGGAATCGTGGGCCTGAGCCTGCTGATCGGCGCGCTGCGCCACCGGCTGGTGGCGTTCAACGCCTCCGGGTCGGGTTCGGCGCTGGCGACCGTGATCACGCTGGCCGGCGTGTGTCTGGTGCTACCCGGCTTCACCGTGTCGGAGAAAGGACTCGAGTACTCGGAGTCCCAACTGGCCTTCGCCGCACTCGCGTCGCTGTTCCTCTACGCGGGTTTCGTCTTCACCCAGACCGTTCGCCATCGAGACTTCTTCGTCCCGGTGTCCTCCGACCGGCACGGCCGGGTGACCGGGCTGTTGGACGAGGACGGCGACGGGCACGCCGATCCGCCCACCCTGCCCCAGACCTGGCTCAGCGTCGCGGTGCTGATGGTCTCACTGGTCTGCGTGGTGGGTCTGGCCAAGCTGCTCTCACCGACGATCGAGAACACGGTGACCCGCTGGGGATTGCCCTACCAGGTGGTCGGTGTGGTGATCGCCCTCATGGTGCTGGCGCCGGAGACCCTGGCGGCGATCAACAACGCCAAGCGCAACCGGGTGCAGATCAGCCTCAACCTGGCGTACGGATCGGCGATGGCCTCGATCGGGTTGACGATACCCGTCATCGCGCTGGCGATGATCTGGTTGCCCGGACCGCTGACGCTGGGCTTGGAGCCGATGCAGATCGTGCTGCTGACGCTGTCGGTGATCGTGTCGGTGCTGACGATGGCCGAAGGGCGCGCGTTGGCGCTGCAGGGCCTCGTCCATCTGGTGCTGCTGGCGACGTTTCTGTTCCTGTCGGCGAAACCGTAACGGCGGCAGCTGCTTTCGTTCCGAGAGCTGTCACCTTGGCCGTGGTGCCCGGCTCCGGCAGCGGTGTCGGCGGTCCGTAGGGGTCGATCGCCCCGGCGTACACCGGTGGGCCTCCCACCCCGTATGGTCCGGCAGGGGTGGTGTGGAAGGGCCGGTCGTCGGGATTGCCGGTGATGTAGGCGATTCCGTTGTCCCAGCCGTTGGGGATGGCGGCCAGGAAGTTGCAGGCCGTCTTGATCGGGTTGGGGAAGTACAGGTACTTCGCCGTGGTCGGCGCACCCGGGTTGATGGTCCGGTTGTAGCCGGTTTCGACCAGCACCCGCAGTGGCGGATCCATGGTGGTGGCCAGCAGAGGTCCGAGGAACGGCACGATCGTCAATGGTCTGAGCAGGGGCAGCGTGTCAGTGGCGATGAGGTAGTACGTCGAATCCTGGTACTGCCCTTGCAGAAGCGGTGCCCCCGAATGCCCCTCAGGGTGCTCGTAGGCGAAACCCAGCAGCGAGTTCGCCAGGGAGAGCAGGTTGAGCGGGTTGGTGGGGAAGTCGGCGACCGGGTCATACTGGTGCACCGCGTCGACGGTGGTCAACGGGGTGGGCTGTGGTGAGTTCGTCACCGTCGCGCCGGTGAACGTCACGTCCAGGATCGGGACATAGGCGCCGACGAAGCGCTCGAGGATGCCGCCGTTGGGCCGTCCGGGGTTGGAGACGAACACGAAATTGACTGTGCCCGAGGGCGGATGGGCGATCAGGTCGCTCTTCTCCAGGCCGGCGATGGCGCCGCTCTGCGAGTAGCTGAACACCGTGTACGACGAATCGGTCAGCGCCCGCGGACCGCTCGAGGTGTACGGCGGATCGGTCACCGTGCACGGCTTGCCCCGCAGGCAGGCGTCGAGGTTGTCCAGACCGATGGCCACCGAGGCGTTGTAGCTCATATCGCGCAGTCCGGTGATGGGCCAGAACTGCTCGGGACCGTAGACGCCCACCGCGGTGCACCAGGGACACAACTGGGACGGTGCGACGAAGTTGTAGTTCGCCCAGTCGATATAGCCCCGGATGTAATCGGTGGTGTCCGGCGGTACGGTCATCGGGTGACCGGTGCCGCCGAGATAGAGCGCCGTGCCGGTGAGTGCCACCGTGGTTGTGGCCATCGGTGGCACCAGCGCCACCGTGGCCGCAGCCAACCCCGACAACACGATGCCCGCGAATAAACCCGTGTGGCGCATGTTCCCCCCTCGCGACGGGTCTAACGTACCCGTCAAAACGGTGGGGACGGAAGCTAGTCGACCGGTACGTCCAGGATCGGGCGGGGAGTCCCGGCGCCGGGGCCGTCGAAGTGCCACCATTCGCCTGAGTACACCGCCAGTCCGCCGGCGGCCATGGCGTTGCGCAGCAGTGCGCGGTTGGCCTGCTGCTGCGCGCTGACGCCCTCGGTGGCGTACGCGGTGGCCCGCGGCGAGAAGTCGTCGAAGTCGGTGCCCATATCCACCAGATGGCCGCCGGCCGCCAGGGTGACGTCCACCGAACGTGCGGCCTCGTGGCTGCGGGCGTAATCGCCGGGCTTGGCCACCCAGGCCGGGTCGGGGACGGCGTTGAACATCCGCACCTGCACCTCATGCGGCCGGTAGCAGTCCCAGAACACCAGCGTGTAGCCCTGTGCCCGCAGTTGCGCCGCCGCGGCCGCCAGCCCGGGGCCCAGTGACTCGTGGACCAGGCAGCGGGCGTCCGGCGGGTACAGCGGCTCGCCCACGAAGTTGTTCGCCGTCGCGTATCGCAGGTCGATGACGGCGTCGGGAACCACGCTGCGCACGTCGATCAGCCCCGCCGCCCGGGCCTGGGGGCTCACCGGGGGGAGCGGCACGGCGTTCACCACCGGAGGACAGGCGAACTGGGCGGCGAGGACCACCGCAGCCACGATTCGTCGCATCCGTGCATTGTCCCTACCGCGTCAGGCTTGCCACGGGCGAGGTCGGTTGCCCCAGGTCCAGATCCTCGGCCTCATAGCGGTAGCGCGGGTAACCCAGCCGCCGGTGAGTCAGCCACGCGATGAGCAGAGCCGCCGCCGCGGCGGTGAGCAGCGCCCCGAATCCGGCGCTGAAAGCCGCCGCGTCACCGGGGATCACGCCCCGGTCGGCCAGCATCTGAACATAGGTGGCGGTGCCGTTGATCGATCCGTGCAACAGCATCACCAGTAACAGGCTGGCCCGGGTGTTGTTCGACACCCAGGTGAAGATCACCGACACGGCGACGGTGAAGGCCACGAACATCGCCATACCCACCACGCCTGCCAGTCCGCCGTTCTGAAGCCAGGCGGGCAGGTAGAGGAAGAAGTGCCAGCCTCCCCACAGCAATCCCAGCAGCAGCGTGCCCCGAAGGGGACCGAACCGGTGCTGCATCCGGGGCAGAGCGAACCCGCGCCAACCGGTCTCCTCGAACAGCGGGCCGAAGATGAAGTGCGACGCGAACGCCACGGGGTAGACGGCCAGCGCCGCGGGTGTCAGTGCCCGCAGTGCCTGCGGACCCGCGACGACGGCGGTGATCAGCAGCTCGGCCAGCGGGAACAACAGCAGGGCGACGACAAACCAGGCGATGCCGACGTCCCAGCAGGTCAGCCGCTGCCACAGCCGTCGCAGGCCGGCCCGGCCCTGGGTCACGGCCGTCATGAACACCGCCGTGCCGGTGACGCCGATCGCCACGCCGGGTAAGGCAGTCAGCGACGGGATGTGCCGGGTCTCGGAGAAGGCCGGCACCCCGGCGAGCACCGCGGGTGCCCACAGCAGCCAGGTGACCGCGTAGGCCAGGACGAAGAACGACGCCAGCGGATGGCGCCGTAGGACGTTCACGCGGGTTCCGCGATACGCCGGTCGGCGGTCAGCAGCAGGTTGTCGTAGGCCGCGCGCGTCGGCGACTCTTCCCGTTGGACCAGGCCGACGAAGTCGGACACCACCTGTTCGGCGAGCCGGCGCAGTTTCACGTTCGCGTCCTGGGAGCGCCAGCGCAGCAGGTCGAAAGCCGCGTCGGCGGTGATGCCGTAAACGACCATCAGCATGCCCTTGGCCTGCTCGATGACGGCCCGATTCTCGGCGATCTCGGCGATTGCGGCCGACATGCGTTCCCGGTCGCTGTGCTCGGTGGGTGTGACGTCGACGTAGAAGCCTTGGGTGCCGACCGCGACGCCTGAGGCGTCGGCGAGTGTGTCGGCCACCACGATGACATGGCGGACGGACCCGTCGGTGGCGATGATGCGGTGCCGGGAACTGAAGGACTGATGGTTGTCCCGGATCTCGGTGAGCCGGTGGGCGATCTGCTCGCGGTCCTCGGGATGCTTGTGGGCCAGCACCAGCTCGGTGGTCGGGGTGACGGTCCCGGGTCGATATCCGTGCAGGATCTCGACCTCGGGTGACCACTCCCAGCGGTCATCGGCGAAGTGAAAGCGGAACCAGCCGGCGTGTTGGCGGGGTTCGGTGTCCCCGGCGGGGTGCTGATCTTCCGAAAGCCGCATATGCCACTCCCTCGTCATCGGCGCCCAACTCTCTTCTTTCCATTTTTCTCCACGATGCCGTCCGGTGTTTCACACCCCTCGCGGCCGGCGGCCCCAGGTGGCGTCTGTAACGATTCCCATGCATGATCGGATGGACCGGAGTAGGTCCTCTTCGGCATGGAGGTGCGAACGTGGTCGGTGGACGACGGCTTCGGGTGGCGATCGGTGCGCTTGGCGTGGCGATGGCGGGCATCGCGGTCCCGGTTGCGGCGGCAGATCCGGCGCCCCCGGCTGACCCCGTGGTGCCGGTTCCCGCTCCGTTGACACCCACGCCTGCCGCCGAATCGGCGGCGCCTGCCGCTGCACCCGTCACGGCGGCTGCCGCGGCCCCCGCCGACTCACCGGCTCCCGCTCTCGCGGCTGCACCCGGGGCGCCCGCAGTTCCCGAGGCCGCCTCGGTCACCCCGCCGGACGGGGTCCAGCACCTGCCCAGCCCCGACAGCCTGCCCCCGGGCACCACCCAGCAGGCTCAGGAGAGCCCCAAGGTCGGGTTCCTGCGTGACATCTGGCATGCCCTGCGCAGCGGCGACGTGTCGCCCCAGGACGCCATCATGATGCTTGGCACCCGCCCGGTGAACCCCGACCAGCTGGCCAACAGCAAGCCATCCAACCAAGCCGGCCCCGCGGCGCCGGCCGGAGCCGATGCCCCGGTGCCGGACGCGTCTGCCCCCGCCGCGGCGCCCGTCCCCGGCGGAGCAGACGCGGCGGCACCCGCCAAGCCGGCTGCCGCGTCCGCGGCCCCGTCGTCGGCGACGCCCGGCAACCCGCCGGCGTCGTCGGAATCGTCGGCCCCGGGCCATTCCGCTGCACCGGCAGCCGCCGCGGCCACCGGCCAGGGGCGGGCCGCTCCCGCTCCGGCGGCACCTGCTGAGCCCGCGGCCGCGCCCGCTCCCGCTCCGGCCGCACCTGCTCCGGCAGCGCCCGCTCCCGCGCCGGCAGATCCCGCCCCGGCGCCGTCGTCCTAAGAGTGCTCTAGGCGGTGTCCGCCACGCTGACCGCAACCTCGTTGCGGCGGCGGAACGGCAGGGTCCACGGCGGATCGTAGAACCACATCAGCGGATCACCCGCGGTTTCAATCTTGTTGTCCCGCAAGGTTTTCAACAGCTCCTCGGTGCGCGATGCCGTCACCGACGGGTTGTAGGCGCCGGAGTAGCGCAGCACCGCGACCCGCTCGCCGGGGACGTGAACCAGCCGCACCCGTTCGTCGTTCGGGGTGGGCAGCGTGTCCATGGTCTGGCTCGACGGCATGAAGAACCGGATCACCCACTGCCCGGCGCCGCCCCGCTGGGCGGCCACCGGCGCGGTCATGGCGATCTTCTGGCCCTGTTCCTGGGCCACCGGTGCGGTCATCGCGATCTTGGTGTTGCCCTTGTTTCCGCCGAAGATGTAGCGGGCCAGCCGGCGGAAGCCCTCATTGCGGGCGGCTTCCTCGTCGGCGTCGATGGTGGTCTCGGCGGCGATCCGAGCGCCGTAGCGACGGATCTCGACATCGCCGAACCGGCGTTCGACCGTGTACTGAGGCTCCTCGGTTCCGGAACGGATTCCGACGATGCTGCCCCCGGCTTCGGCGATCTGGATAGCGACCTTGCTGACCGGACCTGCGACCCTGCCGACCGTGTCGGTGATTTTGTTCAGCATGCCACCGAATCTACCGGCGCAACCCGACGAATCTCCGGGGTGGAAATTTAGCCCTGAGTGAGCGCCGCGTAGCGGGAACGGTGGTGGTCGGTGGACCCGAACTCGTACTGCAGGGCGGTGAGGCGCTTGAAGTAGTGCCCGATGGCCAGCTCCTCGGTCATGCCCATGCCGCCGTGCAGTTGTACGGCGTTCTGCCCGATGAATCGCGCGGCGCGACCGATGGTCACCTTGGCCGCCGACACCGCCCTCGCCCGCACCTCCGGCTCGGCGTCGAGGTTCAGCACCGCCAGGTAGACCGCCGCGACGGACTGCTCGAGTTCCATGTACATGTCGACCATGCGGTGTTGCAGCACCTGGAAACTGCCGATCGGCACCCCGAACTGCTGGCGCTGTTTGCAGTAGTCGACGGTGTCGGCCAGCACGGTGCGCATCGCACCGACGGCTTCGGCGCACACCGCCGCCGCACCCTCGTCGCGCGCGCGGGACAGCAGCGGCCAGCCGTCGTCGCTCAGCAGCGCGTGGGCGGGCAGTCGCAACCCTTCGAACACCAGATCGGCGGCACGCCTGTCGTCGATCGTGCGGTAGGCATGCATCCGCAGCCCCGACGGGGGAGCGGCGGCGTCGAATTCGGTGAGGAACAGCGAGATCCCCCGGAAGTCACCCGGTTCCCCGGCGGTGCGGGCGGCGATTAGCAGGTGGGTCGCCAGGGGAGCGTCGACGACGACGGTCTTGACCCCGGTGAGAGCCCACCCATCGGTCTCGTTCCCGGATCGCTCCGCTCCTGCCCGCCGGGCATCCCGAATTGCCTTGGCCGACATGCCTTCCCAATGGTCACCGGACGCGGGCTCGGTCACCGCCAAGGCGACGACGGCCGATCCGTCGGCGATCCTTTCCAGCACCATCTCCGCTGCCGCGCCGCCCACCCGTTGCAGCAGTCCGCCGGCCACCACCACGGTGCCGATGTACGGCTCGATCACCAGGGCGCGGCCCAGTTCCTCGGCGATCACCATGGACTCGACCGCACCGCCGTCGCTGCCGCCGACCGACTCGGGCAGCGTCGCTCCCAGGATGCCGAGCTCCTCGGCGAAGGACCTCCAGACCTCCGGCTGCCAGCCAGCACCGGTCTTGGCCGCCGCACGGCTGCCCTCCAGGGTGTAGCGGGCATTGAGGAACTTGCCCAAGCCGTCGCGCAGCAGTTCCTGTTCGGCGCTCAGATTGAAATCCACGGTCTTTCCCTACAGTCCCAGGGTCGCTTTGGCCAGGATGTTGCGCTGAATCTCGTTGCTGCCCGCATAGATTGAGCCGGCACGGTCGTTGAAGTAGCGCAACGGAGCGACCGCCTGCCAGGCTTGACCGCTGACGTAGCCGTCGGCCGGCGGGGTGAAGTGTGCGATCGGGCCGCCGGGCCGGGTGGCATGAGGTTGGTAGACGCGCCCCTGCGGGCCGGCGGCCTCCATCGCCAGTTCGGTGATCGCCTGACTCAGTTCGGTGGACAGAATTTTCAGCATCGACGACGCCGCACCTGGGTTGCGGCCCTCGGACACGGTGGCCAGCACCCGGTACTCCAGGATCTCCAACACGTCGGTCCGGATGCGGACGTCGGCCAGTTTCGCGGCGAAGGCCGGGTCGTCGATGAGTGTGCCGCCGCCCGGCCCGGGTTGCGTGCGGGCCTCGGTGGCGATTCGCTCGGCCATCACCTGCAGGGCAGGGGCGGCGGCGCCCCCGCCGCGTTCGAACTCCAGCAGGTACTTGGCCACCGTCCAGCCGTCGTCGATCTTTCCTATGACGTTCGACTTCGGCACCCGCACGGAGTCGAAGAAGATCTGGGTCTGGATCTCCTCGCCCGAGGTCATCACCAGCGGCCGGATCTCGATGCCCGGTGTGGTCATGTCGATCAGCAGGAAGGTGATGCCCTGCTGCTTGCGGGCGCCGCGGGTGGTGCGCACCAGGGCGAAGATCCAGTTGGCCTCGGCGGCGTGGGTGGTCCAGATCTTGCTGCCGGTGCAGACCAGGTGATCACCGTCGTCGACGGCCGCCATCATCAGGCTGGCCAGGTCGGATCCGGACTCCGGCTCGGAGTAGCCCTGGCAGAAGAAGACCTCGCCGGTGAGGATGCGGGGGAGGAAGTAGCCCTTCTGTTCGGGGGTCCCGAAGGCGATGATGGCGTGGGCCACCATGCTGATGCCCATGGGGGACAGCGACGGTGCCCCGGCCAGGGCGGACTCCCGGTTGAAGATGTAGTGCTGGGTCAGCGTCCAGTCGCAGCCGCCGTGTTCCACCGGCCAGGCCGGGGCGGCCCAGCCCCGGTCGTGCCGTATCGCCTGCCAGGCCATGCTGGCCTCGTGGTCGGCGTAGACGCTGGTCATCAAGCGCCCGGCTTGGCGCAGGTCGTCGGTGAGCTTCTCGTCGAGAAAGGCCCGCACCTCATCGCGGAATTCCAGATCCTCCGCCGACCACGCCAGGTCCATCCCGGGCCCACCTCTATCTGCATACGACCGTTGGCAGAAACGGTAGACGGTCGGCCAGGGGCATGCCAACCGGGGGAGGTTTGGGATCCGGCGGCCCGGGGAACAGGACACTTCGGACGCCCCAGGGCGCACAACAGACCTGACGCGGAGAGGCCCGGCCCCTGAACAAGGGGCCGGGCCTTTCGATTCGACAGCTAACGATCAGCCGGGATACCAGCTTTGCGGCCCGTAGTAGCCCGGTGGCAACGGACCCAACCAGACCTGGCCGGGAAAGCAGATGATGCCGTCGCCCCACGCGCACCCGGGAAACGGTCGCGGTGGGGGTGGCGGCGGCGGGTAGGCCTGGCCCTCGACATAATCGGGCGGCGCCGGGCACGGCGTGTACGGATAGTTGAAGATCCCATTGTGCGGTGATCCCGCCGCCGGCGCTGGAGCACCGGGCGGTTCCCACGGCGGCCAGCACTTGGGAAATGCACGGCCCCACCACGGCGGCGTACCACCGAATGGCGACGGCGGTGGCGGCGCGTCCGCAGGTGGTGGCGCCGCCTCCCCGGGCGCGGGCGGCGGCGTCGGAGGTGGGTCAGCCTGCGCTACAGATACGCCACCAAAGACGCCGGCAATTCCGATCAGGCCCGCGAGGATCAACTGCGCCGAGCGATGTCTCACCTTGGCTTCCCCGTCGACATGCTTGTGAGCACTTGGAGGGAGCCTACGCCCAGGCCGCGTCTCTTGATCGACTCATTCTCCAGGGACCGGTCGAAACACTTGCCGCCGAAGCCTTTCGCGCCTCTGGCACCTGACCGCCACCAATGAGACGGCCGGCTTAGGTGATCGTCGCGACCACCGTGATCGGGACGACTCCACCATGGCCGTCTTTGATCGTGATGACGAAGGTGTCCTGCTTATCGGCTGCGGTCGCGGTGGGCAGGGCGGCCCGGCGCCGTGCGGCGGCGGTGGGCGTGTAGGTGAAGGTGCCGTCGGGGTTGATGACGACGGAACCCTTGGCCGGCTTGGTGGTGACGGTGTATGTCAGCGCGTCGTTCTCGGAGTCGGCACCGCTGAGAGAGCCCGCAACTGCTCCAGTTGTGGCATTGGGAGCTTGCGTCTGCAGCGTCGCCGTCGGAGCGGTGTTCTGCGGCAGGATCTGCGCGGTGATGGTGACGGCCTTGGTCCCGCCGTAGCCGTCGCTCACCGTCACCGTGAAGGTGTCCTGTTTGTCGGCCGTCTTGGCCCCGACCGCAGAAGCGGCGTGCCGGGCTTCCGGCGTCGGGGTGTAGATGAAATCGCCCGTCGCGCTGATGGTGACCGAACCCTTGGTCGGGGTCTTGGTCAGCGCGTAGTTGAGCGGATCGCTGTCGCCGTCCGTGGCGCCCACCGAGCCGGTCACCACACCGGTCGAGTCAGGGGCGGCCGTCACAGGAGCCGTCGTGGGTTTCGCGTTCTGCGGCAGGATCTTTGCCGTGACGGTGACGCTTCTCGTGCCGCCGTGGCCGTCGTCGACCAGCACGGTGAAAGTGTCCTGCTTGTCGGCGGTCGTCGCTGTCAGCGCGGAGGCCGCGTGCCTGGCCTCGGCAGTGGGCGTATAGGTGAAATCGCCTGTGGCGGATAGATCTAGTGCCCCCTTGGTGGGTCCAGTGGTCACCGTGTAGGTGAGCGTGTCGGTGTCGGCGTCGGCGGCACCGAACGAGCCCACCACCGCACCTGTTGTCGCGTCGGGCGCGGCTTTCGTCACCGATGTCGTCGGGCGCGTGTTCTTCGGCAACACCTGCGCCGTGATGTTCACGACCTTGGTGCCGCCGTGGCCGTCGTCGACCGTGATCGCGAAGGTGTATTGCGTGTCAGCAGCCGTGGCGCCGACCGCAGAAGCGGCGTGCTGGGCTTGCGCGGAGGGCGTGTACGTGAACGCCCCACCGGCACTGACGGTGACAACGCCCTTACTGGGATCGCCGTTCACCGTGTAGGTCAGAGCGTCGCCGTCAGGATCGGTGGCCCCGAGCGTCCCGGTCACCACTCCGGTTGCCTTCGGTGCGGCCGTCTTGGGCACGGCGTTCGGTCCGGCGTTCTGGGGCGTGATGTTGAGGCCCAGGAGGTCAGTGCCGGTACCGCCATAGCCGTCGGAGGCCGTCACAGTGAGCACGTCGGTGAGGTCGGCGACGGCGGCGTTGGTTGCCGACGCCGCGTGGCGGGCAGCCGCTGTGGGCGTGTAGGTGAAGGTGCCGTCCAGATTGACGGTCATCGTGCCCTTCGCCGTCGTGGTGGTTCCGGCGTAGCTCACGGGGTCGCCGTCGGCGTCGACGAAAGTGATTGTGCCGGTGACGACCCCGGTGGTTGAGTCGTAGGCGGCATGGGTCGACGCCGGCACCGGCGCTGAGTTCTTGGGTGTGATGGTCAGAGCGAGGATCGTTGTCGCGGTGCCACCGTATCCGTCGTCGGCGATGACGGTGAAATTGTCGACGAGGTCGGCCGAGGTGACACCAGGAGCCGCTGCTGCGTGTCGGGCCGCGGCCGTCGGGGTGTAGGTGAAGGTGCCGTCTGGGTTGATGGTGAAGCTGCCCTTGGCGCTATCGGCGCTGCCGCTGTAGGTCAGGGTGTCGGCGTCGGGGTCGGTGAAGATCACCGAGCCGCTGGCCACTCCGGTTGCCGGATCCGTCGTCGCACTCGCCGAGGAGAAACTCGGCGCATCATTCCTGGCGCTGATCGGAAGCGTGATGGTGATCGGCAGGGTGCCGCCACGACCGTCGGTTGCGACGAGCTGCACGACATCGGTGGTGGCACCGCCACCCGCCGCAGCGTGACGTGCCTCCGCACTGGGTGAGTAGGACCAGATTCCGGTCGCTGAATCGAGGGTGAAACTGCCAGAGGTCGTGGTTGAAACTGTCGTGGTGTCGACGCTCGCAAACACCGCCGCGGCGGCACCATTGCCACCGAGTCCACCAATCCCGCCGTTCCCGCCGTTCCCGCCGTTCCCGCCGGTGCCACCCATACCGCCGGGCCCGCCGTCGCCACCCCTGCCACCGGCACCGCCGCTGACCACGGTGTACGTCAGCGGGTCGCCGTCGGGGTCGGTGGCGCTGACCGATCCGGCGACGACGCCGGTCTGCGAATCCGGCGTGCCGACAACGACATTGGCGTCGGTGGGTGCGCGGTTGACCGCGACAGCATTGACCGGAACCGTCACCGTAACCGGAGTGAGCCCGCCGTGCCCGTCGGCGACGTTGACGGTGAACACGTCGCTGCTGGCGAGTTGCGATGTTGTGGCAGGGGTATAGGTGAAGGAGCCGTCAGCGTTGACACCCACGGTGCCGTGCGCCGGTCCGGAGGACACCGTGTACGTCAACGCATCGCCGTCGGCATCGGTCACGTTCAGAGCACCCGTGACCGCGCCGGTGGCGGTGTCCGGGTTACCGACGGTGAAGGCTGAACCGTTGGGCGGCAATGAGACGGCCAGGACGTTGGAGCTGGTGAAATCGCTGTTGTAGGCCGTGAGATAGAAGTGGCGGGCGTCGGGGCTGAAGGTCGGGAAATAGGCGTAGGAGTCGTCCGGCAGATCGAGGGCCGTCGTCGCGCCCGAACCGGGGTCGATCGACACCAGGTGATTGGCTCCGGTGGCCGGGCTGTACGCAACCGCGTAAACATGCTGACCGTCCGGGCTGGTGGCAAGCGAATACGCCCAACCGTCGACGGGGACGCTGGTCACCGCATCAGTCGCGGTATCGACAATCAGCACGGGATCCGTTTCGCTGCTGACAGCCACGAAGTTGCTGGTGGGGCTGGGAGCGATCCGTCCAGGTGATGTCAGCGGAATCGATGTGGCACTGTGCGCGGCCAGGTCGATGATCGCCAAGGCGTGACCGACTCCGAGCGTGAGGTTGGCATATGCCTTCGTACCGTCTGGAGTGACCACGATCGACTCGTTCGCGCCGCCGCCCAAGGGGATTGAATCGCTGGTGCCGGTGACGGTGTCGAAGACTGCTAGTGACTGGTCGTCGCCGGCGTAGACGTAACGGCTGTCTGGGCTGAAGGCCAGTGCGCCGACGCCGTTCTGAATTGGGTTGATCGGGACCTCGGTGGCGGTGAGCGCGGCGGTGTTCACCACCGTGAGGAAGGCTTGGCTCGCGCCGTAATCGACAGTGATCGCGGCCGCGCTACTTCCGTCGGGACTGAGGGCGAAGTTGTAGGGCAGCCCGGCCCAGTGAATCTGCGTGACGGTGGGAGAACTGCCGGCGCCTCCGAGGCCGCCCGAGCCGCCGAAGCCGCCTGTGCCACCGCCGATACCGCCGCTACCGCCGACACCGCCATTTCCCGACGGATGGTTTCCGCTGCTGCTGTCGATGACGAACAACGTGTATCCGGTGTCCGTAGCCGTGGTGACGTAAACCTTTGTGCTGTCTGGGCTTATCGCAAAGTTCTGCGGGTAGATGTAGCTGGACGTGGTGGAGATTTGCACAGTTGTCACGGCGTTGGTGGTCGTATCCACCGCATTGACGAACCCGTCGCCGACCGCGTAGGCGCGTCGGCTGTCGGGACTGACCGCGAGGATGTCGGCCGATGAACCTGACATTGGGACGTTGGTGACGGTTCCGTCGGAGATGTTCACCGCGAGAAGCGAGTAGGTGCCGTCGCCATTCGGCAATTGCCCGTACGCATGGGCTCCGTCGGCACTGACGACAACGTCTATCCGGGAATCTGCCGACGGGGCAATCGGGATGGTCTTCGTCACCGAACTTGTCGTGGTGTCGACGATTCCGAGGGACCAGAAGCCGCTCGCATGGTCGAGGAATGTCAGGTACGCATGTGTGCTGTCCTGGCTGAAGGCAATTGCGGCATCAGTCAATTCGATGGTCGAGACATCCCAGCCACCTCCCGCGGTCGGCGCGGTGTTCTGCGGCGCGATGTTGGGAAGCAGGGCGATGCTGGCGGTGCCCCCTCGGCCGTCGTCCGCGGTCACGACGAACACGTCTTGCTTGTCGGCCACGGTGGCACCGTCGGCCGCTGCAGCGTGCCTGGCGTCCGGGTCCGGTGTGTAGGTGAAGCTGCCGTCAGGGTTGAGGATGAGTGTCCCCTTGGCGGATGTGGCGCTGATGGATCCGCTGGCGCCGGTGCCACCCGTCGCTCCGGTGCCGCCGGTCGTACCGGAGCCACTTGTGCTTCCGGTCGCGCCCGCCGTGGTGTAGGTCAGCGCGTCGCCGTCTTCGTCAGTGAAGTTCAGAGCGCCCGAGACCGCGCCGGTGGTCACGTTCGGCGCACCGAAATCGGGCGTGCCGGCGACGGGTGCGTGGTTGACGGGCGCGGTCAGCGATATCACCGACACCGAGTTGCCCCAGCCGTTGGCGGTGTAGATGCGGGTGCCGTCGGGGCTGACCGCCACCGCGATCGGGTTGAGGCCCACCAGGATCGGGTCGCCGATGACGGTGTTGGTGGCGGTGTCGATCACCGAGATCGAATGGCCGTTGGAGGAGGTGGTGGGGTCGCCGTAGGTGCTGGTGGTGTAGACGCGGGTGCCGTCGGGGCTGACCGCCACCCCGTACGGGTTGGTGCCCACTGTGATCGGGTTGCCGATGACGGTGTTGGTCGCGGTGTCGATCACCGACACCGAATTGTCTTGATTGTTCGTGACGTAGACGCGGGTGCCGTTGGGGCTGACCGCCACCCCGTACGGGTTGGTGCCCACTGTGATCGGGTCGCCGATGACGGTGTTGGTCGCGGCGTCGATCACCGACACCGAATTGTCTTGTTGGTTGGTGACGTAGACGCGGGTGCCGTTGGGGCTGACCGCCGCCCCGGTCGGGTGCTGGCCCACCGGGATCGGGGCGCCGATGACGGTGTTGGTGGCTGTGTCGATCACCGACACCGAATTGCCGTCGTAGTTGGCGGTATAGACGCGGGTGCTGTCGGGGCTCACCG
>WBZU01000505.1_pt1 | contig 33173 bp, 25 predicted proteins | sample 5204311 | NCBI WGS metagenome assembly WBZU01 (sample SAMN12344359, study PRJNA552823) | activated sludge metagenome | biome: Activated sludge suspended growth; feature: Nitrification reactor; material: Wastewater; isolation source: activated sludge from nitrification reactor of wastewater...
ACGAACCCAAGGCGTCGGACGAAAGGCGTCGGACTGAAGTCCGACCCACAAGGGACGTCGCGCGGAAGAGCGCGCTGGCGAAGCGGGGTGCGTGCGGCCCGGCCCACCCTCGAAAGCCCGCCAGCGCTCGATGCGCCGCCACCGCAATCACCGGCTCCTCTGTCCTCTGATCCCTGATCCCTGATCCCTGATCCCTGATACCTGATACCTGACCATGGCGCCCCGAAGACGAATCGAACGTCCGACCTGCCCCTTAGGAGGGGGCTGCTCTATCCACTGAGCTACCGGGGCGCGAGGGCCGCATTCTACCGGACCCCGCCTGTCGGGTCGGAGGGCCGGGCGCCGCGTCAGACTGGCGCGTCGCGCGCGTCCGACCTACACTGCCGGCCACCTTCGGGCGCGCCGGGCGCCGCTCGGCTCCCCGAAGGCGCCCCGCCTCTCCACCAGGAGGGAGCCGACGCCGCGCACGCGGCGAGCCCCGGGAGAGGTCATCGAGCCGACGCCGTGGAAACGCTGCAACGCCTGCTGCTCACCGTCACGCCGCTCGACGCGTTCGCGCTCGCGCTGTTCCTCGGCGCGTGGTTCGGCTACAGCTTCTATGCCGACCGCGAGATGGACGCGGCGCGGGGGCTCCGGGCGATCATGCACCGCCAGCGGCTCGAGTGGGCGCGCCAGATGGTCGTTCGCGACGGGCGCCTGCTCGACGCGGCGCTCACCGGCCACCTGATGAACAGCGTGTCGTTCTACGCGAACACGACGATCTACATCGTCGCCGCGCTGATCGCGACCGCGGGCGCGATCGACTCCCTCGTGCAGTTCGCCGCCGAGCTGCCGTTCGCCGGGCGCCAGTCGAAGCTGCTCGTCGAGGCGAAGATCTTCCTGCTGATTGCGGTGTTCGTGTTCGCGTACTTCAAGTTCACCTGGGCGCACCGCCAGTACACCCTGCTGCTCGTGCTGATCGGCGCCACGCCCGACCGCTCGCGCCCGCCCGACGAGATCGAGGGCTACGCGCAGCGGTGCGCGCGGCTCAATACGCTCGCCGCCGACGAGTTCAACCGGGGGATCCGCAGCTACTACTTCGGATTCGCCGCGCTGGGATGGTTCCTGCACGTGCTCGTGTTCATGGCGCTCACGATGCTGATCCTCGCGGTGCTGTGGCGGCGCGACTTCCGGTCGAAGACCGCGCGCGCGCTCGCGGCCTGAAGCGCCGCGGCGCGCCTCAAGACGGGAGCGATCGCCCGAGGCGCTCGACCGGGCCGTGCCGGTGGCACGAGACCAGGTGGTCGTTCGTGAGGCCCGCGGCCTGCATCAGCGCCTGGCAGGTCGTCGAGCCGACGAAGCGGAATCCGTACGACGCGAGCAGCTTCGCGAGCGCGTCGGACTCGGCGGTGCGCGCGGGCACCTCCGACGGCGACCGGTAGCGGGGCGCGCGCGGCCGGCCGTCGACGACCGACCAGACGAGCTCGCCCAGCGTGGTTCCGGCGCGGTGGAGCGCTACGACCGCGCGAGCGTTCGCGACGGTGCTCTCGATCTTGCCGCGGTGGCGCACGATCGCGGGATTGGCCACCAGCCGGTCGATCCGCCGCGCGTCGAAGCGCGCGACCCGCGCCGCATCGAACCCCGCGAACGCCTCGCGGTAGCCGTCGCGCTTCGCGAGGATCGTGCGCCACGCGAGGCCGGCCTGCGCCCCTTCCAGCGTGACGAGCTCGAACAGCGCGCGCTCGTCGTACCGGGGCACGCCCCATTCGCGGTCGTGGTAGTCGCGCTCCATCGCGCTTCCTTCGCACCACGGGCATCGGGGCAGGGCGGTCGCGTCGGGCGGCATCGGCCGATGGTAGCCGCACCCGCCGGGACGCGGTGACGTCTCGGCGACCCGAGGGCGCCGTTGAGCCCCGCCGGCGCGCTCGGCACAATGGCGAGGTGATCGCATGGCTCGCTCCGCACCAGCCGTTCCCGCCGCTCGAGGCGGCGCTCGCCGAGCCGAACGGGCTCCTCGCGGCCGGCGGCGCGCTCACCCCGGAGCGCATCGTCGACGCCTACCGGCGCGGCATCTTTCCCTGGTACTCGGACGGCCAGCCGGTGCTGTGGTGGAGCCCGGACCCGCGCATGGTGCTGTTCACGAAGGAGCTCCGCGTGCGGCGCTCGCTCGCGAAGCGCGTGCGCCAGCGGCGCTACGAGATCCGGCTCGACACCGCGTTCGAGCGCGTGATCGGCGAGTGCGCGCGGCTCCGGCCCGGGCAGGACGGCACCTGGATCACCGACGCGATGGTCGCGGCCTACGTCGCGCTCCACCGGCGCGGCGTCGCGCACTCGGTCGAGGCCTGGCGCGACGGCGAGCTGGCCGGCGGTCTCTACGGCCTCGCGCTCGGGCGCGTGTTCTTCGGCGAGTCGATGTTCGCGCGCGAGACCGACGCGTCGAAGGTCGCGCTCGTCCACCTGGTCGCGAAGCTCGCGCGGGACGGTGTTCCGCTCGTCGATTGCCAGCAGGAGACCTCGCATCTCGCGGGCTTCGGCGCCCGGCCGATCCCGCGGCGGGCGTTTGCGGCGCTGCTCGCGCAGTTGATACACTCCGACGCGCCGCCGGCCCCGTGGATCGCGGGGCGCTGGGCGGCGCCCGACCCCTGTCGAGACGACCCCGCCGAGAGCGCCCGGTGAGCAAGCTCAACGACCTGCCGCTCGCGTCGCTGCAGTTCTACGCGACCGCGCCGTACCCGTGCAGCTACCTGCCGGACCGGCTCGCGCGCTCGCAGGTCGCGACGCCCTCGCACCTGATCGACGCGCGCGTCTACGGCGAGCTCGTGCGGCTGGGCTTCCGCCGCAGCGGCGCGTTCACCTACCGGCCGTACTGCGACAGCTGCCGCGCCTGCGTGCCGGTGCGCGTGCCGGTCGCGGCATTCCGTCCCAACCGCACGCAGCGGCGCGTCGAGCGCGCGCACGCGGCGCTCACGGCGACGCGGCGCGAGCTGGGCTACGACACCGGGCACTACGCGCTCTACCTGCGCTACCAGCGCCACCGCCATCCGGGCGGGGGCATGGACCAGGACAGCCGCGAGCAGTACCAGCACTTCCTGCTCCACAGCAACGTCGCCACCGACCTGATCGAGTTCCGCGACGGCGCCGCGCTCAGGATGGTGAGCCTCGTCGACCGGCTCGCCGACGGCCTGTCGTCGGTCTATACGTTCTTCGAGCCGGGGCTCGCCGGCACGAGCTTCGGAACCTGGAACATCCTCTGGCAGATCCGGCGCTGCGCCGAGCTCGGCCTGCCGTACCTCTATCTCGGCTACTGGATCGCCGAGAGCGCCAAGATGGCCTACAAGGCGACGTTCCGGCCGATCGAAGGACTCGTCGACGGCCGCTGGCGCGTGCTCTGAGCGGGGCGGGCGTTCCCGCCCCGCGCCGCAGATCCTTTCCGCGATCGCACGCGCGCCAGGCTCCTCCGGCGCACCACCGCCGCGCCCGCCGCACCCTCGGGGCGCACATGAAGGCGGCCCTGCAACACCTTGTTTCTGTGCTGATCAGCCGATGTCACGCCGGCTGGAAGCCGGCTGCGCCCCCGCGCGCGGTTCCACGGCCGGATGGTGCCGGAACCCCCCTGCGACCACTACCCGTTGCGGTTTTCGCCGTCGGTCTGTGCCATACACGTGTAACATGATGTCGGCTACAAAACGGCCCATATAGTTGACTCCAGGTTCAAGGTTGGGCGCGAAATCATTGATTCCGCTTAAGGCTGCCCATGAACAATTTGCGCGCGAATACCTTGTTTGCCACAATCCGTTGCACCCGCCGGTTCTATCGGTCACAACCCCCTACCCCACAGGGAGCCTTGCCATGAACGCGTACGCCGACGTCCGCTACCTTCCGCACGCCCGCCTCGAGCAGGTCGACACCCGGTTCGACCGCGAGCTCGGCATCTACTGGGCGTGGATGAATCCGAAGCCCAGGCCCTACTTCAGTGCCCAGCTTCTCGCCGAACTGTCGTCGTTCGTCGACACGATCGAGAACAGCGCCGGCTCGCTGGCGGACGCCCGCGGGGAGCGCGGCGACGTCCGGTACGCGGTGATCGCGTCGAAGGCCCCGGGCGTTTTCAACCTCGGCGGCGACCTCGCGATGTTCAAGGCGGCGATCCTCGGGCGCGACCGCGCGTCGCTCGTTCATTACGGGCGCAGCTGCGTGGACACGCTCCATCGCTGGTGGCGCAATTGCGGTCTCCCGCTCACCACGATCTCGCTCGTCCAGGGCGAGGCGCTCGGCGGCGGCTTCGAGTGCGCGCTGGCGTCGTCGGTGATCATCGCCGAGGAGGACGCGCGCATGGGCTTCCCCGAGATCCTCTTCAACCTGTTCCCGGGCATGGGCGCGTACAGCTTCCTGTCGCGCAAGGTCGGCCGTCGCACGACCGACGAGCTGATCACGAGCGGCGCGATCCGCACGGCCCGCGAACTCTACGACATGGGCGTCGTCGACGTGATCACGCCGGCCGGGACCGGCGAGGCCGCGGTCGAGAGCTACGTGCGCAGGCACCAGCGCTCGGCCAACGGCCGCCGGGGCATCGAGGCGATCGCGAAGGAGATGAATCCGCTCGCCCACGAGGAGCTCGTGCGCATCGTCGAGCTGTGGGCCGACGCGGCGCTGCGGCTCTCCGACCGGGACCTCAAGATGATGGATCGCCTGGTGCGCGCGCAGCAGCGTGTCCAGGCGACCGAGGCCGCGGGATCGAACGTCGTGCCGCTCGCCGTCGGCGCGGGCGACTGAGCGTCGCGAGGGCGAACGCGTCGCCGGCGGGCAGCGAGCCCGGTTCGCGACGAGCGGCGTGCGCGTCGGCGTGGGGCCGGCGCGCCGCGCGAGGCGCGGGTCGGGGCATCGGAAGCGGAGCGGAGGGCGGAGCGCCGACGTGGGGTCGGTCGCGACGCCCGCCCGCGTCGCGCGTCCGCGGGTCGCGCAGGGCGCAGGGCTCTTACCTGTCCGCGCCGCCGCCCAGTCCCTGCCGGCGCCGCGCCTCGAGGTGCTCGTCGAGCGCGAGGAGCGCGCGGTTCGCCGCGCCGATGAGTTCCTCGGTCCACTGCGCGGCCTTGAGGCGCAGCGTGTCCTGCGCGGCCTTGTCGATGCGGGTGGCGATCTGCACGAGCTGCATCGCGCCGACCGAGGCGGCGCCGCCCTTGAGCGCGTGCGCCGCATCCTTCGCCGCTTCGTAGCGGCGGCTTCCCAGCGCGTCCGCGATCTCGCGGACCAGGCGCTCGGTGTCGCCCTTGAATCCCCGCAGCAGGCGGTCGATGAACGTCGGGTCGCTCGACAGGCGCGCGAGATCGGCGAGCACCGTCGCGTCGAGCGGCGGCGTGTCGACCACGGCGAGGGACGGCCGCTCGTCGGCCGCCCTCGCGGGGACGGGCGCGGCCGGCCGCTCGGTGCCGGCGAGGTGGCGCTCGATCGCGTCGAGCAGGAGCGAGGCGCGCAGCGGCTTGCCGATGAACTCGGCCGCTCCGGCGCGCTCGCAGTCGAGGATCGCCTCCGTCGTCACGTTCGCCGACAGGATCAGCACCGGGATCGGGCGCGGCGTCGTGAAACGGTAGAGCTTGAGCGCCTCGAGGCCGGAGACGAGCGGCATCGAGAGGTCGAACAGCGCGATGTCGAAGCCGCCGCGCTCGAGCGCGTCGAGCGCGGCCTCGCCGTTGTCGACGATCGTCACGGCGTGCCCGCCGCTCTCGAGGATGAGTTGCGCGACGCGCTGGTTGGTCGGATTGTCCTCGGCGACGAGGATGCGCGCCCCGCGGATCTTGTGGACGGTCGCGCCCGTGCCGGCCATCGCTGCCTGGATCGCGGCCGAGGTCTTCGCCGGGCCGAGCTCGGCGGTGAGGTCGACGCCCTGCGGCTCCGCGGGCGCGAGCGGCAGCTCGAACCAGAACAGGCTGCCCCTGCCCACCGCGCTCGAGAGGCCGATGCGGCCGCGCATCAGCATCACGAGCTGGCGCGCGATCGTCGTGCCGAGGCCGGTGCCGCCGTAGACGCGCGTGACCGAGTCGTCTGCCTGCGTGAACGGCTCGAAGATCGCGGCCTGCTTCGACTCGGGGATGCCGATGCCGGTGTCCTGCACCTCGATGCGCACCGCGAAGCGTTCGTCGCCGTCGGCCGTCGCGCGGACGCGCAGCGTGATCTCGCCCTTCTCGGTGAACTTGACCGCGTTCGCGAGCAGGTTGAGGAGCACCTGCCGGATGTGGTGCGCGTCGCCCTCGAACCAGCGCGCGGCGGAGGGGTCGACCTCGGTGTTGATCGCGAGGCCCTTGTATCGCGCCTGCGGCAGCATCACCTTGACGGTGCCGGTGACGAGCTTGCCCAGGTCGAACGGCCGCACCTCGATCGCGACGCGCCCGGCCTCGATCTTGGCCATGTCGAGGACGTCCTCGATCTGGACGAGCAGCAGGTGCGCGGAGGTCGTCATCGTCTCGACGATCTCGCGCTGGGCGTCGTTGAGGCTGGTCTCGCGCAGCACGTCGGCCATCGCGATCACGCCGTTCAGCGGCGTGCGCATCTCGTGGCTCACGTTCGCGAGGAACCGGCCCTTGGCGGCGTTCGCGTCGTCCGCCCGGCGCTTCGCCTCGTTGATCCGCTCCGAGAGCACGCCGACGTAGAGCGGCAGCACGAGGAGCGCGACCATGAAGCCCAGCCCCACGGTCACGTGCTGCGACCAGAACGGGGAGAGCCACAGGACGAGCGCGAAGCCCGCGATCGACATCGCCTGCGAGGCGTGGAGCCACGCGCGACCGAACCGGAAGCCGTTGCCGAACGCGACGAACAGGTAGACGCCGAGGACGAAGGCGCCGCTCTCGTCCATGCGGATCAGGCAGTAGGTCGTGGCCGCGTTGTCGGCGAGCATGCCGAGCGCGCGACGCGGCGTCGAATGCCCCCCCGACGCGAGCACGCGGACGAGGAGGCCGAGCGCGAGCGTGACGAAGCCGGCGCCGGCGCTGACGAACTCGAGGTCGGTGCCTTCGAACGAGCCGTCCCGGTGCACGAACCACAGGACGTAGACGTACACGAGCGTCACGAGCACGACGCGCAGCACCGCCTGCTCGAGCTCGGGCCGCTGGACGCGGGCGAGCCGCGCCCGCCAGCCTTCGGGCGTCGTCCAGGGCAGCGGCGTCGGCGGTGCTTCGTCGTTCATCGCTTCGCGTTCAATCTGGCATTCTACGGCCCGCGCGTCCATCCCTCGTTTGCGGGAGGATTCCTCCCCGGTGGCGTCGAATCCTCGCCGTGACCCTCGCCCAGAAGCTCGTGATCCCGGCCGCCGACGGCTACCCGCTCGCCGCCACCCTGTGGGCGTCCGAGCGCGCCGATGCGCCCGGACGCTACGCGGTCGTCAACCCGGGAGCCGGGATCCCGGCCCGCTACTACGACCGGTTCGCCTCCTGGCTCGCCGACCGGGGCGTGCCGACGCTGACCTACGACTACCGCGGCATCGGCGCCTCGGCGCCGCGATCGCTGAAGGGTTTCCGGGCCAGCGTCGAGGACTGGGGAAGCAAGGACTATGCCGCCGTCGGGGACGCCATGGGCCGGCGCTACCCGGGTGCCCTGGCGTGCGTCGTGGGCCACAGCATCGGCGGATTCGTGACCGGCCTCGCCCCGGGGGGCGAGCGCATCGGCCGGATGGTTCTCATCGGCGCGCACACCGGGTACTGGCGGGACTACGCGCGGCGGGTGCGCCTGCCGATGTTCGTCACCTGGCACCTCGCGATGCCGGCCCTGACGCGTGCGATGGGCTACTTTCCGGGGCGCCGGTTCGGGCTGCCGGAGGATCTGCCGGCCGGCGTCGCGCGCGACTGGTCGCAGCGGCGCCGCCCCGAGCCGTGGTGGAACCTGCGCGACGCGGACGGCCTGCCCGACCGGGCGCGGATTGCCGAGGTGGTCGCGCGCTTCGACGCGTTCCGGGCGGAAACGCTCGTCGTGTCCCTCGCCGACGACCCGTTCGCGACGCCGGGCGCCACGGCGCGCATCGCGGCGCTGTTCCGGAACTGCGCGATCCGGGAGCGCGCGATCGACCCCCGCGCCGCTGGTCTCCCGCGCGTCGGCCACTTCGGCTTCTTCCGCTCGCGGATGCGCGAATCGCTCTGGCCGATCGCCGGGGACTTTCTCGCCGCCTGACCGCAGGGCGCGGGGGGCGCCCGGCTCGCGCATCGCCGGCGCGAAGCGGACGCTCAGCCGCCCCCGGCCTCCAGCATGTCGCGCAGCGAGGCGAGATACGCCGCGGCGCCCGCCCCGTTGTGGATCCGGTGGTCGAACGTCAGGACCAGGCGCGCCAGGCCGTCCGCGCGCGGAGCGCCCAGGAAGATCACGGCGTTGGCGGGCGCCACCAGCGTCGGAACGGCGTCGACGATGCGCTCGCGGCCGAGGTGCGAGACGAGCAGCTGCGTGTCGTCGCCGGCCTGGTCGCCGGTGCGCAGCGCCTCGCGCATCTGGCGGCGCACCTCGCGGACGAAGGCGTCGAGCGAAAGGCGGTCGGCGCCGCGGACGACCGCCGTCACGAGCTCGTCGCCGGGGCGCGCGAGCGCGATCCCGACGTTGATCGTCTCGTGGGTGCGCAGCGTCTCGTCCCCGACGAGCGTCGAGCGGAAGCGCGGAAGGCCCGCGCCGATTCGCGACGCCGCGTGCGCGAGACGCTGGACCGGCGACGCGCCGGGCGTCGCGCCTCGCTCGCTCTCGAGCGCGGCGTAGCGTACGTCGACCGCGAGGGTCCCGGGGATCACGCGCTCGGCCGAGCGGCGCATCCGGAACACGAGCCTCCGCTGCGCGGCTCCCAGCGGCTGGTCTCGCCAGGCCGGTGCGAGCGGCGAGCCGGACCGGGCGATCCATGCGTCGACGTCCGCCGGCATGAGCCGGCCGGAAGCGGATGGGATGCGCGCGAGCTCCGCGTCGTCGACGCCGTGCGCGCGGGCATGGGCTCGCGTCCGCGGGGGAATCGGAACGACGGCGGCGCGCCCGGGTGCCGGGGCGGCGGCCGGCGCGCCCGCGCCGGGCTGCGCGAAGCGCGCCACGACGGCGCCGACCGCAACGACGTCGCCGGGCGACACCGTCCATCGCTCGATCGTCCCGTCGAACGGCGCCTCGAGCTCGACGGTGCTCTTGTCGGTCTCCACCACGTAGAGCGGCTCTCCGCGCGACACGGTGTCGCCCGCGCGGCGGAGGATCTCGGCGATCCGGACCTCGCGCAGGCCTTCGCCCAGTTGCGGGATCGCGAGCTCCCGGCCGGCGCCGCTCACTGAGCAACCTCCCCCTGGCTCGCCGCTGGCGCGCTGGTTGACGCTCCCCCCGGAGCACGCTTCGCGTGCCTCCCCCAGGGGGGCGGCGCGCCCTTGGGGCGGCCCGGCGGGCGCGCGCTGGTTGACGCTCCCCCCGGAGCACGCTTCGCGTGCCTCCCCCAGGGGGGCGGCGCGCCCTTGGGGCGGCCCGGCGGGCGCGCGGGCGGCCGTGCGGCGCTCATGCGAGCGTCTCCTCGATCGCCGCGATCACGCGCGCCGCGTCCGGCAGCACCGCCTGCTCGAGCAACGGGTGGTAGGGCACGTGGCCGTCGACGCGCGCGACGAGCTGGGGCGCGGCGAGAAAGTGCGCGAAGCGCGACTCCCGCGACACCATCTCGGCGATGACGGTCTGGCCGAAGCAGCCGGTGCGGGCGTCCTCGTCGATCACGACGAGCCGGCCGGTGCGCGCGACCGACGCCTCGAGCGCCTCCCAGTCGAACGGCACGAGCGAGACCGGATCGACGACCTCGATCGACGCGCGGCCGGCCATCGCCTCCGCGGCCGCGAGCGCGATCTCCACGCCGTTGCCCCAGGCGACGAGCGTGACGTCGTCGCCGTGCCGCGCGATGCGCGCACGGCCGAATCCGCGCGGCCGGCCGTCGACCGGCTGACGCAGGCGCATCAGGTGCTTCGGAATCAGGACGAGCGTCGGATCCTGCTCGTGCAGCGCGGTCCACAGGAGGGCGGCCGCGTCGTCGGGCGTCGAAGGGACCGCGACGCGGAGCCCCGGAATGTGCGTCCACCAGCCCTCGTTGCTCTGGCTGTGCCAGGCGCTCCCGGCGGGGAGGTAGGCGCCGTGCGGCGCGTAGATGACGAGCGGGCAGGTCCACTCGCCGCGCGAGCGCCAGCGCAGCGTGGCGAGCTGGTTCGCGAGCTGGTTCATCGCCGGCGCCGCGAAGTCGATGAACTGCAGCTCGACGATCGGGCGCAGGCCCGCCGCCGCGAGGCCGATCCCCGCGCCGACGATCGTCGCCTCGGCGAGCGGCGCGTTGCGCACGCGGCCCGGATGGCGCGACGACAGTCCCCGCGTGAAGCCGAACACGCCGCCCTTCGGGTCCTCGACGTCCTCGCCGAACAGGATCGTCGACGGGAACCGGTCGAGCGCCTCGGCGAGCGCGCGGTGCCACGCGGCGGCGATCGTGTTCTCGCGGTCGGCGAGCGCGAACGGCAGCGTGACCCCGTCGCGCGAAGCCTGGCCGTAGAGATCCGCGGCGGCGCTCGCGGGCGCGGGCGCGGGCTCGGTCTCCGCACGCGCGAACGCCTCCTCGGCCTCGCGGTCGACGTCGGCGCGCATCGCCGCGAGCGCGGACGCGGCGAGCTCGCCGGAGTCCACGACCGACTTCGCGTGGAGCTCGACCGGGTCGCGGGCGCGCATCGCGGCGATCTCGGCATCGCTGCGATAGATCCGGTGATCGTCGCTGTTCGTGTGCGACGTGAGCCGGTCGAGCTCGACCCACAGGAGCGTCGGGCCGTCGCCGTCGCGCGCCTTCGCGATCGCCGCGCGCGCCGCGCGGGCGAGCGCGTCGATGTCGCGGCCGTCGACCGGCGTCGCGAACTCGGGCGCGAAGAGGCCGAGGCGCATCGGCAACTGGTGCGCCGTCGGCGTGCTGATGCCGTAGCCGTTGTCCTCGACGACGAGGACGAGCGGCAGCGCCATCTCGACGGCGAGCGCGAGCGCCTCGAAGAACTCGCCCTGGCGCGTCGACGCGTCGCCGATCGTGGCGAGGGCGATCTTCCTCCTGCCCTCGCGCGCGAGCGCCCAGGCCGCGCCCGCCGCGGGCAGGCATTGCGAGCCGGTCGGCGTCGCCGGCGGATAGATGCCGAGCCGCCGGTAGGTGCCGTGCACCGGCATCATCCGCCCGCGCGACGACGACGTCGCGGTCGCGAGGCAGTCGCGTGCCATCTCGAGCGCGGTGACGCCGTGCGCCTGGAAGAGCGCGCGGTCCCGGTAGTAGGGGAACAGGAGGTCGCCCGGCTCGAGGTACGCCGCGATCGCCGCGAGCGGCTCGTGCCCCTGGCCCGGGATGTGGATCCAGCCACGGCCCTGGCGCAGGAGCTTCTCCTCCCGCAGGTCGCCGGCGCGCACGGCGAGCATCGTGCGCAGCAGCGCAACGCGGTCGAGGCGCGCCCCGGGGGAATCGGGCCGTGCGGTGGGAAGCGGCGCGCTCACGTCGCGTTGCGCGGGTCGTCGCGCGCCGCGTCCCCGTCGGTGTCGCGGATGACCACCGTGAACTTCGCCTCGGCGACGAGCGCGCCGGCGGCGGTGGCCCGGCCCTCGAGCCTGACCACGCCGCGCAACGCGCGCCTGAGCCGGCATTCGAGCACGATCGTCTCGCCCGCCCGGGCCTGCCGCTCGAAGCGGGCCTCGTCGATGACGGCGAGGAAGCTGGTCGAACCGCCCAGCGGCTTCAGCAGTCCCGAGAAGAAGCACAGGATGCCGCCGGTCTGCGCGAGCGCCTCGACGATCAGCGAATTCGGCATCGACGGCGTCCCGGCGTCGACCGTCGTGAAGAACGGCTCGTCGACCGAGACGTGCTTGACCGCGCGCACCCATTCGCCCGCCTCGCCCCCTTCGACGTGGTCGACCAGCACGAACGGAAAACGGTGCGGAAGGTGGCGGAGCACCTCCTGGATGTCGGTCGGCGGTATCGCAGGCATCGGGGGCGCGGTGGACCCGCGGGCGCTCGCGCGCGGCGCGCTTCGAGGGGCGTTGCGGACGGGGCGAGTTATACCATGCCGCGGCAGCGCCGCGACCGCGCCGCCGAACGCTGCGGCGCGCACCGGAAGGGCTATAATCACCGGCTCCCGCCCGCAACGGTCCGCATGCCCATGAAAGTCCTCGTTCCGGTGAAGCGCGTCGTCGATTTCAACGTGAAGGTGCGCGTGAAGCCCGACGGTTCGGGGGTGGACACGGCGAACGTGAAGATGTCGATGAACCCGTTCGACGAGATCGCGGTGGAGGAGGCGGTGCGGTTGAAGGAGAAGGGGATCGCGGCGGAGATCGTGGCGGTGTCGTGCGGGGCGGCGGCGTGTCAGGAGACGCTGCGCACGGCGCTGGCGATCGGGGCGGACCGGGCGATTCTCGTGCAGTCGGACGCGGAGCTGCAGCCGCTGGCGGTGGCGAAGCTCGTGGCGGCGGTGGTGAAGCGCGAGTCGCCCGGGCTGGTGATCCTGGGCAAGCAGGCGATCGACGACGACGCGAACCAGGTGGGCCAGATGGTGGCGGCGCTGCTCGACTGGCCGCAGGCGACGTTCGCCTCGAAGGTCGAGATCGGCGGCGGGAAGGCGGTGGTGAAGCGCGAGGTGGACGGGGGGCTGGAGACGGTCGAGATGGCGCTGCCGGCGGTGATCACGACCGACCTGCGGCTGAACGAGCCGCGCTACGCGACGCTGCCGAACATCATGAAGGCGAAGAAGAAGCCGCTGGACACGCTCGACCCGGCGGGACTCGGCGTCGACGTGGCGCCGCGGCTCGCGACGCTCAAGGTCGTCGAGCCGCCGAAGCGCAAGGGTGGCGGCCGGGTGGCCGACGTGGCCGAGCTCGTGTCGAAGCTCAAGGACGAGGCGAAGGTTCTGCCCTGAGCCGGGTCCCCTGATTCCTGATTCCTGATCCCTGATCCCTGACATGCCGATCCTCGTTCTCGCCGAGCACGACCACGCTGCGGTCAAGTCCGCCACCCGCCACGCGGTCGCGGCCGCCGGGAAGCTGGGGGGCGAGGTTCACGTTCTCGTGGCCGGGCACGGCTCGGCGGGCGCAGCGAAGGGTGCCGCTGCGATCGCGGGCGTGGCGAAGGTGCTGCACGTCGACGCCGCGCACCTCGCGCAGCCGACGGCGGAGAATCTGGCGGCGCAGATTCTCGCGGTGGTCGCGAAGGGGGGCTACACGCACCTGGTGGGGCCGGCGACCGGGACGGGCAAGAACGTGATGCCGCGGGTGGCGGCGAAGCTCGACGTCGCGCAGGTGTCCGACGTCACCGGGATCGAGTCGGCGGACACGTTCGTGCGGCCGATCTACGCGGGCAACGCGTTCGCGACGGTGCGGTCGCAGGACGCGGTGAAGGTGATCACGGTGCGCACGACGGCGTTCGAGGCGGCGGCGTCGGGCGGGTCGGCGGCGGTCGAGGCGGTGGCTGCGGCGGCGCCGGCGGCGGGCGCGACGGTCGTGGGGCAGGAGTTGACGAAGTCGGAGCGTCCGGAGCTCGCCGGCGCGCGCGTCGTGGTGTCGGGCGGGCGGGGGCTGGGCAGCGGCGAGAGCTACCGCAAGCTCCTCGAGCCGCTGGCCGATCGCCTGAACGCGGCGCTGGGCGCCTCGCGGGCGGCGGTGGACGCGGGCTACGTGCCCAACGACTACCAGGTCGGGCAGACCGGGAAGATCGTGGCGCCCGATCTGTACGTCGCGGTCGGCATCTCGGGGGCGATCCAGCACCTTGCGGGGATGAAGGACAGCAAGGTGATCGTCGCGATCAACAAGGACGCCGAGGCGCCGATCTTCCAGGTCGCCGACTACGGGCTCGTCGGCGACCTGTTCGAGATCGTCCCGCAGCTCGTCGCCGCGCTGCCGGCGCGCTGACGATGATCTCCCGCGCGCCGGCCCCGAGACTCGCCGGTCGCGCGTGGCTCCCGCGCGCGGCCTCCCGACCGGCGCGATGAACGCGGACACGCCCCCCGCCGCATCGTCGATCCGCGAGATCCGGATCGCCGACTGGGGAACGTTCAACCGCTACATCGACGGACGCGACGGCTGGGCGTTCCGCGGGCAGAGCGACGCGCGCTGGCCGCTCCTGAGCTCGCTGTCGCGCCGGCTGCGCGAGTCCGGCGCCGACCGCGACTCCTGGCGCGAGCGGGAGGAGCGCGCGATCCGCATCTTCAGGCGCAAGGCGCACATCTACCTGCCCGACCGCTCGGTGCTGCAGGACGCGCTGCGCTGCCTCGCGATGATGCAGCACCACGGCGCGCCGACGCGGCTGCTCGACTTCACCAAGTCGCCGTTCGTGGCGGCGTTCTTCGCCCTCGAGCACGCGGCGGGCGACAGCGCCGTCTACGCGCTCGACACGCCGCGCCTGTGGACGACGGCACCGCGGTTCGACGCCCGCCTCACCCGCGACGCGATCGACCCGCAGGCGCCGGGGAACTTCGAGCGGTGGTTCGCCCCCGGCGCCTATCCGCTCGTGTGGCTGGGCGAGCCGTCGGAGATGGATCGCCGCCTGGTCGCGCAATCCGGACTGCTGGTGATGCCCGGCACGCTCGGGCAGCCGCTCGACGAGCTGCTCGGCGCGTACGACGACGCCACGCCGCTGATCGAGAAGGTCGTGCTCGACGCGACGCTCCGGGCCGAGGGAATGCACCAGCTCTACCGGATGAACATCACGCAGGCGACGCTCTTCCCCGACCTCGAGGGTCTCGCGCGCTCGATCGCCTACGAGCTCGAGGAGACCTGGCCGATCGCCTCCCGCGGCGCGTGAGCGCCCGGCCGGCGGCGTCCCGCGGGAGCCGGTCGACCGAAGCCGAAAAAGCTCTGTCGCCCCCTTGACATTCCGCCGTCCGGCCACTAGGATCGCCCGGTCATTCATGTAGTACGTACTCCATGAGTGAACGAGGCGGCGCGTCCCTCCGACGTGCCCGCCCCACCCGCCCCCGACCGCCGGAGATTCACGCCCATGTACGACGCCTTCCAGACCGACCGCCTGATCGACCTGTGGCTCACCGAGGACATCGGCGCCTGCGACCTCACCGCCCAGGTGATGATCGAGGCCGACGAGCGGGGCGCGTTCACGATGAACGCCCGCGAGCCCATCGTCGTCGCCGGCATCGACGTCGCCGCCCGCGTGTTCAAGCGCTACGACCCCGACGTCGAGATCCGCGTCCACGTGCGCGACGGCGCGCGCGTCGCCAAGGGCGCCCGCCTGATGGACGCGAGCGGCCCGGCGCGCAGCCTGCTCACCGCCGAGCGCACGTCGCTCAACATCCTGCAGCGGATGTGCGGCATCGCGACGGAGACCGCGAAATACGTCGAGGCGATCCGCGGCACGCGCGCCCGCCTCATCGACACGCGCAAGACGACCCCGGGCCTCCGGATGCTCGAGAAGCACGCGGTCGCCTGCGGCGGCGGCCTCAACCACCGCCTCGGCCTCGACAACGGCGTGATGATCAAGGACAACCACATCGCCGTCTGCGGCGGCATCGCGAAGGCCGTCGAGCGGGCGCGCCGGTTGCTGCCGGTGCTCACGAAGCTCGAGGTCGAGTGCGACCGCCTGGAGCAGGTGCGCGAGGCGCTGGAGGCCGGCGTCGACGTGATCATGCTCGACAACATGCCGGTGCCGGAGATGGCCGAGGCGGTGCGGTGGGTGAACGGTCGCGTGAAGCTGGAGGCTTCCGGCGGCATCCGGCTCGACACGATCCGGGCGGTCGCCGAGACCGGCGTCGACTACATCTCGACCTCGAAAACGCACCAGTCCGCGCCTGCGGTCGACATCGGGCTCGACGAAGCCGCCTGATTCGCCCGGCACGCCGGCATGCGCCCCGGAATCTTCTATCTGGTGGTCGGCCCGAGCGGCGCGGGCAAGGACACGCTCATCGACGGCGCGCGCGCGGCGCTCGCCGCCGATCCGCGCTGGGTGTTCGCGACGCGGACGATCACGCGGGCCGCCGACGCGGGCGGCGAGCGCCACGACGCGATGGACGAGGACGCGTTCGCGGCGCGCGAGCGCGCGGGCGGGTTCCTCATCGTCTGGTCGGCGCACGGCCATCGCTACGGGCTGCCCGCCGCGCTCGCCGACGACGTCCGCGCCGGCCGCCACGTGATCGCCAACGGCTCTCGCGGCACGATCGCCGCGCTGGCCGCGCGCGTGCCCCGCCTCGTCGTGATCCACGTCAGCGCGCGGCGCGACTCGCTCGAAGGCAGGATCGCCGGACGCGGCCGCGAGCAGGGGGACGCGATCGCGTCGCGGCTCGAGCGCCGCGTGGAGCTCGACCTGCCGGACAACGTCGAACGCGTGGACGTCGCGAACGACGGGACGATCGACGAAGGCGTCGCGCACTTCGTCGCCGCGATCGCGGCCGCGGAGCGTCGCCTGCGCGTGATCCCCTACCCGATCGACACCTGGCGCGAGCGCATCGCGTACCTGCCGCCCGGCAGCATCGTCGGGTCCGCCGACTACCTGGGCCCGAACCGCGTGGAGATCGAATCGGGCGGGCGGCGCATCCTGGCGACCGTGCACGTCGCGGGCACCGAGCCCTCGCTCGCCGACGACGAGATCGGGCTGTCCCGGCAGGCGTTCGACGATCTCGGCGCCGCTCCCGGCGCGCGGGCCGATCTGCGCCGCGCCTCGGCCCCTGCGAGCCGGGACGCGCTGCGCGCGAAGCTCCGCGGAGCGACGCTCGCCGAGGCGGACTACGCCCGCGTCCTGCGCGACGTCGCCGAGGGCCGCTACCCGGCCGGCGAGGTCGCCGCGTTCCTCGTCTCCGCCACGCGGAGCCTGAGCGACGAGGAGGTCGTCGCGCTCGCGCGCGTGCGAAGCACGTTCATGGCGCCGATGCGCTGGGACGAGCCGATCGTCGTCGACAAGCATTCGATGGGGGGGGTGCCGGGCAGCCGGATCACGCTGATCGTGATCCCGATCGTCGCCGCGCACGGCCTCGCGATCCCGAAGACCTCGTCGCGGGCGATCACGTCGGCCGCCGGAACGGCCGACGCGATGGAGACGCTGGCCCGCGTCGACCTGACGGCGGACGAGGTGCGCGACACGGTCCGCCGGGCGCGAGGGTGCATCGCCTGGAACGGCCGCCTCAACCACTCGGCGCTGGACGACGCGATGAACGCGATCACGCGCCCGCTCGGCATCGACTCGAACCGCTGGTCGGTGGCGTCGATCCTCTCGAAGAAGCTCACGGCGGGCTCCACCCACGTGATCGTCGATCTGCCCTGGGGCCCGCAGGCGAAGCTCCGCACGCGCGAGGAGGCGCTCGAGCTCGGGGGCCTGTTCGAGCGCGTCGGCGCGGCGCTGGGCCTCGTCGTCGAGGCGCACGCGACCGACGGCTCCGCCCCGATCGGGCGAGGCATCGGCCCCGCGCTCGAAGTCCGCGACGTGCTGCAGGTCCTCGACAACGATCCGGCCGCGCCGCGCGATCTCGCCGAGAAGGCCGTCGCGTTCGCGAGCCGCATCCTCGCGTGGGATCCCGCCGTCGCCACGCCGCAAGCCGGGCGCGTGCGCGCCGAATCGCTGCTCCGCTCCGGCGCGGCGCGGGCGAAGCTCGACGAGATCGTCGACGCGCAGGGGCGCCTGTCCGCCCCGGCCCGCCCCGGGGCCCTCACGCACGCGGTCCATGCGCCCGGCGCCGTCCGCGTCGGGCACATCGACGTCGCGCAGATCAGCGAGATCGCGCGGCGCGCCGGAGCGCCGCTCGACAAGACCGCGGGGATCGACCTCGCCGTGCGCATCGGCGAACGGCTGCGCCGCGGCACCGCGCTATACACGATCCACGCGAGCGCGGCGGTCGACCTCGAGGAAGCCGCCCTCCTCGCCGCGCGCGACAGCGGCGTCCGCTGAGACCGCCGGAACCCGACCGCCCGACCTCGCCGATTCGATCCGCGCACCCGCGCATACTCCCGTCACCGGGCCACGACTCTCCCACCCTGCCACAAGGATGCCGCCATGAGACGCACGATGCTCGCCGCCCTCGCCCTCGCGACCGCCCTCCCCGCGGCCGTCGCCACCGCGCAATCCAACGCCCCGATGAAGGTCACGCTCGCCGGCGGCTCCGTCGGCGGTGCGTGGAGTGTCGCCGGCAACGCGATCGGCGAGGTGCTCCGCCGCGAGTACCCGAACACGTCGTTCACCTACGAGCCCGGCCGGGAGCAATCGAACATCCTGCTGGTGTCGCAGGGCCGGGTCCAGCTCGGCATCGCGCACGCGCAGCTCGCGGGGCGCGCGCTCGCCGGAGGCGAGCCGTTCAAGCAGCCGGTGACGAACATCCGCGCGATCGCCGTGATCGATCCCCAGGCGGCGATGCAGGTGTTCGCGCGCAAGGGGTCGGCCTTCGAGAGCTTCGAGCAGGTCCGCCGCGACCGGAAGCCGATCAACGTGGCGCTGAACCAGCGCGGCACGATGATGGCGCTGGCCGGCGAGGAGCTGCTCGCGGCGAACGGCATCCCGGTGAAGGACATCGAGGCCTGGGGCGGCAAGGTGCACTACGTCGCCTACAACGAAGGGCTCGAGATGATGAAGAACAAGCAGGCGGACCTGATCGTCAACCTGCTCGCGTTCCCGTCCGGCCAGGTGGCGTCCGCGACCCGCGAGATGCAGGTTCAGATGGTCGGCCTGTCGCCCGAGGTCGTGGGCAAGCTCGACAAGTCGCTCGGGATGGTGCCGGTCGAGATCCCGGCGAAGACCTACGACTTCCAGCCGGCCGCGGTCCCGTCGACTACCGCCACCGTCGTGCTCCTCGCGAGCGCATCGATGAGCGACGAGGACGCCGGCAAGATCGTCAACGCGATGCTGAAGAACATGGACTTCCTCAGGCAGTCGCACGCGATGATGCGTCACCTCGATCCGGCCGCGCTCGCGAAGGTCGCTCCGCTCGTGCTGCACCCGGGCGCCGAGAAGGCGTACCGCGCCGCGGGCGTCCTCAAGTAGCGCCATGCCCCCGGGGTCCGGCGTGGCCGTGCCCCGGGATCCGCCTTCGACGCCGGGCCGGAGAACGACGCCGATGAAAGCGTACCAATGGATTGCGCGCGGCCGCCCCCGCGAGAATGGCCCGGCCGGCCGCGCCGTGAGCACGGCGGTGGCGCTCGGCCTGTCCGCGCTGCTGATGGCGATGGCGTTCGGCGTCTACGTCGACCGCGCGATCGCGTTGCACCTGTTCGTCGGCGGGATGCTCACGCTGGCGTTCCTCACCGTGACCGGCAATCCGCGCCGTCCGACCGGCCCGACGGCGGCCTCGTGGCTCCTCGTCGCCGCGTCGTGGGCGGCGTGCCTCTATTTCGTCGCGATGCACGACGCGCATGCGAAGCGCATCCCGATGATCGACGAGCTGTCCGTCGCCGACATGACCGCGGCGATCGCGCTCACGGTGCTCGTGCTCGAGGCGACGCGCCGCTGCATCGGCATGACGCTCGTCGTCCTGGTGCTGGGGTTCCTGGCCTACGGCATCTGGGGCGATCGCCTGCCCGGCTCCTTCTCGCACCGCGCGCTCAGCGCCCAGGAGATCGTCGACCACCTCGTGTTCTCGACCAGCGGCCTGCTGGGACCGGCGCTCGAGGTCGCGGCGTTCCTCGTGTTCGTGTTCGTCGTGTTCGGCGCCCTGCTCGACCGCTGGGGCGGCGGGGATTTCTTCCATGACCTCGCCCACGGCCTCGTCGGCCGGCAGATCGGCGGCCCGGCCAAGGTCGCCGTGTTCTCGTCGGGCCTCTACGGCTCGATCTCGGGGTCGCCGACCGCCGACGTCGTCACGACCGGCTCGTTCACGGTGCCGCTGATGATCCGCACCGGCGTCCCCCGCACCTACGCGGCTGCCGTCGAGGCCACCGCCTCGACGGGAGGGGCGCTCCTGCCGCCGGTGATGGGCTCAGCCGCCTTCCTGATGGTCGACTTCACCGGCATCCCGTACGCCACGATCGTGACCGCGGCCATCGTGCCCGCCCTGCTGTACTACCTCGTCGTGTTCACCGCGGTGCACCTGAAGGCGCACCGTCTGGGCCTCGCGCCGACGATCGTCGAGGGGGCGCCGTCGCTCGCGCAGGTCCTCCGCCGCGACTGGATCTACTTCGTGCCGATCGCCGTGCTCGTCTGGGGCGTGCTGAAGCTCGACCGCCCGGTGTTCGCGGGAGCGATCGCGTGTCTCGCGCTGGTGCCCATCGGGATCCTGCGCCACCGGTCGCCGCGCGCCTTCGTCGCCTCGATCGTCGCCGGGCTCAACAACGGCATGGGACAGCTGGTCGGCGTCGGGATCGCCTGCGCCGTGGCCGGCCTCGTCGTCGGCACGCTGTCGATGGCCGACCTGACCGGCAAGATCAGCTCGGGCATGTTCACCCTGGCGGGCGGCAGCTATGCGCTCACGCTGCTGGTGGCCACGGCGGTCATCATCCTGCTCGGGATGGGCATGCCCACGCCGGCGGTCTATGCGCTCGCCGCGGTGCTGGCGGCGCCCGCGCTGCTCGCCCTCAAGATCGAGCTGCTGCCGGCGCACCTGTTCATCGTCTACTTCGCGTCGCTGTCGGCGATCACGCCTCCGGTGGCCGTGGCCGCGTTCGCGGCGGCATCGATCGCGCGCACCAACCCGATCGCGGTCGCGTTCCTCGCCTGCCGCGTCGGCATCGTCGCCTTCGTGCTGCCGCTGGTGTTCGTCAACCAGCCCGGGGTGCTCCTGATGGGCGACGCGGCGACGATCGTCACGACGATCGGATTCGTCCTGATGGGCGCGATGTGCCTCGTCATCGCGTTCGAAGGCTGGCTCTTCGGTCTCGTCGCGCCGCCGCTGCGCGCCGCGCTGGTCGTGCTCGCGATCGCGCTGCTCGCCCAGACCGGCGCCGCGCGCTGGGCCGCCGCCGCCGCGTTCCTGGCGCTGGTCGTCTGGCGCTACCGCCGTCGCCGCACCGCCGCACCGGACTCCGCCGCGGCCTGACCGGCCGCCGGATCACGCAACGGACTCCTGGAAAGGAAAACGACCATGCGAAGCCATCTCGACATCGATCTCGCGCGCCGCACGGTGTCGCGCGAGGAGCTCCACGGCGAGCGCATCGTCCGGGCCGGGCGCCACTACATCGCGCGCACGCTCCTCGACCGGCGCGTCTACGAGGTCGATCCGCTCTCGCCGGCGAACCCGCTCATCTTCTCCGCCGGCCCGTTCGCCGGGACCAACTTCTCGAACGCCAACCGGCTGAGCGTCGGCTGCCGCAGCCCGCTCACCGGCGGCATCAAGGAGGCGAACTCGGGCGGCACGTTCGCGTTCGCGCTGGGGCAGTGCGAGATCGCCGGCTTCACGCTCGAAGGCGCCTGCGACGACTGGACGCTGATCCGGATCACCAAGGAGGGCGAAGTCGCCTTCGAGGACGCGCGCGAATTCCTCGGCCTCGGAAACAACGAAGTCGCGCGGCGGCTCTTCGAGCGCTACGGCCGCAAGATCAGCTACGCGATCTGCGGTCCGGTCGGCGAGTACCTGGGCCTCGTCGCCGGGATCGCGTTCGCCGACACCGACGGGCGACCGTCCCGCCTGGCCGCCCGGGGCGGCGTGGGCGCCGTGATGGGCGTCAAGCGCGTCAAGGCGATCGTCGTCGACCAGCACAAGATGCCGACGTTCCACGACCGCAAGAAAGTGATGGGCGCGGTCCGCGAGTACGGCGCCAAGCTCGGCAAGGAGCCCGCGATCGACACGTACAAGCGCCTGGGCACCGCGGCGGTCGGCGACTTCACCAACTACGTCGGCGGCCTGCCGGTCCGCAACTTCAGCGCCGGCCAGCTCACGCCGGACAAGGCGTCGTTCAAGCTCGGCGGCGCGCACATCCGCGAGCGCAACCTCGCGCGCGGCGGGCAGACCGCCCACGCGTGCATGCCCGGTTGCATGATCGAGTGCAGCAACGTCTACGCGGACGAGAAGGGACAGGAGATGGTCTCGCCGCTCGAGTACGAGACGCTCGGGCTCATGGGCAGCAACTGCGGACTCGAGGATCCCGACGACGTCGCGCGGCTGAACGCGGTCGTCAACGACCTCGGCGTCGACACGATCGAGATCGGCGCGATGCTGGGCGTCCTGATGGAAGCGGGCCAGGGCGGGTTCGGCGACGCCGCGTTCATGATGGCGGCGCTCGAGGACATCCGGGCCGGGAACGAGCGGGGACGATTGCTCGCGCAGGGCGCGGCGCGCGTCGGTGAGCACTACGGCGTGACCCGCGTGCCGGTCATCAAGCGCCAGGGCATCAGCGCCTACGATCCGCGCGTGATCGAAGTGACCGGCATCTCGATGATGCTGACCGCGCAGGGGGCCGACCACACGGTCGGCAACCTGCCCGCTTTCGACTGCAAGGGCAAATCCACGGCGGAGCTGGTCGCGGCGAGCCTCGGCGCGCAGGTCGCCGCCGCCGCCGCCGACTCGCTCGGGCTGTGCATCTTCGGCCGCTCGGTGACCGACACCCACCCCGACCTCATCGTCGCGGCGCTGAACGACGCCCACGGCACGTCGTTCGACGCGTCGTTCCTGAAGGCGCTGGGCCGCGAGGTGATCGAGCTCGAGTGGGCGTTCAACCGGGCGGCGGGGTTCGCGGAGGCCGACGACGAGCTCCCGGCGTTCTTCTACCGCGAGCCGCTCGCCCCCACCGGCAACACGGCCCGCCATCACGCCGGCGAGGTCCACCGGTCGCTGCGCGAGCTCCTGGCGCGCTAGGGCCGGCCAGCGCTGCAGGGACGCTCGCGTGACTCGGGAAACGGCCGCCATCCGGGCGCACGCCGCGAGCCGCAGCCGAGCTGCGGCGAGGACGTGCAACGCCGCGGGCAGCCGTTTCCCGAGGTCACCCGCCGGGCCGGCGCGGCAACGGCACGAGCGCCCCGGCGGCGCTGGCGGGCCCTGATGCGCGTGCGCGTCGTCTACTTCGCCGGCGCGCGCGACGCCGGCTGCGCGGACGAATGGCTCGAGCTGCCCGACGGCGCCGGAACGCTCGGCGCGCTGCGCGACCTCCTGCGCGCGCGGGGCGAGCCCTGGGCATCCACCGCCCGCCGCGGGACGCGCTTCGCCGTCAACCGCACGGTCGTCGCCGGCGCCGATGCGCCGATCCGCGACGGGGACGAGGTGGCGGTCTTTCCCGCCATCTCGGGCGGATAGCGCGCGCTCCCGCGCGCGAATCGGCGCGGCCGGGGGACGGTCAGCCCGCGCGCCGCGCGCAGCGCTCGAGCACGAACGCGGTCGCCTCGTCGATCGTGAGCGCGGTCGTGTCCAGCACGACCGCGTCGCCGGCCGGCGCAAGCGGCGCCACGGCGCGCAGGGCGTCGCGCCGGTCGCGCGCACGGATCTCGTCCTCGAGCGCCCGGAGGTCCGCCTGGACGCCGCGCCGGGCGAGCTGCCGCTGCCGCCGCTCCGCGCGCGCCTCGGGCGTCGCGGTAACGAATACCTTGGTCGCGGCGTCCGGAAACACGACGGTGCCCATGTCGCGGCCGTCGGCGACGAGCCCCGGCGGCTGCCGAAATGCCTGCTGGCGGTCGAGCAGCGCCCGGCGGACGCCCGGGTGGACCGCGACGCGCGAAGCCCCCTCGCCGATCGCCTCCGCCCGGATCGCCTCGGAGACGTCCTCGCCTTCGAGCGCGACGCCCCGGGCGTCGAACCGCACGTCGAGATCCCGCGCGAGCGGCACGAGCGCCGCGGCGTCGTCGAACCCCACGCCCCGGCGGATCGCCTGCAGCGCCACCAGCCGGTAGAGGGCGCCGCTGTCGAGCAGGTGGAAGCCCAGCGCCGCCGCGACGCGGGCGGCGATCGTCCCCTTGCCCGAGGCGGCCGGGCCGTCGATCGCGACGACCGGCACCGCCCGCGCGTCGGCCCGGACCCGCGCCGGCGCCCGCGGCCCGACGAGCGAGCCGAGCGCGTCGAAGTAGCCCGGGAACGTCTTGCGGACGCACGCCGGATCGCGGATCGTCACCGGCGTCCCCAGGAGCGAGACCAGCGAGAAGCACATCGCCATCCGGTGGTCGTCGTAGGTGTCGATCGCGGCGGGTCTCAGCGTCGCCGTCGGGTGGACCGTCAGACGGTCGGCGGCCTCGTCGACCGTGACGCCGAGCTTCCGGAGCTCGGTGGCCATCGCGGCGATGCGGTCGGTCTCCTTGACGCGCCAGCTCGCGATGCCGGTGAGCGTCGTCGGCCCGGTCGCGGCCAGCGCCGTGATCGCGAGCGTCATCGCGGCGTCGGGGATCGCCGTGCAGTCGATCACGCCGCCGGCGAGCAGCCGGCCTGCCTGCGCCTCGATCCAGTCGGCCCCGAAGCGAATGTCGGCGCCGAGTCCGGCGAGCACGTCGGCGAACCCGACGTCCCCCTGGATCGCCTCGCGGCCCACGCCGGTCACCCGCACCGGGCCGCCGCCGAGCACGCCGGCGGCGAGGAAATAGGAAGCCGACGACGCATCGCCCTCGACGACGATCGTCCCGGGGCTCGCGTAGCGCGCGCCGGCGGGCACGACGAACGTCGACGAGTCGGGCGTCGCGACGTCGACGCCGAAGCGCCTCATGAGCCGCGTCGTGATCTCGACGTAGGGGCGCGAGACGAGCGGCGTGGTCACCGCCACGCGGGTCGGCGCCTGCGACGAGCCGCGGGCGAGCGGCAGCGCCATCAGGAGCGCGGTCAGGAACTGGCTCGAGACGTCGCCGCGGATCGGCACGCTCCCGCCGGCACGCGCCCCCTCGCCCGCGATCGCGAGCGGCGGGTACCCTTCGGCGCCGAGGTAGCGGACCGTCGCGCCGAGCGCGCGCAGCGCGTCGACGAGGTCGCCGATCGGCCGCTCGCGCATCCGGGCGACGCCGTCGAGCTCGTAGTCGCCGCCGAGCGTCGCCAGCACCGCGGTGAGCGGGCGATACGCGGTGCCCGCGTTGCCCAGCATGAGCTTCGCGGCGCGCACCGGAAGCGCGCCGCCCGCGCCGTGCACGACGCAGCGCCGCGCCGCGCGGTCGCGCTCGACGCGCACGCCCAGCCGGTCGAGCGCCTCGAGCATCCGGTCCGTGTCGTCGGCCTCGAGCACGCCGTCGACGACGGTCGCGCCCTCGGCGAGCGCGGCGATCAGCAGGATCCGGTTGCTGATGCTCTTGGAACCCGGCAGCGCGACCGTGCCTTCCGCGTGCGCGGACGGTGCGAGCGTGAGATCGGGCGAGGCCATGGCGTCCGCCGCGCTCAGCGGTCGACCGGCTTCGCCGCGCCCGCGCCCGCCTGCCAGCGGCGGCGCGCGTCGGAGGCCTGTGCGAAGAGCCGCTGCAGCGCGTCGCCGTCGCCCGCCGCGATCGCCGCGGTCAACCGGTCGAGCATCGCGCGGTAGTCGGCGAGCGCCTCGAGGATCGCCGCGCGGTTCGCGATCGCGATGTCGCGCCACATCTCGGGCGAGCTCCCGGCGATGCGAGTGAAGTCGCGGAACCCGGAGGCGGCGTGCGCGAAGAGATCCGGCGCGTCCGGCCGCGACGCGAGCTCGGCGACGAGCGCGAACGCGAGGACGTGCGGCAGGTGCGAGACCGCCGCGAAGATCCGGTCGTGCCGCGCGGGATCGAGCTCGATCACGCGCGCGCCGCAGGTCTCCCAGAGCGTCCGCACCGTCGCGACCGCGTCCGGCGCGGTCTCCGGCAGCGGCGCGACGACGGTCACGCGGTCGCGGAACAGCGTCGGGAACGCCGCGGCCGCGCCCGAGTGCTCGGTGCCCGCGATCGGGTGCGCCGGGACGAACCGCGAGACGCGCGGGCCGAACGCCGCGCGCGCCGCCGCGACGACGTCCTGCTTCGTGCTGCCGGCGTCGGTCACCACCGTCGCGGGGCCCGCGTGCGCGGCGATCGTCGCGAGCACCGGCGCGACCTGCGCCACCGGCGTCGCGACCAGCACGACGTCGGCCGCGGCGAGCTCGGACGGCCACGCCTCGTCGAGCGTGTACGCGCGGTCGACGATCCCGCGCGCGATCGCCTCGTCGAGGTTCGCGCGCGTGCGACCGACGCCGACGACCTCGCCGACCGCGCCCGCGGCCCTGAGCGCGAGCGCGCAGGAGCCGCCGATCAGCCCGACGCCGACGATGACCAGCCTGGGGAGGACGCCCTCCCCGGAGCGGCCTGCGGTCCCGGCTTTCGTCGGGGCGAGCGGGTTCAAGCGGCGCCCGCTACTTGCCGAGCGCGCGCGCGAGCGCGCCGAGGAAGCGCTCGTTCTCGGCGGGCAGCCCGACGGTCACGCGCAGGAACGACGGCAGCCCGTAGTTCGCGACCGGACGCACGATCACGCCGTCGCGCAGCAGCGCCCCGTAGACGCGCGCGCCGTCGCCGACGTTCACGAGCAGGAAGTTGCCGTGCGACGGGACGAAGGCGACGCCCAGCCTGGAGAGGCCCGCCTCGATCTGCCGCATTCCCTCGCGGTTCATCCGCGCGCTCTCCTCGACGTATGCGGCGTCGTCGAGCGCCGCGATCGCCGCGGCCTGCGCGAGCGCGTTCACGTTGAACGGCTGGCGCACGCGGTTCAGCAGGTCGGCGACCGACGGGTCCATCACGCCGTAGCCCACGCGCAGCGCGGCGAGCCCGTGAGCCTTCGAGAAGGTGCGCGAGACGATCAGGTTCGGGTAGCGGCCGATCCATCCGACCGACCGCGAGCGGTCGGGGGGCGCGAGGTACTCGTCGTACGCCTCGTCGAGCACGACGACGACCTCGCGCGGCACCTTCGCGACGAACGCCTCGACCGCCGCGCCGCCGATCCAGGTGCCGGTCGGGTTGTTCGGGTTCGCGACGAACACGACGCGCGTGCGCGGCCCGATCGCCGCCAGCATCGCCGGCAGGTCGTGCCCGTAATCCTTCGCCGGAACCTCGACGCCCTTCGCGCCGCGCGCGTGCGTGGCGAGCGGATAGACCGCGAACGCGTGCTGCGCGTAGACGGCCTCGTCGCCCGGCGTCAGGAACGCCTGCGTGACGAGCTCCAGCACGTCGTTGCTGCCGTTGCCGAGCACCAGGGATTCGGGCGCGACGCCGTGGCGCCGCGCGAGCGCGGCGCGCAGCGCGAACCCGTTGCCGTCCGGGTAGCGCGCGACGTCGGCCGCGGCCGACGCGATCGCCGCGAGCACCTTCGGGCCCGGGCCGCGCGGGTTCTCGTTCGACGCGAGCTTGACGATGCCGGCGGGATCGAGGTGGAGCTCGCGCGCGAGCTCCTCGACCGGCTTGCCGGGGACGTACGGGGCGATGTCGCGCACCCAGGCGGGCGCGTGCGACGCGGGTTCGAGCGGAGTCGTCATCGGGTCAGGGTTCGCGGGCCGACGGGTAGGAGCCCAGGAGCTTGAGGTACGGCGCGCGCTCCGCCAGCTCGGCGAGCGCCGCGGCCACCGGCGCGTCGTCGCGGTGGCCGGTGAGGTCGATGAAGAACAGGTATTCCCAGCGGCCGGTGCGCGCCGGACGCGACTCGATGCGCGTCATCGACACGCCGTGCTTGGCGAGCGGCGCGAGCAGCGCGTGCACCGCGCCGGGGCGGTTGGGCGCCGACATGACGAGCGAGGTCTCGTCGCGGCCCGACGCGCCGACCCGCTGTCGGCCGAGCACCCAGAAGCGCGTCCGGTTGTTCGGTTCGTCCTCGATGTGCGCGGCGAGCACCGGGACGTCGTAGGTCGCCGCCGCGATCTCGCCCGCGATCGCGGCGGCGCCCGGCTCCGCGGCCGCGAGCCGGGCGGCTTCGGCATTGCTCGCGACGACGACGCGCGGCACGGCGGGCAGGTTCCGCGCGAGCCATTGCACGCACTGCGCGAACGACTGCGCGTGCGAGTAGATCCTCGCGACCGAGGCGAGGTCGCGCGCGCGGGAGAGCAGGTTCTGCTGCACGCGCAGCTTGACCTCGCCGACCACCGACAGGTCGGTCGTGCACATGAGGTCGAGCGTGCGTCCGACCGCTCCCTCGGTCGAGTTCTCGACCGGCACGACCGCGTAGTCGCAGCGGCCCGCCTCGGCGGCGCGGAACGCCTCGTCGATCGTCCCCTCGGGCACCGCGTCGACGAACGGGCCGAAGTGGCGCGCGACCGCCGCGTGCGTGAACGTCCCCGGAGGACCGAGGTAGGCGATCGCGAGTCGCCGCTCGAGGGCGAGGCACGCCGACATGATCTGCCGGAAGATCCCGGCGACCGACTCGTCCGGCAGCGGGCCGGGGTTCGCCCCGGCGAGGCGCGCGAGCACCTGCGCCTCGCGCTCGGGCCGATACGCGGGCGCGCCGCTGCCCTCCTTCAGCCGTCCGATCGCCTGCGCGTGCCGCGCGCGCTCGGAGAGGCGCGCGAGGATCTCGCGGTCGAGCGCGTCGATCGCTTCGCGGTGGCGCTTGAGTTCGTCGTCCGGGCCGCTCATCGCGAACGCTCGCCGGAGCGATCCGCCCCCGGCGATCGAAGGGCCGCCCCGAGGTCGCCGTGCCCCCTCCGGGGGCGGCGACCGCAGGTCGCTTCGGGGGGGCCACCCCAGCCGCCCCAAGGGCGCGGGCCCCCTCGGGGGGAGGCGACCGAAGGTCGCTTCGGGGGGGTCACATCTATTCCTCGTCCTCGTCGCGCTCGACGACGCGCTCGAGGCCGGCGAGCTTCTCGCCCTCCGAGAGGTTGATCAGCGTGACGCCCTGCGTCGAGCGGCTCATCTCGCGGATCGACCTGACCTTCGTGCGGATCAGCACGCCGCCGGTCGAGATCAGCATCACCTCGTCGTCCTTCGACACGAGCGCCGCGACGACCACCTTGCCGTTGCGCTCGGACTGCTGGATCGCGATCATGCCCTTGGTGCCGCGTCCGTGGCGCGTGTGCTCGACGATCGGCGTGCGCTTGCCGTAGCCGTTCTCGGTGGCGGTCAGCACCGACTGGCCCTCGTCCTCGGCGACCAGGAGCGCGATCACCTTCTGGCCCTTCTCGAGCGACATGCCGCGCACGCCGTGGGCGTTGCGTCCCATCGGCCGCACGTCGTTCTCGTCGAAACGGACCGCCTTGCCGCCCGAGCTGAACAGCATCACGTCGTGCTCGCCGTCGGTCAGCGCGACGCCGATCAGCCGGTCGCCGTCGGCCAGGTCCACCGCGATGATGCCCGACGGGCGCGGCCGCGAGAAATCGGCGAGCGGCGTCTTCTTGACCGTGCCCATCGCGGTCGCCATGAACACGTACTGCGTCTCGGTGAACTCCTTGACCGGCAGGATCGCCGTGATCTTCTCGTTGTCGGCGAGCGGCACGAGGTTGACGATCGGCTTGCCGCGCGAGGCGCGCGAGCCCTGCGGCACGTTGTAGACCTTGAGCCAGTAGACGCGCCCGCGGTTGGAGAAGCACAGGATGAAGTCGTGCGTGTTCGCGATGAACATGCGCTCGACGAAGTCGTCCTCCTTCGTCGCCGTCGCCTGCTTGCCGCGGCCTCCGCGCTTCTGCGCGCGGTACTCGTCGACCGCCTGCGCCTTCATGTAGCCGCCGTGCGACATCGTCACCACCATCTCCTGCGGCGCGATCAGGTCCTCGATCGACAGGTCCTCGCCCTGCGCGACGATCTCCGAGCGGCGCGCGTCGCCGAACTCGTCGCGGATCGCCGCGAGCTCGTCGCCGACGATCGCGGTCACGCGCGCGGGCTTCGCGAGGATGTCGATCAGGTCGGCGATTTGGTCCATCACCTCGCGGTACTCGCCGGTGATCTTGTCCTGCTCGAGGCCGGTCAGGCGCTGCAACCGCATCTCGAGGATCGCCTGCGCCTGCGCGTCGGAGAGGCGATAGCCGTCGGGCGTCGCGCCGAACTGCGGCGCGAGACCCTCCGGCCGCGCCTGGTCGGCGATCGCGCGCTTCAGCATCTCGTCGACCACCGGGCTCGTCCAGGCGCGCGCCATCAGCGCGACCTTCGCCTCGGGCGGGGACGGCGACGCCTTGATCAGCGCGATCATCTCGTCGACGTTGGCGAGCGCGACCGCGAGCCCCTCGAGGATGTGCCCGCGCTCGCGCGCCTTGCGCAGGTCGAAGCGGGTGCGCCGGACGACGACCTCGCGCCGGTGCTGCAGGAAATGCTCGACGAACTGCCTGAGGTTCAAGAGGCGCGGCTGGCTGTCGACCAGCGCGACCATGTTCATCCCGAAGCTGTCCTGCAGCTGCGTGAGCTTGTAGAGGTTGTTGAGGACGATCTCGGGAACCTCGCCGCGCTTCAGCTCGATCACGACCCGCATGCCGGACTTGTCCGACTCGTCGCGCAGGTCCGAGATCCCCTCGAGCTTCTTCTCGCGGACGAGCTCGCCGATCCGGACGAGCAGGTTCGCCTTGTTCACCTGGTAGGGGATCTCGTCGACGACGATCGCCTGGCGGTTGCCCTTCTCGAGGTCCTCGACGTGCGTGCGCGCGCGTATGACGACGCGGCCGCGGCCGGTCCGGTACCCCTCGCGCACGCCCTCGAGCCCGTAGATGATCCCGGCGGTCGGGAAGTCGGGCGCCGGGATGACCTCCATCAGCTCGTCGACGGTCATCTCCGGATTCGCGAGCACCGCGAGGCAGCCGGCGATCGTCTCGGTCAGGTTGTGCGGCGGGATGTTGGTCGCCATGCCCACCGCGATGCCGGAGCTGCCGTTCACGAGCAGGTTGGGCAGGCGCGACGGCAGGACCGAGGGCTCCTCCTCCTTGCCGTCGTAGTTCGGAACGAAGTCGACCGTCTCCTTGTCGATGTCGGCGGTGAGCTCGTTCGCGATCTTCTGCAGGCGGCACTCGGTGTAGCGCATCGCGGCCGCGTTGTCGCCGTCGACCGAGCCGAAGTTGCCCTGCCCGTCGACCAGCGGATAGCGCAGGCTGAAGTCCTGCGCCATCCGCACCAGCGTGTCGTAGATCGCCGTGTCGCCGTGGGGGTGGTACTTCCCCATCACGTCGCCGACGACGCGCGCGCACTTCACGTACGGCCGGTTCCAGACGATGTTCGCCTCGGCCATCGCGTAGAGCACGCGCCGGTGCACCGGCTTCAGGCCGTCCCGGACGTCGGGCAGCGCCCGTCCCACGATCACGCTCATCGCGTAATCGAGGTAGCTGTGCCGCATCTCGGCTTCGAGGCTGACGGGAAGGGTTTCCTTGGCGAAGGTGTCCATGCGCGGTGCGTTTCGTGATCTTTCGGGGCGGCGGCCGGGGCCGCCGGATTCGGGGAAATCCCCCGGTCCGCGGGCCCGGGGCGCGCGGACCCGGCGTCGTGGAATGGGCCGCCTCGCGCGCGGACGCGCTACGGAGGCCTTTGATATCCTTGAATTTTAGCACGGCGTTGTATCGCCGCGACACCCCGGGGGCGCGAATGCGCGCCCGCCCGACGGTTCTTTGCGCCGCGGAAAGTCCGCGTGCTATAGTTGCGGCGGAATAAAGCATCTGGTGCGTCAGGGAGTTATCGACGCACTTGCGAGCCCGACCACCGAAAACATCTCCAAAACCAAAGCCAAAGGGGTGAAACAATGACTCGTCGTCTCCTTTCCGCTGCTGCCATCGGCGCGTTCGCATCGGCGCTGACCGGCGTCGCCGCCGCGCAGACCGGCGGTTACGTTCCGGGTGTCGCGGAATGCAACACCACGAATTGCGGTTACGTGATGTCGTTTGCCGCCACGCCGGGCAACAACGTGGTCCGCAGCGCGGTGTACAACGGCACGGCGGGCATCTCGGGCAACCTCTGCTACCGCACCGGTTACTGGGCGCCCAGCATGGCGATCGCCGGCTGCGACCCCGATCTCGTGCCGAAGGCCGCCGCCGCTCCGGCGCCCGCCCCGGCCCCGGCCCCGGCGCCGGCCCCGGCGCCTGCCGCGCGTCCGGCCCCGGCCCCGGCGCCCGCTCCGGCCGCCCCCGGCGTCCAGAAGATCACGCTGGCCTCGAAGGCGCTGTTCGACTTCGACAAGGCGGTGCTGAAGCCCGAAGGCAAGGCGGCGATCGACAGCGAGATCATCTCGAAGCTGCCGGGCGTCCAGAAGCTCGAGCTCGTGCTCGTCACCGGCCACACCGACCGGATCGGCACGCAGCAGTACAACCAGAAGCTGTCCGAGCGCCGCGCCGATGCGGTCCGCGACTACCTGGTGAGCAAGGGCGTCGCGAAGGACAAGATCGAGACGCTGGGCATGGGCAAGACGCAGCCGCTCCCGGGCGTGACCTGCAACCAGAAGGCGATGAAGGAGCTGATCGCCTGCCTCGCGCCGAACCGTCGCGTGGAAGTCGAAGTCAAGGGCGAAGCGGTCAAGCGTTAAGCTTCCTCCCGCCCCGTGAAGAGCCCCGCCGCGCGCGGGGCTTTTCATTGGTGCGCCCGGCAGCCGCTCACCGCGGGCGCGGGCGCGCGGCGGTCAACCGATAGAATCGTGCCGATGAACGCCGCGAACGCGCCGCGCGAGATCGACCTCGCGATCCACGCGCGCTGGATCGTGCCGGTCGAGCCCGCCGGCGCCCTGGAGCACCACGCCCTCCTCGTCGACGCGGGACGCATCGTCGCGCTCGCGCCGTCGGCCGCCGTCGCCGCCGCGTGGGCGCCGCGCGAGACCGTCGAGCTGCCGACGCACGTCCTCGTTCCCGGCCTCGTCAACGCGCACGCGCACTCGGCGATGGCGCTCCTGCGCGGCGTCGCCGACGACCTGCCGCTCAGGGCGTGGCTCGAGGAGGGCATCTGGCCGCGCGAGGGGCGGCACGTGTCTCCGGAGTTCGTGCGGGACGGGACGCTGGTCGCCTGCGCGGAGATGCTGGCGGGCGGCATCACCTGCTGCAACGACATGTACTTCTATCCGGACGCCTCGGCGCGCGTCTACGAGGAGACCGGCATGCGCGCGATGGTGGGCCTGCCGGTCCTCGACCTCCCGACCGCCTACGCGCCCGACGCGGACGGCTATCTGCGCGAGGGCCTCGCCGCGCGCGACCGGCACCGGCACGCGCGCCGCCTCGCGTTCTCGCTCACGCCGCACGCGCCCTACACGGTCGGCGACGGGAGCTTCGCGAAGATCGTCACCTACGCCCGGCAGCTCGACCTGCCGATCCAGACGCACCTGCAGGAGACGCGCCGCGAGCTCGACGAGGCGCTCGCGTCGACCGGCGCGACGCCGCTCGCGCGGCTCGACCGCCTCGGCGCCACCGGACCGGCGTTCGTCGCGGTCCACGCGGTGCACCCGGGACCGGGCGACGTCGCGCTGCTCGCGCGGCAGGGCTGCCACGTTGTCCACTGCCCGGCGTCGCACATGAAGCTCGCGAGCGGCGCCGCGCCGGTGTCGGCCTACCTCGACGCG
>WBZU01000507.1_pt1 | contig 33135 bp, 26 predicted proteins | sample 5204311 | NCBI WGS metagenome assembly WBZU01 (sample SAMN12344359, study PRJNA552823) | activated sludge metagenome | biome: Activated sludge suspended growth; feature: Nitrification reactor; material: Wastewater; isolation source: activated sludge from nitrification reactor of wastewater...
GATCGGCGCGTAGTCCATCGTCTTGAACTCGGGACCGCGGTACTCGGGGCTGGCCGGATCACCGAACCGCTGCCTGTACTCCTCGTTCAGGTTGTTCACGCCCTTGACCTCGGAGTCGGGCTTTCCGGTCATGATGAACGAGAGGGCGTTGGGCAACTTGATGTTGCGGTTCGTCTCTTCCGGGTTGCCCTCGAACTTGCCGGTGGCAAAGAGCGACAGGCCGACCCCGTCCTCGGTCTCGAAGACGGCATCGGCGGCGGCCATCTTCATCGGCTGCTGCTCGCTCATCAGGATGCCGTTGAAGTGCCCGACCACCAGGGTCAGCAGGCCGGCAACCGCGAGCGAAGGCAGGGCGATCTTCATCGAGCTCGAGAAGACCTCGACCTCGTTCTTGCGGAGCAGGTGCCAGGCGGAAATGCCGGCGATCACCATGCCACCGGTCAGGGCCGCGGCCAGCATGGTGTGGGTCATCGCGTAGAGCGCGGTGCTGTTGGTCAGCACGTCCCAGATCGATTTCAACTCGACCTTGTTGGTGGCCTGATTCAGCTCGTAACCCACCGGGTGCTGCATCCAGGAGTTTGCGGCCAGGATGAAGAAAGCCGAGAGCATGGTCGAAAGCGAGACCGCCCACATGCAGGCGAGATGGACCTTCTCGGAGAGCCTCCCCCAGCCGAAGATCCAGAGTCCGAGGAAAGTCGACTCGACGAAGAAGGCGGCGAGGCCCTCCATCGCCAGTGGCGCCCCGAAGATGTCGCCCACGAAGCGCGAGTAGGCAGACCAGTTCATGCCGAACTGGAACTCCTGCACGATGCCTGTCGCGACGCCAAGCGCGAACGAGATCAACATCAGCTTGCCCCAGAAACGGGTCGCCCTCAGCCACTTCTCATCCTTCGTGCGGTACCAGCGGGTCTGGTACCAGGCCGTGAAAAAGGCCAGCCCGATCGTGAGCGGCACAAAAATGAAGTGATAGAGCGTAACTATTCCGAATTGCCAGCGGGCCAACTCGAGACTGGTCATTGCAATGGTGCTCATTCGTCCACCTTCATGGATCCCAGATTAGCTAGGCAGGAGGTCGAAATTCCTGCGGAAAATCACCGCAGTTACTGCGGGGAAGTACGGAGGTTTGGCTTAGCCCCGGCTAAGCCCGGGGGCATCGACCGGCATCGTGGAGCGCCTTGCGGTAGCGGCGCATCGACGCGTGCCGGAAGTCGCCGTGGGTCTGGTTCTTCATCGCCGGCACCAGTTCACGGTGGAACCTCGAACCGAGACTCTCGTTGTGCCCGATCACGTCCCGGATGCCGATGCCGTATCGGCAGCGGAGCCATTTGGTCAGCCGGATCGAGGCTCTCATCTGTCGCGGGTTGCCAAGCACGTCACCGTCGGTGAAGCCGGTGTGCTCGATCCCGAAGGAGACGTGGTTCAGGCCGACCGTGTGGCGGCAGCGGATGCCGAGCGGGACCAGCTGGACCACGCGGCCCCGGCCCGAGACCACGAAGTGGGCGCAGACGTTGGGCAGCTCGTGGAATTCGGGGTCGGGCCGGTTCGCGGCAAAAGTCCGGTACACCCCGGCGACCGAATTGCCCACAGCAACGTGTTCGACGATCTGGCGCGGATTCCGGAGGCGCCAGGATCGCACCCCGTAGTGACGCAGCGAGTAGCGGGCCATCTGGTGCTTGCGCTTCGCGCCGAAGGGAATGAAGTGCCGGTGAATCCAGGCCGGCATCCTGAGGGCGGCCCGGTTCGACTGCCGGGCTGCGCCCGGTGGCGCGGCCCCGGCCGCCGGGCCGGCTGCGACGCCATTGGCGGACGCGCTCGATCCGGCGTGTTCAGCGACCGGGCCGGCGAGCACCCCCAGGGCAGCGACCAGCCCGACCGCAGCTGCGGCCGTTGCCAGGCGCTTCATATCTCTACCCCGGGCCGGGATCAGTCGAAGGCGGCCGGGTCCAGGCCACCGGTCGGGCCGAGATCCGGACCGAGTCCGTTGCCCGAATGCTTCACCTTGTAGCCGGCAACCTTGCCACGGAAGGCGTTGCCGAAGGTGTAGACCGGCATCCCGATCTCGGTGATGTTGTAGATCCTCGGCTGGTCGGCGATGAAGGTCCTCAGACAGCCATGACTGGCCGGGTAATCCGGAACGTCGGCGTACCCGTGGGTCGCGTAGCCCCGGATGAAGTACGAGGAGTAGTACATGCCGTGCGAGTTCATGCCCGGCTCTTTCCAGTAGAAGCTGAAGGTGCCGAGGATGGTCGGGGTCGAGGCCTTGCCGCTGGCGATCGGGAAGATCGCGTAGGGATTGTCACCCTTCGAAAAGACGATCACCTGCTTCGAGAGCGGGGCTTCCATGTGGTCGCCCAGTTCGGGCCGGCGGACGTGGTAGCCCCCCTTGCCGTTGAAGACACGCCGGACCACGGTCTTCGAGGCCCGCGCGTTGCGGGTCATGTCGTTGAGCTTGCGGTAGGCGAGCACGGCGCGTTCCATCTTGCCGTTGAAGCAGCGACCCTGGTCGGGAACCAGCGCCAGGCGGTTCAGGGCCTTGCGGAATCCGGCCACGACGCGGCCACACTGGTCATGGGGCAGGCCGACGTAACGGACCCGCCAGGACTTGTGCCTGGTCGTGTCCTTGCCGACCGCACGCTTGCCGGCTTTGCCCCAGTACTTGGCGTGCACGCCGTAGCGGTTGCCGCCGCGCATGTAAAGGTAGGTGCGGAAGGTTCCGTAATTGCCGCCGGCCTTGTGGACCTTGACCTTGCGGGTCGAGAACTTCTCGCCGTCCTTGTAGAGGTAGACCTTGACCGTCTGGAGGTTGCGGAAGGGCTTCAGCGTGCCGTGGATCACGACCCGGCTCATCACGGTCGCGCGATGGGCATGAACGCCCTTGAGCTTGATCTTGACCGTCGCCCTGGCCGGACCGCCGGTCGGAACCGCGCCACCATTGGCTGCTCTGGCGGTGTCGCCAGCCAGCATGAAGGCGGCAATCGCGCAGATCAGGGTGAGCGCTGCCGGAAGGCTGAATCGGGCGAAGGTACGGGGTATCGATCGGACGGTCAAGTGAAGCTCCTGCGGTTGGGCGGCCAGTCCGCAAATTGTAGAGATATGGCCGGATCAGGCCACGGGTGAAGCCGCTTCGGCAACTTCCCCTGCCTCTCTCGTTTCCTCGTCCATCGACTCGGCCTGATTGCCGATCAGGAAGAAGGCGACGAGCACCCCGGCGATCGCGATCCCGACCGAGAGGGTCATCGCGTTGCTCAGGCCGTAGATGAAGGCATCGTGACCGGCGGCGACCAGACGCTCTGCCTTGGCCCCGGAAATCCCTTCGATGTGGGGCGCGCCACCGGTCAGCTGATGGGCGAAGTCCGAACGCTGACTGGCGGTCAGGCCGTTCTCGCCGCCGAGGGTGCTCGCCAGCCGGGTCTTTGCTTCGCTCTGGAAGAGGGCTCCGAGCGCCGCCACGCCGAAAGTTCCGCCGACCATCCGGAACATCGAAAGCACGCCGGAGGCGATGCCGGCCTTGGTCTTCGGCACCGCGTTCATGGCTGCGGTCGACATCGGTGACATGGTCAGGCCGATGCCGGCCCCGAGGATCACGAAACTGGGCAGGATGTCGGAAAAGGTCGAGCCGTCGCTGATCTGCGAGAAGAGGTAGAGCGAAAGCGAGATCAGGGTCATGCCGACGACGATCGGCCAGCGCGGCCCGATCCGATCGGCCAGCCGGCCCGCGATCGGCGCGATGACCATGATCACCAGGGTGGTTGGCAGGAACCTGACCCCGGCTTCGAGCGCGGTGTAGCCGAGGATGTTCTGCATGTAGAGGGCGAGGAAGAAGAAGACCCCCATCATCGCGAAGGAGATGATGAAGGCGACCACCACCGAGCCGATGAAGTTCCGGCTCTTGAAGAGCCCGAACTCGATGATCGGTGCCGTGACCCGGTTCTCGGTGAAGATGAAGGTGATCAGGCCGATGATCGAAACCGCGATCAGGCTGATCACGGCGGTCGAATCCCAGCCCCAGGTGTTGCCTTCGATCAGGGCGAGGACCAGCGAGGTGAGAGCGACGGTGAGGATGCCGACCCCGAGGTAGTCGACCTTGCGGCCGACCGTGGTGTCGCGCGACTCGCGGACCACGAAGGTCGCGGCGAGCACGGCGAGAACCCCGACCGGCAAGTTGATGTAGAAGATCGCGCGCCAGGAGACATGCTCGACCAGGAAGCCGCCGAGGACCGGGCCGACCGCCAGGGCCAGAGCCGAAACCCCGGCCCAGGTCCCGATCGCCTTGCCGCGCTCATGGGCCGGGAAGGCGTCGGTGATGATCGAAAGCGTGCCGGGCATCATGAAAGCGGCGCCGACGCCCTGAAGCACGCGGCTGGCGACCAGGGCGAAGTTGCTGGGCGCGAAGCCGGCCGTGGCCGAAGCGACGGTGAAGATGACCACGCCGAAGGTGAAGGCCTTGCGGCGGCCGAAGATGTCACCGATCCGGCCGCCGACCGCCAGCAGCACCGCGAAAGAGAGCGTGTAGCCGTTGACGATCCATTCGAGGCCGGAGATCGAGGTGTCGAGGTCGCGCTGAATCGAGGGGAGGGCGACGTTGACGACGGTGTTGTCGAGCATCACCATGAACAGGGCCAGGCACATCGCGCCCAGCGTCCACCACTTGCGGTTCTCGTCGGTGATCAGGTGCTGGTACTTGCTCACTGCTGAACTGCTCCTTCCAACTGCCGGTGAATTGAGGCAAGGTCTTCCCGCTCGATCAGCTTCGAGAGCAGGGAGTCGAGGGCTTTGAGTTCGTCCTCGCTGAAACTGTCGGCCAGTCTCACCGCGCCGACCGCACGGCCCATCAGGGCGGCGTTGGTGACCCGGTGGCCTTCGTCGGTGAGCGCGATCAGCCGGCGGCGCCGGTCGTGGGGATCCTCGACCCGGGAAACGAGGCCCTTGCGGACCAGGCTGTCGATCGCCCGGCTCACGGCGGGCATCGAGGCCCCGGTTGACTCGCCGATGTCAGCGAGGCAGAAGCTGTCGGCGGGTTCGAAGACCCCGAGACTCATGATCGCCTTGAACTCGAGAAATGAGAGACCGAGCGCAGCCGCGTCGAGCAGGGCGCTGGTCGCCGCCCCGTAAGAGAGCATCCGCCGGAACAGGGTCCCGAGCTGCAGGGCGACCCGCTTCGCCTCGGGCGATGCCGCGTCGATCACTTCCTGCCCGGCAACTTCGGCCGGGTCGACGACTGCCGCCTGGCCCGGGCCCCGGGCCGGATCGGCAGTCGCCTGCTCGTCGATCTTCAGCGCTTCCGCATCGGTCATGACTGAAGATACTTGCTCTTTCGCAACTATTTGTCAAACGCAATAGTTGCTTATGTGATGCACTTCACACGGCTGGCCGGGGGGCCGGTTCGGGGGTGCCTTCGAGGTTGAGCTTCGGCAGCCACTCGAGCCAGGCCGGCAGGTACCAGTTCCACTTGCCGAGGAGCTTCATCGAGGCCGGAACGAGCACACCCCGCACGATCGTCGCGTCGATCAGGACGGCCGCCGCCAGCCCGACCCCCATCTGCTTGAACTCCAGCATCGAGAGGGTGGCGAAGATCGAGAACACGGCCACCATCACGATCGCGGCGGAGGTGACCGGCCCGGCAGTGCGCCGGAGGCCGGCCTCGATTGCGTCCGAAGTGCTCAACCCCTGGTCGTGCGCTTCCCGGATCCGGCTGAGGATGAACACGTGGTAGTCCATCGAGAGTCCGAACAGGACCACGAAGAGGAACATCGGCAGCCAGGCGGTGATCCCGCCCATCGACTCGAAACCGAGCAGACCCTCGAGATGCCCTTCCTGGAAGACCCAGACGAGCAATCCGTAGGCGGCGCCGACCGAGAGCAGATTGAGCAGGATCGAGGTCGCCGGGATCACGATCGAACGGAACGCGACCATCAGCAGGATGAAGGCGGTCAGCAAGACGAAGGCGAAGACCAGCGGCGCCCGGCTCTTCATCAGGTCGTTGAAATCCTTCGAACCGGCCGTCATGCCATTGACGTTGGTTTCGGTGCCCGGCACCTTGCCGATCGTCTCCGGGATCACCTCCTCGCGGAGCTTGACCAGCGCGTCATTGGATGTGTCATCGGTGCCGCTGCCGGCCAGGGGCACGTTCACCACCTCGACCTTGCCGTTCGGGCTCACGGTCGTGGTGACCGGTGAGCCGAACTCGGCCGGACCGTCGACCGCCTGCCTGAGCGCGGCGATGCCCTGCTGAACCTCGGGCGCACGCACGTCATCGGCCTCGATCACCACGTTGGCCGGCTCCGGGCCGCCGGGGAAGGCTTCGTCCATCTGGTTGTAGGCCTTGATCACCGGCAGGTCCTGAGGCAGGGCTTCGGCCCCCGGCACGACGGTGTGGAGTTTGAAGGCCGGGACCGCCAGCAACACGAGCAGGCCGGCGGCGGCGACAGCCGAGAGGCCGGGGCGCCGCAGCACGGTCCGGATGAATCGACCCCAGAAACCGCCGCCGTTGCCGGCAGCCAGCACGCTCTCCTCGCCCCCGACCCGCCGGATCTTCCGGCTCCGTCGCAGCCGGTCGATCAGCGGGATCCGGCCCTTGTCAACCCGGTCGCCGAGCCAGGCGAGCACGGCCGGCAGCACGGTCAGTGAACCGAGCACGGCGACCGCGACCACGATGATCGTGCCGGTGGCGAATGACGCGAAGGTGGCGTCTCCGGTCATGTACATGCCGGCCATCGCGATCATCACCGTGATTCCCGAGACGATCACGGCCCGGCCGGAAGTTGCCGCGGCAGCCTCCAGCGCGGCCGATTCGGACCGTCCGGCCGCCCGTTCCTCCCGCTCGCGTCGCAGGTAGAAGAGCGAGTAGTCGACCCCGACGGCGAGGCCGATCAGCAGGATCACCGAGTTCGCGGCGTCCGACATCGGAGTGACGTGGCTGACCAGTGCGGTCAGGCCGATCGCCGCCGCGACCGAAGTCAGGCCCAGCAGCAAAGGTACGCCCGCGGCGATGAACGCTCCGAAGGCGAAGACCAGAATCAGCAGGGTGACCGGAAGCGAGGTGAACTCGGCCTTTTTGAAGTCATCCTCGAAGGCCTGTCCGATCTGCTCGCTGGCCGAGGCATCACCGAACTGGGCGAAGCCGTAGCCGGGCGCCCGGGCCCGGGCCTCGTTGACCGCCTCCTGGGTCGCCCCGAGCCGCTCCGAGAGCTGGTCCTCGTTGCCGGCCAGCTCGAAAGAGACCAGCGCCGATTTTCCGTCGGCCGATATCTGGCCCCGGTTGCCAGGTGCAAAGGGGCTCTCGACATGTGACACGTACGGCGTCGCCCTTAGCTCGCGGGAGAGGTCGGCGGCAGCTTCGCGCATCGCGGCGCTGGTGTTCGAACCACCGGCCGGCGCCGTGATCAGCACCCTTTCGGTCGCGTTCTCGGGGAAGTTGTTCGAGGTCGCCACTTCGGCGCGCCCCGACTCGCCAACTCCGTCTTCGGCGTCGGTCAGGGTCCTCGTTCCAACCGATCCTCCGATGAAGACGGCCAGGATGACGAAGGCGAGCCAACCCCAGATCGCGGTCTTGCGATGGGTCGCGCTCCACCTTCCGGCACGGGCTGCGATGTTTCGACTGGTATCCATGCCGCCAAGCCTGCCTTTGCGGACGCCGGCGCAAAATGGGGCCTGCCTGTGTCTTCAGCGGGTGATGCCTGCCCCTTAGGGGTTCGGCAAACCGCACCATGAACGCCCGGATGCGGGTACTGGCCGCACCAACGGCGGTCCCCGCATGGGTCAGAATCACCCCATGGGTAGTGCTCTGAACCTGCGGGCGAGGCTGACCTGGCTGGCGATCGCCGGCTTCCTGGCCGGAGCGGGCGGGGCGACGATGATCGCCCTGACAAACCAGACCCTGGGCGAGCCGGTAATCGAGATCACGCTGCGGGTGCTGACCGGATGGACCTGGATGGGAGTCGGCATCTTCGCCTGGTGGCGCCGCCCCGACAATCCGTTCGGCAAGTGGATGGTCTTCACCAGTTTCGCCTGGCTGGCCCAGGCCCTGACCTACGCGAACTCGTCGCTGGTCTTCACCGTCGGCCTCGTCATCGCCTATGTCTTTCCCTTCGCCCTGATCCAGACCCTGGTCCGCTTCCCGACCGGCCGGATCGAAACCCGGGCCGACGGGTGGATCGTCCGCCTGGTTGCCGGCGCCCTCCTGCTTGTTCTGCTGGCGACCTTCTTCAGCTCTCCCGATCAGCTCGGATACGACAACGCCCCGAGCAACCTGCTGCTGCTGGCCGACTCGCCGACCACTTCGGCCGTCTTCTTCATCATCGCCAACGCGGTGGCGATCATCCTCGTCCTCGGTCTGATCCACAGCTTCACGACCAAGTATTCGGCCGCCTCGCCTCCGATGCGCCGCCTGATCGGACCGGTCCTCTGGACCTCCACCACCCTGCTGGCCGTGCTCGGGCTTTCCTCCGTCTTCTCGATCGCCAATCTGGATACGGTCGAAGAGATCGCCGGCATCCTCGGTGCGATCATCGCGATGCTGCTGCCACTCGCCTTCCTGGTCGGCCTGGCCCGCAGCCGGCTGGTCCGCGGCGAGGCGCTCGGCCGGATGCTCGAACGGGTGGCCCACGAAAGCGATCCGGTGAAGATGCAGGAAGCGGTCGCCGAAGCGCTCGGCGACCCCTCGGTCGAGATCGCCTTCTGGCTGCCTGACACCGCCGGCTACGTCGACGCCCGTGGCCTGCCGATCGCCGAGCCTGATCCGGATTCGAACCGGGCGGCGAGCCAGGTCACGATGGACGGCAGAAGGGTCGCGCTGATCATCCACGATGGCGCCCTGCTCGAGGAACCGGAGAAGATCGAGGCGGTGAGCCGTGGCGCCGCACTGGCTTTCGAGAACGCGCGGCTGGAGGCCGAGGTCCGGGCCAACGTGGCCGAACTGAGGGCTTCCCGCACCCGCATCGTCGAGGCCGGGGACGCCGCCCGCCGCGAGATTGAACGGAACCTCCACGACGGCGCCCAGCAGAACCTGGTCTCCCTCGCCCTCAAACTGCAGTTGGCCCGTTCCCGGGTCGAGTCCGACCCCCGCGGCGCGATCGAGATCATCGACGGCGCCAGCGCCGAACTCGAACAGACCCTGGCCGAGCTTCGCGAACTGGCCCGTGGCATCCACCCCGCCGTGCTTTCCGACCGCGGCCTGGATGCCGCCCTGCTCGCCCTCGCGACTCGCGCTCCGCTGCCGGTCGAGGTCGGAGAAATGCCGGATGATCGCCTGCCGGAACCGGTCGAGGCCGCCGCCTATTACGTGGTCGCCGAGTCGCTGACCAACGTCGCCCGCTATTCCGAGGCAAGCCGGGCCAAGGTCGACATCACCCGGGAAAACGGGGTGGTCCGCATCCGGATCGCCGACGACGGCGTCGGCGGAGCCGACCCCGCCCGGGGGTCCGGGCTGAAGGGCCTGGCCGACCGGATCGCCGCCCTGGACGGGCACTTCATGCTGGCCAGCCCGGACGGTCTGGGCACGATCGTGGAGGCGGAGATCCCGTGCGGGTAGTTGTCGCCGACGACTCGATCCTGCTGCGCGAAGGAGTGGTCCGCGTGCTCGAGGACGACGGTTTCGAGGTGGTTGGCCAGGCGGGTGACGCCGAAGACCTTCTCCGCAAGGTCAGTGCCCACAAGCCCGATGTCGCGGTGGTCGACATCCGCATGCCGCCGAACCTGACCGACGACGGGCTTCAGGCGGCCAAGAAGATCCGGGCCGAACACCCGGACACCGGTGTCCTCGTGCTTTCCCAGTATCTGGAGGAGAGCTACGCCCTCGACCTGGTCGCCGACTCGGCCGAAGGGGTCGGTTACCTGCTGAAGGACCGGGTCGCTGAAATCGATCGCTTCACCGAGTCGGTCCGCCGGGTCGGCAGCGGCGGCTCGGCCCTCGACCCCGAGGTGGTCTCCCACCTGCTCGGCCGCCGCCGGCGCGAAGACCCGCTCGAGGTCCTGACGGTCCGTGAACGTGAAGTCCTCGGGCTGATGGCCGAGGGCCGCTCGAACATCGCGATCGCCGAGAACCTGGTCGTGACCGAACGGGCGGTCGAGAAGCACGTGACCTCGATCTTCAGCAAGCTCGACCTCACGCCCACGGCCGAGGACCACCGCCGGGTCCTCGCCGTCCTGACCTACGTCAAGGCAATCGGCGACTGAACCAGACCACCACCACCGCGAGATCCGACTTTTTCGCCGCTATGACGAAGAAGTCGCGGCTCGCGAATTTCACTCCTCGTCAGCGAGGACGCGGCGGCGGGAGCGACGGACCCAGGCCCCGTTGAGCGCCAGGGCGATCAGCAACACGATGCCGATCGGAATCGCCACCGCCAGCGCGAGCACCGTCACCCCGGCCGCGACACCGAGCATCTTGCCCGCATCGTCAATCGCATCACCGAGACCCCAGCTCGACGAATCGCCGCCGGACGAGCTTTCGCCGCCCGTCTCGACCCGCAAGTCGACCGGGGTGTAGTCCGCCCGCCGTTCGAGCCGCTTCAGCCGTGATTCGTAGTAGCTCAGCTCCGAGCGTTCTTTGGCGAGCTTTCGTTCCAGCTCCTGCCTTGTCGCTTCATCCGGAGCGTCTTCGAGCTCACTCAGCAGGCTCTCGATCTTCGCCTTCGAGTCGGCTACGTCGTCCTCGGTTCGGTTGGTCGGAGCCGTGATGTCGGTCAGTTCCTGGCTGCGCGACTTCAGATCGGCGATCCCGGAGAGATCGGCCACGGCCTCTTCGACCTGACCGGAAGGAATCAGCAGGCTGAAGCTCGCGACGGCGTTGCCGGCCTCACCGTCGGTGACCGAGGAGTCCATGACGATTCCGTTGTGCTCGTCGGTCACGGAGACGACCTCGTTGGCCACGTCCTGAACCCCGTCGGGATCGGTACCGAGCACGATCTCGGCCTCCAGGGCAACATCGCGTTGGCGAGAACCGCCGGGCACGGTGGAACTCCTCGAGTTCTCCGATGCCTGATCCTTCATTGCCGAGGAGGGAAGGGCTCTGTACACCGCCCCGGTCGAGGCCTCGGGCACAGGCAGGGTGGCGGAGTCCGCGGTACCCGCCGAACCGGCTGAGATACCCCCCGATTCGCTGGCCGACGATGCGGAAGTGTCCAGCTGTTTCGACGCAACAACACCGGAGTCGCCTTCACCCCCGCTTCCGCCGCCAAACCTGCCGGAGTCGACGGCGCTCACCACGACCGTGGCGACCAGCAGGAGTCCTGCGAACCCGGCCATCGCCGGGAGCAGGATGGGGCGCCTCCCGGTGCGGCGGCGGAACCGTTCCGCGATGCTGCCGATCCCTCCCCTGCCTCGTTTGCCGAGAGCGGCTTCGTCGGCCCATTCGGGCGGGAAATGGTCGGCGACCGCCTGGTCGAGACGCTCGGTGAAGCCGGGCTCCGGGGTGGGGCGGTTTTCCCGGAGTACCTGGGCCAGGGCGGTGAATTCCTGGTTCATGCCGAAATCGTTCTCGCTGTCGTGACTCATCGGGCCACCTCCTCGTTTGAAGCGGAGCCATCTGTGAGTGCGCTCCGAAGTCGTGTCATTGCGCGGTTGATGCGGGTGCCCACGTTGGTGGACGAGTAGCCGGTCGCTTCGGCGATCTCGGTGTTGGTCAGGCCGGCGAAGAACTTGAGGGCGACCATTTCGCGGTCGGCCGGCGCCAGGGTGCCGAGCGCCGCCATCAGGTCGGCGCGCTGTTCGCGTTCGAGCACGGCGCCGGTCACCGAGCCCGGGGCCTCCAGCCCTCCAGGCTCGATCGCCGGCACCTCCCGCTTGCGTTTGCGAAGTTCATCCAGGGCCGCGTTCCGGGCGATCCCGAAGAGCCAGCCCCGGGCGCTCCCCCGCTTCGGGTCGTAGCGGTCCCACTTGCGAAAGGCCCGTTCGAAGGCGAGCGCGGTCACGTCCTCCGCCGCCACCCGATCCCGCAGCAGACCAGCCACATACGAGTAGAGGTCGTCGCGACTGCCGCGGTAAAGATCCTCGAAAAGAGGGCGCGGCCCGCTCTTCGGACCCGGGGACGAAACAGGTTCAGGGACAGCTTCCAACATGCCGTTCATATCCAGACTACGGGCGGCATCGCGATCCGTCACATCCCCAGCCTGCCGAGAGTCCGCCCGCATGCTTCGTGGGTCGGATTTCCGGCCCTGCTGCCGAGAATCCGACCCACCCGGGTGGAATCAGGCATTGAAGGGGGAGTTGATGGTGTTCGGGAGTCCCGCGACACGTTCAGGGCCGGGTTCAGGCCCCGGATTCGAGAGGTGCCGCACATTCACGCCCTTTACGGGCCTGTTTGTGCGGCACCTCCCCCGGATCAGGGTCGGTGAACCGTCGAGTGACCGACGAAGGTCAGCGTGCAGCTGCTGGATCCTGGGCGCGTTGCCCGGGATCCGGGGTTATCAGCCCTCGTAGGGTTCGAAGTCAGCCTTGCGGGCGCCGCAGACGGGGCAGAACCAGTCTTCGGGGATGTCCTCGAAGGCGGTTCCCGGGGGGATGCCTCCGTCGGGGTCGCCCTCGGCGGGGTCGTAGATGAATCCGCAGGATTCGCAGATCCAAAGTTGGGTCGTAGCGGTGCTCATGGCGGCCAGATTACCCGAGAGCAGGCAGGCAAAACCGGCCGGCCAGGTCGCCTCTTGTGCGCGCACGCGGCGTTGCCGCCGTTCTGGCGATACGGTTCGTGAGGTGAACAAGTTTCCGGAAGCCGGACCAGGGGAGTCGATCAATCTTGGCAAACCGTCGGAGCCGCGACCCGCTGCCACCATTTTGTTGCTGCGCGACCGGGAGCAGCTCGGTACTCCCGAAAAGGGCGTGCTTGAGGTCTTGATGCTGAAGCGTTCGGCCGAATCGCACTTCATGCCGAGCGTCTGGGTTTTTCCGGGCGGGTCGCTGGATCCGGAGGACGGTGACGGACTCGACGGGCTTCGCACCTGCGCCGCCCGGGAGCTCGACGAAGAGGCCGGCATCAAGCTCGATCTGTCCAGCGAGTTGATCCCCCTCGCCCGCTGGGTCACCCCGGAAGTGGTCAAGACCCGCTTCGACACCTGGTTCTTCCTCGCCCGCGCCCCCGAGGGCGTCGAGGTCAAACCCGACAATTTCGAGATGACCGAGGCACTCTGGGTCAATCCTTCCGACGCTCTCACGGCAGCCGAGGCCGGGGACATGGCGATCGTCTTCCCCACTCTGAAACAGCTCGAAGCGCTTGCGCCCTCGGCGAACACGGAGGAGGCGATGGGCCGCGCTGCCGCCGACCCCAACGCCTCGAAGGTCGTCCTGCCGAAGGTGATCGGGGACGAGCAGAACCCCCGGGTCGTCCTCCCGAACGAAGACGATTACCCGGACTGACTCCGGTCAGTCAGCCGGAAAAGGCTCAAGGCCGGCGTTCCATGGTCCGCCGGGATAGGTGTGGATCCCGTCCTCGTCCATCTCGCTGTGAAGCCGTTTGAAGAGCTCGCCGGCGTTGGCAAGGGCGAGTTTCAGCTCCTCCGCAGAGCGTTCCCTGAGTCGCCAGAGAAACCAGAGCTGACGGTCGTTTATGCCGAAGTCGACTTCCCGGTCGATCGTGGTGGTCCACTCGAGAAAGCCGGGCGAGAACAGCTCCCGCAGCGCGATCGGGTCGTGTTCCTTCGGCACCGTCGCCAGAAAGCGCTTGTTGAAGTCGACCGATTCGAATTCGACCTTGCGGCGGGAGACCTTCTGCTTGACCAGCTCGCTGGTTTCGATCGACTCGACGTTGAAGGCCGGGACCACCCGGGCCAGGTCAGGCATGTGAGCCTTCGCGAGGATCGCGGTCGGGACCAGTTCCTTGCGCATGAATCCGCCGACTTCCTCCTCGTCGGCGTCGCAGCTTGCTCCCCAGAAGTCCGGGGCGAGCTCGCCGGTCAGCCGGTTGCTGCCGCCGACACAGAGTGCGACCGGTGCGCCGACCGGGTTTATGCCGCCAACCGGCTCCCATTTCACCTCGCCCGCCCCCTTGTAGGAAGAGACGATCTGCTGCCACTGGTCAGCTTGCTTGCCCATCGCCGATCACCCTACCCGTAGTCACAGCCGAATCAGGCGGATAGGATGGCCGCGATACTCATTTCAACCGAGGAGACTTGCCTATGAGTGGCGCACTTATCGCGCTGATAGTGGTCGTCGTAATCGCCCTGATCGCGGTGCTCTGGTACATCGCGACGCGGAACGGAATCATCGCTTCGCGCAACCGGGTCGAGGAATCGTGGAGCGGCATCGACGTCCAGCTGAAGCGCCGACATGACCTGGTCCCGAACCTGGTCGAGACGGTCAAGGGCTACGCGACTCACGAGCAGAAGGTCTTCGAGGAAGTCACCAAGGCCCGTGCCGATGCGATGAAGGCCCAGTCCGTCGACGAGACCGCACAGGCGGAATCCGGGCTCAACCGCTCGCTCGCCGACCTGCGTGCCGTGGCCGAGCAGTACCCGGACCTGAAGGCGACCGAGAACTTCCAGCAGCTCAGCCGGAACCTCTCGGAACTCGAGGACGAGATCCAGGCTTCCCGCCGGATCTACAACTCGAACGTCCAGGCGTACAACACGAAGATCCAGCAGTTCCCCGCCTCCGTCGTCGCCAATCAGGGCGGCTTCACGGCCAAGGAGTTCTTCGAGATCGAGGACGCCGCCGAGCGCGCCACCCCCAACGTCAGCTTCTGAGGGGGCACGGCATGGGGGACCCCGAAAAGTAACGAGCGCTCCGCCCTCTGATTAAGGAGTCACTTTTCGGGGTCCCCCAACCCGCGCCCTTCCGGACCGGGCGGAGACCCCTGCGAGCCACCTCCGCCCTCCGGGGGTGAGGGGGGCGAAGTGGGGCCGAAGAGGGTGGCCCACCAGACTCGGGTCAGGCTCGAGGCGACCTCGTTCGGGTCGTCCTCGCCCTGGGCAAGGTGGACCTGGAAGCTCCTTTCGGTCATCAGCACCAGGCCTTCGGCAAGTGCCTCCGGGTCCAGTGATTCGTTGACCGAGCCTGCCTTCTGCAACCGCTCGATCTCCTCCCGGGTGCCTTCGGTGGTCGTTTCCAGCACGGTCGACCAGAGCTCGCGCACCTCTTCGTCGTAGGTGGCCGCCTCGCCGGCCAGGGCAAGCAGGGCCGAGTTGCCGGCGTAGATCCGGGCCATTCCGTAGATGCCCCGTTCGATGTCGCGGCGGGGGTCGTCACCCTGCTGCCAGCAGCGGCCGAGCCGGTTCTGGTGGGAGGCGATCAGATCCTCCAGCGCCCCCAGCAGCAGCTCTTCCTTGTCGCCGAAATAGACGTAGAACGCGGAGCGGGCGACTCCGGCCTCGCGGGTTACCCCTTCGACGGTCAGGTCCTTGAACGAACCGGCCGCCGACTGGTTCAGGGCAGCCTCGATCAGCTCCTGCCGGGTCCGCTCATGACGGCGTCGTCGGTTATGTCGGCGCTCCATCGAGGTCGGCACCCGCCAAGCATATGCACCACCCCCGCCGGAAACCCGACCGGCACGACTCGCTCAGGAAGAGGGCGAGGTCGCCTTGATCCGGCGGAAGGCGGAATTGGGGCTGAACCAGGGCCCGCCTTCCGGGGTCGGGAACCCGTTCCAGACCGGATTGAACTCGCCGCGCAACCCGAAGATCCGCTTGTGGAGCCGGCCCGGCCTGGTGATCGGGGCCAGAGCGCCGCGGTTGACCGTGATCCGGAAAGTCAGTCTGGAATCCTTTGCGTCTGACTCACCCGCCGTCTCGTAGGGGTTGTATTCGGGCCTGGCCAGGATCGTTATCCGTTTGCCCTGGACCTTGACCTTGCGCGGGGTGGCGGGACTTACCGATACGCGGACGCGACCCTTCAACCCGCCCGGACGCAGCCGCAGCTTCCGCGGCAGATCGACGGTGAGCCTCTGCCGGGTACCGACCAATCCTTCCGGCGGGTCGCCGAGGCTCGCCTTGAGTACCAGCGACGGATGCTTGCTTCCGGCTCCGGCGAACCTGACCGAACCGTTGATCCCGGGCGGTCGCACCCGACAGATGTTCCAGTCACCTGCCTTGCCGGCCTGCCCCCGGCTGCATTCGTTCGGCGGAATCAGGCGTTCACCGCCGGAACCGAAGCTCTCGACGAGATCACCGGTCCCCGGGTCGATCTTGGCGAGGGCCAGGTGATTCCGGAAGACACAGGAATCGGAGCAGTCCGGGCCTTGCGCGTTGCCAGACACCAGCAGCGATCCGTCGCTCAGCGCGGTGACCCCGTGCGCAAGCGAATCACCGGGCGAGAAGGTCACCGAACGGATGTCCGGCCAGTTGGTTGTTCCGACCTCGAACTGCCAGTGCTGGAACCCGCGCCCGGGGAAACCCACGAACGCGACACCGCCTTCAATCGGGGCGACCGCCGACACATGGTCGCCGAGCGCCACCAATGCATCTTCAGCGGCTGGAGATCCGTCGCTGTCCAGCGAAACGGCGTAGGCGGGGTAGTAATACATGCCCGGTGTCCGGTCGAGGTAGGCGGTGATCGAGTCATCCGGATGGACGGTCAGGCCGAAGACCTCGCCGATGCTGTAGGGGAGCCCGGCGGGGAGGTCCGCGTATCCATCATCGTCGGGACCGAACGAAAGGTCGAGGCTTCCGTCGGCAAGCAGGCGGGTCGCCCCGTCCTCCCCGACCATGACCACGCGATTCGAGTTGTCAACCGCGATCGCCGCGTCAAAATTCAGATCGAGTTCCGCGCTCACGCCAGAGTTCCCGTAGCCAGAGACAAGTTGACCGGTTTGGTCGTACTTGCCGACCACCGGCGTGGCTGTTGAAGGACGCCTGCCCGCAACCAGCAGGTTCCCGCCGGAGTCCAACGCGAAATCGAAGGCGGAGGCGAGGTTCATCTGGTCGGCGGCGCTGAAATTCAGGACTCCGTGGTTACCGAAGCTCTCGACCGGGTAACCGTCCCCGTCAAATGACCAGATCCGTTTCTGGCTGAAAACCAGAAAACTTCCGTCCGGACGGCCAATGATCTTCAGGCCGAATTCGTTCTCCTCGACGGAGATCAATGCAGCCCCGCCGTCGGCAAAAGCCGTGCGGTCCGACCCGTCCGGATTGAGCCCGACCAGAACGATCCGGGGCGCAGGTGAAACCCCGTAGCGGCAGTCCCCCATGCCCACGATCGAACCGTCCGGCTGCTCGATCGTCTGCTTGATTTCCGAGCAAGAGGAAAGTTCTTCGTTCGTCGCAGCCCGCGCCGGAGTTCCGGCCAGGACCGCCACGGTAAAGAACGCGACCAGCGCCGCCAATCCCCCCAAGGATGAAGTTTTCAGTCCCGGCGTTCCTGCCATTTTCCCGACTCTCCTTGACTTGAGCGTATCGCCTCAGCCGCCCTTGCCGGGCGAAATCGTGAACCGGAGCGGGATGTCTCCGGTTGAGTTCTGGACGCGGTCCTCGGCGCGGAACCAGGCGAGGTAGCGGCCCGGGGCAGGTTTGAAATTCGCGGTGGGTCTGGCGAAACCGACCCGGTTGATTCCGACGTGTGCGGGCCACTCGCCGTAGCCCCGGTACACCCTCACGAGGTGCTTCCTGCTGCCCTTGCCGCGGGTGACCAGCTGGTAATAGTCGGCCGAGGCGGTGGTCGCCTCGTTCACCGAGAAACGGAAACCGATGCCGCGGCCCCTCGGACCGACTACCGGCGGGGCCGGGCTCTCGCCGTCGGCGGTGAAGAAGTAGTCATCGACCACGGGCGAGTCAAAGTCGAAGTTGATCTTCGGCCTCGGTCCCCGGCTGGAATCCGGGTTGCCCGGCAGGTTCGAGACAGTGACCTCGCCCCTGACCACCGAATGGAGTTTGCAGGCGAACAGGTAGGTGCCGGGATGGTCGAAGGTGATCGTGTACTCGTCCCCGGGCCAGTGGTTCGGCTCGTTCCTGCCGGCGTCCGAATCCCACTGGCTGGCGTCGGTGGTGGTGATCGGGTCGAAGGCCGAATCCCTGGGCGCCTGGCCGGTGACCGAATGCGGGGTGTCGGGCCCGGCCCAGAGCCAGGTCACCGATTCGCCGAGGTCGATGTGCGGGTTCTTGTCCGACCACTGGAAGTCGGAGATCGAAACCCAGGTGTTGTTCGCCGTGGCCGGGGCGGCAAACAGGAAGGCAGCCGAAGCCGCCGCGACCGCGACCAGCGCGACGCGAAGTTTCCTGGCGGAACCTCCGCGCACTCCTAGCGCTTCTTCTTCGGGAAGACGGTGAAGTTCAGGGTGATGTCGTCAGAGGAGTTCGACTTGCCGTCTTCGGCCCGAAAATAGGCGACGTACTTGCCCGGCACCGGTTTGAAGGTGCTCGAGCGGGCGGCGAACCTGACGTTGTTCATGCCGATGTGGGTCGGCCATTCGTTGTAGCCCTGGAAGAACTTGACGTACCTGGCCTTCTTGCCCTTGCCGCGCTTGACCAACCGGTAATAGTCGGCTGAAGCGGAGCCACCCTCGTTGGTGCCGAAGGAGAATCCGATGCCCTTGCCCTTGTGACCAATGAACGGCATGGTCGGGTCGGTGCCATTCGAGGTGAAGAAATAGGTGTCGATCAGCGGACCCTCGGTGTCGAAATTGATCACCGGGGCGGGCCCGAAGTCCGAATCCGGATTGCCCGGCGTGTCCGAGACCGTGACCACACCGCGGACCGAGGCGTGAACCTTGCAGACGAAGAGATACTTGCCCGGGTGATCGAAGGTGACCTTGTACTCACTCCCCGGATAGTGGATCGGGTAGTTCGTGTCTGGATCCGAATCCCACTGGGAGGCATCGTCGGTCACCACGGTGCCGATGCCGGGCAGCCCGCTCTCGGCGCCGGAATTTCCGGCGCCCTGGCCGGTGACCGAATGCTGGGTGTCGGGGCCGGTCCAGGTCCAGAGCACGGACTCGCCGAGATCGACCTCGGGGTTCTTGTTCGACCAGTGGAAATCGGCGATCGTGACCCGGGTGTTGTTCGCGGACGCCGGGGCGGTGAAGGCGGAAGCGACGGCCGCGGCCGCAAATACGGCGATGAGCACCCGGAGCGCCCGGCCGGCGCCTGATGTCAGTCGACGATGTACCAACCGCTCATTCCCGTCACGAGATGGCTGAACACATGGCAGTGGTAGAGCCAGCGCCCGGGGTTTTGCTCGATCCACCGGACCCGGAAGGAGTCACCCGGGCCGAAGATCTTGTTGTCCGCGTAGGTGCCACCCGCTTCCTGCCAGCGGTGACCGTGGACGTGGAAAGTGTGCATGTCATTGTCGACGCCGTAAACATGCATCGCGACGTCGTCACCAACCGTGGCCCGCATGGTCGGCGTGTTGCCGGCGTAGGCACGGCCGTTGATCGCGAAAAGCGGGGCCTTCAGCGGGAACAGGCCGGGCAGGTACGAATGAAAACCGAGGAAGTACTCGCGGTCCGGCAGCGGCTCGTCCGGGTCACGGACGATCAGCGGCCCGAAAAGGCCCTTGAAGACCGCGGTCGAATCGAAAGGTCCGTGGTCGTGGTAGAGCCAGCTGCCCTGGGTGCCTTCGGGGCATTCCCAGACGTACTGGAAGGTGCGGCCCTTCTGGACGAATCCGCCCGGGTCGGTCCAGTAGCCCTTGTAGGCGCCGTCCATCTCGTTCGAGTAGAAGACGCCGTGCGGGTGCATGGTGACCGGGACGTCGCAGGCGTTGCGGAAGTTGACGACCAGGGTGTCACCGACCGTGACGTCAAGCAGCGGGCCCGGCACGGTGGCCGGACCCAGCGGCTTGCTGAAGTCGGTGTCGTAAAGACGGTAGGCATAGGCCGGGACCTTGGTCCGCCCGACCGTCTTCTTGATCGACGTACCCATCATCTGGTCCCGTTGCTTGGGGACCACGTTCCAGGTGACGGGTTCGGCCTGGATCCAGTACTCCTTGCGGTTGCCGGAGATGTCGGCGTTGCTTACGGAATTGCTCCGTTTCGCAGCCGCAACCTTCGGCGGTACCTCGATCTTGTTCGCCAAAGCGGCGAGGTCGGTGTTGCTGTCAATCGAGTACTGCTTGCCCGCGATGGTGCAGAGAAACGCACCACCGGCCAGTCCGAGGAAATTCCTGCGGTCCATTGGATCCAGTCCTTTCTGGCTCTTGCCAGACCTGATGCTCGCCCGGTTACTTGACCGTGACCGTCATCTTCATCGTCGCCGAGTGGAGCTCGCAGACGAAGTGATAGACGCCCGGCTTCTTCAGCTGCTTGGGGCCGAAGGTGAAGAAGGTTGCCGGCGCGGTTGGAGTGTTCAGCGAGTACTTCTCGCTGGCGGTCAGCCCGACCGGGAACGGATCATCCAGGGAAACGGTGTGACCGTTCGCGTTCGAGTTGCTCCACACCCACTTGACGGCCTCGCCCCGGTTGATGGTCACATCGGACGGGTAGTAGTAATCGTCGAGGACGTCGATCGTGGCGGCAACCTTGACCGGAGGCTTGGCGAGCTTCGCGTACTTCTTGTTGACCCGCTTGATGCAGGCCTTGCGCTTCGCCTTCGCCTTGATCCTGTAGCACTTCTTCAGTTCGGCCCTCTTGGCCTTCTTCTGCTTCGCGGTCAGGCTGGAGCCGGACGCGGCTCCGTCACCCGATGCTGAAGCAGTGGCGGGAACCGCGCTGGCGGCCCCCAGCGCCAGCGCGACGATTCCCACGGACAGCAACCCTGCTGCTCTTGACTTGATCTTGCTGCTCATTTTGATTCTTACCTCTTGAATTGTGGTTTGGCTGGGGGCAGAACTGCTCCTGGTCAGGAGCAGGTCACCGGGTCGGCCCGATCCTCGGTGTACGAGACACCCTTGGCATCGGTGTACGCCGGATGCGGGGTGCTGACGTTCATCTCGCACTCCTGCTTCTGCGGCGGGTGCTGCGACACGTATCCGAAGATCGTGTCACCGTCACCGGGACCGTTCGACGGGTCACCGTCGTCGGCGTAGGAGGCGATGTTGATCTGGAGGCCGGCCGTCAGTTCGATCGGCGAAACGTCCTTCTGACCAACCACCGGCTGCGGGCAGCTGCTCGGGTAGATCGTGGAAAGCGCGACCGTACCGTTGCCGGGGGCGAAGCTGGAACCGGCAGTGTTGCCCTGCCAGCAGTTGCCACCGCCCGAGTAATCCGAGAAGAAGTCGAACTTCCCGTTCGGATCATCGCCGTTGCGGCCCATGTTGTTGTCGATGAACTTGTTGTTCAGGTTCATCGCGTCGTCGCCGACGTTGACACCGAACAGTTCCGGTCCGGAGAAGGTGGCTGCGCCCCACTTCTCGTTGCCGAAGATGTTGTTGTCGTAGACCTCGACGCTGTCGGTGCCGTACAGGACGACGCCGATGCCGATCGGGTAGTTGACGTCACCGATCGTGGCAACCGTCTGGAAGTCAGACCCGGTCGAGTAGTAGTTGTAGTTGTTCCAGAAAATGTCGTTGTTGTGGATCTTCAGCCAGCCGCTCGGCTCGAACTGCTCGGAGTCGAGGGTGTTCGGCACGATGCCGGCACCGTTGTTGTAGAACGCCGAGTTCTTGATGTCGACGTACTTGGAGTTGGTGCCCGAGTAGCCGAGGACGTTGGCGTAGCTCTTGACATTCCGGATGATGGTCCAGTCCGGATCGGCCTGGCAGGGCGTGCGCTCTGCGGCAACGGTCCGGTTGGTCCAGTCAGGCGAATCACACGGGGTCTCACCGATGTAAACGGCGGAGTCACCGTGGTGGTAGCCCGAGGAGTTCTCGATCACACCACCGAAGCAGTTCCGGGCGAAGAAGCCGTAGGAACGGGTGTCGGAGGAGACGAGGTTGTCCATGGTGTAGTCGGCACAACGCTCGGTGCCGTCGTGACCGGCCCAGACGAAGAACGTGTTGTTCTGGTAGTGGCGGGCCCACATGTTCTTCATGACGAGGCCGATGATGCTGCGGCCTTCGATCGCGTTGTTGGCGACCTGGGGAACACCGTCGACGATCGTCTTGGCGTTCTCGCCCTCGAGGATGACGTCCTTCGCATTCTTCGAGGTGCCCATGATGGTCAGGCCGTCGTAGTCGTACTTGGGGTTACGACCATCGAGGAAGACGCCCTCAACGTAGGTGCCGGGCTTGACTCGCACGGTCGCCTTGCGCTTGGACTTCTTCTGCCACAGGCCGGCCGCGTCAGCGCCCTTCTGGACGGTGCGGTACTTGCAGCCGTGCTTGCAGACGTCGAAGTACTGGGCGGCGTTGTAGGCCTTCAGCTTCTTCTGGAGACGAGTCACGTTCTGCTTGGCGGACTTGCAGCGCTTCTTGGCCTTGGCCTTCGCCTTGCCCTTCTTCGCCTTCTTGACCTTCTTGCAGGTAGCCGTGGCCTTCTTCTGCGCGGCCTTGACCTGCTTCTGCAGCTTCACAGCACCGGCGTCAGCCGCCGAAGCTGGAGCGGTGACGGCGAAAGCGCCCACCAGGAACGCGGCAAGAATGCCGACGATTACAGCCAAACGTTGCTTCATCTCTCTCCTTGAAGTGTGAAAAGTGTGTGCGGCTCGACCGCAGGAATGCGGAAAAGCCATCCGGACACTCTAAACCACCCTTAACGGAAAGGTTGCGGTCCTGCGCTTAACCCGGATCGGATGAATTGGCGCTCTGACGCGATTTCCGCTTCCTGTCCGACTCCAGGGGCCGAGCAATCCGCACTGCCATGCGAGAAATTGACAAGGCTTCATGTCGGTTACACTTGATTGCCATGGCGCACGACTACGACTACGTGATCGTTGGTTCGGGATTCGGCGGCAGTGTTTCCGCCCTGAGACTGGCCGAAAAGGGCTACAAGGTGGCCGTGATCGAGACCGGCCGCCGCTTCGAAGACAAGGACTTCGCGAAGACGGCCTGGAACATGCGGCGTTACTTCTGGCTGCCGAAGTTCGGCCTGCGCGGGATCCTGAGGATGTCGATGTTCAAGGACGTCTTCGTCGTTTCCGGTTGCGGCGTGGGAGGCGGCAGCCTCGGTTACGCCAACACCCTCTACCGGCCCCGGCCTGCCTTCTACACCGATCCCCAGTGGGATGGCCTGGCTGACTGGGAAGCCGAGCTCGGCCCCCATTACGTGACCGCCGAGCGGATGCTGGGCGTGACGCTTTACCGCGACACCGGTCCGGCCGACGCGCTGCTTCACGAATACGCCGACGAGATCGGCGCCGACAAGACCTACTCGAACACCCAGGTCGGGGTCTTCTTCGGTGAAGCCGAGAAGACCGTCCCCGATCCCTACTTCGGCGGCGAGGGCCCGGAGCGCACCGGCTGCAGCAAGTGCGGTTCATGCATGGTCGGTTGCCGGCACGGAGCAAAGAACACCCTGGTCAAGAACTACCTCTTCTTCGCCGAGAAGCTGGGGGTCAAGGTGTTCCCCGGCACCGAGGTCACTTCGGTCAGGCCGATCGGCGGGCCCGACGGCGAGCATCGGGACGGCTCCGCGGGCTACGAGCTGAGAACCGACCGCTCTGGTGCCGTGCTGCGGCATCGGCGCCGGAAACTGACGGCCGCCAAGGTGATCTTTTCGGCCGGAGCCCTCGGCACCAACAAACTGCTCGCCAACTGCCTCCATAACGGCGACCTGCCGAACCTCTCGAAGAGGGTCGGCCATGTGGTTCGGACCAACTCGGAGTCGATCCAGGCCGTGACCGCGCACGATGACGAAAGAGACTTCAGTGATTCGGTGGCAATCACCTCCAGCATCTACCCCGACCCCGACACTCACATCGAGGTCGTCACCTACGGCCAGGCCGGGGATGTGATGAGCCGCCTCTACACGATCTACACCGGCAACGGGACCCGGTTGACCCGGCCGATCAGGTTCCTGGCCACGATGGCACGCCACCCGATCGACACCCTTCACCTGCTGTTCATGCCCCGGCACTGGTCAAGGCGAACCGTGATCCTCCTGGTCATGCAGGCGCTCGACTCGGCGATGCGGCTCAAGCCGGTCCCGAAGAAGTTCGGCAAGGGAGTCCGGCTCCAGACCGAGCAGGACCCGGAACGGCCCAACCCGACCTTCATCCAGGCCGCCGAGGACGCGACCAAGTGGTTCGCGAAGCGAACCGGCGGCATCCCCCAGGTTTCCTTTGGCGAGTCGCTCTTCAACATCCCGACCACCGCCCACATCCTCGGCGGTGCCGTGGTCGGCCACAGCCCCGAAGACGGGGTGATCGACAAGGACAACCACGTCTTCGGCTACGAGAACCTGATGGTCTGTGACGGCTCGGCCGTGCCGGCCAATCCGGGAGTCAACCCGAGCCTGACGATCACCGCGATGACCGAACGGGCGATGAGCAAGATCCCGCCTAAGGATCCCGCCGCCGAACTGCTTCACCTGCCGGACGAGGCCCGCCCGGCCCGGACCGCCGACACAGTCGGCCCGGCCCGCGGGCCCGGCCCCTCCGGGTCGGCCGAATCCTGGACTCCCCTCGAGCCCTAGACCGCCCGCGCGGACAGTTCCGCGAGTGCCCACTTTGCGCCACATACCGGCACAAAGTGGACACTCGGTGAAACCTAGAGGCCGTTCTTCTTCTTGAGCTGCTCGACGTCCGACTTCAGCTCGTCGACGCCAACCGCGCCTTCGATCCGCTTTTCGATCGTCCCGTCCTTGTTGATCAGGAAGATCCACGGCTCGGTCTGGAGGCCGAACGCGGTCAGCTGCGGGCGGATGCCCTTGCTCGGATCGTTCTCGTTGTAGACCTCGTTGTGGATGAAGACGACGCCGTCTCCAACTTCATCCTTGACCTGCTCGGCCACGTCCACGACCGGTCCGCAGACCCGGGACTGGCAGAGCGCCGGGGTGGCGAAGATCAGCACCACCGGTTTCTTGCCGACCACGTCCTTGAAATCGTCGTCATGCATGCTCGAGGGCGGCTGGCGCGTATCGATCTTCGAGAGGTCGCCACCGACGTCTTCAGCGGTCGGGGTGCTGACCTTCGGCGCCTGCTGGCCGACCTGGGCCACGTCCGGGTACTGCCCGACGACCGGACTCGGTGTGACGCGGGCCGCTTCGAAACCGTCGGCGGTCTTGAGGATCGCGATCGCCAGCCAGGGGCCGTTGCGGTCGAACTTCACATGCGAGAGGTAGAAGCTGTTGGCCTCGCCAGGGCCGCCGGCACCCTTCGAGCGGTAGGCAGGCTTGGTTTCCAGTGAAACGACCTCGGCCGGCATCGGGCCTTCCACCGGCGCCTGCGGAGACTTGGCGACATAGATCGCCACGTCGGCATCCTGGACCTGGCTCCGGTCCACGTTGAAGACACCGAACGGATACCGGTTCTCGCCCGGTTCGAACACGACCGCGGCCGGAGAGACGACCTTGTCGCTGGGGGTCTGGTCATTCAGCAGCTCTTCGATCGTCTTTCCTTCGGCCGAAGGAAAGTCGGAAGCCGAAGGAGCGCCGCGGGCAACCTCGTCTCCGGATTCACTGCTGCCGCAGCCGGAGATCAACATGCCGAGGCCGGCGAAGGCAAGCAGCGCGAGGAAGAAGAGCTGCTTCGGGGGGATGGGCAGGACAGCGGTCCGGGTGGGAAGGCCGATCATCGGAAGGATCATAAGTAGTCGGCGAGCTTCGCCCCGCTTGGGCGGGTGGGAAGAACGTGAACCCACCCACAGAATCACAAAAAGAAAGCGGCCCGGACTAAGCCGGGCCGCCAGTGAAACCCGCCGGCCCACGACATCCAGGAGTGGATGGGCCGGCTCTGGTTGGGATAACTAGGAGGCGAAGCGCTCCGCTACGTAGTCCCAGTTGACTACGTTCCAGAAGGCGTCCAGGTAATCCGGGCGCTTGTTCTGGTACTTGAGGTAGTAGGCGTGCTCCCAGACGTCGGCGCCGAGCAGCGGGGTCTTGCCGTCGGTCAGCGGAGAATCCTGGTTGGCGGTCGAGACGATGGCGACGCCGTCGCCGTCCTTGACCAGCCAGACCCAGCCGGAGCCGAACTGGCCGATGCCGCCGGCCTTGAACTGCTCCTTGAAATCGTCAAAGGAACCGAAGGCGGAGTCGATCGCCGCGGCAAGGTCGCCGCTCGGGGCGCCGCCGCCGTCGGGCGAGAGCATCTCCCAGAAGAGCGAGTGGTTGTAGTGACCACCGGCGTTGTTGCGGACCGGGCCCTGCTTGTCGGCCGGCAGCGAGGAAAGATTGGCGATGACTTCCTCGACCGGCTTGTCGGCCCATTCGGTGCCTTCGAGGGCGGCGTTGGCCTTGTCGACATACGCCTGATGGTGCTTGTCGTGATGCACCTTCATGGTCGCCTCGTCGATGTGCGGCTCGAGGGCGTCGTATGCGTAGGGAAGATCGGGAACTTCGTATGCCATCAGGGGACTCCTTGACTGGTTTCTTGAGGTTTCGTGACAGGTACCAGAACCCTAACGGTCCGACGCGCTCCGCCTCACGGCAGGTTGCTGAATCCCCGGCAGCGGGTTGTGCCGTATTTGCCGATCCGGTCGAGGTCTCGGGCGAAGCGGAGGTAGCCCCGGGCCTCCCGCGGGCTGATTCCCAGCCTTCTCAGCGAGGCGAATGAACCCTCCTGCCGTTTCGTGCGGAGGACCAGGTGCGCCGTTCGGACGTCGCCGAGGGTGAAGACGGGTCCCTCCAGGCGGTGGAGCCGCGGGCCGCTGACCGGCTGGATCAACCTTGCCGCCTCGACGAAATCGGCGAAGGACTTCGCGTGATTGATCTGGATGTCAACCGAAAGCCCGCCGGTGTAGACGGTTGCCTCGTTGCGGTAGTCCCCGTTCTGCCTGACGATCACCGTTCCGCGGACCCGGCGCATCCCGGCGTAGTTCTCGGGGAAGAACGGATAGCTGCAGACCGCGTCGGTGCTGACTTCGCGGTAGCCGGAACATTGTGTGTAGTCGAACTCGGTGCAGTCCGAGTAACCGAAGGAGACGCCGTTCATGATCCTGATCAGGTCGTCGTAGAGCATCCCTTCCCATTCCGGGCCCATCCAGAACCGGGGCGGGTCCAGCCCGCGCACCCGTTTGGGGATGCTCGTTTCGACGATCGCATTCGGGGCCCGGTCCCCGCAGCCGCCAGGTTCGAAGGAGTCCCCTGCGGTGCCGAGCCAGACCGGCGCGGTGCTCTCCGGCGCACCGTTGGTCAGCCGGGTCAGGCAGCTGCCGTCCGGTTCGACCGCCCAGACCTCCTCCCCGTAGCTGGCGACCCAGCCATCTCGCACGCTTTGAAAGATGATCCGGCTGCCGTCGGCCGACCAGTCGGGCCCGCGATCGATGAAGCCCGGCACCTTCGGGGCGATCCGCGTCTCGCCGGTGCCGTCAGCGTTCATCACACTGAGCGCGCCATAGCCCTGCTTCATATTGATGAAGGCGATCCGGCTGCCGTCGGGCGAATACGAGCCCCAGGCGGCTCCGGCCTTGAGCGGCGTCACCTCGCCGGTGTCCGGATCAAGCAGGTCGAGGTGGCTGTCGCTGGTGTCGTAATCGAAGGTGAGGAGCAACCGGCCGTCCGGGGCGGGCGTGATTCCGCCGATCGAGTACTCGTCGTCATCAAGATCGACCGGGGGCGCGGACCAGATGGTTTCCAGGCCGGTTCCGTCGGGACGGATCGAGTTGACGCTCAGGGTGTAGCTCTCCCAGTCCCCGGCGTACCTGGTCTTCGTGAAGTAGATCAGCGAACCGTCCGCCGAAAACGTTGCGGCCTGAATCCAGCTCAGGGAGCCCTGTTTGACCAGCAGCTTCGGCTTGCCGCCGTCAACCATCAGTGACATCAGGCCCTGCGGGCCGGTTGGCCTGTCAGACCAGTCTTCCCGCCGGAAGAGCACCGACTTGCCGTCGGGCGACCCGGCCAGGGCGGTGTCGTGAAGACCGTCGATGCTGCTGACGAAGGAGTTCTTCAGGGTCAGGACTTCGCGGTCGGTGGCGTCGGCCTTGATCCGGATCAGCCGCTTGCCGTTCGAGAAGACCACCGACGCCTTGTCGACCGGCGGTGGGGTCAGCGCCAGGGCAGGCGAGCTGACCGCCATCACTCCGAAAACCAGCGACGCCGCGACGACGATTCCCCTGAGAAATCCTCTCTCCATTGCGATCCTCCCGATTGCGGTTGAACTCCCACCCGAAAACTACCTTTTGTCCGGGCACGCTCGCAAGCCGTACCGGGTTGGACAGGGGCCGCTCCGGCAGGTATTTTCCTTCACAGTAAGTGCACAGGGGTCGAGGCCCTGGGGGAAGTGGAGCGAGGAGAGGGAGACTTGACCAGCGGGGTCCCAGTCATCAGTCGCGTATTGATTCTTGCCGCGACGCTTGCCGTGTTTGCAAACTTTGCCGCCGGCTACGCCTCTGCCGCGCCTCCTACCCCGACCGCCGCCGATCCGGGCATGCCGAACTCAATCGCGGTGCTGGGGGATTCGATGTCGGTGGCGACCGGCATCAACGTGATCCCTTCGGTCACCCAGCCGGAGAGTTCCTGGTCAACCGGGACCAACTCGTCGGTCAACAGCCTCTACCAGCGCATCCTCGCCCTGAACCCGGCGATCTCCGGAAAGAACCGGAACATGGCCGCCAACGGCGAGGACATGACCGACGCTCCGGCCCAGGCAAACGCGACTCCGGCCGACACCGAGCTGGTGACCATGCAGCTCGGCGGCAACAATCTCTGCAAGGACTCGGTCGCCCAGATGACCTCGGTCGCCGAGTACCGGGCCCGGTTCGTCGAGACCCTGGACATCCTTCAGAGCCGCATGCCGAACGCGCTGATCCAGATCGAGAGCGTGCCTGACATCTACAACCTCTGGTTCCTGCGCGGGGCGCCGAACCCGCCCAATGACCAACCCTCCAGCCGGGCCGGCACGGCGAGGGTCTTCTGGGACACGCTTGCGGTGATCCCCTGCAAGTCGCTGGTTCTCGACCCGACCGATATGAGCCAGGCGGCGATCGACCGGCGCAACGCGGTCCGCCAGCGGGACCTCGACTACAACAAGGCCCTGGCGGAGGAATGCGAAGCCCGCCTGCGCTGCCGCTTCGACCGTTACGCGACCTTCGCCTTCTCATCCAACCGGGTCGTCCCCGGGGACCTCACCGGTCCCTACCTGCCTCGCGCCCAGTGGCAGTTCGTCGATGATGACATCAGCACCGTCGACCATTTCCATCCCGGCCTTTCCGGCCAGCGCAAGATGGCCCAGGCAGCCTGGGAGTCCGGCTACAACTTCACCGACTCGACCATGCCAACCGGCGCTGCGTCGATCAGTCCGGCGCCGCTCCAGTCGGGGACCAGTTTCCTGCCGTCCACGGTCAGCACAACCTGGTCGGATGCAGCCGGGATCAAGGGGATCCAGTACCGGACCCATTTCAACGGGACCGCCAGCGCCTGGCAGACCCAGCTCGGCACAACGACGATCCCGGTCAACCAGACCGAGACCTACGGATACCTGACCCAGAAGACCTTCTCGGTCACCGTCACTACCCCGGGCACGACCTATGTCGAGAGCCGGGCGATGGACGTGAACGGCAACCTCAGCGCCTCAAAGGTCACCGAGGTCAACTACGACCCGAACGCGATCGCCGCGCCGCAGATCACTTCGACCCCGCCCTCGATCACCGCCTCGAACGCGGCCAGCTTCTCGTTTACCGGCGCGATCAGCGGCACCGGCTACGAATGCTCGCTTGACGGGGGCGCGTTCAGCGACTGCTCGCCACCGAAGTCCTACTCGTCGATCGCCGACGGCCAGCACGAGTTCCGGGTCCGCCTGAAGTCAGCGGTCGCCTCCGGGCCGGCCGTCAACTACCAGTGGCAGATCGACTCCTCGGCCCCTCCCGCGCCGACGATTCACACCGGTCCTGCCGCCAACACCAAACTGACGGTCGCCGATTTCACCTTCTCGGGCACCGAAGCCGCCCTCGAGTGCTCGCTCGACGGCGCTACTTTCGCTTCCTGCACCTCGCCCCGGAACGTCTTCGTCCCGACTGACGGGGTCCACCGGTTCGAAGTCAGGCAGAAGACGATCACGGGAGTCCCGGGAACCTCCGCCGTTTACACATGGACGGTCGACAACACGAAGCCCCCCGCCCCGGTTTTCGGCGAAGGTCCCTCCTCCCCGACCAACTCGACCTCCGCTTCGATCCAGTTCACCGGCGAACCGGGCGGGACTTACAGCTGCCAGCTCACCGGGCCGGGCGGGCTCCAGATCAACAACTGCACCAGCCCCCGCAACCTGGCCGGCCTGGCGCAGGGCGAGTACACCCTCTCGGTTTCCCAGAAGGACCAGCTCGGCAATCAGGGCCCGGCCGCCAGCTACTCCTGGACGGTTGACCTGACCGCCCCGGTGGCGCCGCAGGTCGGTTCCGGACCACCGGCCCGGACCGCAAGCCGCGACGCCACGGTTACCTTCACCGGGGAGGCCGGGGGTCACTTCGAGTGCGCCCTCGATGATGCGGACTTCTTCTTCTGCTCCAGCCCGCGGGATCTGAGCGGCCTCGCGGACGGCGAGCACAGCCTGCGGATGCGGCAGATCGATGCCGCCGGTAACACCGGCGCCGCCGCCTCGCGCAGCTGGACGGTTGACGCAACCGCCCCGGAAGCTCCGGAGCTAAATGGGCGACCGCCGGCCCTGACCAATTCTGCCGCGGCAGCCTTCACCTTCACCGGCGAGCCCGGCGGAGCCTTCGAGTGCTCGCTCGACCAGGCTCCGTTCTCAGGTTGCGCCACCCCCCAAACTCTCGGCCCGCTCGCCGACGGAAGCCACCAGTTCCGGGTCCGCCAGAAGGACGACCTTAATAACACCGGACCGGTCGCCAGCCACAGCTGGATGGTCGACACCACGCCGCCGGCCGCCCCGAACATCGCCCCCCAAACCCTGGAGCTCAGCCAGAACCGGGATCGTCAGATCGGTTTCACGGGGGAGCCCGGCGGCTCCTTCGAGTGCCGGATAAACGAGGGTGTCTGGAGCAACTGCCTGCCGCTCTGGGATGCGACCTTCCCCGGGGCCGGCAACCACAGCTTCGACGTGAGGCAGACCGACGACGCCGGCAACACCGGTCCGTCCGCCCGCGGCCAGGTCACGATCTGGGGTGGCCCGCCGTCGACGCCGGTTATCACCAGCGCACCCGAGGGGACGGTCCGCTCGACCAGCGCCGAGGTGCGGTTCACGGCAGGCCCCGTCGGGGAGCCCTACTGCAACCTGAACGGTGGCAACTGGCAGGCCTGCGACGGAGTCTGGACGGCGCAGAACCTCGAGCAGGGACCCCAGACGCTGGCGATCTCTCAGAGAAATGAAGTTGCCGGCCCCGCTGTCGTCGTCCAGTGGACGGTTGACACCCTCGCCCCGAAGCTGAGTGGCAAGGTCACCGCGAAGCCGAAGGGCAAGGTGAAGAAGGGCAAGCCGCGGACCTGGATCCTGACCACCAGCTATGACCGCAAGCTTGAGAAACCGGCCGCCCTCGAGTTCTCACTCTCCAAGGCGAAGCCCAAGGCGACGATTGCGCCGGTCAGGTCACGCACCCGCAAGTGGGCGCCGAAGCTGACCATCAAGTCGACGCCCAAACCCGCCTGGGTGCGGGTGCTCGACCCGGTCGGCAACAGCTCCCCCTGGGTCCGCGTCAGGTAACCCCTCCCGATAGCCACCTGCCGGATTGCGGGGCTACTGCGGCGTCCGGGGGCGCAGCAGGACCGCGGCCAGACCGGCGCTGGCGCCGACCAGAATGATCGAGACCGCGATCGCGGTGTGGTAGCCGGACATGAAGGCAAGCTTGGCCGCCTCGATCAAGGGATCAGCCGTCCGGCTCGCCATCTTGCCGGCGATTTCGAGCGCCCGTGCCAGCGACTCCTCGGCGTTGGCGATCCCGGCCCCGGTGACGCCCTCGATCGGACCGATCTTCGCCGTGTAGACGATCGCCAGGATCGAACCGAGCACAGCCACGCCGAAACCGCCTCCGAGTTCGTAGGCCGTCTCCTCGATCGCCGCCGCCTGGCCGGCCTCGTCGGCCGGGACCGAGGAAATGATCACGTCATTGGCGGCGACCAGGGCCACCTCCAGGGTGAAGCCGATCACCAGGAAGGAAGGCCAGAGCAGGTAGTACTGGTCGGTCAGGCCGAGCGCCAGCATCGGAACAAGGCCGAGTGCGGTGCCGGCCAGCCCGAGTGAAATCGTCCAGCGGGTGCCGAGCCTGCCCAGCAGGCGCGCAGCAAGCAAGCCTCCAGCCAGGGTGGAAAGCATCAGCGGCAAGAGCCGGAGCGCCGCCTCCAAGGGTTCGAGGCCCAGCACCAGCTGCAGGTACTGGGCCCCGAAGAACTCGATCCCGACCAGTCCGAACATGGACAGGAAGACGCAACCGACCGCCGCCGTGAACTCCCGCCGTTTGAAGAGCCGCACGTCAAGCAGGGGCTCAGGCGCCCGCAGCTGGCGAAGGGTGAACCAGAAAAGGGATCCGGAACCGACCAGAAGCGAGAGGAGCACCTTCGGATCGAGGAAGCCGTAGCGGGCACCTTCCTTGAGGCCGAAGGCGATTCCGAGGATTCCGATCACGGTCATGATCACCGCGAAGCCGTCCCAGGGCGGCGGTTCGGCCGCCCGGCTTTCGGGCAGCAGCCTGATTGCGACGGGGATGATCACAAGCACGATCGGCACGTTGATCAGGAACACGGCACCCCACCAGAAATGCTCGACCAGGAAACCGCCGATCAGCGGGCCGATCGCGGCCCCGCCGGCGCTGACCGCGCTCCAGATCCCGACCGCCCGCACCCGCTCCTCCCGGTCGCGGAAGACATCCCGGATGATCGACATGGTCGGCGGCATGATCATCGCGCCGCCAACCCCGAGCAGGGCCCGGGCCGCGATCAGGGTTTCCGCGGTCGGGGCGAAGGTCGCCCCTAGAGATGCCAGCCCGAACACGGCCATGCCCGCGACCAGCAGCCGTTTGCGACCGAGCCGGTCTCCCAGCACCCCGGATGCGATCAGGAGCGGCGCCGCGACCAGCGGATAGACGTCGATGATCCAAAGCAGCTGAAGCGCCGTCGGATCGAGGTCTTCGGAAATTGCCGGCGCCGCCACATGCAGCACGGTCACGTCGATCACCACCACCATCAGCGAGGCGCAGATCACCCCGAGGATCGCCCAGCGGCGAGGATGTGATTCAGCGACCCGGTCCATGATCACCAGATGAAATCAGGAGATGGCTTGCCACCCCCGGGTTGGTTCAGTCTGCCCCGGGGCAGTTGATCCTGCCGTAGCCACCGGCTTTGAAGATGCGGGCGAACTTCAG
>WBZU01000508.1_pt1 | contig 33132 bp, 33 predicted proteins | sample 5204311 | NCBI WGS metagenome assembly WBZU01 (sample SAMN12344359, study PRJNA552823) | activated sludge metagenome | biome: Activated sludge suspended growth; feature: Nitrification reactor; material: Wastewater; isolation source: activated sludge from nitrification reactor of wastewater...
GATATGACTACTGGTTTGTTATCCAGCAAGGGGGCTGTCTCGATGCGTTGAAGCGGGCCGGGGCGGCTCACGTGCACTACCTGCCTATGGCGGCAGATCCCACGGTGCATCGACCAATGACTCTGACAGCGGCTGAGCACCGGGAGTTTGGATCCGACGTCTCGTTTGTCGGGGCTGGTTATGCCAACCGAAGGACACTCTTGCCACAGTGGCTCTCTCACGAGTGGACGATGAAACTGTGGGGGAATGAATGGGACGGTGCCGCCCCGCTTTCAGGAGTGCTTCAACGCGGCGGTGCCAGGATCGATACAGATACCTGTATGAAGGTGTTCAACGCCACCGCCGTGAATTTGAATCTGCATTCATGCTCAGGGACGGGCATGGATCCTCAACCGGACTTTGTGAACCCTCGTACGTTTGAATTGGCGGCCTGCGGCGCGTTTCAGCTCGTGGATGACAGGACACTTCTTCCCGCTCTGTTTACGTCGGATGAAGTGGAGTCCTTTCGTCGCACCGAAGATGTCCCACCGCTGATCCGGAGATGGCTCACGGATGCGGACGGTCGCCGTCGCTATGCTGAAGCGTCGCGTCAACGGGTGTTGCGCGATCATACCTATGGCCACCGTCTACAAGAGCTCCTTGCCACAGTGGGCCTTTCTCAACCCGATCGCATTGGCTCGATCTTGCGGGGAGACCGGCTCACAGTTGGTCTCAAGGAACGAGCCGTTTCCGTGCCGGAACTGCTTCCCTTGCTCGATCGTTTTCCAGCTGCGCAACGAGTTGAGTTGAAGGACCTTGCGGCGGATATTCGAGCGCGAGCTTCTGGACGACAACTGGCTCGAGAGGAGTTGTTGATCCTTATGATGGATAGTTACCGAGCCGAAACGAAAGATCTGGTATGACCAAGAGTTTGAAGGTGCTCATTTTCGTTTCACATTGAACCTAAAACTTAAAACTTGAAACAGCGCCATATTGTTGGAGTGCAAGCGTGAAGCAGGTATTGATTTTGAATATTACCCGGATGGGCGATCTCGTTCAGATGGGCGCATTGTTGAATCGACTCCATGAAGAATGGCCTGGAGTTGCCGTTGATCTTGTGGTGGATCGCCGGTTCGCACCCGTCGCATCATTGCTGATGGGCTTACGCGAGGTGATTGCCTTAGATTTTCACGCGCTCATCAATGAGAGCCGTGCGCTCGTGAAGGATGTGGTGGCGCTGTACGAAGACGTGGCGGGCTGGGCGAAGCCATTGGTGGAGCGGCGGTATGATCGCGTGATCAATCTCACTTTTAGTAAGCCGAGCGCGCTCTTGGCTAGCTTCATGGGAGCGCCTGATATTCGAGGAGTGCAAAGCGCCTGGGATGGGGGGCTTGTGATTGAGAATCCTTGGATGGCGTATTTCTCCGATTTTCACCAGTTTCGCCGACTGAATCGCTTCAACCTTGTCGATATCTATGCACTTGGAGGAAGCCGCCCAGGGACATTTTTCCCGCTCCGACTCTCTCTTTCTCGTGAGGATCACACGTGGGCGCGAGAAGCCCTGACAGGGGTGACGGGGTGGATTGCCGTACAGGCCGGGGCGAGCGACAGTATGAAGGCCTGGCGCCCACATCTGTTTGGTCTCGCCTTGGCGAAGGTGAGTAAACAATGGCGAGGCGGCATGCTCTTTATCGGAGGCCGAGAAGAGGAAGCAACTATCGCAGAAGTCGTACAGGTCTATCGAGAAGCCGGAGGGAAGAGCCCGGTCAAGAATTTTGCTGGCCGCACGACATTGAACCAACTCGCTGGTTTGCTGGCGGAATGTCGATTATTGCTGACCAACGATACGGGACCGATGCATATCGGGGTGGCGGTCGGCACATCGGTGATCGATCTTTCGGTGGGACATGTCGATTTTCAGGAAACTGGTCCCTATGGGTCTGGTCATTGGGTAGTTCAACCGGAGTTGGACTGTGCTCCCTGCGGGTTCGACCAAGTCTGTGGCCATCATGCGTGCAAGGATCGCATCTCACCGGATCTTGTGGCTGATCTCATGTGCCATATGTTGGATATTGGATCGTGTCCATCACAGGGATTCGGGGCACGTCTCTACGAGTCCGGAGTGGATGAGGATGGGCTGGGTACCTTTCGCTTAAAGGTAGGAACAGAGTCTCCTATCACGGCGTGGTATGCAGCATTCTGGCGTCACTACTGGTATGAAGCCCATACTGGATCGCGGAGCCGAGTTTCTCTTCCCGAGGGCCCGCCTCCCGATGCATCGGAAGTGAATGTCCAGCTGCGGGCCCTGCGCCCTCTTCTGGAGCTAGCCTGTAAAAGAGCTGATGAGATTGCGCGCCTGGCTCGTCGAGCATCGGTAGATATTCCGCAGCTGAAACGGCTTCAGCAAGAGCAACGAGCTGATCAGGAGCGGTTGCTTTGCATGGGCATGACCGCCGAGGCGCTGGCTCCCCTTGCGGCTGCCTTCGGGCGTCAAGTGCGGAACGACAACCTCATCGGGTTGGACCGACTTGCGAGGCATCAGGCTGCTGCCTATCACACATGGCTGAGACGTCTGGTAGAGGTTGAGCGGTGTTTGATTGGCACATCCTCCAGTGATCGGTCTATCACACCTGGTCATAGGAGAAAGCTAACCGTGGTTGGGTCGGAACGGCACGCGGCATGAACCGGATGATTGATGGGGGAGAGAAGACATGAACATTCAATTGGATGGGGAGCAATGGCAAGCTGGAAGTGCTGCGACGCTCGGTGACATTCTTGTCGATCTGAGTGAACGAGCGCATGCTCGGTCTCGAATCGTGACGACTGTCACGCTGGACAGTCGTCGGATTACGGATCGGGATCTCGATCCACAGCTACTCCAGCAACCTTCTGCTCACTACCGCGAGTTGGTCGCGACCTCAGCGACGCAGCAGGAGATTATTGAGTCTGCACGCGGTGCGATCGAGCGGTATCGTAGTTTGGTCGTGGCCGAAGGCACCTCGCTGGCTAATCAGTTCCGGATGGGTGGACAAGATCTGTCCTCATTCGACGTGTGGCTTGGGAAAGTAGCGGATGCGGTCGAGATCATCGAGAATGGGCAGAAACAGCTTGGAAGAGAGTCTCCTGGGCAGGTCATCGCGGGATGGATTGAAGAGCTTCTGGCTGCAAGGCGTATTCACGATACGGTGAGGATGGCGGATCTCTTAGAATACGAGATCCTTCCAAGGATTGCCGCCTGACTCTGTGGTGTTCATTCGTTCCCATTCTAGCGAGGTAACCTTCATCTCTGCGATTTCCTTTAGAAGCTCAAGTCCCAGGTGGATCGGCCGATAAGACAGGCACGCCACGTACGAGGCGTGATGAACCTAAGCCTCTACACGGATGTCGGAGGCAAACAAGCGGTCTTGTCTTAGTTTCAAGGAGGAAGGGCAATGGCTCTTATCGTTAACAACAATCCTGCATCCATTGCGGCTCAGCGGAACCTCTCGATTAACACGCTCAGCTTAAATCGTTCGGTTGAGCATTTATCATCCGGTCTTCGAATCACACGCGCCGCGGATGATGCCGCTGGTCTTGGACTGTCGGAGTCCTTGAGGGCGCAGATCCGTAGTATCAACCAGGCGACGCGTAATGCCAATGATGGCATCAGTTTGACGCAGATCGCCGACGGGGCGGCAGCGACCATTGGTTCGCTGTTGGCACGGCTTCGCGAGCTATCTTCCCAGTCCGCGAGCGGCACGGTGGGTAATACTGAGCGCTCCTACATTGACCAGGAGTTTCTCGCGCTGCGTTCAGAAATTGATCGTATCGCTCAGGTGACCGAATTCAACGGTCAGGCACTGACAAGTGGTTCATCGATCAGCTTCTCCATCGCGATCGGGTTTCGGAGCGGAGCGGGGAACACGCTGAGCTTGGACCTCAATGATATCCAGGTCAGCTCGCTGGGCCTGAACTCGGTGAATGTGTCCACCGCAGCCAATGCTACAAGCGCATTGGCCAATATCGATAATGCGATCAGCGCCATTGCAACGGCACGAGCCGAATACGGTTCGATTCAGAACCGGTTCGAGGCGACAATTGCCAATCTGCAGGTGACGAGTGAGAATCTTACCTCTGCAGAATCACGGATCCGCGATGCGGACATCGCGCTTGAGACGTCCATCTTCACCAAGAATCAGATCTTGGTGCAGGCCGGTATCGCAACGTTGGCGCAGGCCAACACGCTACCGCAACAAGCGCTGGCGTTACTCAGAGGATAATGGCGGCACACCGTTCACCGCCCCTCTCCTAAACCGGAGAGGGGCCCGGTGAACGGAATGAGATAGGGGGCATTATGATCACCAATGTAACATCGAAGGTGGATCTCCCGGCCGCTGCCAATAACAAGAGTCAGCCCGCTGTTCCTCCCAGGACGAATCCTGTGGAAGAGCATGCTGACTTTTCGTTCGCCTCTCCCACGGATCGGGTAGCGCTTGAGCAAGCCGTGAGTAAAGTGAAGGAAGCGTTCCAGCAATCGGGCTCACAACTACAGATCGAAGTCGATCCTGACCTCGAACGAGTCATCGTCAAAATTCTCAACGGGGATTCCGGGGAAGTGATTCGACAGATTCCCCCTAAAGAAGTGATCGACTTGGCCAAGAATCTTCCGGGGGCAAAGGGGCTGCTGTTCGAAGAACATGTCTAACGTGGCACACAAGGATGTGGCATGCCGACGATAAGTTTCGGTGGACTCGGAAACGGACTGGATTTCGGACAGGTCGTCGATCAACTGGTCAAGGTTGCGAATCTGCCGGTTGATCGACTGACCAAAAAGAAAGCCGATCTCAACAGCAAGTTCACGGACCTCACCACCGTGAGCACGAAAGTGGCAGCGTTGCAGGGCGCCGCTCAGGCGCTACGGCTTTCAACCTCTTTTGATCGTACGACGGCATCCGTGACTGACACCTCGGTCCTGTCCGTATCGGCCTCGTCTTCCTCAACTTCGGGAACCTATAGCGTCCGAGTCCTTCAGCTGGCCCAAGCCCATCAAGTTGTCAGTAAGGCTGCCAAGGCCGTCTCGTCAGAAACTTCGGATATCGTGAGTGGTGGGTCGGCCACCTTCACGTTCAAGGTGGGAACCGGTGCGAATCAGACAGTGACGCTCGGCGAGACGGGGACATTGACCGACTTGCGGGATCAGATTAATAACTTGGGAGCTGGTGTCACGGCTTCTCTCATCAATACGGGTACAGAGGTAGCACCATCCTATCGATTGGCCCTGTCCTCGAGCAATACCGGCAGTGCGAATGCGATCACCCTTGTGGCAGATGGAACAGATTTGGATCTCCTGAACGGAACTGGGACCGGCGGCATCGATACCCTTGCGGCGGCGCAAAATTCCCAAATTCAGATCGGTGATCAGGCATTGAATCCGTTGACGGTTGAACGGAGTTCCAACACCGTGTCTGATGCAATCTCCGGTGTGACGCTGACGCTGACGAAGACCACGGGAACTGGGACCGTCCAAGTCAGCCTCTCGCAAGATGTGGAGGCTGTAAAGACGAACATTAAGGCGGTGGCGACTGCGTACAACGAAGTCGTGAAGTTCATTAACGAGCGAAACACCTATGACGTGACGACAAAACAGGGAGGCGTCTTCTTTAACGAAGCCGCAGCGAAAGCGACCCTATCACAGCTTCGAACCGCATTCTCGTCCTCGGTGAGCGGGGCTACGGTATTTTCAAGCGTCGGGCAAATCGGGTTCAAGACCGAACGTGACGGCACGATTACGGTTGACGAGGGGCAACTGTCCACGGCATTGAATACGAACTATAGCGGAGTCAAAGCGTTGTTTAGTAACCAGGGCGCGGTGACTGGTCTGGCGCAGACTATTGTGACCGCAGTGGATACGCTCAATGACATCACCGGAGGTGCCCTGACGCTCCGCAAGAAGGGTCTTACGAATGAGATCGATCGAGTTGGTAACGATATTACGAGACAAGAGGATTCGGTGAGTCGGTATGAGGAGCGGCTTCGTCGGCAGTTTGCCGCTCTCGACGGACTGTTACGTCAACTTGAAGGACAAAGCGGATTTCTTCAGTCTCAATCTGCGCAGAAGCAACAATAGAAACGGGGCACTCACCCTATGATCACTTCGTACGCTCGTCAATATGAACAGACCCAGGTCACAACATCTTCCGGGGTACAACTGATTGTTCTCCTGTACGATGGCGCGATTCAATCGATGGAGATTGCTAGGCAGGAGATTCAGGTGAAAAATATTCAGGGGAAAGCGAGACATCTGGGGCGTGCGATCGCGATCATCGGTGAGCTGAATAGCGTGCTCGATCTTGAACAAGGCGGTGAAATCGCGCGATCGTTGCGAAGGTTGTATGACTACGTGATGATGGAATTGGTCGAGGCCAATGTACACAACAATGCCCAAAAGTTAGAGGTCTCGATACGTTGTCTCAGTACACTGCGCGAGGCATGGCGGGAGGTGGCTAGCCAGCAACAGCCTCGTCTGGTTGGAACCCGATGAGTACGCCAGTGAGCGGACGCCAAGCCGAGATCGTGCGATTGACCAAGGCGGCAGGTGAGGCGGCTCAGCAGGGGCGATGGGATCAGGTCATTCAGTGCTACAGCGAACGAGGCCTACTCCTAGCCACGATCTCTGATTCGGGGCTCCCTACCGATGAGCTGCTGAGGATGGATGACGAACTGCGTGACCGCATCCATACTGCTCAAACCCTGTTGGAACATCTATTAGCCGAGGCGCAAACGACAAAACGGCAGCTGCAAGGATTACGTCGGCGTCTCGCTGTCCAGTCATCACAACCCGAAGCTGTGTCCATCGAAGCGTAATTCGTATTTTGTAAAGCGTATCACGTTCCGGATTCAGCCATGTCACCCTTCACGCTTCCCAAACGACGCGTAGTGGGACAGTGGCCCAGTGACGGTCGTCGGAGAAGGGCCTGGAAATAATACGGGTCAGCATGAGGACGAGGGGTATTTGAATCATGGCGTCATCGATGATAGGTGCGTCGTCCAGGACTCACAGTGCGGAGCCGGACGAACGCCGGGAATGGATCAGGATTGAGGATCGGGTCCTGATGGAATATCGACTGGTGACCGAGGGGGAACCCAGTGTGCCGGTCGAACTGAGCCCTGCAACTCCAGAATCGATTGCCGCAGCCGTGGGAAAACCAACCTTGGATCTTCTGGCTCGCTCCAGTGAGATCATCGTCGATTCAGCGGTTCTCCCGTGGATCCGGAAGGTCGACTACCTGCTCGAAGTGATTCTGAATGCTCTTGCCACCAGTCAGCCGGCCAGCGTCACAATGGCACAGCCTATGGCGGTTAATTTGAGTGGGGGGGGGATCGGGTTCGTCTCCATGCGGGAATTCGCCGCCGATGATCAACTGGCGGTCAAGCTCATTCTTCCACCGTTCACAATGATCCGGGCGCATGTGAAAGTCATTCGTGCGGCGCGAGAAGCCGATGGCCAAGGGTTCACGATAGCCACTGAGTTCGTCGATCTGACGCCTGATGATCAGGAGCACTTAATTCGCCACATCTTGCATGTGCAAGCCCAACGATTGCGCGCAGGTCGAGGTCAACCCAACTAGACGCCCCTCATACGAAGACTCGGTTCTTGAGCATGTACTCATGAGTCGATCCAGCATCAAAGAAATCGTCACGAAAGTCGAGAGGCGGATCGATGCCTACCGAAATGAAAACGCGAGAATCAGCAGCCTAATCACGATTCTCTGACTGAACGCTACCATCGAAGCGGCAAGAGCCGGTGAGGCGGGACGCGGGTTTGGCGTCGTCGCAAACAAGGTGCGGACGCTGGCATCCCAGGCGGCTACGGCATCGGAAGATCTCGGAGGCTTGCGGAATGAGTTGCTGCAACAGTTCACGGGGCGAGAATAGGACCGACTCTCCGATACCGCGCAGACGCTGGTGCAGTTGGTCGTTCGCTACCTCTATGAACGGACGGCCGACGTCCGATGATGGGCTGCGGATGAAGCATTGGTGCATGGGTTAGAATATCTGGAGAGTGCCTCCCTCAAGCATCCGGAAGAGCGGCTCAGTCTTATCAACCGATTGTATTCGGGCTATTTAAATTTGGTGGTGCTAGGGATGAACGGAGAGGTTCTTGCCTGCTCACGCCCGACACAATTCTCCAAGGTCGTGGGCTCGAATCTCTCGCGATCTTTCTGGTTCAAGAAGGCCGTGGCCATGACGGCAGGTGATCAGTGTGCCGTCGATGATATTATGCATGATGTCGCGCAGGACGGTCGATTGGCCGCAGTGTTTGCGCCAGCCCTACGGCAGGCCACGAAGGTGGACGGAGAGAGTATTGGTGTGCTGGGGTGGTGTTCGACTGGAAACCTCAAGCCAGAACCATCGTTAGGGATAGTCGAAGGGTTATTACATGAACATCCATCGGGAGATCATTGCGTTTGCGAAGACGATCGGATACCAGGAGTATGACGGGTTGGGATGGTATGCCGTGATCCTCCAGAAGCAGTGATGAGGGTTGCCGAGAGAATACGCACAACCTGCGCCACTCAGGCGGCCGAAGAAGTGGCTGTCGCCAGAGTTGCCAACAAGGCATCAGCGATTCGTCCCAGGGCCAGTGCAGCAGGAGAAGTTGGGCTATGCTGGATCACTGGGACGTAGGCCCGCACGGATTGTTCCATTGCAGCATCCTCAGGAATTTCCCCAAGCAAGGTTAAATCCCCTCCGACATATTCCTTGAGGAGTTTCTTGAGCTGCGGCACGTTCACGCGGGCACGTCCTGAGGTGCGGTTAAGGATGAGCGCCGGGTGAAACGCCTGCAACGTGTTTTCTGCAATCCTGCGACCGGATTCATCCGTCTTGCCTGCGACGTCCAGCACCTCTTCCACGCTGCTGTAGTCTCGGTTCGCAAGGCCTTCTGCCGTCACGTCTCGCATCAGGAACATCGAAAGGACACGGCGAATAGCCGCAAGCTTAATGAATCGATAGAGGTCTAAGACCGATGTCGGGTCCGGAGTTGCGACGGCAATATGACGGTCAGCCATCAAGAAAAAGTCGAGCGCATGATAGCTCGTTCCGGCTCCGATATCGACGAGAATAACGTCCGCGTGGATGTCGTGGAAATGGCGGATCAAACGCCTTTTCTGTGAATAGGGCATATTGGCGGTCGCCAAGGTATCACCGGTTCCTGGGATGATTCTCAAGTTGGGATGAAGTGGGAGTCGTTGAGCCAGCGCATCCAACTGTTCGACTTGATGGGTGAGAAAGTCGGTCAAGGTCATAGGAGGGTTGAGCAGGCCGAGCAGAATATGAGCATCAGCCCCTCCGACGTCCAGGTCTGCGAGCACCACCTGCTTTCCCTTCCTGGCAAGGAGTAGGGCCAGATTCGTTGCGACTACGCTCTTCCCAACCCCACCTTTTCCTGACGCCACAGAGATGATCTGTGCCATTGAGCTCCGTTCCTGTTGATTTGGGACCACTGTCACAGTCCTCTTCGGTTGCCGTCCGTGAAATCTGAATAGACCGGCCTCTATCTGCACAGAGTCGAGAGAAATGATCACTGATGACGGAGAGATGGTCTGAATCGCAGCTTAAGTTTCCCAGCGGATACGCCGATACGTCACTCGTTATGAACAGTGATGTATCTGCTGAAACGGCCACTCAGTCTGAAACCGATGCCACTCGGGACGGAGAAATTCTCACCGTCATGGAGGTGGCGCGGTTTCTGCGCGTGCCGAAATCTACTGTCTATAAGCTGGCACGAGGCGGTGAACTACCGGCGTCCAAAATCGGAAAGCATTGGCGATTTCTCCGACGTGATATCCATGAGTGGATGCACAGCCGGTCTAAGCAAGCCGCGTGAGGAGCCGACCATCGCGAGATCTGTCGGAGCATGGCCATTCGCGATTGCGGTGCATGCCAGATGAGGTTGCGGGATGATCGGTGTGTGGCTGGCGGCTTCTGATGTGGTCATGCGAGTGAGCCGTTTCCCACAGGCACAGATGAGCTCCTTTCTGCGTGGTGCGCGTCAAGAGCCGTCATCCCTCAGGGTCAGGTCGTTCAACAAATATTCCGAGCGATGGTGAAGGATTAGGCCATTCTCAACCGAACATTCACGGCGGTTGGAGCGTCGGCCATGAGCTGAGAACAGGAGGCAATATGCCAGCCGATCCAAGCATGAAAATTCTCATCGTGGATGACATGGTCACGATGCGAAGAATTGTCAAGAACGTTCTGAAGCAACTCGGCTTCTCAAATATCGACGAAGCCGAGAACGGCCAGGATGGTCTGCAAAAACTCAAATCCAGCAAGTATGACTTTGTCGTCTCAGATTGGAACATGCCCGTGATGACGGGAATTGACATGCTCCGGGCGATCCGGGCGGACGAACAACTAAAAGCCATACCGGTTCTTATGGTGACGGCTGAGGCGCAACAGAAAAATTTAGTGGAGGCGGTACAGGCGGGAGTCAGCAATTACATCGTAAAGCCGTTCACAGCCGAGACGATGCAAGAAAAACTCGCAAAGATATTCAAGTAGTGTGGAGTGCACGGGACATTGAGCATGAGGGGATTCGAGGGAGGCAAGCGTGAAAAAAGGCGGACATAAACTCTATAAAGAACTCGGTGACTTGGCACGGTTCGTCGAAAACGCGATGAAGGCCATTTCCAACGCCGGTCCACAGCTCATCTCCAGCAGCCAACAGTTGCCGACGGCATCCTCGCATCTGAGTGACCTCAATAAGATGACAGAAGAAGGGACGCTTGAGGTGATGCGATTGACAGAGTTGATCCAGGATGAGCACAGCCATATGGGGAAGGAGCTGAGGGCGGTCATTGAGGTCTTACAGACCATGGACTGTAGCAAACTTGCGGAACGACTGGAGAGCATCAATACTCTCGTGGGCCAAGAAGGGAAATATTTGACCGAAATCATGACGGCGTTGTCCTTCCAGGACTTGGTGGCACAACGGGTGAAGAAGCTCGTTTCGATTCTTGACGAAGTACAACATAAGTTAATGGAGCTCGTGGTGGTGTTTGGTTTGCAAGAGAACGGAGAGAAGGTGGTGATCGAAGGCACGGCGGGGCATCTATTGAAACAACTCGAGGAGTCCAAGACCACCGCCATGAAGCAGAAAGTGGCCGACGATATCCTGGCGCAATTTGGGTTCAAATAGGAATCCAGGGGCAGGTTCCCAGTTCTGATTTTGAGGCCCAGGTTGTCCCAAAGTTCGAAACCAAACATGTTCGAGCAGAAACCGGCAACGCCTCATCGGTTGCATGCATGAGGGCGATGGCGAATGGATATCGCAACAATCCTTGGGATCGTGATCGCGTTGGGCTCCATTATCGGAGGCCAGGTGCTCGAAGGTGGGCACCTGGGCTCGATCATGCAGCTGACGGCTTTCATTATCGTGATCGGCGGCACGTTTGGTGCTATTTGCATACAGAACCCATTGCCGGTCGTGCTCCGGGCATTCGGCGCGCTGACCATCGCAATTGCAGGACCTCATATCGACAACAAGGGTACGATTAAACTCATCCTGGAGCTTGCCAATATCTCGCGAAAACAAGGGCTGCTGGCGTTGGAGGGAAAGCTCAAAACCATCACGGATCCGTTCATGAAAAAGGGTGTCCAGCTCATTGTCGACGGGACGGAGCCCAAAGCGGTGATCGAGATCCTTGAAATTGAGGTGGAGCATCACGAGGAGCAAGGCGTGATCGCGGCGAAGGTCTGGGAAGCAGCTGGCGGCTATGCCCCAACCGTCGGCATTATCGGAGCCGTGCTTGGTCTCATTCACGTGATGGAAAATCTGGCCGATCCGTCAAAGTTGGGCGGCGGAATCGCTGTGGCGTTCGTGGCGACCGTCTATGGAGTGGGAGCGGCAAACCTCTTTTTTTTGCCCTTGGCCAATAAGATCAAATTGAAGCTGAAAGAGGAAGCTGGTTCCAGAAACTTGATGATTATGGGGCTGGCGGGGCTTGCTCAGGGAGAAAACCCCCGACTCTTGCAGGAGAAGTTGGAAAGCGTACTGCCGCACAGCGAGCGGACGAAAGAGGGGAAAAAGTAACACGTGAAACCCAAGGCATCACAAACAGTTCACGCTTCTCACGCTTCACGGTGACGAATGGCGAAACACAAGCATGAGGAGCATGAAAATCACGAGCGATGGCTCGTCTCCTATGCCGACTTTATTACCTTGCTGTTTGCTTTTTTCGTCGTGATGTACTCGATTTCCTCCGTCAATGTCGGAAAGTACCGAACCGTCAGCGAGTCGATCAAAGCCGCTCTGAATCCCATCGTCAGCCCGCCATCTTCCCCGACCCCGTTGGCATTGAGTGCCAGCAAACAGGCAGTGACGGCACCCGATGCTCCAGGGAGCAAGGATGTGGCGATCCGCAAATTACGAAACCTCGTGAAAGGAATTAAAGCCTCGCCGCAGCTATCGCTGGTACGGATCACGGAACGGGTCAACGGAGATATCGTGATTACGATTCCGGATCAGCTGCTGTTCAATAGCGGCGAAGCAGCCGTGCGCAGCGAAGCGCTGCCGTTTCTGGAAGGCCTGAGCGCGGCCATCGTGGAACTCAACCGATATACCAGGGTCGAGGGGCACACAGACAACGTTCCCATACGCACGGCACAATTTCCGTCAAATTGGGAACTTTCTGCCGCCCGTGCGGTAATGGTCGTCAGGGTCTTGTCAGAGTTGTTTGCCGTGCCGTCGGAGCGGTTGGCGGCGGTGGGGCACGCCGATACGAGGCCTGTGACCCTCAACCTGGACGTGGAGCAGCGGGCCAAGAATCGGCGAGTCGAGGTCGTCATTCTCGAACAGGCGCCACAGGCTCCTCAGTATGAGACCGCGAACACTGCTGGTTCAGGGGAGCCTTCGGTGGAGGAGGGGGCATCAAGTCCGTTGCCCTAGGGGTTGCGCGATTTACAGGTGGGCATGTCAGACCCATCAGAAAGAAGGACCAAAGTTGATGGCAGGCACTCAAGTCATAAAAGACAATTGCCGACATAACACGTTAGTGCGTCAATCTAAGAGGTCCTAGAAACTATGATGACGGAACCGTCTGGAACGAATACGCCTCAGGCACAGGCAGAGAACCCAAGACATCTTGCCCCTATAGGAGACCTCTCCATTTTTGAAGCAGGAGAATTCAAGGAAGCATTGGTGAAGTTGATGGCCAACGAAGGGTTGGTTTCCTTGGATCTCAGCAACGTCGATCGGGTGGATACAGCCGCAATCCAGCTGATGCTAGCGGCTCGCAAGCAGGCGCGCATGCTGGTGATGGGGATCCCAGAAGATTTGCAGGACAAACTCAAACAACTCGGCTTCACAGGCCAGTTGAGTGAATAAGGCATACTGGCTGTATGACGAACAGTCTGGTGTTTCATCGTGAGGCAAGTTGTCAGCCCAGGGTCTGCGTCGTCCTCGGACAGCCGACCATAACCAATAGACTCGAACAATGAGGACTGTGAGCGCTCAAGAAGGAGACTCTCAGAGGTCCTCTGTTGGGGAGAAGACCTCGGTCACGGAGCTGCTCGCCCATCACCGAGCCTGGAATACGTTTGCCGACGGGGTCGTCCGCCTGATCCCAGCATTAAAGGCGCAGATGAGCGCAGTAACAGCCGAAACTGAGCGTGCTGCGGTCGAGCTACTGGTGCAGTTGCAAGCGCTCGCGTCGGGTGCCGAGACCATGACATCCGCCGCACGGGCCGAAGTGATCTCCAAGGTCGTTATGGCGATGCAGTTTCAGGACATTACTCGGCAAAAGTTGGAGCATGTGGGGCAAGCGTTAGATCAATTTAATCGGCATCTCCAGATTCTGCAACAAGGCCCGCTCACAGAGGAGATGGCCCAAGAGCTGGCTGGACTTGAACGGATCGAGGAAAACTACACCATGGAGGCAGAGCGCCGTCTGCATCAAGCTGCGCTCCAACCCCAATATCAAGAGCCTGTGCCGGTGGAGGCCTCCGAGAATGGCGAGGATTCAGTGACGCTGTTTTAGTCATGCGGAAGGGTTTCGCTTAGAAAGGCGGGAAGTCTAGTGATGGTCATGAACAACCGACACGCGCAAGAGATTGGCTCTGGAGGGGGAATATGAGTAAGACCGCGCTGATCGTGGATGATTCACCGACGATGCGCCAGATGGTCGCCTTCACGCTGACCAATGCCGGCTTTACTGTCGTCGAAGCCGAGCATGGGAAAGACGCCGTGAACAAGGTTACGGCGGCGGGTAAGATGGATATTGTGGTGACCGATCTCAATATGCCTGAGATGGATGGGATTACCCTCATCAAGGAACTGCGCAAATTGAGCGCGTTCAAATATACGCCGATTCTAATGCTCACGACCGAATCGGCGATCGAGAAGAAGCAAGCCGGGAAGGAAGCCGGAGCAACGGGATGGCTCGTCAAGCCGTTCAACCCTGAAACACTTCTGAAGACCATCGCGAAGGTCCTGCCGGCATAAATGCCGTAAAAGTGAAACAGAAGATGCATAAAGTGAGAGGTATGGGAAGTTCCTTGGCGTTTCACATCTCAGGTTTCACATCTCACGAGGCCCTATGAGTGATGAATTCGCACAATTTCAGGAAGCCTTTTTCGAAGAAGCAGCCGAGCATTTAGCGATCGTTGAGGAAGGCTTACTGGCGCTGGAACAACATCCACAGGATCTTGAGTTGCTCGCCAAGATCTTCCGTTCGGCCCATTCGATCAAGGGGGCGAGCGGGATGTTCGGATTCAATGCTGTGACACAATTTACCCATAAGATGGAGACCTTGCTCGATTTGCTCAGAACCGGGGAGAAAGCGGTGTCCCCGCCGATCGCCGACTTGTTGCTCAAGTCCACCGATTGCTTGAAGACGTTAATTGAAGCGGTGAAGTCCGGGGTGGCGGTGGACGATGAAGTGGTTCAGCGCCTGACGACAGAGCTGGCGACTGCATCGGGTGCGCAGTCACCTGCCGTGCCACAGAAGCAGTCCGTCGCTCCTCCGACGCAGTCCGACAGTCAAGAACGCAGCTATCTCATCAAGTGGACACCCCCGGAATGGTTGTTCCAACGCGGGCTTGACCCCCTGCAAGTCTTAAAGGAGTTGAACGGTCTTGGGGATCTGAGCTCGGTGACACTCGATATGTCTCGAATCCCGGATTTGTCCGAGATCGACCCAGAAAAGTGCTACCTCTCCTGGGAGTTACAACTCCTTACTGGCAAGGATCAGAAGACCATTGAGTCTGCCTTCGAGTTTGTCCGTGAGGACAGCAAGCTCGTCATCGAGGCGCAGACCATTGCGAGTTCCGAGTGTCAAGCTGCGAGCCAGAACCCTCAACGCGAAACTCGAAATCAGCAACCAGAAACTGTCGAAGGTGGCCTTAAGCCTCTCGGCGCGATTCTGGTTGAAAGCGGCGTCGTTTCACCGGCCGTCCTTGAACAGGCCTTGTCCCAGCAGAAGCGAGTCGGCGAGATCCTGGTTGAGCAGAAGGCCGTCACTCCACATCAGTTGGAACAAGCGCTCAATACCCAACGGCAACAGGAGGCGGCGTCCCACACGAAGAAAACCGACACGACCTCCATTCGCGTGGATACGGCAAAGATCGACAAACTGATCAATCTGGTGGGAGAGCTGGTGATCACCCAATCCATGTTGAGCGATTTGGGGTCGCGTTTCGAAATCAAGCAGTTGCCGGTCTTGCTCGAGCGAGTCGCACAGTTGGAGCGCAATACCAGAGAAATTCAAGAACGTGTCATGGGCATCCGCATGCTTCCGATCGGGACCGCATTCAGCCGGTTTCCGAGATTGGTCCGCGATTTGTCGACGAAAGCGGGAAAGAGGATTCAGTTGGTGCTCTCCGGAGAAGAAACCGAGTTGGATAAGACAGTCATCGAATCCATCGGCGATCCGCTGACGCATCTGGTCAGGAATTCGGCCGATCATGGGCTGGAGCCACCGGAAGAACGGCTCGACAACAATAAGTCGGAAGTGGGAACGATCCGGCTCAATGCATTTCACGAAGGTGGCAACATTTGCATCACGGTGGAAGACGACGGACGGGGCCTGAACCGCGACAAAATTGTCGCGAAGGCTGTCAAGCAGGGGTTGATCGGGGAAAACGAAAAACTCTCCGACGACCAGATTTGGCCGTTGATTTTCCGTCCTGGATTTTCCACGGCCGAAAAGGTGACGGATGTTTCCGGTCGCGGCGTCGGCATGGATGTCGTCAAGCGGAACATTGAAGCCCTCGGAGGGACAGTCAGTATCAAGACCGTCACAGGAAAGGGGACGACGTTCACGCTGAAGTTGCCGCTCACACTTGCCATCATCGAAGGGATGACGGTTCGGGTCGGCAAGGAAACCTACATTGTCCCGTTGCTCTCGATTCTGGAGTCGATTCAACCTAAAGCCGGAACCATCAAGACGGTGGTGGGCAAGGGCGAACTGATCAATGTCCGAGGCACCTACCTGCCGATGATTCGAATGTACGAGGTGTTTGTCCTGGAACCCGAATATACCAACCCCATGAAATCGATCTTATTGATTCTCGAAACCGAAGGGGAGCGGGTGGCGGTCATGGTGGACGAAATTCTCGGGCAGCAGCAGGTCGTGATCAAGAGCATGGAGCAAAACTTCAGGAAGGTCGAAGGGATCGCCGGGGCCACGATCCTGGGAGACGGCACAGTCGGATTTATTCTCGACGTGCGAGGGCTGCTGGAGATCGCGCGGCATAACACGCCGGTCGCAGCGTAGGGGCAACCCCGGTCTAAGTTATGAATTGTAAGTTCTAGGTTTTGGATTGGAAGTGTGAGAATCGGAACGTGTCCTTCGATACCCGCAAGACGAAACTCCTAACCGGGAAGGGAAATGAAGCCGAAGACATTTGACAGCATCGAAGGCGCGCTCCGTGACATCAAACAAGGCAAGTTCATCATCTTGGTCGATGACGAAGACCGGGAGAATGAGGGTGATCTCGTCATTGCCGCTCAATTCACGACTTCCCGCGCGATCAATTTTATGGCTCAACATGCACGTGGGTTGATCTGTCTGGCCTTGACGCCTGAACGAGTTGAAGAACTGCACCTTCCCCAGCAAGCAGCAGACAATACCGCAACATTCGGGACGGCCTTCACCGTGTCAGTCGACGCAAAACAGGGCATCACAACGGGGATTTCATCCGCCGATAGGGCCAAAACGATTCAGGTCGCCATCAATCCCAAGAGCAAGCCTGCCGATCTTGCCAGACCGGGTCATGTCTTTCCGCTCAAGGCGCAGCACGGAGGAGTCTTGAAGCGTGCCGGGCAGACGGAGGGATCCGTCGATCTGGCACGGTTGGCCGGACTGTATCCGGCGGGCGTGATCTGCGAGATCATGAATGAGGACGGCACGATGGCCCGGGTTCCGGCCTTGTCGCGCTTTGCGGCCAAGCACAAACTCAAGATGATCACCATCAAATCGCTCATTGAATACCGAATGAAACGAGAGCCCTTCGTGACGCGAGTGGCGAGCACGCAGTTGCCCACCAAGTTCGGAGCGTTCGAGGCGATCGCCTATCAGAATACGATCGACGGCAGCACGCATCTGGCGCTGGTGAAAGACTCCATTGAGGCATGCCGCTCCACGCTGGTTCGTGTGCACTCCGGCTGTCTGACGGCCGATGTCCTCGGATCATTGCGCTGTGATTGCGGCGATCAGCTGCATCGGGCGATGGAATTGATCGAGCGGGAAGGCCGCGGGGTGCTGTTGTATCTCAATCAGGAAGGGCGGGGGATCGGTCTCCTCAACAAGATCAAAGCCTACGGACTCCAAGATCGAGGCAGCGACACGGTCGAAGCCAATTTACAGCTGGGGTTTCAGGCTGATCTGCGGGACTACGGCGTTGGCGCACAGATTCTGGCCGACCTCGGTCTTCGGTCCATCCGGCTCATGACGAATAACCCGAGAAAAATCATTGGCATCGAAGGGTATGGCTTGAAAGTCGTGGAGCGAGTGCCGTTGGAGATCCATCCGGGCCGGATGAATCTCAAATACTTGCGGACCAAGAAGGAGAAGATGGGGCATCTCCTGTTGGCGGTGTGAACGTGTCATCTTCACATGTGAACGATGAGAGGTACCATCATGGCGTTGCTCATCAATAACAATTGCATCTCTTGTGACGCCTGTCTGGCTGCCTGCCCCAATCAGGCGATTTTTGAGAAACGTGGCGATGCCGAATCCAATGGCTATCGCGTGAGTGCCGGACAGGGGCTCGACGGGACCACCTATGTCATTTCTCACGATCGGTGTACGGAATGTGTCGGCCATTTTGCCGAGCCCCAATGTGTGTCCGCCTGTCCGATCGGGGACTGTTGTGTGCCGGATCCGCAGGTCCCTGAATCCACGGGTGTGTTACTGGAGCGCGCACGACGACTCCATCCACACAAGGAAATCCGGCATGACATGGTCTGGCCGGGAGTACGAGGGTAGAAGGAGTGCAGGAGTAAAGTTTTTTGTTTGAGAACCGATAGAGCCCTGTCGAGCCCGACATACGGTCGAGGGCAACGGATGTCGTACGAGGGGCGGCAGGCCCAATGAAGGAGGCGCTATGGCGGCAGCAGCACTCGAAACCGCGACCAAGGAGTTGCATCAGCAGATCGGGCTAACCACGGATGGGAGCCAGTTTCTCACGTTTAATTTGGGGGAGGAGCTCTATGGCGTGGATATTCTCCGCGTCCAGGAGATCAAGGGTTATACCGCCGTCACGAAGATCCCCAATACGCCTTCGCATATCAAGGGGGTGTTGAATCTGCGCGGCACCATCGTGCCGATCATCGAACTTCGCACCAAATTCAATATGCAGACCATCGATTACACAGCTTTTACCGTGATCATTGTCGTTGTCGTGCGTGACAAGGTCATGGGGTTGGTGGTGGATGCGGTTTCGGACGTATTGAATATCGACAAGAAAGACATTCAACCGCCGCCGCAGTTCGGAGCCAAGGTGGACGTGAGCTTCTTGAATGGGATCGGGAAATCGAACGATAAGCTGGTGGCGCTCCTGGATATGGATCGCCTGTTGCTCGATGACGAGATGCAGGATGGCACGAAAGCACCGAAAGCGGCGTAATTGTGAGGAAAGAGGGGAGCGCAGTATGGACCCTGAACCGACTCAGAACGAAGATGAGGCGTCTGTCGAGGCATCCGATGATTCTGCGATGCGGCTTCGCATCCAGCACACTAATAAGGAGGGAGGACCATCCATGGACAATGTGAATATTGAAGAGCTGGTTGCGAAACTGAAAGCGATCGATCAAACGCAGGCCGTCATCGAGTTCAATATGGACGGCACGGTCATCACCGCCAACGAGAATTTTCTGAAGACGCTGAGCTATACCCTCGACGAGATCAAGGGGCAGCACCATCGGATGTTCTGCGATCCAATCTATGTCAGTTCTCCGGATTATGCGGCGTTTTGGCAGAAGCTGAATCGGGGCGAGTATGATGCCGGGACCTATCAGCGTGTCGGCAAGGGGGGGAAGGAGGTCTGGATTCAGGCCGCCTACTACCCGTTGATGGATGCCAAGGGCAAACCCTACAAGGTCGTGAAGTTCGCTTCCGATGTGACAGCCAAGCAAACGGAAATCATGCACATGCGGGATGAGCTTGAGGTTCGTGAGAGCATCATGAACACGACCAGCATCGTGTCGGAAGCCAACCTCAAGGGCGACATTATGTCGGTGAACGAGAAGTTCCTTCAAGTGTCCAAATACCCGAAGAACGAGTTGGTCGGGTTCGGGCATAATACGACCAGACACCCGGACATGCCCAAAGAGGTGTTTAAGCAGATGTGGGCGACCATCGGTCGCGGGCAGATCTTCCGGGGCGTCGTGAAGAATCGCGCGAAGGACGGAAATCCGTACTATGTCGATGCGGTGATTGCGCCGTTCGTCGATAAGAAGACCGGTAAGCCGCGCAAATATCTTGGGGTTCGATACGACATTACGGAACAGGAACTTCAGCGCCAGAATATGCAGGGCATTATGGATGCCATCAACAAGTCCTATGCCTCGATCGAGTTCAAACTCGACGGCACGATTGTGACTGCGAATGAGAACTTCTTGAAAACGGTGGGATACAGCCTCGATGAGGTCAAGGGGCAGCACCATCGGATGTTCTGCGACAGTGCCTGGGCAAACTCAGCCGAATACTCTGCGTTTTGGCAGAAGTTGAACCGGGGGGAATTTGATGCCGGGGTCTATCGGCGCATCGGCAAGGGTGGAAAAGAGGTGTGGATCCAAGCGTCCTACAACCCGATTAAAGATGAGATGGGCAGAGCATTCAAAGTGGTGAAGTTTGCCATCGATATTACTGCGCAGAAACATGCGCAGACTCAGTTGGAAGCCTGTATGGCTGAAGCGCAACAGTCGCTCGGAGCCTTAGCACAGGGCGACTTGACGCTGTCGATGAGCGGAGCCTACGAGGGTGAGCTCGAGAAGATCAAGGCGAGCGTCAATGCCGCATTGACCAACTTGACCAATACCATGTCGACGGTGCGTGATGCCGTGGAGTCGGTGACGGCCGGCGCCGAGCAGATCACGAAGGGTAACGAAGATCTGTCGCAACGCACGAGCGAACAGGCCTCGGCGCTCGAAGAGACCTCCGCGTCGATGGAAGAGATGACTTCAACGGTGAAGCAGAACGCCGACAATGCCAAACAGGCCAATCAGCTGGCCATTGCGGCACGTGATACGGCCGACAAGGGAGGCGCCGTCACGAAGAAGGCCGTTGATGCGATGGGCGAGATCAACAAGAGCAGCAAGAAGATCGCCGACATCATCACGGTGATCGACGAGATCGCGTTCCAAACCAACCTCTTGGCCTTGAACGCCGCCGTGGAAGCGGCCAGAGCCGGGGAACATGGCCGTGGATTTGCCGTCGTCGCGGCGGAGGTCCGCAACCTGGCACAACGGTCGGCTACTGCAGCAAAAGAGATCAAGGGATTGATCAATGAGTCGATCCAACGAGTGACCGACGGCAGCGAGCTGGTGAACCAGTCCGGCAAGACGCTGGAGGAGATCGTCAGCTCCGTCAAGCGGGTGACCGATATCATCGCGGAGATCACCGCTGCCTCACAGGAACAGGCAAGTGGTATCGACCAGGTGAATAAGGCCATCATGTCGATGGACGAAACGACACAGCAGAATGCGGCGCTCGTCGAGGAAACGACGTCCGCAGCTCAATCCATGAAGGACCAAGCCCAGGAGCTCATGCGGCAAGTGGAGGTCTTCAAGATTGCAGAGTCTGAAGGCTCTCACGCCGCACGGGCTTCGGTGAGCCAGGCGAGCCCCAGACCGGCGGTCAAGCCGGTGACCAAGCCTGCGGTCGGCAAGGTTGCGGTGAAAAAGCCGGTCGCTGGCAAGTCGGCGGAACACAAGCAACCGGCAGGCGTGGCGGCAGGCAATGGGAAAGATCGCCATAGCTCAGGGGATGACTTTGAGGAATTCTAACCTGCTGCACATGTGACCCTATCAGGAGCGGCGGCTGGATCATCCAGCCGCCGCTCCTGTCATCGCCAATCCGCCTCAACGACTAGCTCGCACCCGTTCCTTCGATTCTGGGTTTCAGGTCTCTTGGTATTTAGTTCCATTGTGTGGTGGTGTAGATTATTCTGCGCTATCACCGAACCCGCTTCGGGTTTTACTTGAAGAGGCTTCTCACCCATCGTCGTCGCATTTCGTTCTTGGCTTCTTGACTGAACTTACAAGTTAGTTTAATATATGACCATGATGAAGCTAAATATTCATGAGGCGAAAACCCATCTATCTAAGTATCTCGCAAAATTGAAAACCGGGGAGTGTATTGTATTGTGCAAGCGCAACCAGCCTATAGCGCAAATCACCCCTTTGCCTGAAGTTTCGACACGTCCTCGTCCCATTGGTTTGGCCAAGCAGATGTTCTCCGTCCCCACATCATTTTTTGAACCACTTCCGGATGAAGTACTTGATGGGTTTCAGGGCGGGAAGATGTGAGGTGCCTGCTCGATACGTGCACCTTTTTGTGGATTATTGCAGGCTCGCGAGAACTCTCTCCTACCGCCACGAACCTGTTTGTCGATCCCACCCATGACATGTTGCTCAGTGTGGTGTCGGTGTGGGAGATCTCGGTGAAACATTCACTGGGAAAACTGGCTCTCCCCACACCCCTTGATCGGTTTATATCGACCCAACGAGAACTGCATGGGATTTCGGTACTGCCGCTTGACGAACGGACGTTGTTTCACCTGCACAAACTTCCCTCATTACATCGCGATCCGTTTGATCGGATGCTAATCTGTCAGGCCATCGAGCATGATTGTGTGCTTCTGACACCAGATCCGCTCATTGTTGAATATCCTGTAAGAACGCAGTGGTAAGCGGAGTGGTGATGGGCAACGATCCCGACGCACAATTTCCTTCGCTGAGCCGACAGAGTCAGGGCGCTGCGAGGCCTGCTGCCTTTCCTCGGTTATTGTTCTAAGGCCATCCGTGTTGACAAAAGACTCTATGGACAACAGCCTGCAAAGGGCGTAGATCCTACCGCCATCTTAGTAACCGCACTGGAGGCTGGATGGATAAGGCTGTATCATTAGGCCTATGTGAAGTTCATCCAACGTCCCTTCCATTGTCGATTGCCAGAGTCCGTCTAGCGACCCACTCACGAGCGCAGCAGCCCATGATCTCCTCGGTGATGGATTTATCATGACGCCAAGCCGATGGCGCTCCAGGATTAGAGGTGTGTGGATTGTCCTGCACTGTAAGCATTGAAGAGTTTTCTGAGTGATTAATCACGGTCCAAAGGGCAAACAGATCAGTTGCCGCCAGGAAGAAGATAATGAGACGGCATGGTCCATGGTGCCATGTATCGTCAATTCACTCGTGGAAAGAAGGCGGGGGAAGGGTAATCCGTGGAGCTGAGAGAAGAGTCAGCTCAACAGCTGTTACTCGCAATCAGCCGGATACAGTCTCTCTTCATCGAGGAAGTGGAACTGGAGTCAGTCTGCCGCACGATGCTCCAAGAACTCTTGAATCTCACTGGGAGTGAACATGGAATTGTCGGTGAGGTTCTTCAAGATACGGGACAGCAGCCATATTTTCGAGCACAAGCCATCACAGCTCTCGCTCTGAATGAAGAGGCGAAGGTTCTGCCGGCGCAAGCGGTTCCGAACCTCGAGCTTGGATACCTCAAGGTGCTGTGTGAACAGGTGATGACGACCGGTCAGCCAGTTGTTGTGAACGATCGACTTGCATGCGGGTTTCTCTTCATCCATTCTTCCGTGAGCACGCTTGTGGGGCTGCCGATCTATCGGGGTAAGCAGTTGACCGGTGTGGTTGGGCTTGCGGATCGTCCGGGCGGATATGACGAAGCTGGGATCGCCTATCTCAACCCCTTTCTGTCCACGTGCGCCCAACTGTTCGAGGGTTTCCGGAACCGTCGCCTCCGAACAGAAGCCGAAGAAGCCTTGCGCCAAAGCGAGGATCGGGTCCGCGCCGTAGTCCAGGGGGGAAACGAAGGGATCTGGGATTGGAATCTGAAGACCGGTGATGTCTATTTCTCCCCTCGATGGAAATCCATGCTGGGATACGAAGACCACGAAATTGTCCCGACCTACAAGGAATGGGAAAGCCGTTTGCACCCTCAGGATCGAGACGGAATTTTAGCGGCACTCAACAAGTGCCTAGGGGGTAAGGCGGAGCAATACGATGTCGAATTTCGACTCCGCAAACAGGATGGGGAGTACTGTTGGATCCATGCCTGTGGGAGTGTGAGCTATGACGCCGACGGGAAACCTACTCGCATGGTGGGCTCACATACAGACATTACCGAGCGCAAACGGATTGAAGCGCTCCAGGATGCGGAAAAGGAAGCGTTGGAGCTTGTCGCGAAGAAGGAAACCCTTGAGTCCGTGCTGGGGTTTATCTGCAAGTCCGTCGAGACGCTTGCGCCTCCGATGCTCTGCTCGGTCATGCTCGCTGATGAGGAGGGGACGCATCTGCTATTGGCAACGGCGCCCAACCTTCCTCGCCAGTACAAGGAGGCCATCAAGCGAATTCCTATCGGGCCGACGGGTGGATCCTGTGGTAGTGCCGCCCACTTTCGACAGCCCGCCATCGCGGCAGATATTGCAACTGACCCTTTGTGGAAGGGCTACGCTTCAGTGGCGCTCACCCATGGCCTGAAGGCCTGTTGGTCGATGCCCATCATCAGTTCCACCGGCAGACTGCTCGGAACACTCGCGGTCTACCATTGTGAGTCCCGTGAGCCGCAGCCGACTGATTTGAAGATCCTTGGAAGAGTCAGCCAGATTGCGGCCCTCGCCATCGAACATACCAGAATGACCGAGGCCTTGCGAGAAAGTGAGGCGCGATTCCAGGCCTTCATGGAGCATAGTCCGGCGATCGCGTTTATCAAAGATACTGAAGGGCGCTACATCTATGGGAATCCTCAGTTTGAAAAGCTGTCAGGCCTTTCGAGGGAAGAGTTAGTGTCTAAGACGGTATTTGACTTTATGCCGACGGATGTCGCAACCAGGCTTTCTCAACAGGACAAGGCGGTGTTGACATCGGGTCAGACTCTTGAGGCCGAAGAAATACTGCCGGGTCCGGACGGCACGGTTCGGGATTGGCTTACGAGTAAGTTTCCTCTGGAAGTTGGCCAACGGCCCTTGCTCGGAGGGATCGCGGTCGACATCACTAAACGGAAGTCGCTTGAACGAGCGAGCCAGGACCAAGCCGATCGTCTTCGTCTGGCGATGGATATTGCCCGATTAGCGACCTGGGATTGGAATATCCTCACCAACCAGATCATCTGGTCAGAGAACTGTGACGAGGTAAAGGGGGTGCCTCGTGAGTCGTTCGACGGGACGTTTGAAACCTATCAACGACTGGTGCATCCGGAAGACCTGACAAAGCTGCTTGCGGATATCGAAGCCGCACTCGGCGGTCAGCAACCCTACCGAACGCAATACCGGATCCTCACGCCGATCGGCGACGTACAATGGATCGAAGGAAACGGCAAGGTGTATCGGGACGAGCTGGGCCGGCCCATTCGGATGGTGGGCACGCTGAGGAACATTACCGAGCAGAAACGCATGGAACAGGCCCTGCGGCTGAACGAGGATCGGTACGCCAGGGCCACGGCGGTAGGAAGGGTCGGAGTCTGGGAGCTCGATGTGCAAGCAGGGACCTATTATGGTGACACGAATCTCAAAGCGATGTTCGGATATCAACCGGACGAGCTCTCAGCCGACCCGTTTGTCTGGCTGAATCTGGTGCACCCGGATGACCAGCCGATTGCGATGGCTCACTGGCAGCGAATCGTGACTCGTGCAGCCGACGAGTACAACTATGAATTACGCATGATCAGAAAAGACGGCACGGTGATCTGGACCGACATCCGAGGCCATGCCGTTCGTTCGACTGATGGTCAGCTGACCCATCTCATCGGAGCAACCGTTGATATTACCGACCGTAAACTAGTCGAGACGAATCTCCTACGTACACAGTTTGCTATGGACCAAGCGGTGGATGCCGTGTATTGGATCGATCCGCAGGCCAAGATTCTCTATACGAATGAGGCGGCTAGCGCGATGTTGGGGTATACCGCAGAAGACTTCTTGCGGATGACGGTCCATGATCTGAATCCAGACTTTCCGGCGGAGGTGTGGCCTGGGTGGTGGGAGGAGGTCAGAGAGAAAAAGGTGGTGTCATTGGAGACAAACCATCTGACGAAAGATGGGCGGTTGATTCCGATCGATATCCGCGTGGTGTTCCTAGCCTATCAGGGGCAAGAGTTCCACTGTGCCTTCGTCCGTAATATCAGTGCGAGGAAAGCAGCCGATCAGGCATTGCGCGAGAGCCAAGAACGATTTGAATTGGCCCTTCAGGCGACCAACGACGGTATTTGGGACTGGAATATCCGGACGGGAGAACAGTTTTGGTCTGACCATCATCTTGAATTATTGGGGTTTGCGTCGGGTGACCTCGTCCCCACATACGACCTGTGGCTTTCACTGGTGCATCCCGATGACGTTGAATTGCTCCATCAAGCCACCTGCAGGCATCTTGAGACTCGCGAGCCCTACGATATCGAAGTGCGGGTGAGGATGAAAGACGGCTCCTATCGCTGGGTTCGTGATCGAGGCCAGGCGGTGTGGGACGCGGCTGGCCGTCCAGCACGTATGGTTGGTTCTACCTCTGATGTGACGGAGCGCAGGGAGGCCGAAGAGGCCATCTGGAAGGCTAATGCGCAACTCGAACAGCGAGTATCGGAGCGGACAAAGCAGTTGGCTAGAGCCAATCGCGCGCTCGAACTGGAGATTGTTGAGCGGAAGCGCGTGGAAGACAGACTGCAGCGAACTCAATATGCCGTGGATCATGCCGCCGACCAAATCTTCTTGATTGATGAGAAGGGATATTTCATCGATGTAAACGAGGCGGCGTGCCGCCGGCTTGGATACGCCAAGGAAGAACTGCTGACGATGGCGGTGATGGACATTGATCCGGACTTTCCGCCAGGGGCGTGGGATGCCTCCTGGTCAGAGTTGCGACAGTCGGGACAGATTCGCATTGAGAGCAGGCATCGCAGCAAATCCGGAGAAATTTACCCGGTGGAAGTGATGGCGAATTATCTGTGCCACGGAGGACAAGAGCTTGATTGTGCATTTGTCCGTGATATCAGTGAGCGAAAACGAGCGGAGGCGGAGATCCGTGAGAGCGAACTGCGGTACAAGTTGGTGACGGAGGCAACATTCGATGCGATCGCCCTTCACGATAACGGTATACTGTTTGAAGTCAATGCCGGGTTGGAGCGGATGTTTGGATATGAACCCGGCGAACTGCTTGGCCGATCGATCCTTGATCTCCTCGCTGATGAGTCTCGTGATCATGTTCAGCTGAATATGCAAGATGGTGTGACTGAGCCCTACGAAGCCGTGGGACGACGCAAGGACGGTACCACGTTTCCGGGTGAACTTGTGGTCCGACCGTATCGGTTTCGAGGCAAGGAAGTTCGGTTGGTTGCCGGCCGCGACATCACGGTACGCAAGCAGCTGGAACTACAGTTGTCACGCCATGCCGAGGAGCTCGAGCGTCAAGTTGAGGAGCGGACGTCCGAAATCGCGAAACTGGAAGCGCAACGAGCGCAGACGGAAAAATTGGCTGCCGTCGGTCAGATGGCCGCCGCGGTGGCTCACGAGATCAATAACCCCATTGCCGGTATCAGGAACGCGTTCACACTCGTGAAGCAGGCTGTGGATCCTACTCATCCTCACTATGAATTTGTCGGAATGATCGATCGGGAAATCTCACGGGTGGCCACGATCGTCCAGAATATGTATCAGTTGTATCGTAAAGAACCGAGCAGGGTGGAGCCGGTCAATCTGGCGCTGCTCTTACGAGACTTGGAATCCTTATTCACGAAGCGGCTGTCCCAACTCGGCCTGACGCTGGTCGTGACTCAGACTCCACTGAGGAGGAGGCTGTTGGTCCCACAGAGCGATCTGCTGCAAGTCTTGATGAACTTGATTCAAAATGCCCTCGACTCGTCGCGTGAAGGGGGGACGATTAAGTTGAATGTTCGTCAGGATGAGGACCTTGTACGGATCAGCGTGTCTGATGAGGGGGATGGTATTGCGCCGGATGTGCTGCCGCATATCTTCGATCCCTTCTTTACGACGAAGACTGCGAAGGGGCAGAAGGGGATGGGCTTGGGCCTCTCCGTGTCCCAGAGTCTGGTGATGGCGATGGGCGGGAGGATTGAGGTGCAGACTCAACAGGGGGCGGGGTCGACTTTTTCGATTATTTTGACAGAGCCTACGGTGGTGAATCAGTCTTTTATTCACCAGAACATCATTCAGGAGGTTCTGACACATGAGACATGAGTCTCCCAAAGTTCTGCTTGCCGACGACGAAGATACCTTTCGTTTGTCTACGGCCAAACTTCTGGAGCAAGAGGGGTATCGATGTGATTGCGCACAGGACTCGGAGGAAGCCAGTCGACTGTTGACGAATGAACACGATGTGCTTCTCTCCGATATTCGAATGCCAGGGAATACGCAATTCGAATTTCTTCATGGGATCCGGAGGCGGTTCCCATCGCTTCCCATCGTGCTGGTGACAGGCTATCCCTCCGTGCAAACAGCTGTGGAAGCGCTCCGCCTGTCGTTCACCGATTACTTGCTCAAGCCGATCGACTGGCTGGATTTGCTTCGAGCCGTCAATCAGGCTGCGGAAAAGTCCCGCATTCTTCGCATGACGGATGTCGCACGGGATGAAGCGGATCGAGTCGGGACTGCTCTGGACTATGTTCGGGAGATCATGTCGAGGCCAGGAGCGATGGCCAATGAGCGGGACCTGGCCTGGTCGATCGAGGCATTTCTGAGTCAAAGTGTCGGACAGATGGCCACCCTGGCGACGGGGATTCGTGCGGTCATGGCGAATCCATCGACGGCCCCAACTGCGGCGACGGCGGATGTGTGTCGTGTGCTGGACTGTCCAAGAGGCGTGGCCTATCGGGAGGCGCTGGAGGGAACTGTGGAAGTCCTTGAGAAGACAAAGTTTGCCTTTCGGTCCAAGGAGCTGGGGCTCTTACGGAGAAAGATCGAGGACTTGCTCAAAACGGACGGGATGGGTGGAGCTGGGGCAATGCGGAACGAAGAGAGGACCGGAGGATAAGGCTGACTCGGGGACTCTTGCACGGTGATGTGCCCGTCAGTCTGTACTTTATGTTTTTAGTTTCAGATCCCATAGCAGTTTGATACAGTCGAGAGAGATTGGTCGAGTGAAAGGCTCGAACCGCCTAGCGGGCAGGAGAAAGACCTGTCAGTTGATGGCGCATTCCGAGGCTCTTGTGCAAGAGCGGAGGGGTGCGCCTTTTGTATTTTCTAGGGGTGCGATTTCGCCGCGTAGGCCGGACGCGACGTTCGCAAGCCTCTCCAGTGCTGAAGGGGAGAATGGTCGATGTCCTGGTTGCCGCTTGATCCGGTCCTGCTTCGCCTCGGACTTTATATCAAAATCGATCACGGTTGGATGGAGCATCCCTTTGTCCGCAACGTGTTTACGGTCTCCTCGCCGACTGAAATCGCGATCATTCGGAAGCACGGTCTCACGAAACTCCTGTACGATCCCGAACTGTCACATGCCGATGTCGTGGAAGCCATTACCAATCCCACCGGTCCCGTGCGTGAGTTCGAAATCGATGCCGAGACGGCGCAGGATGCCGAAGCCGATGAAGCCTCGATTCTGAAGGAAAAGCACCGGCAAATTCAAAGTGCCCTCGATCATCGGAAGGCGATCGAGGAGAACTTCCGTAGCTATACCGATTCTACGAACGAGGTCTCGGTCATGATGGCTATGGCCAATGCGGGACAGGCGGATATGTTGCGGTCGGCTGAAAAAATCCTATCATCCATGACGGGCGTCGTCGGTCAGGGGGAGGTGGCCATCAGCCTGGTTTGTGCGGAGAGCCGACCTGAGCCGGGACAGGAGTTGGCGATGCAGAGTCTTAATGTCAGTGCATTGGCCACAATGGCGGCGAAGACGCTTGGCCTGAGTCCTGAGGAAATAGCACATGCCGGGATGGGAGGGCTGTTCCACAATATCGGGATGAGTCGAGTGCCCTTGGCCGTTCGCGTGAAAAGTGAGGAGGATCTATCTCCGACCGAGATCAAACTGCTTCGCATGTATCCGCAGCTCGGCAAGGAAATCTTGGAGGCCATTGAAGGCGTCGCTCCGGAGGTCGTCGAGATTGTGTACCAACATCGAGAATATCTCGACGGCACCGGGTTTCCCAAGCGCCTCATCAACGGCGACATTGCCAAGACCGCGAGGCTGGTGGGGACGGTGGTCGAATATAACCTCCTCTCCAGCGATCAACGTTCCGCCCGCTACATGGGACCGGCGCAAGCCTTGTCCTATGTGTATACGAAGCTCAAGAATAAATTCGGCCCGGATGTGGTCGAGCCGTTTATTGCCACGGTGACGGTGTTTCCTCCCGGAGCGTTCGTTGAACTGAACGACGGAAGCTTTGGACTGGTGTTGAAGAGTAATGCGCAGGAACGGTTGCGGCCCGTCATCATGCTCTATGAGCGGCAAGCATCACATGATCAGCCGGCCATCATCGATCTAGCGCGAGAACGTTCACTCTCAATTGAAAAAGCTCTCGATCCGAAAGGGCTTCCGGATCGGGTGAAAGATGCACTGCTCACGACGAAGCTCAAAGGATATGTGATCACAGGAAAATAGTCGCTGTGGCCACCTCTCTGAGTGCAATGGGGTACTGAATCCATTTCGATACTGAATCTATTTCGATACTGAATCAGTTTAGATTCACTGTGTCGATAAGGACAATGTGCCCCATGGCTCCGGTTTGGTCCTAACCGATGTGACGTTTCGCGGGGATTCCCCATCTTTACCGGTACGATGGCTCGTTGTTACTCCAGCCTCCTCAGTCGGATGTGATTTTGTTCAACCCAGTTCACCAGAGTTCATTCTATTCCAAAGCAAGGAACATGAATTGCTACCACCCCCGTGGGCACATCTCGTTGAGTAGGTCTCGCTCCTCGCAAATGAGGCGGATGGCGTAAGCTCGGACAGCCCTTGTTTGACGGTTGCTTTGTCGTGAGCCAGATCGGATCTCAATGGTAAAGGTGAAGCGCTCTTGTCGAATCGATCATCGCGCATGAGTCCGTCGGTGGAAACGCGAGACCAAGCGCGCGTGTTACTGGTGGATGCGTCACCGTTCGTCTTGCACGGGATACAGGAGATTCTGTCTAAGAGCCCTCATGTGCGTGTCGTTGCAACCGCACAGTCCACAGCCGACGCGTTGTCTGCCCTAGAGACCTGTCGTCCGACCGTTGTGGTCTCGGAGGTGCAAGTGGGACGCGCGAGTGGGATTGACCTGTGCCGTACCATCCGAGAATCTTATCCCAAGACCAGTGTCCTGTTCTTCACCAACCGAGATGATCAGCATCTCTTGCGGTCCGCCATTCTTGCAGGCGCGCAGGGATATCTGTTGAAGAAGGCCTCGGCTGAGGCGGTGGTCAGAGGAATTGAAATCGTCTCCGCGGGGATGGCCATCATGGATCCTCACTTGGTTCCCCACATCATCTCATGGGTCAGGGAACAGGGTCGGGGGGGACCGTTCCAACGATTGAACGAGTGTCCTCAAGATGATCATCGAGTGCTGGCGCTCATGAGCGAGGGAAAGACGAACAAAGAGATTGCACGAGAACTCAAGCTCTCTCCGGGGAAGCTGAGTACTCGCCTTCGGGCCCTGTACAGGAGGTTGAACATTTCACGACGAGCAGAGGCCACGAAGTATTTTGTGGAGTGGAGAAAAATGAATGAGACGCCATAATCGCTGCCCACGGTTGAATCGGTCAATCTGAATGCATGAGAAGGTACTTGCCCGACGTCCTCATGGTATTTAGCAGGCTGCTGACCAAAGCCTGCCAGCGGCGTTCTCGCGTCGCTCAGAGACTCACCGTACAGGATAGAGTACGCGTTGTCCCTTTCCTTGCTCCGGCCTTTCTTGACAGGCTGCAGGACATCCTGATCCGATCGATTCTCATACGCACCGATTCGCTTGGACGGCGGCGCAGAGTTTGCCACCGCACTGCGAGTACGGATCGTCGTCTCACTTCCCAGGAGAAGAGAGTTCTGATATTGTACAAAAACCTAACTAGTTTGAATGCAAAGTAAATTGTGAGGAGACGTCCGTACCGTGCCGTGGCTTCCACTTAATCCAGCCTTACTTCGTCTAGGGCTCTATATCAAGATCGACCATCCTTGGTTGGATCACCCATTCGTCCGTAATGTCTTTACGGTTTCCTCGCCGACAGAAATCGCCATTATTCGGAAGTATCATCTCAATAGGTTGTTTTATGACACTGAGCGTTCCCACGCAGATGTCGTGACCGCCATCACTGATCCGTCCGCCTCGGTGGAGGAGTTCAAAATCGACGCCGAAACGGCGCAGGATGCCGAAGCTGATGAGCAGTCGATCCTCAAAGAGAAACAAAAGCAGATTCAGAGCATACTCCAGCATCGGAAGGAAGTTGAAGAAAATACACGCACATACATCGATGCAAGGAACGAGATCTCTGTCATGCTGGCTATGGCCAACGCAGGACAGGCGGATATGTTGCGTACGGCTACGAAGATCATGGGGAGTTTGGACAACGCCCTTCAGCAAAAGGATGTTGCGATTAGCCTGGTATGCGCAGAAAGTAATGGCGAGCCAGGACAGGAACTCGCCATGCAGGCGATGAACGTGAGCGCATTGGCCGTCTTGACGGCGAAAACAATGGGTCTTGTACAGGAAGAGATCGAGCGAGTGGGCATGGGTGCGTTACTTCATAATATCGGCATGAGTCGCGTTCCCTTAGCCGTCCGTGTCAAAAGCGAAGAGGATATGTCGCCGACGGAGACGAAGCTTCTCCGGATGTATCCTCAGCTTGGCAAGGAAATCTTAGAAGTCATTCCAGGTATGGATGCTGAGGTTGTTGAGATTGTCCACCAGCATCGAGAATGGATTGATGGGACTGGATACCCTAAGCGATTATTTGCCGGAGATATCAACAAACTCGCTCGGTTGGTTGGGGTGATTGTAGAATACAACGCGATGACGAGCGATCGCCGTTCACCTCGATATCTTGGGCCCGGGCAGGCATTGTCGCATCTCTATGCCAAAATGCAGCATAAGTATGGTCCGGATGTTATCGACGCCTTTATCGCAACCGTCACCGTGTTTCCTCCTGGTTCGTTTGTCGAGCTGAGCGATGGGAGCTTCGGGTTGGTCCTTAAATGCAATCTGGATGAGCGCCTGCGTCCCATCGTCATGCTGTACGAGCGTCAGGCGTCGCATGAGCAAGCCGCCATCATCGATCTGGCACGGGAACGATCAATCTCAATAGAAAGAAGTATAGATACTAAAACGTTGCCTGAGCGAGTGAAAAACGCCTTGCTCCCCACAAAGCTCAATGGATACGTGTTAACTACTACTCAGAAAAAGCCGGAAGGGAGCAATGGATAACGGTCTTGGGAAATACGCATACATATTTGCGCAGTATCCATCTGTTCCTTACTGTGAATGTTTCGTTCGAGCCGGGTCTTTTAAATTGTGAACTGAGCCA